>Ga0208197_1000111_pt1 | contig 107973 bp, 91 predicted proteins | sample AD_JPNNA4_MetaG_FD_184444 | JGI IMG/M metagenome (GOLD analysis project Ga0208197, IMG submission 184444) | Active sludge microbial communities of municipal wastewater-treating anaerobic digesters from Japan - AD_JPNNA4_MetaG (SPAdes) (version 2) | ecosystem: Engineered > Bioreactor > Anaerobic...
GGTGAATTGCCGGTAGCCGTTTGCCGCTCTGGAGACGGGCGGGATAAATCCCAACGTCTCGTACAGTCGCACGGTGTTGGGATGGCATCCGGCAGCTTTGGCGACGTCGGACGTGCGGAGATACTTTTTGGTCATTTACGTTTTATGTTTTCCCACGCGGCGATGACCTGCGCGCGGGTAGCGTCGAGGCTGCCGCTCGTGTCAATGATCACATCGGCGCGGGCGAGCTTCTCGGCTTGCGGTGGCTGCGCATGGATGCGGCGCAGGGCGGATTCACGGGTGAGACCACGGGAACGCATCAGCCGCGTGAGTTGTTCTGCTTCCGGGCATGTTGTGACCCAGATGGCGTCATAATCATCGGCGATGCCGCTTTCCAGCAATTTGATGGCTTCCACGACCACGGCGGGCGCACGGCTCGCAGCAATACGCGCTTCGATGATGGCGATGATTGCTGGATGGGTGAGTTGTTCCAGCCGCGCCAACGCTTCAGGGTCGCTAAAGACAATGTCGCCGAGTTTGCGGCGGTCAATCGTCCCGTCGGAGGCGAGGATGTCCGGCCCAAACGCAGCAACGACGGCAGCATAGGCTGCGCCGTCGGGCGCGATGACCGCATGGGCGACCTGATCCGCGTCAATGCGTTCGGCCCCCAACTCTGCCAGCATCCGCCCAACAACGGACTTCCCTGTGGCAATGTTGCCCGTCAAGCCAATGCGATACGGTGGAGTAGGGAGGAGGGAATAGGGAGTAGGGATTGGTGATTGGTGATTGGGAGACTCCCCATTTGCCATTTGCCATTCGCCATTTCCCATTTTCTACTCCTTCAATTCCGCCACACTTGCCCATTCTTCCAGTAGATGATTGAGGTCCGCTTCGACGTGATGGTATTCCGTGCCGAGCTTGGCGACGCGAGCCACATCTTGGGCGCGTCCGGCGAGGTCCAAGGCTGCCGTCAACTCGCGCAAACGTGTTTCAAGCGTGTGGATCTGAGTTTCCAGGGCGTCCAATTGCTTTCGCTGACGGGCCAGCGCCCGTTCGCGCTCCCGCTCGATTTGACGCTCGGCTTCCCGGCGTGCCCGGGCCTCTTCCTCACGGCGCTGCATGCTCGATGAACCGCCGCTGCGATATTCCTGGTGCCATGCCGCATAGGCCGGATAGCCCTCCGCGAAGACGTGCAATTTTCCGTCGGCGATGGCCCACACCTGCGTTGCCACCTCGCGGATGAGATAACGGTCGTGGCTCACCAGCAGCACCGTCCCGTTGAAGTCGGTGATCACCTCTTGCAGCACTTCCTGCGAAGGGATGTCCAGGTGGTTGGTCGGCTCGTCCAGCAGCAGGAAGTTGGCCTTTTCCAGGGCCAGGATTGCCAGGGCCACCCGTGCACGCTCGCCGCCGGAGAGCACACCGACGTCCTTGAAAACGTCGTCGCCGCGGAAGCCGTACCGCGCCAGGAACGAGCGCGTCTCGGCGACGGACGCCATGCCGGCATCGAGGAGTGTGTCGAGCACGTTCTTTCCCGCAATCAGATGCTCCTGCACCTGTGCGAAATAGCCGATATGCACCGCCGAGCCGATGCGCATGCGGCCATGCAGCGGCTTCAGCTCGCGCAGGATGGTGCGCAACAGCGTCGTCTTACCGGAGCCGTTCGGGCCGACCAGCGCCACCCGCTGCCGGCGGCGAATTTCGGCTTCTTCAACCGTGACCAGCGGAGCTTCCGGGGTGTAACCGACTTGTAGATTGTACAGACCGAGAACCAGGTCGCCACTGCGCAAAGTGGTTTGCAGGTTGATGTGAATGTGCTGCTGCTCAATGGGGCGTTCAAGGCGCTCTACCCGTTCCAGCCGCCGCAGCCGTCCTTTGGCCTGCGCTGTGCGTTGCCCGGCCATGTAACGGCGGATGTAGTCCTCGGTTTTGGCGATTTCCTGTTGTTGAGTCTCATAGGCGATTTGCTGTTGCCGGCGACGGTCGGCACGCTGTTGGACGTAGGCGGTGTAATTGCCGCGATAAGTTTCAATGCGACCGAACTCCATCTCGATCACACGATTGGCGATGGTGTCCAGGAACTCACGGTCGTGCGCTACGACGATAATCCCACCCTTCCAGCCTTTGAGCTGTTCTTCCAGCCACTCGATGCCTTCCAGGTCGAGGTGATTGGTCGGCTCGTCCAGCAGCAGCAGGTCGGGTTCTTCCAGCAGCAGTCGGGCCAGCAGCGCGCGCGTTTTTTCGCCGCCGCTGAGATAAGCCACCGGCATGTCGAACTCATCCTTGCGGAATCCCAGACCGCCGAGGACCTGTCCGATCCGCGCTTCGTAGGTGAAGCCGCCGGCCCGCTCGAACTTTTCCAGCAGCACGCCATAGCGGGCCATCGCCATCTCACGCTCGGCGACGTCGGATGAGGCCATTTGCTCTTCCAGGCGGTGCAACGTCTCTTGCTGGGCCTGGAGATCGGCAAAAACGGCCTTCATAGCTTCCCACAGGGTCCCCTCGCTTTTGAAATCGGGGATTTGCGGCATATAGCCGATGCGGATGTCACGCGCGCGGCTTACCGTGCCGGCATCAGGCTCTTGCGCACCGGCGATGATGTCCAGCAGCGTGCTCTTCCCGCAACCGTTGACACCCACCAGCGCCACGCAGTCGCCGGCATGGACTTCAAAGGAAACCTGCGAGAAAATCTCATCCGGCCCGAAGTATTTAGCTAAATTGGATATTGATAGTAGTGCCATAATGTCCGAATTATACCAGACTTCTGGTGATTGCCGCTACAATTCTTGTCTCAGGCATTTTCGCGGGTATAATGAGGATAATTTATGGGTTCCACGTTGTAAGCAGTCCTCAGGAGACGTTGGACATTCGGGCAAGACGGGTGTATGATGGACGGAGATGCACGATGACGTTGCCACCGGCGTTGATTTTCGCAATAGCGCGGACGCGCCTGTTTATTTGACCGGGGAGTTAATGTGACCAGTGTTCTCTTTTTAATCGGTAAGACGCTTGGCAAGTACCAGGTGCTCGAACATATCGGGCACGGCGGGATGTCGGAGGTCTACAAAGGCCAGCATGTGCAGCTTGACCGCATGGTGGCGGTCAAGGTGTTGCATCCCTTCCTGGCGGATGAAGAAGGGTTCGTCACCCGCTTCAAACGCGAGGCCAGCATTGTCGCTAAATTGCGTCACCCCAACATCATGCAGGTCTACGACTTCGATTACAACGAGGCGCTGGACGTTTACTACATGGTGATGGAGTACATTGATGGCCCAACGCTCAAGACTCGTCTGAATGAAGGTCCGCTGCCTCAAGAAGAAGCCGTGCGCATCGCGGCCCTGATTGCCGACGCGCTGGATTATGCCCATCGCCGCGGCATGGTGCACCGCGACGTCAAACCGGCGAATATTATGTTCATGCCCGATGGACAGCCGGTGTTGACCGACTTCGGGATTGCGAAGATGCTGACGCTTTCCGGCCTGACCGCCAGCGGTGCAATGGTCGGCACCCCTGCGTATATGGCCCCTGAGGTGGGGATGGGACGCCCCGGCTCGGCGTCGTCGGATATCTACTCCCTGGGAGTGGTACTCTACCAAATGGTGAGCGGACGGCTGCCCTTTGAATCCGAGTCGCCGATGGGGATGGTGATGCAGCATATTAACGATGCCCCACCGCCGTTGACCCAGTTCGTCCCTTCGCTGTTGCCGTCGCTCGATGGGGTGATCAATAAGGCGTTGGCAAAGGACCCGGAGGCGCGTTTTGCGACTGCGGGTGAAATGGCAGCGGCATTACGGCAAATCATCGGCATGGAAGCCCTTGCCAGCTCACCGACCGTTTCGCCGCCTCCACCGGTAGGAAAATCCGACTTTTCCACTGCGACGCCGGTTACCCCGCTGGTGCAGCCCGTTACGCCGGCATGGGTTTCGGGTGGGGATGAAGATGAGGAGGAAGAGGAGGAGCGTCTGCTGCGGACATGGCCGGTAGGAGGGGACAAAAAACCCGCCGTGAAAACCCCAACTTTGTTCCCCTCGGCGCAACCGGGGATCGAGGTACCACCGGAGAAACAAAAGCGTCCTCGCCGGCGTTCGGTGTTGTCGCGGCTGACGCGCGCCTTTGCTACCCTGTTGCTTATGGCGATTGTGGGGGGTGTCGCGTGGCTTGGCATCCGTGGTGACATCCCCGCCGCCGTTCAACGTTTGCTGGCTCTGACGGTGGCTGTGCAGCGTCCCACTGCAACACTGCCGACGGAGGAAGTGCCGCTTATGGCGGCTACATCACCCCTTGAGGGGACCGCGACCGCGACTCCTTCTGTTCCCGCCACGGCGACCTCTCAGGCAACCACAGGAACACCCACGCCTTCGGCAACGCCGATACTGCCGACCGTTACCGGGCCGGCTGTTGCCGGGACGTGTCAGCCGCGCGTCAAACTCAATCAAGTGCGTCTCGAAGCAGGGGAATTCGTCGCGCCCGGCGCAGCGTTCTCCGCTTATGTGAGCCTGCGCAATACCGGCGCCTGTGCATGGCCTCAAGGGACAAAACTTGCCTTTGTCTCCGGCGAACCGCAAGGGACGCTCAATGCGATTTCTCTTCAGCCTCTAGCAGCGGGTGAAACAACCCAGGTTATCGTGCCATTGCAGGCGCCGTCGGAGGTCGGAGTGTACACCTCAACCTGGCGGGTGCTGGAGAACGTGATCCCCATCCGGGTCGAAGTGCGCATCCCGCCGACTCCTACGCCAACCCCCAGGGGACAACGCGCGACGGCGACGCCGCTGCCGACACCAACACCGACATTGCCGCCTCTGGTATTGGCGGCGCCGACGTTATCACTGTGGAGTGAAGATGTTGCTTCTGGCATCTGGAGGGGCACCTTTGTTCTGCAAGCCGACGGGGGAACCGGAAACTACCGCTATTATCTGCAGGCGGTTCGGGAGGATACTTTGCTCCCGGATGGGCAGTTGACTATCGAAGGCCGCCGTTGTCAGAATGTGCCGGTCACGATTATGGTTGTCTCCGGGCAGCAAGTGGCACGTTGGGAAGGCTGGATCGCCTATCCGGCGGCGGAAAAGTGCCGCTGACAGCGGTGACGCGGATTGTTGTTTGAGGCAGGCTTTACAGGGAACCGGGAAACTGGTGACGCGCGGTGTTGTATTGGTCTGAGGAAAGTATGGATCAAAAGGGGATGGTGGAACTGATCCGCGCGCGGGGTGTGCGCGATCCATTGGTTCTCGAGGCGATGGCGCGGGTACCCCGACACCGCTTTGTCCCGGAGTCGCAGCGCGCCTGGGCCTACGACGACCACGCGATGTCCATTGGCTGCCAGCAGACGATCTCACAACCCTACATTGTCGCCCTGATGACGGAAGCATTGGACTTGCAGCCCGGCAACCGTGTCTTGGAGGTCGGTACCGGTTCCGGCTACCAGACCGCCGTTCTGGCCGACATGGGGATGGATGTCTACACCATCGAGCGCATCCCGGAGCTTTACACGCAGGCTAAGGCTCTTTTGGAAGAACTCGGCTATGCGGCGCACTGTCGTCTGGGCGATGGCTATTATGGCTGGCCTGAATTTGCCCCTTACGATGGCATCATCGTCACAGCCGCGCCGGAGGAGACTCCCCCCGCACTCCTTGAGCAATTAGCCGACGGTGGACGCCTGGTGATCCCCACCGGCCCGCGTCACGGCTATCAAACCCTGTGGAAAATCATCAAACACGGGGATAAAATCACGAAGCTCGACCTCGGTGGTGTTGCCTTCGTTCCGTTCATTACGCCGTAGAAGCAGTCTGCGATCAGCTTTCAGCAATTAACCTCAGGTCGGTCAGGTTCTAATTGTCTGTTACCCTGCTCCCTACTCCTTACTCCTTCCCTGAACATCGTCACCAACCGCTTGCCCGGAATCTGCGGGAACGTCGCGCCCTGGCTTACGGCGAGCAGCGCGGCGGTGGGGTCGGTGAGCAGCGTCCCGGCGATGGCATCCACGCCCGCGTCGAACAGCACCGATGAAAGCGGCGTTGTGCCGCCCAACATCACCACAAAGGCATCTTTACGGCATAACGCGATCAAATCCTCGAAGGTGTGATTCAGCAGCGAAGTTCCCGTCAGCGCGACGACGTCGGCTTGCGGCAGCACCTCGGCCGCCATACTGGCGGGCAGATCGCCTTCGCGCGGGCGCAGTTCCAGCACCCACAGTTCTCCGACGACGGCGCGCAGGCGCGGAACGAACGGGAAATGGCCAACGACGGCGACCTTGCGCCCTGCGCCGCGTTCGGCGATGATGTCTGCCGCATTGACCTCGACGCAGGCCGCCTCATCCACATCCAGCAGCGCATTGATCGTCGCAAAGCCCACGCTTGTTTCCGCCAGGCTCTCGGAGCGTGCGAGTGCCGCCAACTGCGCCGCGCTGTAGGTCAGCAGTCGCCCGGCATCCTTGACCGGCGCACCTTTCCCATGATGATGTTCATCACTGTGCCCCAGTGACGCCGATAGTCCACCGCGTACCTGCCCGCTGTATTCTACCGCCACGGCAGTCCAGTGGGCGCCAATGCGCACATCTAGGGGCTGCGCGGCGGCGGCGTTGGTGGCAATGTGTTCGAGGAAACGGTCAATGATGGTCATATCCATTCCTTCAAAATAAAGAAATAGTAAAGGTATGGGCTGGTTTAACTGGCCAACAGTCGGGTTATACTGTCAGTCGTGTGATTAGCGTCAAAGCGCGCGCTGCGACATTGTCGTCCATAGTTAGAAAACACATTTGCTCCGCTTCATCGCTTAAGCGGACCATAGCTTGCTGGAAGAGCCGCTCGGTTAATTGCCCGGTGTTGCGATTGGGTATATCGCTTGACGAGGGCACTGGCATCCAGATAGTAATAGCTTGTCACGCTTCCCTCATAGCGACAATTTCAGCAGACAGATGTGTGTTTGGTGTCAGACATTCTCCAATAGCCCTGCTTAGGTCTATGGTCTCAGGCAGATCCCTGCGGAGCTGATTCCACTGTTCGCTACTCAGGTGCAGAGAACGTCGCATCATCTCAATAAGAGGCGTCGTGGTTCTATGTTGATTGCTTTGACGTTCCCGACGACGGGGATGCGCACGTGACAGGCTCGTGGATTGTTGACGGTTGCGAGTTGTCATTAAACGGGCAATAGCCCCCACCACATCAGTTTGTTCTTCCTCTGCCAGCGCGATCAAATCGGCATAAAGCCGCTTGGGCACCTGAAGGGTTACGGTTTCGGTACTCATTGGGTCCCCCTTTGTATTTGTCTTTTCCTCACTGCCTATTATAATCGGCTTTTATGAAACTACTACTGGCCCGTCACGGACAATCGGAATGGCAAGTCAAGGCTATGGATGGCGACCCTGACCCGCCGTTGACGCCGTTGGGCGAGTCCCAGGCGCAGCGGCTGGGCGAATATCTGGCAGCAGCGGATGATCCCATCACCGCGATTATCGCCAGCCCCTATCAACGTGCACGCTGCACGGCGGAAATTGTGGCGAGCTACCTCGGCCTGCCAGTTGTCATCGAGCCGGACTTCCGCGAATTCGACGAATGGGCGGCGGGGTGGGCACCGTTGCCGGTCTCTATGTGGGACATGACGCCCGCCGACCCCGAACTCAAGCCGGGCTATAGCCGCTTTCGGGCGCGCGTTCTGGCGGCACTACAGCGCGTGGTCGCCGGTTTCGACAACACCGCACAGCTCTTAATCGTCTCGCACGCCGGGACGATTGGCACGCAGGTGCGGATTCTGATGGGGTCCGATACGCCACGTCTGTGGTTGTGCAACACCAGTCTGAGCCTCTTTGAGTGGGGACACCCGGAACGTGAGGGAAGTTGGTTGATACACTATCTCAACCGTGTTGAGCATCTGCCGCCGCCGCTGAGGACTGCATGACCAACGAGCCTACGCCGAACACGCGCCGTGCCGATTTTCCCCGCTTCTGGATGTGGGCCGGGATTGTGCTGGCGTTTGCCGGGACGATAGCCTTTCTTCTCTTGACGCCTGCCGGTTTATTGGACAAGGCCAATGTCATCGCGGCTGCGGTTTGCCATCGTCTCCCCTCCCACTCGTTTTTCATTGACGGACATCAGCTCCCTCTATGCCAGCGTTGTTCTGGTACCTTCCCCGGCGCGCTGACCGGTTTGCTTGTCCAGTGGGGCGTTTGGCGGCGACGACGCGCGCAACGTTTCCCCAAACGGCCGGTGTTTGCCGCGTTAACATTCTTCGCTGCATTGTGGGGCCTCGACGGCTTGAATTCTTATACCACGATGCTACTTGGCAGCCCTGAAGGTATTCTGGGTTACGCGCCTTATCCGTGGTTACGCCTGCTCACCGGTACGCTGATGGGAATGGGCATGAGCATCGTGCTGGTGCCGGCTTTCAATCAGACGATGTGGGCCGACGGCGAACCCACCGCGCCGTTGCGTTCCTGGGCGGAATTCGCCTTCTTGCTTGTCGTCGAATTGGTGGTGGCGGCGCTGATTTACCTGCTCGAACCGGCATTGTTGTATCCGACGGCGCTTTACAGCGTCGCAGGCGTGCTGGCGATGTTCATCTGCCTCGGCGCGATGATCTTCGTGATGGCCCTGGGCCGTGACGGCGCGTTCACCGGCTGGCGTCAAATCTGGCTACCGCTCATCTGGGGGCTGATTTTTGCGCTCATCGTTGTCGGCGGGATGAACTTCTTACGTTTGAAGATCGCGGGAACCATCGAGGGGGTGCCTGGTTTGTCGTGATCGAATTTTGTAGGGAAGGAGAAAAAGAGGGGGAAAGATTGAAGGATTGGAGATGTGGTGATTGGATGATTGGGTGATTGGGTGATTAAAGAAGAGATTCATCATTCTTAACCCGTAATTCGTAATTCGTAACTCGTAATTCATTATTCGCTACGGAGGTGCTTTGATGTACAAGAAACTGTTTATTCCGGGGCCAACCCATGTGCGCGAGGAAATTCTGGCTGCGCAAACCGCGCCGATGATCGGCCATCGTGCCAAGGACTATTCCGATTTACAGGCCGACGTAACCCCTAAGCTGCAAAAACTCCTCTACACCCAACAGCCGGTTTTCATCTATGCCTGCTCTGGCACCGGCTTGATGGAAGGCTCGCTGCGTCAGGCTGTGCAGAAGCGCGCGCTGATCACCATCTGTGGCGCGTTCTCCAAGCGTTGGTTCGAGGTGGCGCAGGGCAACGGCGTGCCCGCCGACAGCCTGGAAATCGAGATGGGGCAGGGTTTCACGCCGGAGATGGTTGACGCGGCGTTGAGCAAGGGCGACTACGACGTGCTGACCGTCACCCTTAACGAAACATCCACCGGTGTCATGAACCCCGTTCGGGAGATCACGGCCATGGTGCGCGAGAAATATCCCGACGTGCTGGTGTTGGTAGACGCAGTCTCCGCAATGGCCGGCGTGAAGATCGAATTCGACGCCTGGGGGACGGACGTGGTCTTCGCCAGCTCGCAGAAATGCTTCGCGCTGCCGCCGGGGTTGACCATCGCTGCGGTCAGCGAGCGCGCGTTCGAGCGGGCACGGCAGATCCCCCATCGGGGTTACTACTTCGACTTCATTGACATGCTCAAGTATTACCAGCGCAACCAGACACCTGCCACCCCCGCGATCAGCCTCATCTACGCGCTGAACAAGCAAATGGATGACATCCTCGCCGAGGGATTGGAGAACCGCTGGGCACGGCACATCGAGATGGCGGAGATTGTCCGCGCCTGGGCGCGCAAACACTGGGCCTTGTTCCCCGATGAGCGCTTCCTCTCGAACACCGTGACGACGATAACGAACACGCGTGGCATCAGCATCGGCGATCTCAACAAGGCACTTGGTGAGCGCGGCGCGATGATCTCCAACGGCTACGGTACGCTCAAAGAGAAAACCTTCCGCATTGCCCACATGGGCGACCTCACCGTGGCCGACATCCGCTGGCTGCTCGCGCAGATTGACGACATTCTGGGATTGGCGTAGAACAAACCTGGCAGGTTTTCTGAGACCTGTCAGGTTTTTCTGAATCCGTTTCATCCGTTGACATTTAAGGAGGACACGATGACAAAAGTCTTAATTTGCGATTCCGTAGACGCCCAGGCCGTGGACGCCATGCGCGCGGCCGGCGTTGTGGTGGACGTGCGGGATACTATCACCGCTGACGAATTGGCGCAGGTGATCGGCGAATACGATGGGATTGTAGTGCGCAGCCGCACGAAGGTACGCGCCCCGCTGCTAGAGAATCCCGGCAATCTCAAAGTCATCATCCGCGGCGGGGTGGGGGTAGACAACATTGATGTCGCGGTTGCCGAGAGCAAGGGCATCAAGGTACTCAATACACCGGCGGCAAGCTCCAACGCCGTGGCGGAACTGTCGCTGGCGATGATGTTTTCCCTGGCGCGCAGCCTTGCCTGGGCCGACGCGACGATGAAAGCCGGAAAATGGGAAAAGAAGAAGCTCGAAGGCTTTGAACTGGCCGGCAAGACGCTCGGCATCATCGGCTACGGGCGCATCGGGCGCATGCTCGCCGAAAAGGCGCGCGCATTGGGGATGACGGTCGTGGCTTACGACCCCTACATTGATAGCCCCGACTTGGTCTCACTCGATGAATTGCTGACCGTGGCGGACTACGTCAGCCTGCACATCCCGCACACCGCTGAGACGCACAACCTGCTCGGTGCGGCGCAACTGGCGAAGATGAAGAAAGGCGCGTATCTCATCAACGTGGCGCGCGGCGGCACCGTGGACGAGGACGCTCTCTACGAAGCATTGGTCAGCGGACACCTGGCGGGCGCGGCGCTGGATGTCTTCACCGAGGAACCGCCGCAGAGCGAGAACTTGCGCAAGCTCATTGCCCTGCCGCAAGTCGTGGCGACACCACACATCGGCGCAGCAACCGTCGAGGCCCAGGAGCGCATCGGCGGCGAAATCGTGAAGCTGGTGCAGGAATATCTCGCTGCGTAGTTATATCAGACACGCGCTGAAACTGTTCCTTTCTTGTCAGCAGATTAAGCAGATTTAACGGATTATATTTTTGGACCGAACAAAAATCTGCTTAATCTGCTAAATCTGCTGATAGAACAAGACCAGGAGGATATATGACGAAGATTCGACCGTTTCGCGGGTTGCGTTACAATCCCGATAAGTTCTGTGATCTGTCTGACGTGATCACCATGCCCTACGACCGTATCCACGAGGCCGAGCAGGCGCGCTATTATGACCTTTCACCCTACAACTACGTGCGCATCATCCAGGGACGCCACACCCCCGACGACAACGCCGAAAACAACGTCTACACCCGCGCGCGTGGCTATATGGATACCTGGCTGGCGGAAGGCATCTTCATCCGTGACCCTGAGCCGGCGCTTTACGTCCTGGAGCAGACGTTCACCACGCCCGATGGGATCGAGCACACGCGCCGTGGCCTGATGGCGGCTCTTGAACTCACCCGCTTCGACGAGGGCGTGGTGTTGCCCCACGAGCACACCTTGAGCGGCCCGAAGGTGGATCGCCTTAACCTCACCCGCGCCACCCGTACCGCCTGGGGCCACATCTTTATGCTCTACCCCGACGAAGCCGGCGCCGTCAATGCCTTGCTGCAACCCTTTCTGGATTCGCACATGCCGGCTTTGCTGCACGAGCGCGTGATCGAGCCGGATGTAGAGCAGGCGTTCTGGGTCATCAATGACCCGACGCTCATCGAGGCCGTCGTCGCGGAGATGACGAACAAGCAACCGCTCATCATCGCCGATGGCCACCATCGCTACGAAACAGCCCTCAACTACCGCGACGAAATGCGCCAGCAGCACCCCGACGCTCCCCAAAATGCTGCTTTTAACTACGTCATGGCGACGTTCGTCAGCATGAGCGATCCCGGCCTGGTGGTTTTGCCGACGCACCGTCTGATCCACTCCTACACAGCATTGGACGGAAAGGCATTGCTGAAGGCACTGGAGCCTTATTTCATCATCGAGCCACTGGCCGACCGGGCAGCTATGGAGGCTGGGTTGGCGGCTGCCACCGTGGACCACCCCCGCTTTGGCTTCTATGACGGCAATTACACACTGCTCACACTCAAAACGTTAAATGCGATGGCCGCTCTGACGCCGGATCGCGATCCGCACTGGCGTGCCCTTGATGTGGCCGTGCTGCATGAACTGGTCATCGAACATGTGATGGGCCTGAGCAAAGAAAGCGTGCGTCGGCTTGAGAACATCACCTATCTGCGCGACCCTGATCCCGGTTACGTCGCCGTGGACAAGGGCGAAGCCAACTTTATGTTCCTGCTGAACCCCACGCGCATCGAGCAGGTGCGCGCGTGCACGGTCGCGGGCGAGCGTATGCCGCAGAAGTCCACGGACTTCTTCCCTAAGATTGTCAGTGGGCTGGTAGCCCTTCCCTTGTACGATACCCTATGAAACTTGAACGACATCAACTTCTGGGCGTATTGTTGACCAGCTTAGGCTCCCTCGCGCTGGAGGTCGTACTCACACGCATCTTTTCGGTGACTATGTGGTACCACTTCGCATTCCTGGCGATTTCGTTGGCGATGATGGGGAGCGCACTGGCCGGCGTTGTACTGTACTTTTTCCCGACGATTACCCGGCCTGAACATGCCCGTCGTTGGATCGGTTGGGCGGCATTGGCGCTGGCACTTTCCGTCCCGTTGACCTTCTGGCTGTATCTGAAAATGCCATTCCAGGTGGCGATGAATCGCACCGGCGGCTTCAGTGCGGCACAATTTCTGGTGTTCATCTTGATTTACCTGGATTTGATGATTCCTTTCTTCCTCAGCGGCGTGGTGATGTCGCTGGCGCTTTCCGGTTGGGCGGCGCAGGCCGGGCGGATTTACTGGGCCGATCTGACCGGCGCCGCTTTGGGATGTCTGTTCAGCATTTTGGCCCTGGATACCCTGGGGGGCGCGGGCGCGCTCCTGGCCCTGAGCGTGGTCACGGCGTTCGCCGGCGTTGTGTTTAGCGCCGGGTGGTTTCCGCGCAAACCGGTGCAGGCCATTCCTCTCGTCGGCTTTCTGGTGATGGCGGCCTTGCTGGTTAGCAACGTGGTCCATCCGTGGTTGCAGATTCGCATCAACAAAGCCGGTGGTGAGGAACCGCCGTTGCTCTACGAAAAGTGGAACGCGCACTCCCGTGTGACGGTCTATGAACCGAACTACTATCCTTTTTTCTGGGCCGTTGCACCCCGGTATTGGGATCGAACTTTGCAGGAGAGCAGCACCTTCGGGCATGCCCTGTTGCTCATTGATAGCGTCGCCGGCACGCCTGTTCAAAACTTCAAGGGCGATCTGCAACAGGTGCGTTTCTTGCGTTACGATCTCACCTCTTTTGTCTATCACTTGATCGAGCGTCCTGAAACGCTGGTCATCGGCCCCGGCGGCGGACGGGATGTGCTGGCGGCTCTGGCGACCGACGCCCCGCACGTCACCGCCGTTGAAGTGAACCCGGCAGTCATTGAAGCGGTGCGCGGTCCCATGCGCGACTTCGCAGGCGATCTCTACAACCGACCCGATGTGAGTGTGGTGATTGCCGATGCGCGTGGCTACATTGACCGTAGCCCGGCGCGTTACGACGTGATCCAGGCGTCGTTGATTGACACCTGGGCCGCCGGCGGTTCCGGCGCTTTTGCCTTGTCGGAGAATAGCCTGTACACCCGTGAGGCTTTCAAAACCTATTACGAACACCTCTCTGAACGTGGCATCTTGAGCGTTTCCCGGTGGTATTTGCCGGAGCGTCCTGCCGAAACGATGCGGCTGGTGGCGACCGGCATGGCCGGCTGGAAAGCCGCCGGCGTTGCCGACCCGCGTCAACACATTGCCGTCCTGGTACGCTACACCTCCGGCGCGACGACTGAGGGACTGTCCACGGTGCTCTTCAAGCGCGAACCATTCACGGAAGCGGAGGTTGCCGCGCTGTTGCAAAAAGCTGCCGATTTGGAGTTCACGGTCATCTATGCGCCCGGCATGCAACCTACCGAGGAAGTCGGTGCGCTCATTGCTGCGTCGGACCACGCGGCTTTCATCGCCGCCTACCCGCTCGACATCTCCCCGGCAACCGATGACCGGCCGTTTTTCTTCAACCTGGTGCTGCTGGGGGATTTGCTTGATCCGACGCTGAGCGGCAGTGGCGTCTATCGCACCAGCATGGAGGCCATCATCATCCTCTTTGTGGTGATCGGCGTATCGGTGCTGTTCGGCGTCGTGTTTATCGTGGTGCCGCTGCTTATCGGCACACGCAAACGCAAACTGCCCCGTCCTCCGGCGCGCATTTTGGGCTATTTCGGCGCATTGGGCATTGCTTTTATGCTTTTGGAAGTCCCCACGATCCAAAAACTCACCGTTTACCTGGGCCGACCGGTATACTCGCTGGCCGTTGTACTGTTCACACTGTTGCTGTGCAGTGGATTGGGCAGTCTGTGGAGCAGCCGCTGGCCTGCGGAAACCATCCCGCAGCGCATCCGCCGGGTCTTTCCGTTGTTGCTGACCGTCATTGCCGCGTACATCGTGTTGAATCAAGGCATCCTGCATCTGACTCTAGGGCTGCCGTTGGGAATCCGCATCGCCGTGGCGGTACTGATGCTTGCGGCATTAGGCTTCTTCATGGGGATCCCCTTCCCGGTGGGGATGCGCTGGTCTGGCACGCGCTGGCCGGGCGTGGTGCCGTGGTTATGGGGTGTGAACGGCGTGATGTCGGTCCTCGGCTCGGCGTTGGCGACGGCACTGGCGATCCACGTGGGTTTTCGCGTGACGCTGCTGTGCGCGGCCATCGTCTACGCACTGGCGGGCCTGTTGCTGACAAGAGAACTTGCCACTTCTTCTTGATTTTTGGATTCTCAATTCGCTGATTCCTATGCCCTATATCATTTTCGATCTCGACGACACGTTATACACCAACGATACCGGCCTTTTCAAGGAACTGGGAACGCGGCTGGTCTACTGGGTTTCACAACAGTTACACATTTCTCTGGAGGAAGCGGCAGTGCTGCGCCGTCAATACTTCGAGGCACACGGCACGATGATGCGCGGCTTGCTGCTGCACCATCCTGAAGTGGACGTTAATGCTTATCTGGATTACGTGCATGACATTGATGTCAGTCGCTACATCACGCCGAACCCTGCTCTCGATGCCATGCTTGCGCGGCTGGGGGCGCCGAAAGCCGTCTTCACCAACAGTATCGCGGATTGGGCGGAACGTATCTTGCGGCAGTTGGGAATACGGCATCACTTCACGCACATCATTGACGTGCGCGCGGTGGACTACCAGAGTAAACCGCATCCCCATGCTTTTGCGCGGGCGCTGGAGATTCTGGGGATGCCGGCTTCTGCGTGTGTGATGGTGGATGATCAGGTCAGTTACCTGCGTGGCGCAGCGGCGGCCGGGATGTGTACCGTGCTTGTCCACCCGGACGCCGAAGCCGTAGATGGCATTGATTATGCCGTGGATACCATTCTGGATGCTGAGCCAATTCTGCAACAGTGGCTCACTGAACGGCAAATCGTTGACTGATCGTATTCTCTAGATTGAGCCAGCGTTGATGGCTGATAACAAACCCGCCCACAGATGATTCTGTGGGCGGGTTGATTTGACCCTATTGGGTGTTGGGGGACTACTTGCCGGCCGCCGCCCAGCTATAGTCCAGCGCGGCCAGTTGTCGGTAGTACACCCAGCGCGCCACGGCATCCTGACGGGCCAGTTCCAGCAGTTGCTTGGCAATCTCCGGCTTCGATTGCGTCAGCGTCTTGAAGCGCACCTCGTTGTACATGTACTCCGCAATGTCCAACTGCGGTTTCTCCTCGCGCTTGTGCGGACCGTAATCCAGTTGCAGGGGGTTCTTGCCTTCCTGGATCAGGCGGGGATCGTAGCGGTAGAGAATCCACGCACCGGAGGCCACGGCCTTCTTCTGCTGCTCGAAGCCGTACTTCATCTGCGGAAGCCCCTGGTTGATGCAGTGGCTGTAGGCGATGATGAGGCTGGAACCGGGATAAGACTCGGCTTCGCGGATGGCCTTGAGCGCCTGTGCGTCATCGGCCCCCATCGCAATCTGCGCGACGTAGATGTTGCCGTAGGTCATTGCAATCAGGCCGAGGTCTTTCTTGGGCAGCGGACGCCCGGCAGCGGCGAACTTCGCCACTGCACCGCGCGGCGTTGCCTTCGACATTTGCCCGCCGGTGTTGGAGTACACCTGCGTATCGAGCACCAGCAGGTTGACCTTGCGACCCTGCGCCAGCACGTGATCCAATCCGCCAAAGCCGATGTCGTAGGCCCACCCGTCGCCACCGAAGACCCAGACGGAGCGCCGTACCAGCACATCGGCCAGACTCAACAGGTCTTTGGCTTTCGGGCTGTCGTCCTCGGCCAGGCGGATGCGCAGTTGCGCCACACGCTCGCGTTGCGCGGCATAATCGGCTTCGGTCTCCTGTGGTGCATGGAGCAACCCTTCGGCCAGTTCATCGCCGAGCTTGTCGCGGAACTGGGCCACCAGCTCCCGCGCGTATTGCTCCTGCTTGTCCAGCGTCAGCCGGAAGCCGAACCCGAACTCAGCGGCGTCCTCGAACAAGCTGTTGTTCCACGTCGGGCCGCGACCCTCGGCGTTCTTGGTGTAGGGCGTGGTGGGCATGTGCCCACCGTAGATGGATGAACAGCCGGTAGCGTTGGCGATGATGGCGCGGTCGCCGAACAGTTGCGACACCAGGCGGATATAAGGCGTCTCACCGCAGCCACCGCATGCGCCGGAGAACTCGAACAACGGGCGCAGGAGTTGGGTTTCCTTGACCGTGTTCAGATTCAGCTCACTGCGGTCGTAATCGGGCAACACGTTGAAGAAGAAGTTCCAGTATTCACGCTGCTGCGCGCGGATCGGCGGTTGCGGGGTCATGTTGATGGCCTTGCGACCGGGATTCTGCTTGTCCTGCGCCGGGCAGGTTTCCACGCACAGGCCACAACCGGTGCAATCTTCGGGCGCGGCCTGGATGGTGAACTTCTTGCCCTCGAATTTCTTCCCCTTGGCGTCGGTGAATTTGAACCCGGCGGGTGCGTTCTCCAGATAGGCCGGATCGTAAATCTTCATACGGATGACGGCGTGCGGACAGGCCATCGCACACTTGCCACACTGGATACACACGTCGGGGTTCCACACGGGCATTTCGAGCGCGATGCTGCGCTTCTCATACTGCGTGGTACCGCTGGGCACCGTGCCGTCCACAGGCATGGCCGAGACGGGAACGGTATCGCCCGTGAGCGAGGCGATCTTGGCGGCGACCTCGTAGACGAATTCCGGCCCGCCGGGCATCATAATCGGCGGCACTTCGACGGTGCTGGTAGCTTCGGCGGGCACCTGGATTTCGACCAGGTTGGCCAGCGCGTTATCTACGGCGGCGAAGTTCTGTTTGACGACGTTCTCGCCTTTCTTGATGAAGCGTTTGTGGATGGCTTCCTTGATCTTCGCAATCGCCTCATCCTTCGGCAACACACCGGAGAGCGCGAAGAAACAGGTCTGCATGATTGTGTTGATGCGTCCGGGCATTCCTGCTTCCTCGGCCACTTTGTAGGCATTGATGGCGTAGAACTTGAGCTTCTTGTCAATAATTTGCTGCTGGATGTGGCGCGGCATCTTATCCCATGTCTCACGGGGATCGTAGGGCGTGTTCAACAGGAACGTGCCGCCTTCGATGGCCGGGCCGAGCACATCCAGTTTCTCCAGGTACACAAATTGATGGCAGCCGATGAAGCTGGCCGACGAAATCTGGCAGGTCTGCCGGATGGGGCGTGGCCCGAAGCGCAGGTGCGAGACGGTGTACCCACCCGACTTCTTGGCGTCGTAGGCGAAGTAACCCTGGGCGTAGTTATCGGTTTCCGTGCCGATGATCTCGATGGTGTCGTGGTTAGCGCCTACCGTACCATCCGAGCCTAGTCCGAAGAACATGGCACGCACCACATCCGGCGGCTCAATATTGAAGGAGCGATCGTAGGCGATGCTGGTGTGTGTCACATCATCGTTGATACCTACGGTGAAGTGGTTCTTGGGGTTGGCCTTCTTCATTTCGTCGAAGATGCCCTTGACCATTGCCGGGGTGAACTCCTTGCTGGAAAGGCCATAGCGCCCGCCGATGACCTGGACATCCGCGCGCCCGGTCTCTTTCAACGCGGCAATGCAGTCCGCGTACAACGGTTCGCCGATGGCGCCGGGTTCTTTGGTGCGATCCAACGCGGCGAGCAGCTTCACGCTCTTGGGCAGGGCCGCAGCAAATGCCTTCACGTCGAACGGACGATACAGGCGCACCTTGAGCAGACCGACTTTCTCGCCGTGAGCGTTGAGATACTCGACTGTCTCATGGGCCACTTCCGCGCCGGAGCCCATCATGACGATGACGTGCTCGGCATCGGGCGCGCCAACGTAGTCAAAGAGGTGATACTGTCGTCCGACGAGCGCGGCGAATTTGTCCATCGCCGCCTGGACGATGCCGGGGACTTTGGCGTAGAACGGGTTGACCGTCTCGCGCCCCTGGAAGTAGACATCCGGTCCTTGTGAGGTACCCCGCACGATGGGTTTATCGGGGTTCATGGCGCGTGCGCGGTGCGCGCGCACCAGATCGTCGTTGATCATTGCCTTCAGGTCGTCAATCGTCAACTGCTCGATCTTGTTGATTTCGTTGCTGGTGCGGAAGCCGTCGAAGAAGTGGATGAAGGGGACGCGCGCTTCCAGCGTGGCTGCCTGCGAAATCAATGCGAAGTCATGGGCTTCCTGGACGGAATTGCTGGCCAACATCGCAAAGCCGGTCGAGCGCACGGCCATCACGTCGCTGTGATCACCGAAGATGGAGAGGGCTTGTGTGGCCAGGCTGCGCGCCGAAACGTGGATGACCAGCGGCGTCAGTTCACCCGCGATCTTGAACATACTGGGGATCATCAACATGAGGCCCTGGGATGCGGTGAAGGTGGTGGTCAGCGAGCCGGTTTGCAGCGCCCCATGGACGGCGGCCGAGGCTCCGCCTTCAGACTGCATTTCCACAACGAGGGGCACCGTGCCCCAAATGTTTGTCTGCCCCGCCGCCGAGAAGGCATCGGCCATCTCGCCCATCGAAGTAGACGGGGTGATCGGGTAAATGGCAATGACCTCATTGATTTTATGGGCGACCCACACGCACGCGGTATTCCCATCTACCGTAACCATTTTACGTTTTGCCATAGTATAGACCTCCTGAATAGTTGATTATAAAAACTATATTCGTACCCTTGCCGGGTGCGTATTTTTCTTTTGCAGAAAACGGGCGGAAGTGGTGAGGACGTTTTCTGTATCCGAAAGCGTATTGTAACCTTAAAGATTATAGCACACCCTCAACATTCGTCAAAAGTAAAATTCCAGGGACGCAGAGCCTTATTCTTAGAAACGCGGATCTGGCGATCCGCTCGAAGCCGGTTGAAGCCTGGCGACCCGCTCGAAGCCGGTTGAAGCCTGGCGATCCGCTCGAAGCCAGTTGAAGCCTGGCGACCCGCTCGAAGCCGGTTGAAGCCTGGCGACCCGCTCGAAGCCAGTTGAAGCCTGGCGATCCGCGCGAAGCCATTGTAACGAGAATGACAGAGCCTTACCGGGGAATTTGCTTTGTGGGCAAGAACTCCTACAATGTAGGTATTCTGCGCAGGACGGGGATTGTTCACATGCCGGAATCCGAAACCTTTATCCGCCCACCTGGGTTGTGCTACAATCTCATACCGCCGCCGGTTGACTTTACCGGACGGAAGGTAGAGCTTGCCACCCTGCTGGCGAATTTCGAGCGCGGCGTCTTGATTACCAGTCCTGCCGATGAGCTTGGCAACGGTATGACGGCGTTGGCCCGGCGGCTTGCCGTTGAATTGCGCAAGGATTTCCCCGATGGCTGTCTTGAAATTGACTTACGCGGCGGTCTGGCAAACTTTATCGAACCTCTCTCGCCGGCTGAGGCACAACGTCGTCTGCTTTTGCCTTTCTATCCCGACACATCGCTCCCCGATGATGAAAAAACGCTGGAGGAGCTGTATCGTGAGACTTTTGCTGCGCGCAAGGTACTGTTGTTGTTGGACAACGCCGCCGGCCCTGCCCAATTGCGTCGCCTCGTGCCGCGTCAGCCTTCGGCGGTGATCGTCACGGCGCGGACAGAGTTCCCTACGCTGGCGAAACTGTATCCCTTAAGCCTGGGTGGCTTGCCTGCAGAAGATGCGCGGGCATTGCTAATTCGTATCGCTCCTGCCTGTGCAACCTTGCCGCGACGTTTGATGAACAAAATCCTGGAAAATTTCGGCAGTAGCCTGCTTGCGTTGCGCATCGTTGGGGCGCTGCTGCGGGACGTGTTTGCTAAGAATCCACGGGCGCTGCTGAGCCGCTACAATACTATTCACCGACGGCTCATGGCGCTGCGTCCCACCGGCATCAATCTTCCGGTGGCTATTGCTTTAGAGCTGGCTTATGAGACTTTGCCCGTCGAACAGCGCACTTTTTTTGAAGCCCTGGCTGTCTTTCCGGCACCGTTTAGCCGTGCTGCCGCTGCGATGATCTGGGGGCTTGATCCGGCGGCAGCCGACGCCTTGCTGGTGGCTTTTGTGCGTCGCAACCTGGTTATGTATTACCCGGAAGCGGATTTATACGCCTTACACGATCTGGTCGCTGTCTACATCCAGGAGCTTTTGCTTGGACAGCCGGAGTGGACCCGTCAGGTGATGGGACGCTATGTACGTTATACCCTGATCGAAGCCGGTCGCGCCAATGCCCTCTACAGGGCAGGGGGTGTTCATAGGGAAGAGGGGGTGGCGCGTTTCCTCGCGGTCTGGCCGCACGTATGGGCGGCCTGGCTGCGGATGAGCAGCGCCGATCCCGGTTGGCCACGCCCCGATGATGTTGATCGCTGGTTGTGTGAGTTTGCCGGCCGCGTCTTGCCCATTCTACAAACCCTGGTGCCGCTGGCCGAACGCACGGTGATGCTGGAGCGTATCCTGCAGGCCGCCCGTGCTTTGGATCGCGCCACCGAGGCGCTGGTCTTGAACTACCTGGGACAAGCCTACACTGCGCAAGGTGATGCAAAGCGGGCATTGGAGGTTTACGAAGCCTATCTCCAGATTGCTTACGATCTTCACGATCGCACCGGCGAGGCCACGGCTTTGATGCACATCGGCACGGTCTGTGGGGCTTTGGGAGACATCAAACGCGCGCGGGAAAGTTGGCGGCACGCTCTGGCGCTTTTCAAGATGATCGGCGACCCACGCGCCGCGCAACTGCGCTTGTGGTTGGAAGCATTGGAACGCAATCTCACACAAAGTATGCTTTCGATCAGGTGAACAGAAATGACAACATATCTGGAGGATTTGTTTACGTTTGTTGCTGAGAAATTTGTGTCGGAATCGTAAGTCAGTTGGTCTTTTAAGAACGCGCCCGATTGGAGACACAATCGGGCGCGCTCTTTCTGTTTTATCTAGCTTCCTTTCAGATAGGCAATCATCGGCTCGGTAACGAGCGGCACTACATCGCCGATCATGTGCGGCATGAGGTTGTCCATTACCTTCGGCATCAGGTCGGGCATCTGCTCGGCCATGTAGTCGGGCATCGGGATTTGCGCGGCGACGCGGGCGAGCATGGTGTCCATCACCTTCGGCATCATCAGCGGCAGCAGTTTGGGGAAGAGCACCGGGAACAACGGCTTCATCAGCTCCAGCGCGCCGGGGATTTTGCCCATCGCGCGCATCATCTTGCCCATGCCGAACGGCATCGCGTCAATCAGCTCCGGCCACATCGTCCCCATCAGGTCGGCGAAGCCCTGCGGCGTCATCAGCGCGATCATGGCTTCGAAGACGGCCCACTGCGCCTTGACCTCCGGGTGTGGATCGGGCAGGTCGGTGTAGCCAAGTGCCTCGGCGCAGAAGCGCGCCAGGTCTACGATCTCAATGTCCAGGTTCTTCTTGTCGCGGGCAACGCGGAACTGAAATTCGCAGCATGGGCAGGCCGCCAGCACTTTCTGCGCGCCGGCTTCGATGGCTTCATCCAGCCGATGCTTACCCACTTCGGCGGCCACCGGTGGCTCCTTGATGAGCGTGAGCACGCTGCCGCAGCAGTGCGCAGCATCGCGGTTGTATTCCATATCCACGTAGTTCACGCCGGGGATGGCCTTGATGATCTCACGCGGCTCCTCGTAAACGTGCGAGACACGCCCTATGTGGCAAGAGTCGTGCCAGGTGACGGTCACAGGCGCGACGCCGGCTTCCGGGAAGGTGAAGGAACCGTCGCGCACTTTCTCGGCGACGACCTCGCTATAGTGCCTGGCGGTGATGCCGTATTCGATCCCCAGTTTCTCGCACCACTCCGGGTAGACGTGCCGCCACATCATATTGCACGCCGGGCAGGAGGTGATCACGGTGTCGGCTCCGGTAGCTTTGACGGCGGCAATGTTCTTCTTCATCGTCTCCACGAAGACATCCCATTTGCCTGCGACGAGCATCGGCGTGCCGCAGCAGTTCTCCTTCTTGCCGACATAGGTGAAGTCCACCCCGGCCTCGTCCAGCAGCCGCACCGAGGCCTGCCCGATGTCGTGTTCGACGTAGCTCACGGTACAACCGGCGAAGTAAACCGCTTTGGCCTTTTTGTCACTGTGTTTTTCGCGCAGGTCTTCCGGGAACCAGGCATCGCGGTTGCGACGATACCCGGCCCAGATGTTGCCCTGGTCGGTGAGCGCCGCCGCCATCATCTCGAAGGGCGGGAAGGTCATCTTGCCGTCCTCGTGGATCAGCTTGCCGCGCAGTTTCATCCATGAGGATTCGATGGGCAGCGAGGCCGAACAACGCAGATTGCACAGCTCGCAGGTGGTGCAGACCAGGAACGTATCTACCATAAATTGATCCCACTTCTCGCGGCCTTCCATAAACTCGCGCAGCCAGTACCACTTGCCGCGCGGACTCTGGCTTTCCCAACCGCGCCCGTAGTATTGATCACATTCCTGGACGCAGTAGCCGCACTGTGAGCAGGCGTAGGCATACCACGCCACATCGGCAGGGATGCCACGCACGGGCTTGTCGGGGAATTTCTCGCCCACGTCGGTGCTTACGGCGTTGCCGAACGGTCGCAGCAGCGGCTCGAAGGCGTTGGCGGCAATGAGCGCGTTGCTGATGAGCGCGTTGCCGATGACCTTGCCGGGGTTGAGAATCCCGGCGGGGTCGGCTTTGGCCTTGAATTCCTTCATCACGCGCGCGCGTTCCGCCCCCAAAATCTTGGGCGCCATCTTGGAATAGTACAGGCCGGTGGCATAGGGCCGCCCGCCGTATTTCTCGGCGATGCGGGCGATGGTCAGCGAGAGCGGGAAGACAAAGTTGTAGCTCAGCTTGCGCTGGTCGGCGGGGATGAACCCGAGGATGACGACCTCCGGCTCGCCTTTGGGGTTGCGTCCCTGGCGGATGAGCACCCCTTCTTTTACCACGGGCTGCGCGATTTTGGTTTCGACGTCGGACAGCATCGCGCCGAGGCCGGAAAGCGGCACGACGACCTCCGCCGGCACCAGGCTTGGCCCCAGACGCTTCACCGTCATAATGCGGAAGCGGTTGGCCCACTCGTGTTGCGCGATTTCGTCGCTGAGGAGGGTGGCCTTGCACTTGCCGGTGTTCATCCGCTCGGCCAGCTTCGCCCGCACCATCTCGCTATCTGTTTGGCGGACGGCAATCGTGGTGATATAGGTTTCGGGCAATTCGATGTGCTTTTCGACAGGATGGCCCTGGTGCATCATGGGGGGCGCCTGGTTTTTCAGCGCGGCCATGCGTGGGTTGATGAAGTGCATAGACCAGATTGGCAGATTGCACTCCATAAAGCCTTCCAGCAGGTGTTGCAGCTCGTGCGCGTCGGGGCAGCCGATGGAGAGGATATCCAGCGGGACTTCGGGCATGATCTTGATCGTCATCTCGGTGATGATGCCGGTGATGCCTTCGGCCTCGTAGATCATATCCAGGCCCTCGCCGTCGAACATACCGACCTCGCCATTGCCGAGCACCACGCGCGCGCTGATGACGTTGTCGCGGAACCACCCCGCCTCGAAGGCGCCGTAGCCCGCGCCGCCCTGCGCCAGCCAACCGCCCGCCGTCGCCGAGGGGTAGCTGCTGGGGTAGGTGCGCAGCGTCATCCCGTGCTTCTTCAGTTCGCGGTCGGCATTCTCCCAGACGATGCCCGGTTGCAGCGTGGCGGTTTGCGCTGCGACGTCCACGTGCAGCACCTTTGCCATACGGAAGAAGTCAATGACCACGCCGCCCTTTACGGGCAGCACGCCACCATAGCCGGAGGTTGCCTTGCCGCGCGGCGTGAGTGGGATGTGATTCGCTGCTGCCCACTTTACCAGCGCGACGATCTCCGCTTCCGATTCCGGTTGCACGATGGCGTCGGCCATCGGCGTCCCGATAAGCGGTTTGATCAACAGCGGCATCTCGCCGACATCGTGACTGTAGAGCTTGCGCTCCACGCGCCGGGTTGTCATCCGGTCGCCAAAAGTCGTTTCAAGCCAATGGATTTGTTCTGCCGATAAGTGTCCCATAGGTTCCTCCCGTGAAAGGGTAACTGGTGATTGGGTAAAGTGCAAAGAGCAATTGGGTAATGGGTAAATGTGGTGTAGCTTGCCTCTTACTCCGTACTCCGTACTCCGTACTCCGTACTTCCTGCTTCTTGTATCTTGTCCGCCACAAAACTGCGCAAGATGTTCATCGCTTCGAGGATGCGGGGATCGCCCAGAGAGTAGTAGATGGAGGTACCATCCCGCTCGGCGTTGACCAGGCCACGCTCGCGCAGGATGCGCAGATGGTGGGAGACGGTCGGCTGCGTCACGTCCAGCAGCTCGGTCAGCTCGGTGACATTGCGGGGGCGCTCGGCGACGAGATAGAGCAGCCGCAGGCGTTTGGTATCGCCGATACCCTCGCAGATATAACGGTGCATCAGGGCGACTTCGTCTTCGGAGATAATTTGGTTGAGCGTCATCTTGTTTATATATTGATAGATGTCTATATAGAACACTATCAATATAGCATGGTGTAGGGAAATGTCAAATATGCTCAGGCAAAAGCTATGATGGGGTAGAGGATGCGCCTTAACTAAAAATCACTGCGGCTTTGTAGTCAACTCTGACCATGCCAGGCTAAAATCCTCCAGAGGTACTGCTTGCGGGCCAGTTTCCATCAATGTTTCCGGGCCGAGCCGAGGTACAACGCCGCGTTCCAAGAGGATTTGCTTCATTATTCCTTCTTATGTTTCTGGATGCTTCTATCACTCCAAACGCCGCCGAATGTCTGGCAATTTTCCACGTTTTCTACGCACTCGCGCATGATGTCTGCCAGTTCCGCGCGCCGTCCCCATGCCAGCGCGGCCTCGAAGTCGGCGGGGGGGAGATGGGGCCGGATTTCAGCCAGCAGTGTGGCTATATCGCTCCTGCCTTCGGACGAGTCGGAGGGCAGGGTTTGCGTGAATCCGAGCACTTTCGTCGCGGCCGTATACTGCGCGGTGGCAAACAGGTATTTTGCCCACCCATTGAGTGCCATGGCGACCATCCGCATATTCTCGACAGCGACGGCGGTTTGTATCCCGCTGTCAAGGTGTTGCCGAGCCGTTTCGAGTTGTCCGTTGTCGAGCGCAAGATGGCCCAGGTTGATGTGCTCCAGTGTCACGCCAAACTTTTCCCCTAACGCTTCGAAGATGGCCAGACTTTCTTCGAACATCGGTTGGGCGCGCGCGGTATCGCCGGCTTGCATGAGAAATGAGGCCCAGTCGTTGAGGGTGTAGCCTACGATGCGCTGGTCGCCGTATTCTTTGCCGATGGCGATGCACTGCGCGAAGTATGGTTCGGCCTCGGCCAGGTTGCCGAGTACGCCGGCCAGGTGATTGGCGGCGAAGGCCAGGTTCATCTGCGCGTCCAGGGATTTGAAAATCTCATAGCTTTGGCGGAAACATGCCTGCGCGGTGCCGATGTCCCCCGTATCCCGTGCCACAACACCGAGATGATCGAACACCTGGGCGATGCTGTACAGGTTGCCGGTCTGGCGGAACAAGGCCAGGCTGCGCTCGAAATAGCTCTGCGCCTCGGTGTAATTCCCGAGTGCCCAGGCTACCGTTCCCAGATAGTCGAGTGCCCGTGCCTGGCCATTGGGATTGTCTGTTGTTGTGTGGAATTCGAGGGCCTGGCGATAGTGTTCGACCGCCAGGGGATACTCACCGCGCGTCCACGCTACACGCCCCAATTGCATATGCGCCGCAGCGACGGCCGCAGCTATGCCCAGTTTCTGGTTGAGTGCCAGGGCGGCTTCTGCCAGGGCTTTTGCCTGCTCCAGTTTGTTGCTCGCCGTGGCCAGGCTTGCGGCGCGCGCCAGCAGCCAGCCGCGGGTGGATTCTGCTTCGGGGGTGGATAGCGGCTCCAGTGCGGCGAGCGCCTCTTCGAAGAGTGCCAACCCTTCCAGAGGATGTCCGCGCAAACTGAAGAAGAACGTCAAACTGTGCATGGCCTGTTCCAGGCACGCGGTACACTTTTGTCGCGCCGCCCACTGCCAGGCCGCGCGCACATCGTCGAGCACGTCGGCGATGGCGTCCAGCGCGGCGGTTTGCTGCGCGCCTTCCAAATCTGCGTGCTGCCGCTGCACAAAATCGGCGTAGTAGGCGCAATGGCGTTGTCGCACCTGTGCTTCGAGCGTGGGATCGGCGTGCAGCTTTTCGAGGGCGTACTGGTGCAGCAATGCCTGCATGGTGTACGCGCCGTTGGTGCGCCGCTGTAGCATAGACTTGTCCACCAACGCTGTCAGCAGCGCCAGCATTTCCAGCGCGCTGGTGCGCGCATCCGGCGCGCGCAGCACGGCGAACGCCGCCTCGCGCCGGAAATTTCCTTGAAAGACGGACAGGATTTGCAGCGCGGTTTTCTCTTCGGCGGTGAGCAACTGCCAGGAGTACTCGAAGACGGCCCGCAGGCTGCGATGGCGCTCCGGCCGGTCGCGCATCTGGCTGCTGAGCAGGTCCAGGCTGTTTTCCAGCTCGACGACGATCTCCTGACACGAAAGCATCCGCAGCCACGAGGCCGCCAGCTCGATCGCCAACGGCATCCCATGCACCTGCGCGCAGATGCGCGCGATGCAGGCGCGCGTGTCCGCGTCGAACGCGAACATCGGCGCGGTGCGCTGGGCGTTTTGCAGGAACAGTTGCACCGCCGGATACACCTCTATGTCGGGATCGGATGTCTTGGTCGGATACTGCATCCCGTCAACGGTGAAAATCCATTCGTTTTGCACGTTGAGGCGCTCGCGTGACGTCGCCAATATTTTGACGCCGGGCGCGTGCGCCAACAGCTCGGCGACCAGCGACGCGCCGTCCATGACGTGTTCGAAGTTGTCGAGGATGAGGAGCAGTTGCTTTTCCCGCAAGTAAGTGAACAGTTGGCGCTGCGGCGGCTCATGCTGGTAGAAGAAGAGGTGCAACGCGTCGGCGATGGCCGAGATGATCAGCTCGCCGGACGTCAGCGGCGCGAGCGGGACAAAGTACGCGCCCTGGGCAAACGCTTCAAGCTGTTCGGCGGCGGCCTGCAACGCCAGTCGTGTCTTGCCGATGCCGCCGGGTCCGACAAGCGTGAGCAGCCGGCAGGCCGGGTCCGCCAACCGGGCCGCAATCTGCGCCAGTTCTTCCTCGCGCCCGATAAAGGGCGTGGGTTGCGGCGGCAGGTTGTGGGGATGTGCCGAGAGGGTGCGCAAGGGCGGAAAACCGCTGGGCAAGGCGGGATGTAGCAGTTGATAGATGTGCTGCGGTTCGTTCAGGTCTTTGAGCAGGTGATTGCCCAGATCGTAGAGCGCGGCATCGGGTGGGAGCGTTGCGCTACGCGCCATCTCGCAGGTGAGCAAGATCTGTCCTCCCCAGCCGGCTGCCAGCAAACGCGCCGTGCGGCTGACCTCCAGGCCGAAGTAATCACCCTCGCGTTGCCGGGCTTCGCCGGTATGCAACGCCATGCGCGCCCGCAGCTCGCCGATCTCGCCCCAATCCTGCTGCGCCAACAGCCGCTGAATCTCGATGGCGCAGGCCAGCGGCTCGCCGCCCTCGAAGACCGCGAAATAGCCGTCGCCCGTATTCTTGACGACCTTCCCGCCGCACCGCACAATGGCCGCCTCGACAATGGCATTGTGGCGCACCAATGCGGCCTCCATTGCCTGGGGGAACTTTGACCATTTCTCGGTCGAACCCTCGATATCGGTGAACAGGAAAACGGGCAAGGCAATCGCTCCTTCCATAGAAACAGTCACAATTATACGGTAATTTTGTCTTTTGTCATAGACTGTAAGCGAAAGGGGGGTATCTCTGTTTTCCAACCCTGCGAAGCGTGTATAATATCCCCTCAAGGCCAGGAGTTACGGAGGAAAAGGAGGAGAGAAGTGATGAAGACATTAGTGATGAAATTTGGCGGCACGTCGGTCGGCGGCGCGTCGGCCATTGCGCAGGCCGCCGCGATTGTGCAGGAGCAGGCGCGGGCCTGGGATCGCCTGGTGGTGATCGTCTCGGCGATGCGGGGGGTGACGGACGCGCTCATCCGGGGAGCGCGCACGGCGGCAGCCGGCGACACTCAGACGTATCCCGCACTCGTCACCGATCTGCGGGTACGGCATACGCTGGCGGTCGCCGAGTTGTTGCGGGACATCGAGGCGCGCACGGAACTGCTGAAGGTGTTGGATGCTTATTTGGATGAGTTTGCCACCTTCTGCCGCAGCGTGCAGGTGCTCGGTGAGGTGACGCCGCGTGCGATGGACGCGATCAGTTCGTTGGGGGAACGGATGAATGCGCGTATCGTGGCGGCGTATTTGCGACAGTTGGGGCTGCGCAGCGAGGCGGTGGACGCCACCGAGTTGATCGTCACCGACCGGCGCTTTCAACAGGCCGCGCCGTTGATGGAAGCCACCCGTGTCCGCACGCAAGCGCGTTTGTTTCCGCTGCTGGAAGCCGGCGTTGTACCGGTAGTGACCGGTTTTATCGGCGCGACCGAAGACGGCATTACGACGACATTGGGACGCGGCGGCAGCGATTACAGTGCCTCGATTCTGGGCGCGGCGCTCGATGCCGATGAGGTGTGGACGTGGACCGATGTGGATGGCGTCCTCACCACCGATCCACGCATCGTCCCCGACGCGCGGGTGATTCCTGTGCTCTCATACAGCGAGGTGGGCGAGCTGGCCTACTTCGGCGCGAAAGTGCTGCACCCCAAGACCATCAGTCCGGTGATCGAGCGTGGAATTCCGCTGTGGGTGAAGAATACGTTCAATCCCACCTGCCCCGGCACGCGCATTGTGCGCGAACCTGAAAGCACGCCGGGGACCGTCAAGGCCGTCACCGCCATTCATGGGCTAAGCATGGTCAACGTGGAAGGGCGCGGGATGATGGGCGTGCCCGGCATTGCCGCGCGGACGTTTGCGGCGGTTGCCAGCCAGGGGGCAAGCGTGTTGATGATTTCGCAAGCCTCGTCGGAGCAATCCATCTGTTTTGTGATCCCCACCGAAGCTGTGCCGGGGGTGATTGCCGCCATTGAAGAGGAAATGGCGCTGGAACTGGCGCGGCGCGATATTGACCGCGTCTGGGCACTGGATGATGTGGTGATCGTGACTGCCGTGGGCGCGGGGATGCGCAGCACGCCCGGCGTGGCGGCGCGGCTCTTCGGCGCGCTTGCGCAGAAACAGATCAACGTCATCGCCATCGCACAGGGATCGTCGGAGTGCAGCATTTCCCTGGTCGTTTCTGCCGATCAGGCCACCGACGCCGTGCGGCAACTGCACAGCGAGGTGATCAATGGGGGGAGTAAAGAGTAAAGAGTTGGGAGGCAGAACCTCGTTACTCGTTACTCGTTACTCGTTACTCGTTACTCGTTACTCATTTCTTCAGGGGGAGCTATGGAAACATTGAACAAGATTCCGGTTGGCGTTTTGGGCGCGACCGGTGCGGTGGGACAGCGGTTTGTGCAGTTGTTGGCAGACCACCCGTGGTTTGAAATCGCGGCACTGGCGGCTTCGGAGCGCAGCGCGGGGAAGCGGTATGCTGAGGTCTGCAAGTGGGTGATTCCCGGCGACCCTCCGCCGGCGGTATTGGATATGCTGGTGCAGCCGCTGGAGCCGACACTGCCGGCGCGGCTGGTCTTTTCGGCGTTGCCGGCGGATGTGGCCCGCGAGGTCGAGCCGCAGTTTGCACAGGCGGGGTACGCCGTTTGTACCAATGCATCGGCTTATCGCCCTGTGGAGGATGTGCCGTTGCTTATCCCGGAGGTCAACGCCGACCACGTGGCGCTCATCGAAGGGCAGCGCCGTGGACGCGGCTGGTCCGGGTTCATCGTCGCCAGCCCCAATTGCACGATTACGGGCGTGGCGTTGCCGCTCAAGCCGCTGGATGTGGCGTTTGGTGTGCGCAAAGTCTTTATGGTCTCGATGCAGGCCATCTCCGGAGCGGGATATCCCGGCGTGGCCTCGCTCGACATTTTGGACAACGTCATCCCCTACATTGCCGGTGAGGAGGAAAAGTTCGAGCAGGAGCTGCGCAAGATGCTTGGCCGTGTGGTAGATGGTCGTCACGTGAACGCGGACCTTGTGCTCAGCGCCCATGCCAACCGCGTGCCCGTTTTCGACGGACATACGGTCAGCCTGTCGGTTGGCTTTGAGCGCCCGGCATCGGTGGATGATGTCATCGCTGCGCTGCACGATTTTCGCGGCGCGGAGATAGCGCGCGACCTGCCCAGTGCGCCGGAACGTCCGCTCGTGGTGCGCATGGAACCGGATCGTCCGCAGCCCCGGCGTGACCGGGATGCTGAAGGCGGCATGGCGGTCTCCATAGGGCGCGTGCGTCCCTGTCCGCTGCTGGATATTCGCATGACAACCGTGAGTCACAACACCCTGCGTGGCGCAGCCAGCGGCGCGATCCTCAACGCTGAACTGCTCGTGGCGACGGGGTACGTGGCTTGAAGCTGGATGCTGGAAGCTGGATGCTGGAAGCTGGATGCTGGAAGCTGGATGCTGGAAGCTGGATGCTGGATTCGGGCTTCTCTCTGATCCGAATTTGCCATTTACCATTTGCCATTTATTGAGGTACTCTATGAAAAACTATGGTCTGACATCGGTTGCTGAATTTGTCGGAGATCGGATTGTGTACCGGAATCTGGATGCGGTGGATGAACGCCTGCCGCGTCTGGCCGACATTCGCGCGGAGGCAGGGATTCCCGATAACGCCATCCCCCGCAAGAGTGAGCCTGGTTACGCCCGCGTGATCGTCCATCTGCTGCGGCTGGCCCGCGCGTTGGATGTCCCGGTGCCCATCAAACGTCTCATCTTCGTAGGGGATACACGTATGAACGATGGCACGGCCTTTGTCAACATCTGCCGCGCGGGAGACTGGCCCGGCCTGGCCTTCATCGGAGCGGAGAAGCCTGCGCCCCCACACGCGGAGATGACGACATTGGAGGGCTACCCGCTCTACCTGGCGAATCGCTGGACGCTGCTGGCGGAGTTCGACACATTCTGTGGTCAACAAGGCTTCCCGGTGGACGAGAGTACGGCGGTGGTCCTCGATCTGGATAAGACGACGCTTGGCGCGCGCGGGCGCAACGATCACGTGATTGATGCGGCGCGGGTGGCGGCGGTCAAGCGCACCGTCGGCGATCTGCTAGGGACGGCGTTTGATGCTGCGCGCTTTCAGATGGCCTACGATCAGCTCAATCAGCCGGAATTTCATCCTTTCACCGCCGACAATCAGGATTACCTGGCTTACATTTGTTTGATCATCGGCAGTGGCCTGTACGAGCGAGAAGCACTCATGGCAGACGTGCGGGCGGGGCGCATGCCGGACTTTGTGAGTTTCATCCGTGCCGTGGATGTGCGGGCTGCCGAGCTGCCGGACAACTTGCGCATGTTGCATGCCGATATTTATGCGCGGGTACAGGCCGGCGACCCCACGCCGTTCAAAGCCTTTCGCTATAACGAGTACCGCGAAACTGTAGGGCGGATGGGAACATTGCCGGCAGATGCTGCACCGGAGGATTTGCTGGCGCGTGAAATCTGTATCACCCACGAAGTGCGCGAGTTGATGCTGGCCTGGCGCGAGCGGGGCGCGCTGCTCTTTGCTCTTTCCGACAAGCCCGATGAGGCATCCCTACCCTCGGATGAGTTGCAGGCTGCGGGCTACGCCCCGATTCACCGGACATTGACGCATGGAGTAGGCGCGTCATGCTGATCGGTCATCTGGGCGTTTCCGGGCTGGCGCACCGCTATCTCAAAGCCGATCTTGCGCCGGTTGTTATCGCCGGCATCGTCCCCGACGTGGTGGATAAGGTGTTATGTTATGGTGTGCACCTGATGCCGAGTGGGCGGATGTGGGGACATACCTTGCTCGGCCTGGTGCTCTCGACTGCCGTTGTGGGGCTGGTGTGGGGACGCCAGACCGCATGGAGCTGGGCCGTGGGTTATCTGGGTCATCTTGTCGCCGATCTCGGTGGGCAGGTGCCGTGGCTGTATCCATTCGTCCACTATGACTTTCCCCCTTCGTTGGGCTTTTGGGAAATGCTGTTGCACAAACTGCAACATCCTGCCGAACTCGTCCTGGAACTGGCGCTGCTGGGGTGGGCGGCTTTGGCTCTCCGAGGACGTTGCAGCCTTGCGCGCCCTGTGGTAGGATTGGGAAATGAGTAACGAGTAACGAGTAACGAGTAACGAGTAACGAGTAACGAGTAACGAGGTCCATACTTCTCACTCTTTACTCCTTACTTCGTACTCCGTACTTTTTGAGAGGACATCCGATGATCTTCGGACACGTTGCCGTTTCGGCGTTGGCTTATCGTTATCTCAAAGCTGATTTTGTACCGGTGATGGCGGCGGCGGTCGTGCCGGATATTGTGGACAAGATCGCCCACTACACGCTGCACCAGGGCGCCGGCAGCCGCTGGATGGGTCACACGTTGATCGGCGTGGCGGTTTCGACGGCGGTGATCGCGCTCGTGTGGGGAAAACGTCCGGCGCAAAGTTGGGCACTCGGCTATCTGTTGCACCTGGTTGGGGAATTCGGCGGCGTCGTGCCGTACCTGTTCCCATTGATCCAATACGAGTTCCCCTACGACTACAGTTTCACCGAGACCTTGGGCCTGTCGCTGATGAACCTGCCACGGATGGCCCTGGAAGTGAGCCTGTGTTTGTGGGCCGGTGTGGCACTGTTCGACTTGTGGATTCTTAAGGAGAAGCGCCATAACTCCATATTATTTGGGAGGGGGAAATGACATACACAAGCTGGCTTGAATGTGTGCGCGGATGTGGACGTCGCTATTCCATTTATGACGCCGTCTATCGCTGCGAAGATTGTGGAGGTTTGCTGGATGTGGTCCACGACGTTGAGGCATTGCGGGACCGCAGCGCGGCCGTGTGGATGCAGCTCTTCGACCGCCGTATCCGCACCAACGAATGGCCTTACGGCAGCGGCGTGTGGGGGAAGAAGGAATGGGTCGCGCCGCAGATTGACAACGATAACGTGGTCTCGATGTACGAAGGCCATACCAACTGCTTCTGGGCCGAGCGGTTAGGTAAGGAAATCGGCGTCTCTGACCTGTGGGTGAAGTTGTGCGGTAACAGTCACACGGGTTCGTTCAAGGATTTGGGGATGACGGTGCTCATCTCGGTCGTGAAGCAAATGCGCGCCGACGGCAAACCCATTCGCGCGGTAGCCTGCGCCTCGACGGGCGACACCTCGGCGGCCCTTGCGGCGTATGCGGCGGCGGCAGATATTCCGGCCGTTGTGCTATTGCCGAAGGGCAAAGTCTCCACCGCGCAGTTGATCCAGCCCATTGCCAACAACGCGCTTGTGCTGGCACTCGACACCGACTTTGACGGTTGCATGCGCATCGTGCAGCAGATCGCCAGTGACCCGACGATTTACCTGGCGAACTCGATGAATCCGCTGCGCATGGAGGGGCAGAAGACGGTCGCCATTGAAATTGTGCAGCAGTTCGATTGGCAGGTGCCCGACTGGATCGTCATTCCTGTCGGGAACCTGGGCAACGTCAGTGCCCTGGGCAAAGGCTTTCTGCTCATGCGGGATTTGGGGTTGATTGACAAATTGCCGCGCATCGCCTGCGCGCAATCTGCGCGCGCGAATCCGCTTTATTTGAGCTATCAGACCGGTTTCCGTGAATATCGTCCGGTTCAGGCGCAAAAGACGCTGGCCAGCGCCATTCAGATCGGCGATCCGGTGAGCTATGAACGCGCCGTCAAAACGCTCAAAACCTTCGACGGCGTTGTCGAGCAGGCCACCGAGGACGAACTGGCTAATGCGGCGGCGCGCGCCGACCGTACCGGCATGTACTGCTGTCCCCATACCGGCGTGGCCCTGGCGGTGTTGTTCAAACTTATCGAACGAGGGGAAATCCGCCGCCATGACCGCGTGGTGGTCATCTCCACCGCCCATGGCCTCAAGTTCACCGACTTCAAGGTGGCCTATCATGATCGCGCGCTGGCCGATGTTATCGCCCGGCACGCAAATCCGCCGGTGGAATTGCCGGCGGATTACGAGGCGGTGCAACGTGCCATTGATGCGCGGTTTGCGTGATCGGTAATCGGTAATCGGTGATTGATAATCAGCGTGGCTGTTACCTATCACGCCTCACGTTTCACGCATCACGTATTACGAGATCACATTCAACGCCTTTCCTACTTTCGCAAATTTCTCCAGCCCGAAATCCATATCGTCTTTGCCGAGCGCGGCGGAGATCATCACGCGGATGCGTGCGAGACCCTGGGGAACGGTGGGGAAGCCGATGGCCATTGCAAAGACGCCTTCCTCGAAAAGCTGGCGGCTGAACGCCTGCGCGAGCTTCGCGTCGCCGAGCATCACCGGCGTGATCGGCGTCACGCTGTTGCCTACGTTGAAGCCCAGCGCCTTCATCTGATCCTTGAAGTAGCGGGTGTTCTCCCACAAACGCTCCACCAGTTCGGTCGAAGCCGCGAGCGCCTGAACGGCGGCGAGACATGCGGCGGTATCGGCCGGCGTGACGGCGCTAGAGAAAAGGAACGGACGTGCCTTTTGACGTAAGTAGTCCACGATGAGCTTTTTCCCGGCGATGATGCCGCCCACCACGCCGAAGGCTTTGGAGAACGTCCCGATTTCCACGTCGAATTTGCCGTGCAGGCCGAAGTGATCCACGATCCCGCGTCCACCGTGGCCCAGCACACCTTCGCCGTGCGCGTCATCCACCATCGTGAGCAGCCCGTATTTTTCCGCCACCGCGTAAATTTTGTCCAGTGGTGCGACATCGCCATCCATTGAAAAAACCCCGTCGGTGACAACCAGCCCACGCCGGTATTGGGGCAGGGATTCCTGAACCTTTGCCTCCAAATCGGCGGGATCACAATGCTCGTAGACCACGATCTTGGCGCGGCTCAGCCGTGCGCCGTCAATGATGCTGGCGTGATTGAGCCGGTCGGAGAAGATGACGTCCTCTTTGCCCACCAACGGGGGGATGGCCGCTTGATTGGCGACGAAACCGGCCTGCACGTAGAGCGCGTCTTCCACATGCTTGAACTCTGCCACTGTCTGTTCCAGCTCCCGGTGCAGCGAGAGCGTGCCGGCGATGGAGCGCACCGCCGTCGGCCCCGCGCCGAAGCGGTCAATCGCGGCTTTGGCGGCGTTCTTCAATCGTGGATCATCGGCGAGACCCAGGTAATTGTTGGTGCAGAGGTTAAGCACGCGCTTGCCGTCCACCGTCATCCACGCACCGGGGGGTGAGTCAATAGTGCGCAGATGGATGAACAAGCCGCTTTCCTTCAATGCCGCGACTTCTTCCTCAATCCAGGCCAGTTTTTGTTCGGTCATCGTCAGTCTCCTAAACAGTCGCGTAGTTTTGTAGTCGAATAGTCGTTTTTTAGTGGATTTTCTTCCGTTTGTACCCGTTTACTCCGTTGAGAATGGATGATTTAGTATGACGGTGTGTCAGTCTTTTTGCCGGCGATCTGCTGCCAGAGGATGCCGCCGAGCGCGCCGAGGCCCGCCATCAACACGATGTCGAGCACGCCAAAGCACACACCGCCGCCGATTTGGGCAGTGGGAATCATCGAGGGGTCGTAGGTGGTCGGCAGACCGAGCTGCTCCAATACGTTCATAATGGTTTGCGGATCCACCAGCACACTGTTGATAATCCCACCGATGAACTGACCGAGCAATGCGCCCACACCGCCGATTGCGCCGGCGATTGCACCGGCTTTGGCCGCGCCGCCGGATGCGAAGGGCTTTTCGTAGACGCCGGCCAGATAACCGGCTCCTAGCCCTGCCAGCAACGCAATACACGGCACACAGAGCGGCGTAATCAAACTCACGCCGACTCCCAGAACTAACATCACTGCTCCTAAGATCAACCCTGCTTTGACCATTTTTTTCCTCCTTTCCTTGCTTGTCTTGTTTTAACTCTTATTTCTTAACCTCTTACGCCCCTGGGTACATCACAATTTTACCACTATTCCCCGAAACCATCGTATCGAGGGCTTCCTGCCAGCGGCTGAGTGGGAATTCGTGGGTGATAATCGGCGTCAAATCCACGGCACCGGAGGAGATCAGGGCACGCATTTGATACCACGTCTCCCACAAACGACGTCCCGCGATCCCATGCACGGTGATGCCCTTCATAATCACCAGATTGTTGAGGTCGAAATCGTTGAGGGGATTCGAGCTTAGCCCCAAAAGAGACGCACTCCCGCCGGGCTTGAGCAGAGTTAGCCCCTGCACCAGCGCTTTGGGCGCGCCGGACATTTCGATCAACACATCGAAGCCCTTGCCGCGCACCATATCCTGGGCAAGCCGCATGACATCTTCTTCGGCGGCGTTGATTGCCAGGTCGGCGCCGACTTTGCGCGCCAGGGCCAGGCGGTACGGGCTGATGTCGGTGGCAACGACGACCTCCGCGCCGAAGGCCCGCGCGACCGGGATGGACATCAGACCCGCCGGCCCGCAGCCGGTGACGAGCACCGTCTTGGCGCGCACATCCACCGCAGCGACCGTATGAACCGCGTTCCCGAAGTTTTCTTGCAGGCTGACGACGCGCGCCGGCATGGTCTTGGGGTTTTTCCAGGCGTTTTCAACGGGGATGGCGATGTACTCGGCATAGCAGCCGTCTGTATCTACCCCCAGAATACGGGTGTTGGGACAAATGTGCGCCTGTCCTAACTTGCATTGGGTGCAAACACCGCATACAATATGACTCTCGGCGGAGACGAAATCGCCGACTTGTGGCTCATCGGGGCGGACCTGCGCGCCGACCGCCACAATCTCGCCGGCGAATTCGTGGCCGATGATGAGCGGCGGCTTGATGCGTCCTTGTGACCAATGATCCCATTTGTAAATGTGGACATCGGTGCCACAGATGGAGGTGGCAATCACTTTGATCAAAACTTCCCGTGGACCGGGGGTGGGGATGGGCACCTGGATAAGCTCAAATCCGGGACGAGGTTGCCGTTTGGCAACAGCCTGCATAATTGTCATAGACAAATCTCCTGGAAAACAGTCTTTTCGTCGCGAGCCGGTCATGCTTTTGTCAATGGCTACTTATGCAGTATAGCACCGTGGTCAGGAGGGGACAACGTGCAGAGTGCTATAACCCGGATGACATGTGTAACTTACTTGCACAAAAAAACACATTCCTCTTTCCCTCTAAAGCTCCTTCGTGGTATACTAGGGTGAGAGTGATGTGAAAGCGGATTTACCAAACCTACACCAACAGCAGGAGGCATGACCCATGAAACATTTCTTGACATTGGCCGATCTCACATCGGAACAAATGCGCCACATCCTTGACCTTGCCGTGCGTATCAAGGCCGCATGGAAAGCCGGTGAAGACACCCCTTACCTGAAGGGCAAAGTCCTGGGGATGATCTTCCAGAAGCCCAGCCTGCGCACCCGCGTTTCCTTTGATGTAGCGATGCTCCAACTCGGCGGCAATGCGCTTTACCTTTCACCGGATGAGATTCAGTTGGGCAAGCGGGAAAGCGTCGCCGATGTCGCGCGGGTGATCTCGCGTTATGTCAACGTGGTGATGGCGCGCGTCTTTGCGCATGCGGATGTTGAGGCACTGGCAAAATACGCGACCGTTCCGGTGATCAACGGCCTTTCGGACTACTCCCATCCCTGCCAGGGCATGGCCGATTTCCTGACGATTTTGGAGCACAAGGGGAGCTTCAAGGGCAAGAAGCTCGTGTATTTGGGCGATGGCAACAATGTCGCCACCTCGCTCCTGTATGGAGCGACATTGCTGGGCATGGACTTCACCATCGCTTCGCCGAAGGGATATACGCTGCATCCGGCGATTTGGGAAATCGGTCGCCGTCTGGCTGCGGCAAGCGGCTCGAAGATCGAGGCGACGTCCGACCCGTTCGCGGCAGTCCAGGATGCGGATGTCATCTACACCGACACATGGACCTCAATGGGCCAGGAAGCCGAGGCCGAACAGCGGCGCAAAGTCTTCCCACCTTATCGCGTGGATGAAGCCAAATTGGCCCTGGCAAAGCCCGATGTCATCGTGATGCACTGTCTGCCGGCCCACCGTGGCGAGGAGATCACCGATGCCGTCGCCGATGGACCGCACTCGGCTATTTTCGACCAGGCCGAGAACCGTCTCCACGCCCAAAAAGCCATCTTAGTTTGGGTGCTGGATGCCGAAAACTGATAACTGACGACTGATAACTGACAACTAACAACTGACAACAGGGGGGTGCTCTGTGGCCGGTAATCGTTTGCGCTTTGACGAAGCCATTCAAAAAGCTAACGACTGTGTTTGGGACGAGCGATGGGACGAAGCCGTGCGGTTTTATCGGCGTGCGTTGGCCGAGTTCCCCGATGATGTCTCGGCCTTGATGGGGTATGCCTGGGCGCTGCTGAACGCAGAAGAACTCGAAGAGGCGCTTGAAGTCTATCGCCGGCTCACCTTGTTAAGCCCTGCAGACCCCGGCCCCTATGAACGCATTGCCGAGATTCTGGAGCGTACCGGTGAGACGGCGCGGGCTGCCGAAATGTATTATGAAGCCGGAGTCCGCTACGGCAAACAGAATCTGACAAGCAAGATGGCGACGGCTTACGAGGCTTCTTTGCGCCTGCGATCTGACAATGATAAGACGTGGCGCGCGCTTTTGCAACACTATCAAGCCCAGAAACAGGTGGACAAGGCCGTCCTGGCGGCGCTCTGGCTGGCCTATCTGTACCAGAACACCCATCCCGATTGGGCGATCGAAATCTGTCGGCAGATGCAAGGCTTCATTCCTCACGAACCACGCATCGGGCAGACGATGATGCTGTTGCAGAGTCAGCGTCCGGTTCCGGAGCCGCCGCCAATCTCCTCACAGGAGGTTTTGCTCGAAGGCATAGAAATCGAAGCGGGCGACGAGGGCACGCCGGTGGATATCGCCAGACAGCATGCCCTGGCAATGTTGGCCGAGTCCATTTTTGCAGAAGACAAACCTCAGATTCAAGGCGTCTCGCAGATGGAGGTAGACCTGCTGATCGGCAAAGCCGTAGACGCCCAAACGCGCGGAGACCTGGCGGCCGCCCTGCAGGCTTACGAGCAATTGGTCAAGGCCGGCGTTTCGATGCCCTCGATCCATTTTAACCTGGGGCTGCTTTATAAAGAGCAGATGCGCTTTGCCGAAGCCATCGAGCAATTGTCGAAGTCCCTGGCGTCGCCTGAGTATGTTCTGGGCAGCCATTTTGCTTTGGGCGAATGTTATCAGGCTCAGGGCAATTTCACCGAAGCTGCCAAACACTTCTGGGAGGCCGTAAAAATCGTTGACCTGGCGACCGTGCAGCGTGAGCATGCCGATGACCTGATCCGCGTTTACGAGAGCCTGGCACAAAACCTGGTCAGCACCGGCGACCCGGAACGCGCACAACGTCTGAGTGAATCGCTGGTTGAATTTCTGGGACGGCAGGGATGGGAAGACAAAGCCATCACCGCGCGCAAACGGCTGGATAGTCTGGCGCGTTCGGGCATTGTGCTCAGTCTGGGGGAGCTGGTCAGCCTGACGGGATCGGCGGATATCCTGCGCTCCGTTGCTCTGGCGCAGGAATACCACCGCCGCAAAAAGGTTTACAACGCTTTGGAAGAACTCTTCCACACACTCAGCCAATTCCCGGATTACCTGCCGCTGCATTATCTGTTGGCGAGTTTACTGCAAGATGCCGGCCGTATCGAAGAGGCGGTTGCCAAATTCCACATTGTTGCGCGCACCTATGAGGTGCGTGGGCAGACGCTCCAGGCGTTGGCGATTTACCGTGAACTCCTGCAATCCTCCCCTCTGGATGTGACGGTACATCGGCATGTGATCGAGTTGCTCATCCAGCGGGGGCAAATTGACGAAGCCCTCGGCCAGTATTTGCAGTTGGCAGATGCGTATTACCAGTTGGCGCAAATGGATCGCGCCCGCGAAGTTTACGCCGAAGCCCTGCGTCTGGCGCCGCGCGGTTCACAGGATGCCCAGTGGGAAGTGCGCATCCTCCACAGAATGGCCGACCTGGATTTACAGCGTCTGGATTGGCTGGCGGCGATCAAAAGCAATGAGGAAATCCTGCGCATTGCTCCCGGTGACGAACGTGCTCATCTGGCACTCTATCGCCTGTACCCCCGCACCGGACGCCCGCATTTAGGGCTGAATGCTTTGGACAAACTGATCAAACTCTATCTGGAAGCCAAAAATGTTGACCGCGCCCTGGTCGTTCTGGAAGACTTGATCCATAACGAACCTGAGAGCATCCCTTTGCGTGCCAGAGGCGCGCAGTTGTATTTGAACATCGGTAAGCGCGATAAAGCGTTGGAACACCTGGATGTATTAGGTGATCTACAACTTGAAGCCGGACAGAAAGAAGCGGCGGTCAAAACCATCGCGGCGATCCTGGCTTTGGATCCCCCGAATAGAGCAGCTTACGCCAGCCTCTACCGTGAGTTGACCGGACAAGAACCACCACCGGGACGGGGCGTGTAAACGGAGGGCTGGTTTTCGCCGCGATTGAGTATGTGGAACATTGTATGGCTTTTGGAACGTATATCGTGGGTAGATGGCCTGGATATCCTGATTGTCGCCTTTTTCTTTTTCATGGTCTTTTACGCGATAAAAGGGACCCGCGCCGTGCCTCTGGTGCGTGGGATCATGGCCTTGCTCATCTTTTTGGCCCTGATCACGCGGCTGGTACACCTGCGGGCATTTTCCTGGCTGGTCGAGCGGCTTCTGCCGGCATTCATGGTGGGCGTGCCGGTGCTCTTTCAACCGGAACTGCGGCGCGCCCTTGAACAACTGGGACGCAATCGCCTGTTTTGGACGGCGCCGCGTGACAATGACAGGCTGGCTTTGATGATTGCCAACGTCGTCAAAGCGGTCAGTTACATGGCGACGAACTACGTCGGTGCATTGATTGTCTTCGAGCGTCAAACCGGCTTACAGGAGTACGTGGATACCGGTGTCCCCATCGGCGCCGAGGTCACATTTGAGCTGTTGACCTCCATTTTTGATCCTCACGTGATTCTTCATGACGGTGCGGTGATCATCCGCAACGGCTATCTGGCTGCGGCCGCTTGTGTCATGCCGCTGACGGCGGCCTTTCTGGCGGACCGGGAATTGGGATTGCGGCATCGGGCAGCCATCGGCATCACCGAGGAAGGAGACGCTGTGGCCGTCGTCGTTTCTGAGGAACGCGGGAAAATCTCGCTGACGCACAACGGGCGCATCATTCGTGATATTGATGCCGGTCGGTTGGAGTCCATTCTGCGCACTTTTTTGATGCCCGAAGTCGAGCATACTCCGGGCCTCCTGCGCCGTTTTACCCGTCGTGCGGCAAAATCTGGAGCAGAGACGAAGGAAGGCACGGTTATATGAATCGCTGGCTGGGACAAAATATCAGCCTGTTCCTGGCTTCGCTGCTGCTGGCCTTTTTCTTCTGGGCCGTTGCCATCGAAACCGAGGACCCCACGCAGCAAGGTCCGTTTGCCCTGTCTATTCCGGTTGAAATTCTGAACCTGGATGACGATATGATAGCTTATGGCATCAACGGGGCGCGGGTGCGGGTGGAACTGCGCGCGCCAAAATCCATCTGGAACAACCTGACGCTTGAGGACATACACGCCTACATTGATCTCGCCAACGTCAATACCGGCACCCTGTCGGTGCCGGTGCACGTGGAGGTTAAGGCGTCGCCGGTGCAGGTGCTGAAAATCATACCCGCCGCAGCCTCGCTCACCGTTGAAGAGATCGCCGAGAAAGAGGTGACGGTCACGGTGCGGGTAAAAGGCACGGCTGTTTTTGGTTATAAGGCCGAGGAGCCTATGGTTATCCCACAGACGGTGCGGGTGCGCGGACCGGCTTCATGGGTCGCACAAGTGACCCAGGCGCAGGTTATGGTTGATGTGCAGGGGCAACAAAGTGACGTGCGGGGCGATTATCAGCCTGAGCTTTTGGATCAGAACGAACACAGTGTCCCCTACGTCGAGGCGGTTCCCAAAGTGGTGACGGTCAATGTGCCCATCTCCCAGTTGGGCTATGTGCGGGATCTCGCCGTGACGGTGGCCTGGGAAGGGCAGCCGGCCGCCGGTTATCGCATCGCCAATCTGGTCGTGAATCCCCAGATCGTCAAAGTCTTCGGGCGTGTGGAAGTGGTCAAAGCCGTGCCCGGCTACCTGCAAACACAACCTGTCAGCCTCGAAGCGCTGACCCAGAGCATGACCACGACCGTGGCTTTGCAAATGCCCGAAGGGATATCCCTGATTTCGCCGCCGCGTCCTTACGTTACCGTCAGCCTGACGATTGAAGCCATCCAGACCGGGCTGACACTGGCGGTGACGCCGACCATCCGTGGCCTGGCCTCCGAAATGACCGCGACCCTGAGTACCGAGTCCGTGGTGTTGATTCTGAACGGTCCGTTGGCGATCATGGAGCATTTGCAGAGCACGGACGTGCGCGTGGTGCTGGATTTGACCAAATTGATGCCCGGAGACTACACCATCATCCCGACAGTCTATGTGCCTAAAGGCGTGACCATCCAGAATGTCATCCCTGAGGCAGTTCTCGTGCGTATTGAACGGGTGGTGGCGCCGGTATTGCCTTACCGGTGAGGGTTCAACTGACTTATAATTTCCCGGCTTCCTTGAGGCCGAGTTTCATCGCGTTGAGCGGCAGCAGCGCACATTTGACGCGCCCCATGCTCAGCCGCACGCCGCCCATGATTTCCTGAATCTCCGATAAGCCCATAGCGGCGATCTCGGCGGGGGTTTTACCCACGACGGCCTCGGTGAACATAGACGATGACGCCATGCTGATGACACAGCCCTGCCCTTCAAACATCACTTTGGCGATGCGCCCTTCGGTGTCCAGACGCGCCGTCAAGTGGATCATATCCCCGCATGTCGGATTATCCATTTCAATATCAATATCGGCATTTTCAAGCACGCCGAAGTTTTCGGGATTGTGGTAATGCTCCAGCAATTGCTCACGGTAAAGGTCGCTGCTCATGGATTGATTTCTCCTCGGCTTCTTATTTTCCCAAAATACGCTCGACTTTGTGGAGTGCCTTCACCAGCGCCTCCACATCATCTTTATCATTGTAAATGTAGAAGCTCGCGCGGGCGCTGGCGGCGAGTCCGAACCGCTCGTGGAGCGGTTGGGCGCAGTGATGCCCGGCGCGCACACAAACGCCCTCCTCGTCGAGGACGGAAGCGATGTCGTGGGGATGGATGCCATCCATCCAGAACGCAACCACACCGCCGCGCTCGGCAGGCCCCGGACCGAGAATATGCACTCGCGGCAGCTCGGCCAGCCGTTCCATTGCATAGGCAACGATCTCTTGCTCATGCGCGTGGACGGCATCCATACCGATGGCGCTGAGGAAATCTACCGCCGCGCCCAGGGCCACAACTTCGGCGATGGCCGGCGTTCCGGCTTCGAATTTGTAAGGGACTTCGTTCCACTTGGCATAGTCGCGTTTGACGGTGCGGATCATATCGCCGCCATAGAGGAAGGGGGGCATAGCTTCCAACAACTCGCGGCGGCCCCACAAGACGCCGACGCCCGGTCCGCACATCTTGTGGCCTGAGAAGGCCATAAAGTCCGCACCTAGCGCCTGCACATCCACGGGCCGATGGGGAACGGCTTGCGCCCCGTCCATCACCACCAGGGCGCCGGCGGCATGAGCCATCTCCGCGACCTGTTTGACCGGCGGCACGGTCCCCAGCACATTGGACATGACCGAGCAGGCGACGATTTTAGTGCGTCCATCTTCCAGCAATGCCGGCAGTGCGGCCAGATCGAGCTGGCCGGCGTCGTTCACGGGAATATACGCCAGCTCGGCCCCTTTGCGCAGAGCCAACTGCTGCCAGGGGACAAGGTTGGCATGATGTTCCATCTCCGTCACCACGATGCGGTCTCCGGCGTGGATATGCGTCTCGCCCCAACTGTAGGCGACCAGGTTGATGCCCTCCGTCGCGTTACGCACGTTGATCACCTCGGCAGGCTCCGGCGCGTTGATGAAGGTTGCGATTTTGGCCCGTGCCTCTTCGTAGAGTGCGGTGGCCTCTTCCGCCAGCGCGTACAACCCTCGATGGACGTTGGTGTAGCTGTGTGTGTAAACGCGCATCAGCGCACCGATGACGGCGCGCGGTTTCTGTGAACTGGCGGCACTATCTAAAAACACCAGGCGCTTGCCGTGGAATTTGCGCTTGAAGATGGGAAATTCTTGCCGTATTGCGGCAACATCTAATGGCATGCCTACCTCCTCGTAATAGTGATTGGGGATTAGGAATTAGAAACCAGACCAGGGATCAGGAACCAGTTCATCATCCCTAATCATTAGTCCTCAGCCCCAAATCCCCAGTTCCTCATCTCCCGCCAGATTATACCACAAATAAAGAAGAAACCTATATGTCAATTGTAATCAGCTCAGCTATGCCCACCGCCTGGTGATCAATCACCAGGCTCAGAAAGTATCCGCACGGGGATGCCCGCACGGGGATAAACCCCCATGCCACGTCTCCGCTATGTCGCTCTATGTCCGGGTTAATTTGTTAAAGATCATTATCGTCGGGCTATAGTGACAGGGGGGCTTGCTTTCACCCTCAATTGACTATAATGGGAAGCACGATGTCTGATGAGCCTGTCTCTCAACAATTGCCGCTTTTTCAGGTGGAGCCTGCCTCTGAGGAGAAGGCCGCCGCGCCTGCTGCGGAGCCTGTCTCGCCGACGGCTTCGCTGGCAGCGGAGTTGACGCCGACCTCGCCGCTCAACGTCGCGCTGGGCGCTTTCGAGAAGTACATGCGGCTGCGCGGCTTCACGGAAAACACCCAGCAGGCGTTCCGGCTGGATATGCAGATTTTGAGCGACTATCTCAGTCCCGTGCAGCGCATCGGTGAGATCGGCGCGGCCACGTTGCAAGGCTTCGTCAAGTGGATGGAATCCTCGCGCGGCGTGCCGTGTAGCCCAAAAACACTCGAACGGCGCATCACCACGCTCAAAGTCTTCTTCGGCTGGCTGGCGGAAGAAGGCGTTTTGGCGCGCGATCCTGCTGCGCCGTTGATTCACCAGGCTGTCTCTGCGCCGCTGTCGGAAATTCTGACCGACGCGCAGATTGAGGCGGCGCTGGCGGTGACGCAGGCGTTACGGGCCGGCAGTGAAGCGCGCAAGGCCGATGTGCGCCCTCATACGCTATTCACCCTCATCCTGCATACCGGCATCAAGAAAAGTGAGTGTGTCAATCTCCACGTCAATCACATTGATTTGAGCGATCCCCAACATCCGGCGTTGTGGGTGCGCTACAAAGAAGCGCGGCGGCGTCATAAAGAACGGCGGATCGCCTTACCGCATGAGTGGCCTGCCATTCTGAAAGAATATCTGGAGCAGTACCCCTCGCGTCAGTATCTCTTCCCGTGGAGCGCGCGCAACCTGGAATACGTGCTCACGGACATCGCCGCAGAAGCAGGGATTCCCCGGATTACCTTTGAGATTCTGCGCTGGACCTGCGCCGTCCGTGACTTCGCGGCGGGGATGGATCACACCGAGCTGCGTCACAAACTCGGTCTCTCGGAGATTAGCTGGTACGAGGTCGAAGTTAAACTGGCACTCCTGGCGCAGCGCGTGGGCAAAACACCGTAAGGTTACAGTGAGAATTTCCAGGTTATAGTTACCTGCGCTCTTTGTGGTCAACCGTTCAGCCGGACATATTTTGTGCCACAGAGAACACGGAGAACACAGAAAATTTCCTGCGTTCTTTGTGGTCTCTGGGGTTAATTCTGATGGAGGGTTCATGAACACATCACTTTCCGATAAAATCACCTATCGTACGGCGAAGGTGGCCGTCGTCGGCGTGGGGTACGTGGGGCTGCCGCTGGCGTTGGCCTTTGCCAAAGCCGGTTTTGTGACGGTCGGCATCGAGGTCAACGCCGACCGTGCGCGTGACCTCAACGCCGGTCACAGCTACATCGAAGACGTCTCCGATGCTGAGCTGCTTCCCTATGTGCGCGATGGTCGCCTGAGCGCGACGACCGATTACGACATCATCCGTGATTGTGATGCGGTGTTTATCTGCGTGCCTACCCCCTATACCATCCAGCGCACTCCAGACATGAGTTACATTATCGCGGCAACCGAAGGTATCGCCCCGCACTTGCGTCCCCAACAACTCATTGTTTTGCAGTCCACGACCTATCCCGGCACAACAACCGAGGTCGTGCAGCCGATTCTGGAGCGGGTCAGCGGGATGAAGGCCGGTGCCGATGATTTCTACCTGGCGTTTTCGCCGGAGCGCATTGATCCCGGCAACAAGCAATGGAGCGCCTACAACACTCCCAAAGTCGTTGGCGGGTTGACGCCGAACGCCACCGCCGTCGCTGCCGCGCTGCTGCGGCAGATGGGCGCACCGGTGCACGAGGTCTCCTCGCCTGCCGCCGCCGAGTTGACCAAACTGTTGGAAAACACTTTCCGCGCCGTGAACATCGCCCTGGTCAACGAAATAGCGCAACTCGCCGAGCGCATGGGCATAGATTTCTGGGAAGTCATTGACGCGGCGAAGACCAAACCTTTCGGCTTTATGCCTTTCCGTCCTGGCCCCGGCGTGGGTGGACATTGTATCCCCATAGACCCCTACTACTTGCTCTGGAAAGCGCGCGAGTACGATTTCTGGACGCGCTTCATCGAGTTGGCGGCGGAGACCAACGAAGCCATGCCCTATCACGTGGTAGACCTGGTGACGCGCGGTCTGAGCCTGGAGAAGAAGTCTCTGTACGGCGCGCGAGTGCTTGTCCTGGGTGTGGCCTTCAAACCCGACATCGGTGACTCACGCGATACCCCCGCCGAGCGGATCATCGAGCTGCTGTTGGGGCGCGGCGCCGATGTGCGCTATCACGATCCTTTCGTGCCGACTTTTCACGTGGGGGGTAACGTCTTCTACCAGGATACACTGTGCCTGGAGTCCGTTCCCTTGACGGATGAAGAACTTCAGGCGGTTGATGTTGTGGTGATCGTGACCGGCCATCATAACGTGGACTATGGGCGGATTCTCCAACGAGCCTCCCTGGTGGTGGATAGCTGTAATGCGACGCGTGGCTTCTCGGGAACGGCCAGAGTTGTCCGTTTGGGAGCGCCGCTGGCGTAAAGGGCATGCCAGATACCACCCCTAAAGCCACCAACGACCCTCCTACCCACACTCAAACCAAACAGACGCGCAAGACGGTTTTGCGGGTGGTATTGGTGATTTTCTTCGTGGGCTTCACCACATTGATCGCGCTCAACCGTGAGCGCATCACCTTTGAACACCTCAGCGGGCTGGGCTACCTGGGCGTCTTCCTGATGGCCTGGATCGGCAGCACGACGGTATTGCTGCCCATCCCGCATCTGGCGTTTACCTTCACGATGGGTTCGGTGCCGGCGCTTATACCCTGGTGGATCGGTCTCTGCGCCGGGTTTGGTGATTCGTTGGGTGAACTGTGGGGCTATCTGGCCGGATACGCTGTCGAAGACCTGGTGGACCGCTGGAAAGTCTACCCTAAGATCGAAGGCTGGGTGCGCCGACATGGGATGTTGACCATCTTTCTGATGGGGGTCGTGCCGATGCCGCTGTTCGACATGGCCGGCATGGCCGCCGGCGCGACGGGGATGCCCGTGTGGAAGTTCTACCTGGCAACGTGGAGCGGCAAAACGTTCAAGGCCATCGTCGTAGCCTGGGCCGGACGCTATAGCATCACCTGGATTGCCAATCTTTTAGGGCTTTAACGTTGACCACGTTAGCACGTTATTATGGCTATAAGCCTAACGCCTAACAACTAACGCCTAACGCCTAACGCCTAACGCCTGACGCCTAACGACTAGCGACTAACGACTAATGACTAACGACTAACGCCTAACGCCTAACGACTAACGACTAACGACTAACACCTAACACCTAACGACTAACGACTAACGACTAGCGACTAATGACTAACGACTAACGACTAGCGACTAACGACTAACGACTCTATCTTAGAGATGAATGTAAAAATTCTGCAACACCCGCGCATTTATACCGGCGACGCCCATTATCCCTGGGCGCGGATGATGGCGGTGGTGGATGACCGCATTGTCGCCCTGGACGCTGAAGCGGAAGCCTGGGCGGCTGCCCCCGGCGCGCTGATCGAGGATGTGGAGGGCGCGCTTGTCATCCCCGGCCTGGTTGACGCGCATATCCACGCGATGTGGTACGCGCTTAGCTTGCGTGAGCTGAACCTGCGTGATCTTTCCCGTGCGGCACTGCTGGAGGCAGTGGCGGCGCGGGCGCGCGAGCTGCCGCCCGGCGCCTGGATCATCGGGCGCGGATGGGATCAAAGTGTGTGGGACGACAGCCGCTTTCCTACCGCGGCTGAACTGGATCGTGTGGCCCCGGCGCATCCGGTGGCGCTGATCGCCAAAAACGCGCACGCCTGGGTGGTCAACTCGACGGCGCTGCGGGCAGCGTCCATCACGGCAGCGACGCCTGACCCGCCGCATGGCCGGATTGGGCGCTGCGCCGATGGTTCGCCGGACGGCATGATGTTCGAGGAGGCGACGCGGCTGGTGCGGGCGGTGATCCCGCCGGCGACGTTAGATGAGGTCGTGGACGCCCTCGACGAGGCGCAAGGTCATCTCCTGGCCTGCGGCATCACCGGCATCCACGACGTGGACGCCGAACCAGCGTTTGCCGCGTTTCAGGAATTGCGCCGCCGGGAACGCCTGCGTGTGCGGGTGGTCAAGTACGTGCGCCTGGAATCGCTCGACGCAGCATTGACGGTAGGATTGCGCAGCGGCTACGGGGACGATTGGCTACGTTTCGGCGGCCTCAAGCTCTTTGCGGATGGGGCGTTGGGTGCGCGCACGGGCGCGATGTTCGCACCTTACGAGGGTGAGCCGGACAACGTGGGCTTGCTCACGCTGACGCCGGATGATCTGACGGCAATCACCCGGCAGGCAGCGGCAGGGGGACTGGCGCTGGCGATTCACGCGATCGGCGACCGCGCCAACGCGCTGGTTCTGGACGCCTTAGAGGCCGTGCGCAACATCAACCCCGCGCTACGCCATCGTGTGGAACACGTGCAGCACATCCGTCCGGAGGATCAGGCGCGGCTGGGCCGTGCCGGTTTTGTCGCTTCCATGCAGCCGATCCATGCCGTTCACGATATGGTGATGGTGGAGCGTCATCTGGGGCCGCAGCGCGCGCCACAGGCGTACCCGTGGCGCTCCATAGCGGACGCCGGCGCAGTACTGGCCTTTGGCTCGGACGCGCCCATCGAAATTTTCGATCCGTTCATCGGCCTGTATGCGGCGGTGACGCGCCGCCGCGAGGATAATGGTTTCCCCGGCCCCGAGGGCTGGCACCCCGAACAGCGGCTCACCCTGGAAGAAGCCCTGCGCGCCTACACCTGGGGCGCGGCTTACGCTGCCGGCCTGGAATCACGAATCGGCTTGCTTACTCCCGGCCACCTCGCGGACCTGGCCGTCCTTGACCAGGACATCTTCACCCTTCCGCCCGAAGCTCTGTTACAAACCCGTGCGCTTCGCGTTATGGTCGGTGGCCACTGGTGTACTTTCTAGGGATTGTGGAATAGGGAGTAAGGGACCCTTTCCCCTTTACTCTTAACTCCCTACAAAAGCTCCTTATGCTTTTCCTCTGCGAAGCGGCGCAACGCCTTGAGCCGCTGGAGCGGGACGTCCTGATTGGCCACCAGTGTCTCTTGAATGGCTTTGCTCCAACGATCTATGGCTGCACGTAGCTCTTCCCAGAGCGCCGTGATTTCGCGGTAGTAGAGTTCGGCCTGTTCGTCCAACCCGGCAAAATGCTCGGTCACTTTCTGGTTGGCGAGGTCCTGACGTCGCCAACGGTCCTCCTCGGCGACCAGACGCTTTTGCCAGTCGCGGGCGAAGGCCGCTTGCCACTCTTCCCATTGGCGGCGGAGCCGTTCCTCGGTGAGCCGCTGCATTTCCGCGATCTCGTTCTGCCGTTTTTCCAGCCGCGCCTGGAAAGCATCCAGGCCGTCGAGCGCCTGTTTGTTTTGATTGTACAACAGGGCGTATTTTTGCGTTTGCTCAACCAGGCGTGCAACTTCGGCGTCCACGCGCGCGCCCTGTTCTACGTATTGCTTTACCCGTTGTTCCCGCTGGAAATCTGCCACGCGCAGCTCTTCGATGCGCGGATCGTAGGATTTGGCGATCTGGATGGCCTCTTCAACGCGCGCAGGGAGCTTGCGGATGCTGTCTTCAAGCCGGGTCTGTTTGGCAAGCAATTCATCGAGGCTCTTGCGCAGCCCCGGAATTTCGCCTTCAACCGCCGCAACGCGCCGTGTGTCGGCCCGGCGCTGCTCTTCCAGATAGACGATGGATTGCAAGCGATCTTCGGTGCGTTTGGTCAGGTCGGCAATGGCGTTGGTCACGGCCTGAATCTGCCCCTGCAGTCGTTGTTCGCCGGCTTCACGGGCCTTGAGCAACTCCTCGTAGCGAAACATAGGGCGGATTTTCTTGTCCAGGTCGGTCAGTTGTTCGTTGATGATCTCGACTTCTGAGCGGCGCAGTTGTTCGCTTTCCAGACGCTCGCGGCGCACCTGAGCTTTGAATTCTTCCAGGTTGGCATTGAGGTCACGGTGCGTTTTTTCGATCTGTGCGGGATAATCATCGGTGCGTCGTAAATCGGTGCGTAATTCAACAATGTCCTGGTGCAGCCGCTCGATTTCCACGGATTGCGCTTCGATGGTGTGGATTTGCTGTTCGACACGCTCTTGCAATGCTAGAATGACGGCCTTGTCGCGCTTGCGTTCTTCATCCAGCCAACGGATCATCTGTTCTAGCTGTGAAAGCTCCATGCGTCTACTCCTCTGACAAAGTTTTACCTATTATAACCGCTCTTATGGGGAGAACAACATCCCGTATCATCTGCCAGGGCCTTATCATGCTTGCTCCGCGGGAACGTCAGTTCCCCATTTTTAGCGAGAAACGTGGATCTGGCGATCCGCTCGCAGTCAGTTGAAGTCATTATAGCGAGAATGATAAAGCCCTATATCACCTGCGGCGGAGCAGCGGCGCCAGCAATGCCTGTTCCTCCGCTGTCAGCAGTTTGAGCCGCCAGGCGACCAGTGGGAAGACGACAACCGCGCCTGCCAGCGCGGCGCCGCGTCCAACCGGCATCAGGAGTAGCGCCACGGCCACCATCGCTACCGTCGCCAACAGCGGTTTGCCGACAATAGAACCCCAGTGCAACCGCTCGAGTTGTTTTTGTACACCCATTACAAACGGTACCATCAACGCCAGTTCTGAGAAGATGTGCAAGACGGCAGAGACCCGGTAGCCGTAAATGGGCATCAAGATCAGGTTGCTGATCAGTGAGAACGCGAACGCGAACAGATACGCGCGCGTCAGATAACGTTGCTGATCCAACGCAATGAGCACGTATTGGGTCAGGCTGTTCAGCCACCCAATCGGCATAGACCAGGCCATCAATTGCAGGGCGATCATCCCGCCGGGCAGATATTCCGGTCCGCCCAGAACCAGCACCATCTCACGCGCCGCCAGTGTGGCGATGACGGCCAGAGGGAGCGCGAGCGTCAGCAGGATTTTCGCGCCAAGCCGGTAGAAGCGCAGGAAGCCGGCACGGTCTTCTTTGGCCTGCCGTGAGATGACCGGGAAAAGCGCCAGCGTGAACATCGAAGGAACGACCATCACCGCATCCAGAAACTTATACCCGATGCTGTACAGTCCCAGGATGATGTTGCCCAGGATTGGCTCCATCAAAAAAACGTCAATTTTGTAGAACAGGGTAGCGAGGAAGTGGTTGACCATCAACGGCCACGATTCGCCGATCATAGCTCGCCGCAACATACGGTCGCTTTCCCAACGCGGGCGGAAGAACATCCGCACGGCGAGGCTGCCCAGGATGCCCAGCGTGATCAGATTGATGGCAATGGCCGATCCCGCCAGTCCGATGATGCCCCATCCCGCCAGCAGCACCGCCGTCTGCACGCCCACACGCACCAACGTTGAAACCGTCGAGATGGCTGCCGGGTATTCCGCTTTCTCGTAGGCGTAAAAGAGCGAGGTCAGCCCTTTGGAGATGGAGCCGGGAATCAAGCCAATGTAGAGCAAGACCAGCGCGATCATCGCTTGCCTGGCGGCCGGCGCGGTGAAGTCCGCGATGAGTGTTTGCCGCAGGACGATGAACCCAAGCACCAACGGGATACCGGCCAGGCTCAACCCCAGCCGCACGGCGGTTGTGTTGAACAGGAAACGGTTAGCCCGGTCGCGGGCGCGAGCCACCTCACGGGTGAGATAAGCGTCGAGTCCGAAATTGGTGAGGATGTCGAACCATAAAAAGACATTGACCGCGTAGTAGTAATCACCGGTATTCGCCGGACCGAGAATCCGCAACATCAGCGCCGCAAAGGCCAGCTCGATGACGCGGTTGAAGAGCGTCAGCAGGATAGGAGCCACGCTGTTCTTCGCCAGCCGTTGTACTGTTGAATGGTCGGCCTCATCGCGGTAGGCGCGTCGCCAGACCCATACGACGGCGAGAAAGACAATACCCATCCCTGCCAGGAATGAGACGAACGCGCCGATTTTCACGCTGTCGGGACTGTACTTGAAGCGCACGATGCCGCTTTCCTCAAGCCGCACGCCCCGGAAGTTCCCGGCCACACGGGCAATGGGGACTTCACGCTCGGCATCTTCCCCTGTTCCCGGTGGGCGGACGAAAGCCTTCCAGCCGGGGAAGTAGCTATCGGTGAGGATAAGCCAGGCCGGGCTATCAACGGTCACTTCGATGAGGACTTCGTTGCGTCCGTAGGCGAGCACGGTTTGGCCCGCGGGAGTGGCCGGGGTGGTGGGAGACGGTTGCGCGGGGGTGTTGCCCATAAACTCCGCTTCGATGATGGCGTAGAAGCGGGGGTCATAGCTCTGGATGAGCTGTCCCACAGCTTCCACATCCGGTGCAACCAGCGTCGCCGTCACAGGCAAGGTGAAGGCGCGCGGCATGACACCCAGATTCTCATAAACGCGCACCGCTTCATCCTGGTACACGAGCTTGTACTTGGGCAGGGGAATTTCTTCCTCGGTGACGATGTATTTGACGTTGAGCAGGTCGGTGAGCGGGCTGTCGAGGCTGGAAAACTGCGTGAAGGGTGCGATGCGGTTGTAGAGCAACTCGTTTTGCGGCTCAATCCAGCGCATATAGCGCGCGTATTGTGCCGGAAAGAGACTATCGTAACCGCGCACATCCTGGAAATCGTAGAACATTCCTGTATTGGCGTTGAACGTCTTGCGTCCGTGGGGATCGAAGGTGGAGAAACGCCACACCCCCGTATCCCGGCGCAGAAATTCGACGACGGGCGGCGTATAGCTCAGCAAATCCGGGTTGACGGCGGGATTGAAGCCCGCGCCAAACGCGACGAGATCTACCACCAGGACGAGGATTGCCAGGGCTTCCCATACCGGGCGGCCCCCCAACCGCTTGGGCCAGTAGATGGGGCAGCGGGACACCCGTAGCACAATGCCGGCGCCGATCAACAATAGCGCTGCGCGTTGGATCCAGGGAAAGAGGTAAGCGTAAAATGTGCGATGATCTGGAAATGCGTGGGATGCCAGTGCCAGCGACCAGAACACCCGCTCGACCAGTGGCTCGATCCGCCCGAACGCCAGCCGCGAGAGCCACAGCCCGCCCCACAATGCCAATCCTGCCCAAATCGTCCCCGCCCCGATGATGCTGACAACATTTGGAGCCGTGTCGAAGAGCAAGAGGCGGCGCATGGGGCGGGAGGTGTGAGTTGAGGGGTGTGGGGAATTCGTGATTCGTGATTCGCTGACTCGCGTCGCTCCCAGGCCGGCAAGCGCGGCGACGGCAACCGTCAAGGGGAACACCCAGCGGAAGGGCGAGTGGGATTGGCTCAGGAAGGGCAAGGCGTACACCAACGCATAGATCGGCGTGCCGAAAATGCAGCCCAACGAAAACAGCGACAACACCGTGAAAAACGGCACATAAGGCTGTCTCAACCAATCGAGTGCCTTATCTACAATCTTTGACCTGCGACTTTCGACTTTCGATTTTCGACCTTCGACTAACGACTGCGGACTAACGACTGCCACCAACGCCAGCAGCAACGGCAGAATCCCCAAATACGCCCCCCCTTCGACGTAATTCTTGATGCCCCAATCGAAAGAAGAAATGGCCTCTCCGTGGGCGTTGACGGTGGCCCGGAGCGTCTCGCCGGTGAAGAAATTCCACAACGTTGTATGCGTGGGATTGCCGAAGAAGTTAGGAATCAAGAAAGTGATGATTCTGCGTTTGGGATAAGCCCACCTCAACACCTCAGAAAGCGTAACGGTGCCCTGACGGAAGCTGCTGTTGACGACCTCATAGAGCGGGAGGAGTTGCAATGCACCAAGCGCCAGCCCCAGACCGACCATCAACAGTAGGCCCAATGCCGGGCTGAGGACTTCCGTGCGCCATGCCGTGTGTGGATGGGTCAGCGCCGTATGGATGAGCCGCCAGGCGCCGAACATCGCCATCACCAACAGGGCAAAGTAAGTGATTTCGGCGTGGCCGGCGAAAATCTGTAGCCCCAGCGTGAGCGCGCCACCTAAGGCCCAGGGCAACATTGCGCGTTCCTGCCGCATAAAGCGCGCACGGCGCACGGTCAGTTCGACGAATGTCAACAGCAACGGCAACCATGACGCCGCCGCAACGATCATCGGATGGACAACCGAGACGACCAGGAACCCGCTTAACTCAAAGGTGGCGCCGGCCAGCAGCGCTCCCAGGCGGTTGGCGCCGATGGTACGTCCCAAAACATACATTGCTATACCGGCAAGCCCCAATTGCAGGGCAATGAACACGCCGAACGCACGCGGCAGAGGCAACAGGAAGAAAATCCACGTCAGCGGATAGAGGGCCGAATGTTGCCCGTTGGCCAGAAAGGGATGTCCGGCGAAGATGTAAGGGTCCCAGAGAGGCAGTTCTCGTGTCTGAAGTGCCGTGGTCAAAAAACGCTTCCAGGGATAGTTCTGTAAAATCAGGTCAGCAACCAGGCCGTTTTGCACCTCGGTCATGCCCATTTTGTCGGCAGCAGCCCGGTAAGGCGCGAAGGTATACAGCGCGTCCGCCGGGAGCAGGGTTTTATCTCCCAGAACGATCGGGGCGAAAATCAACAACGGCAGGATAAGCAGTATCCCCACCGGCACAAAATCGCGCCATAGGTTTCGCAGATTCATTTTCATGACTAATCCGATTATCTGAGTAAGGGTTTGGGATTATAGCAATCCTATCATGCAACCGGTAATAGGCAATCACCAGGATCATGGCCTTATCATTCTTGCTCCATTCTTGCTCCGAGGGGAACGCCAGTTCCCCGTTTTTAGCCGGCCCCATTCTTGCTTCGAGGGGAACGCCAGCTCCCCGTTTTTAGCCGGCCCCATTCTTGCTTCGAGGGGAACGCCAGCTCCCCGTTTTTAGCCGGCTCCATTCTTGCTCCGAGGGGAACGCCAGTTCCCCGTTTTTAGCCGGCCCCATTCTTGCTTCGAGGGGAACGCCAGTTCCCCGTTTTTAGCCGGCTTCATTCTTGCTTCGAGGGGAACGCCAGTTCCCCGTTTTTAGCCGGCTCCATTCTTGCTCCGAGGGGAACGCCAGTTCCCCGTTTTTAGCCGGCTTCATTCTTGCTTCGAGGGGAACGCCAGTTCCCCGTTTTTAGCCGGCCCCATTCTTGCTCCGAGGGGAACGCCAGCTCCCCGTTTTTAGCCGGCTTCATTCTTGCTTCGAGGGGAACGCCAGTTCCCCGTTTTTAGCCGGCTCCATTCTTGCTTCGAGGGGAACGCCAGTTCCCCGTTTTTAGCCGGCCCCATTCTTGCTCCGAGGGGAACGCCAGCTCCCCGTTTTTAGCCGGCTTCATTCTTGCTTCGAGGGGAACGCCAGTTCCCCGTTTTTAGCCGGCTCCATTCTTGCTTCGAGGGGAACGCCAGTTCCCCGTTTTTAGCCGGCCCCATTCTTGCTCCGAGGGGAACGCCAGCTCCCCGTTTTTAGCCGGCTTCATTCTTGCTTCGAGGGGAACGCCAGTTCCCCGTTTTTAGCCGGCTCCATTCTTGCTTCGAGGGGAACGCCAGTTCCCCGTTTTTAGCCGGCTCCATTCTTGCTTCGAGGGGAACGCCAGTTCCCCGTTTTTAGCCGGCTCCATTCTTGCTTCGAGGGGAACGCCAGTTCCCCGTTTTTAGCCGGCTCCATTCTTGCTTCGAGGGGAACGCCAGTTCCCCGTTTTTAGCCGGATTGAGCAACGCGGATCTGGCGATCCGCTCGAAGCTAGATGAGGTCTCTGGCAACCCGCTCGAAGCCAGATGTGGCTGCTTTCTGACCGTGTCCCTATAAGCTGGCACACAAAAAGGGCCTGGAATAATTTCCAGGCCCTCCGGTGTTGTCAACCGTTCAGCCCTGTTTTTTCTTGCCGAACAAGGCTTGCCGTAATTGCGACAGGTCTCCTCCTCGGGAAAGTTGATCGCTTGTCAATAGTCTTATGTCAAAGTTGATTTTGGGAAGCGGCGACCCGTCGCTGCATACCCCTCTCTCCCAGTCAATATGGGGGTAGAAAAACGAGATTGCCTCGTTCAGCCGTTGACTCAAGCGTCCCAGGGCAACATAGCCATCCTGTCCTGCCGGTGCGAGGACGATGAACTGATAGGTGTCGAGTTGTCCGACAAATGGATCGGTGCTGACGATTTCTGTAGCTGTGTTGCGCAGGATCAGCGCGACAGCGCGCAATACATCGTCGTGGGCAACAAAACCGTAAGCGTCGCAGAAAGCCGGCATGCCCAGAAGAGCTACGCCGATGAGCGACAGGTTTCCGTCTGTGATGATCCGTTCGACCTGCTCTTCCACCAGCATTGAGGTGGGCAGGCTGGTGATCGGATCCAGGAACGTGTCCAGATTGCTGCGGCGCAGGACGTTCCGCACACGGAAGCGTAATTCCTGCACATCGAAAGGTTTGGTGATATAGTCCACCGCCCCTAATTGTAAGCCCGTTAACCGATCCATGCGCTCGCGGCGCTCGGTCAGGAAGATGATCGGCGTGTGCTCGGTGCGCCGTTGACTGCGCAGCGCCATGCACACCTCGTACCCATCAATATCGGGCAAGTGAATGTCCAAAACGACCAGATCGGGCAGCGTCTCGGTGGCGATCTTTAGCGCGTCTTGTCCCCAGGCGGCGTGCGAGACCTGGTATCCCACGGAGGAGAAATAGGCGGAAAGCATTTCCGCCGTGTTGGGATCGTCTTCGACGATGAGGATGTGACGAGGAGCCCCATCTTTAGACATTGCGTGTGTCCTAACCGATAGGCTCTTTGTAGACGGCGAAAGTGCAGTTCTGGGCGCCCATCCCAATGCAGGTCAGTTGATCCACGCGGAAGGTGCGGCCACCACTCAACCACCGCAGAGCCTCCTCGATGATGCCGGCAGCGATAAACCCGCCCGGTCGCTCGACCTGCCGTCCCCAACACATGGAACAGCGATCAATGATGTAATGGAAGTGATCGCCACCGGGGTCCTTGACGTAAGAGGTCTGATCGCTCAGCGAGTCAAAGACCTTGGCCACGGCGGGTAAGCCGGCTTTGAGCTTCGCCTGCAACGGCAGAACCTTGAAGGCCAGATCGCTGGCGCCGACCAACGCACCGAAGTTAGCCAGACCTTGCGCGAAAAGCACACGCCCGAGGCGCAACTGCAACCCCCGCCCGCCGCGCGGCCCGTACATTTCCTCAAGGGCCCTGTTCAACGCAGAAATGTAGGCGAAATCAAAGCCTTTATCCATGTTATCGGCAGGGGGATTGTCAATGAATTGCGACAGCCCGGCCATGTTGAGGATGGCGTTCAGTCCATTGCGCCCCATGATCTCTTCAAGCGCATCGAACAAGATCAGACCAAAGCGATTGGGGTAATAGAATCCACTGGGTTCAGGGGTATTAGCCACTGTACAACCTCCTCCGTGCTACAGAATCGTTGAAAGTTCTTCGGCAGCTCGACGCATATCCAAGAAGAGAAGCCCTAATTTGGCTTGTTGTCGAGCTAAGACGGTAAGTACGGCTTCTTCTCCAACAGCGCGAAGGATAACATACCCCTTCTCGCCCCTGACATACACCTCGTCCAACATTCCCCGTCTCAATTCGCTGGCGATGCGCTCGCCCAGTGACAACATTGCCGCTGACATGGCCGAAACGCGATCTTCCTCAACACTTTGGGGAAGGGAAGAGGCGATGGGAAGTCCATCTACACTGATAATAGCGGCTGCCTCAATGTCGGGGCTGCTGGTTTGAAGCTCACGTAGTCGCTCAACCATCCGTTCGTTCCGAGATGTGCTTGCCATGCTATTCGTCCTCCGCCAGGGGATTATACCCCCTTATTGAAAATATACTATTATGAGGTTATGCTGTAAAAAGGTTACCACAGGAATACAACATTGTCAAGACAAGGCTGTAAAATCACACATCGTCTCAAAACCACAGCCACAAACCCTGTTTTTTTGTTTTTGTGCTCTGACTATATTTTAATCGTATTTTTCAGAATAGCAAAATAAGGCACTCATCGGGCCAGAGCCTTATCATTCTTGCTCCAAGGGGAACGCCAGTTCCCCGTTTTAGCTGATAGAAGTTGAAAAATGCGGATCTGGCGATCCGCTCGAAGCCGAATGAAGTTGCTGTAACGAGAATGATAAAGCCTTGCTCATCGGGCAAAGGAGTGTTGTTATTTGTTTGAAACTATGTTATACTACTTTTATTCAGACTCGCCAAGCCGTGACTGCCTTCAGTTCCGGACCGTAGAGCCGCATTTCAATTTCACGAGGAGTAGAGGAGTATGTCTAAAACGCTGTATGTGGGTAATCTGGCATGGGGTACAACCGAAGAAAAGGTCCGTGAACTGCTCGGTCAGTACGGTCCGGTTTTGTCGGTGCGCTGGATCACTGACCGTGAGACGGGACGTTTTCGGGGCTTTTGTTTTGTGGAAATGGACGATGCGAACGCCGATAAGGCCATCAAGGCCCTCAACGGCTTTGAGTGCGATGGCCGTGCCCTGCGGGTGAATGTCGCGGAAGAGCGACAGGAGCGGGACCGACGAGGCGGGCGCGGCGGGAGTGGCGGCGGTGGAAGCGGCGGTGGACGTCGCCGCAGCGGTGGCTACCGCGACCGCGACCGGGACGATCGGGATTCCTCCTGGTAATCTTAGATTGTATTGTGAAACCGCTGAGATGGTGTGCCGTTTCAGCGGTTTTTTTTGACGCATTGAACTGAGGTACATACTATGGATACCTTGCCGTCCATCTGGAAGCAGGCTCAAACGGGCGACCGTGTCGGCGCCAGACGCAAACTGCTCTCGATTCTGCGTGCTAACCCTGAAGACACACAAGCCTGGTTACTTATGGCTGTGTTGTGTGACGATCCGACACAGCAAGCCGATTGTTGCCGCAAAGTCCTGACCCTTGACCCTCAAAACCCACACGCTGCGGCCATGTTGCAAAAGCTACACCCCCCTGCACCAGATGTGAAAATCCCCGATCTTTTCGAGTCTGTCGAGGACATCGAACCCGAGGCCGATGAACCCGCCACGTTCATCCAGGAAGAGCTGACACGTTATGTTATCCATGAACTGGCGAACGAAGCTGACCATGACACTCTGATCCGTTACATCTGTGAAAACGGTGACATGGCCTGGCCTCAGGCGGAAGCATTTGTCGCACGGGTGGCTCTCGAACACGAACAGGAGATCGTCAAACGGCGTAGCCCGTTTATGCTGGTGCTCAGTGTCGCGACGCTTGTGGGCGGCGTGCTGATTGCGTTGGTGAGTGGTTACGCACTATGGACACTTTTTTCCCCACCGGCGCTCCTGCGCCCGGACTACGCAATTTACGGCCTCATCACCGGCCTGGGTATGATTGGCGGGGGCCTGATCGGGATTGTGCGCCTGGTCAAATCGCTGCGCGAGGCTTCTGTTGTGTAATTTGCGGTATAATAACAACGGATTTTTAACCTGGATACTGTAAAATTGGTGGCATAGGGAGGTTGTGTGGCCTATAGCGGACGTTTTGTATTTCCGTTTACTGCCATTGTGGATCAGGAACGCATGAAGCGCGCTCTGATTCTCAATGCGATTAACTCGCGCATCGGCGGCGTGCTCATCCGGGGCGAGCGCGGCACGGCAAAATCTACCGCTGCCCGCGCCCTGGCGGCACTGTTGCCCGATATTGATGTGGTGGCCGGCGATCCTTTCGGCTGTGACCCCGACCAGCCTACGACGTGGTGCACGAACTGCCGCGATCATGCCGCGCAGGGTGAGACCCTCCCGCGCACCACCAGGAAAGTGCCGTTTGTCGAATTGCCGATCGGCGCGACGGAAGACCGTGTGGTGGGCACGCTGGATATCGAGCGGGCCATCCAAAAAGGCGAGCGTCGTTTCGAGCCGGGCGTACTCGCCGCCGCCAACCGAGGAATCTTGTACGTGGACGAGGTCAACCTGCTTGACGATCATATCGTGGATGTGCTGCTGGATGCTGCCGCTATGGGGGTGAACACCGTCGAACGCGAGGGCATTTCCTTTCAACACCCGGCGCGCTTTATTCTGGTGGGGACGATGAATCCCGAAGAAGGCGACCTGCGCCCACAATTGTTGGATCGTTTTGCGTTGTGCGTGGATGTGCAGGGGGTCCGCGACGCGCGGGCGCGCATGGCGATTATGGAACGTAATCTGGCCTTTGAACAGGATCCTGAGGGATTCTATGAGGAATGGAAACCTCAGGAAGCCTTGCTTGCGCAGCGGATCGAAGAGGCACGTTGTCTGTTGCCTGAAGTGCGCTACACCCGTACCGATATGGCCACTATCGCCGAAATGATGGCCGGCCTGGGGGTAGATGGCCACCGCGCCGATCTGGTGATCCTCAAAACCGCCGTGGCGCACGCTGCCTGGGAAGGCCGCCGCCGTATTACGGACCGCGACATTATGCTGGCGGCAGAATTGACGTTGCCCCACCGGCTGAAGCGCAAGCCTTTCGACGAGGTGCAAACCTCCATTGCCGAACTGGATAAAATGGTCGCGGCAGCACGTGACCGGGCCGCCGAGAGTGAGCCGGAGGCGGAAGAAGTTTCTCTTCAAGGCGAACCTGCCGGGGAGGACCGCCCAAAAAAAGTATAGAGGTTGAGGCGCGCGAAGCCGAAAATCAGTCCAACGGCGCGCCTCAACCGCAAGCCTATCCCCAAGATGTACCCAAATGGCCCACCGAAGGGACGTGGTGGGAAGGTGGCAAGGTTATCCAGCCCGGTGAGATTTTCCAGCCTCGCCGCCTGGAGACGTTGCCGGATCGTCGGGTGCGCTCATCCGGCGGCAAGCGTAGCCGTACCCGCACGGACCGCAAGCGCGGACGCTATATCAGCGCATTGCCCTCGCCACGCGATGCGTCGGACCTGGCGTTCGATGCGACGTTGCGCGCGGCGGCGCCCTTCCAACAGCGACGCGGCGTCGGAGAAGCCGGATCGCCGTTGCTCCATTTGCGACCGGAAGACTATCACAAGAAGGTGCGTGTGCGTCGCGCCGCCAACCTCATCATCTTTTTGGTGGATGCCTCGTGGTCTATGGCCGTCTCGGAGCGGATGGAAGCCACAAAGGGCGCGATTTTCTCCCTGCTTACCGATGCCTATCAGCGCCGTGATCGGGTGGGGATGATCGTCTTCCAGAAAGACCGCGCAACCCTGGTGCTGCCGCCGACGAACAGTGTGGATCTGGCAAAGCAGATGTTGGTGAATATGCCGGTCGGTGGGAAGACGCCCCTCTCGGCAGGTCTGTGGCTGGCGCATCGCACCATCGAGCAGGAACTGCGGCGCTATACAGAGTTGTTGCCGCTGTTGGTGATCCTCACTGACGGTGCGGGGAACGTTTCGATGGGGGATATGCCACCGCAGCTTGAGGCATATCACATCGCTGAGCAGATTGCTGAAGCAGACATCCGCTCCATTGTTGTCAACATGGAAAGCCCTGATTACGACAAAGGGCTGGCGCAGGCGCTGGCCGACCACCTCGGCGGGGTTTGCTACAACCTGGCGTCGCTTCATGCAGAAGCTTTATTGAATATGGTGCGCGGGGAACTGGCGGCGTAAGGCGGCTTGTTTCCCAATTTTAGCATAGTAGAGGACTTATCGTGGCAGACGGCATCGGTGCTGACGCGGACAGAGTCATGGAGGTGCGTTTATGTCGCGCGTCGGAGTTTACGATCGAAGAACTTGTCAATGCTTACAATCAGACCCGCATAGATTACATCGTTCCTATGCCCATGAACGCGCGGCGTTTGCAGGAGTATGTGCATAATTACGATGTTCGGCTGGATTACTCTGCCGTGGCGGTCGCGGATGGGCAAATTCTAGGTCTGTGTATGTTGGGGGTGCGGCCGGGACGTTGCTGGTCCACGCGGCTGGGGGTGTTGCCGGTCAAACGCCGTCGTGGCACCGGTGAAATGCTGATGCGCGACAATATTCGTATGGCGCAAGCGTTGGGCGCCGAGTGTGTCATGCTTGAGGTCATCAAGGACAACGAACCGGCACATCAACTGTTCTTGAAGCTCGGTTTTCACCAAACCCGCGTGTTGCTTATTCTGCGCCGCCCACCCGGCCCGCCCAAAGTCAATGTAGGTGCTTATAAAGTGCAGCATCTTGAAATGGATGGGGCGATCGCGTTGTTGCAGCGGCGCCGCAGTGTACCTTCATGGCTGGATGAGACTCCCTCCCTGATTCACGCGGGCAACCTGGCAGCTCTGCAGGTCGAATTGGCGGATGGCGGATGGGGCTGGCTGGTTTATCAGAACACAACCTTTCAACTGGGCCGGTTGGTTTTGCAGACAGAAGCCGGCGACCCCCGCGCAGTCGCCCGCGTCCTGGTTCACGCGCTGCACAGCAAATATCCGTTTAAGGACACGAATACCGAAAACCTGCCCCTCGACGATCCTCACCTGCCGGGCCTGCTGGATATGGGGTATCTCGAATCGTTCCGCCGTATCGAGATGCGCCTTGACCTGTGAAAAAAGAGGCAAGGAGCAGGGTTTGTCTTGCCCCCTGCCTCTTTCTTGCCCCCTGCTCCTTTACCTACCAGCCGTTCCTGTGGATTTTGCTCTCGTCGTAGCGGTCCACGCGGCCTTTGTGTTCCGCCGGATGGCCAACGGCGATAATGCTCAGAGGTTGGAAGCCTTCTGGGATGTTGAATAACTTGACGATGCCGGTAGCCCGTTGGAGATCGGGATAGACACCCATCCACACTGTCCCCAGGCCTAAGGCGCGCGCTGCGAGCAGGATGTTTTCCGTGGCGGCGGCGCAATCCTGCTGCCAGAATTTCTCGGAGACGGTGGTGTTGCCGCAGACGATGATCGCCAGCGGTGCTTCTGCCAGCATCTTGGAGTACGGGTGCGCATCCATGATCGCGTTTAGCTTTGCCCGATCGTCCACAACAATAAAGTGCCAGGGCTGGCGATTGTTTGCCGAGGGCGCGTTCATCCCGGCTTCGAGGATGGTTTTGATTTCCTCTGCCGTTACCGGCTCCGGTGTGTACTTTCGGATACTGCGTCGTGTAAAAATAGCTTCTAAAGCGTCCATACGTAACCTCCTTAATAGTCTGATAGTCGTTAGTCAGATAGTCAGGACTTACACAAGTTACACCTGTATTTTACCACCGAGAACGCAGAGAATTCCTGTTTAACAAATGGCGAATGGTGAATCGGGATGGTGGATGACAAATGGCGAATTATGAGTTTGGGAACGGCATTTCGACGACGGTTTTGGCGATTTCTGCTTCCATCTCTGCGATGATGGCCTGGAGGGTAGGGCGGAGATCGGCGAGCGGGACGGCAAGCCGTTCGGCGCTATCCCGACGCTTCAGCTCCACTTCCCCGTTTTTGAGCCGCTGCCAGCCAACGGTCAACCGCAACGGCAATCCGATGAGGTCCGCATCGTTGAACTTCACGCCGGGGCTGCGGTCACGGTCGTCAAAAAGCACATCAATGCCGGCGGCCTGGAGTTCCGCATAGAGCTGCCCGGCGGTTTCCATCACCTGCGGCTCTTTGCCACCCAGGGCGAGCAAGTGTACCCGGTATGGCGCGACGGTGATCGGCCAGATCAGGCCATAGTCGTCATGATGCATCTCCGCGACACAGGCCAGCAGTCGCCCGATGCCGATGCCATACGATCCCATCACCACCGGTTTGAGTTCCCCATCCTGATCAAGGAAGTGCGCACCCAGAGCCTCTGTGTAGCGCGTGCCGAGTTTGAAGATGTTGCCGACTTCCACACCACGTTCGGCGCGCAGCGCGCTCCCGCAAACCGGGCAGGCATCGCCGGCCTGCGCCACGGCAATATCGGCGACGATGTCGGCGGTATAGTCGCGCCCGTAGTTGACGTTGCGCAGGTGATAGCCCGGCTCGTTGGCACCGGCGACCAGATTGGGTGACGCGACAACCGCGTCATCCACGACGACAAGCGCGTTCCGCACCCCTACCGGTGACCCGTACCCCGGTTCTGCTCCCACTGCGCGGATTTCCGCCTCGGTTGCCGGACGCAGTGCCTTGGCTTTGATCACGTTCGCCAGCTTTGTCTCGTTCACGTCCATATCGCCACGGATGACGGCAAAGACGAATTGTTCGGGATTAGGGAGCATGGATTGGGGATTGGTTGATGGGCTGATGGGATGACTTGTTGATTCGCCGGTTCGCCGATTCGCTGATTCGACCATCTCTGCCACCATAAAGACGGCCTTAGCGGTTTTGGAAGTGGGGACGTCCAGAAAGGCGGCGAGGTCGGCAATGGTAGTGGTATTGGGGGTGGCGATTTTCTCGATAGGGAGCGGGGCTTTGGCGGGGGCCGGTGGCTTTTGGAAACGCGCAATCTGCCGATTGGCAGCGTAACCGCAGCCATCACACAAGATCAGCGTATCCTCGCCGATGTCGGTCAGCACCATATATTCGTGCGCCATACTGCCGCCCATCATCCCCATATCGGCGCCCACGGCAATCACATCCAGGCCGCAACGGTGGAAAATGTTGAAGTAAGCCTGGTAATGGGCGCGATATTGTTTGTCCAACCCGGCCTCATCCACGTCCAGGCTGTAGCTATCCTTCATCGTGAACTCGCGCACGCGGATCAGGCCGGCGCGTGGACGGGGATCATCGCGCCATTTGGTCTGAATGTGGTAGATGAGGCGCGGCAACTGGCTGTAGGTGCGGATTTCCTGCCGCACCAGATCGGCGACGACCTCTTCGTGCGTCATTGCCAGCACCATATCGCGGCCCGCCTTGTCTTTGAAACGCCCCATCTCTGAGCCGATCTGGTACCAGCGCCCGGTCTCCTTCCAGATGTCCGCCGGATTCACAACCGGCATGGTGATCTCCTGCCCACCGATGGCGTTCATTTCCTCGCGGATGATGTTCTCGATCTTCGTCATCGCGCGCCGCGCCAGAGGCAGATATGTGAAGATGCCCGCCGCCAGTTGGCGGATGAAGCCCGCTCGCAGCAGCAGTTGGTGGCTGGCAACCTGCGCCTCTGCCGGCGCCTCGCGCAATGTCTGCCCGAAAAGCTGTGTCATTCGCATAGCAAACCTCCTTAACAGTCAGCAGATTGAGCAGATTTAGCGGATTATAAATATGCTCATCTGCTTAATCCGCTTAATCTGCTGATAAAAATAGCCGGATCATAGCCACCCGCGCACGGTGTAGACGATGATGCCAATATACTCCTTGATGGCCTGTGTTGTCAAGGTGAGGTCCTGGCTGCTCGGCAGCAGGTTCATCAATTGGACGCTCAATGTGGGCTGCGTGTAGTAGTCCCATTCGGCCTGCGAGACCCAGAAGTCGGTAGGGGCGGGCGTGACGGCGATTTCCGGGTAAGCGAAGGTGGCGTAGGCGCGCGGCATGTGAATGGCCGACGTCACCAGGATGATCGTTTTGATGTCATGGGCTTTGAGAATGTCCAGGCTGGCCTCGGCGTTTTCGTAGGTGTTCCACGAGCCGGTCTCAAGCAGCAGCGCAGTTTTGGGGACGCCCATCCGTTGAAGCAGATCGGCCATAATTTCAGCTTCAGGAGGGCCTTGCGGGCCGATCCACGGAGCCGCGCCGCCGCTGAGCACAATGATGGGGGCAGCGCCTTGCTGGTACAGCCACGCAGCGTACAGCAGCCGGTCACCGGCCTCGTTGACTTCGGCGGTGGGGCGCGGGTAGCCCGGCGTGCGCGTTGCCCCACCCAGGACGACGATGGCGTCCGCGTGTGGGATGGCGGCCACTGTGCCGGGTGGGGGAGCATATCGCCATTCCAGGGAGCGCGCCAGCGTCATCGCCACGATGCGATTGCCGCCCAACCACAGCAGCGCCAGCGTGACCGCGATCAGGCGCGTCTGCCATTGCCGGTTTCGCCGCACGATCAACGCCGTCGTCAACAGCACGCACGCCATACCGAGCGGATAAACGAATAAGGGTAGGAGTTTGGACAGGTAAAAGAACATAGGAGCCGGCAATGGGAAACCAGTAACGAGATGAGTAATGAGAAGTGAGTAATGAGAGGTCAGAAGGTGGTGGTGAGGTGGGCGAGGAGTGCGGCAAGGGCGGCACCGACGACGGAGCTGATGAAGTTGACCCAATCGTTGTTCAACCAACGCCAACCGCGCAGCAGAATGTTGGGGGTGCCATCGGGATCAGTGACTTTTTCGGTTTCCTTCTCGCGGCGCGTCGAGTAGTAGATGGCCTGCACCGTTGCACCGAGCAGGCTGTCGAAGAGCGAGCCGGTCAATCCCGCAAGCGCGGCGATGACCGGCAGTTGTGTGCAGTTCCCCGGGTAGACAAGGCACGAGAGCGGATACAACAGCACGCGCGGCGTGTAGCGGATCAGGCTTTCCACGTAGAGGAAGAGCGCGCCTGCTACCCCGATAACGGCGCCACCCGCCAGCGTTGCCAGCGTGCCTTGCGGGGAAATGCCGCCGGACGTCCCCGGTTCGACGGGTTTGCCGGTGGTGATGAGCCGTGGCATACGCTTGCTGAGCACGCCCAATTCGGTGGCCCAGGTATCCGCGTTGACGGTTGCCATTGCGCCGACGAAGGCAAACCACAGCAAGGGCTGCCGTGTGAGCCAATAGGTGATGGCGATCAGCGCGCCGGCGCCGCCGTTTGCCAACGCTTGCCCAATATCACGCCGCGAGCCTTTGGCAAATTTTTCGGCCAGCGTCTCTTTCGTCGCCTCTTTGTACTTCGAGAGCAGGCTGGAAAGGACGAAGAATGTGATAAGCAAGAGACCCCACGGCCAACCACCAAAGCCGAAGATGGTCGTACCGGTGAGCATCGCCCCCACGACGCCGCTTTTAGAGAGCGCACTCCGTTTGTACGCTATCCAGCCGATAACGGCACTGATGATGAACCCCGCCCCAATTTGCAGAAAAGGTATGTGCATAATGACTCCGAAAGTAGTCGTGTAGTCGTGTAGTTGTTAGTCGTTAGTCGTTAGTCGTGTAGTCGTTAGTCGTTAGTCGTGTAGTCGTGTAGTCGTGTAGTTGTTAGTCGTGTAGTCGTGTAGTCGTTAGTCGTGTAGTCAGTTCACACGTCACACGTACTTTTCAGCCAGCGCGCGTAGCCGTATGAGTGCTCTGTGTCCAGAAAGGGCACGCTGTCACCGCGCAGAACGTGCTGGACAACCCGCGTGAAGGTCGCGTGTAGGGTTGCTTCCGGGCCGAATGTCTCGAACGCCAGGCTCCACCCTATCTCCTCGCCAAGTTTGATTTCCGCCAGTTCGATGTTGCATCCCTGGGCGATGATGTCGCTGCCGGCAATGGCAATGACTTCTTCGCCGCCATCGGTGACCAGATACCGGCGCAGGCGGCGCGCTTTGCGGACGGCAATCCACGCCGGCCGCGGGCCGGTGAGGTCGCCCAGGCCGCTTCCCGTATCACTGACCCCGAAACTCCACTTGTGCCAGACTTCGACCAGGCCACTGACGTGCGCGTGCAGCTGTTCCACGCCGTACTGTTTTGCGCGCTGTTTGATCTCGATACGTCCCTCACGTAGCTTGATGTTGAGATCGTCCTGACCGGCAAGCCGCAGGTAATAGTCAATGCGCGGCGGTTGGCCTTCCGGCGCGCGTTCGCCGTAGTGATACCAGGCCAGTACGTCCTGAGGAATGACGCCGGGGTAGAACCAGCGGACTTCGACAGTAGGAAACATAGGCCAATCAGCCGCCCAGGAGCGCGTTGAGCACGAAGAGCACCAGCCCGGTCAGCAACGGAACGCTGAGGTTGTCGGTGCCGGCGGGCGAGAACGCCTCCGCTGTCGTCGCTACCACCGTCCCAATGACTGCGCACAGTAAGACGCCCCAGAACGGCAGGGCGATGGAATTCGGGCTGAGCGCCGACCCCGGCAGCCAGGCCAGCGTCAACAGGATGACCAGGAGGCTTGCCACAGCCATCGCCACCGAGCCTTCCCGGCTGCGCTTATGTCCGAAGGTCGTGTAGGGATGCCTGCCGTATCTCAGTCCGATGATACTGGCGAGACCGTCACCCCACGTCATCGCCATCACCGCTGCTGCCGCGATAGGAACACGATCCAACGCGCCGCCGGTTCGCCAGAGCAGCCCAAACAGGATGGTGATCGAAATCGCAAAATAGACTGTGCCCGGCGAGGAATCCACGGCGTCCATCGCCTTGAAGATTTGGTAACGGTAGAAAATGTAGTTGAGCACGATGAACGTCGCAAAGGGGATGATGCCGTAGGTCCACGTGTCGAACAGCGCCAGAATCCCCCAAATCCACATCCCCGCGCCGATGTGGATGATCTTGCGCGTGAACGCCTGCGGCCACTTGAGCCGCTTGCCGATGGCCTCGACGATGAACAGCAGCCCGAAGGCGTACAGATACGAAGCGATCAGTCCGATGATATCGTTTTTGGTCATGGCTCCTTCCTTCAAGTGTGAATGGTAATGAGTAACGAAAGTTTACATGTCCTCGACAGATTTGCAAGTTGAGGAATTGGAGATTAGTGATCGGGCGAACATTACCGATTTTCAATTCCCAATCCCTAATCCCTGATCCCTTGTTCCAGATCCGCGATGATGTCTTCCACATCTTCCAGGCCGACGGCGAGGCGCACCAACCCGTCGGTGATCCCCGAAGCGAGCCGTGTCTCGCGTGGGACGCTGCGATGCGTCGTGCTGGCGGGGTGGGTGATGAGCGTGCGCACGTCCCCCAGGCTGACGGTGAGCGCGCACAGGTGAATCCGGTTGAGCAGGCGCGCACCGGCCTCTAGCCCACCTTTTAGCTCGAAGACGACGACGCCCCCGCCACCGCCCGGCATCTGGCGCCGTGCCAGGTCGTATTGGGGGTGCGCCGGGTGCCAGGGGTAGCGCACCCAGGCCACGCCGGGATGTTCGTGCAACCATTCGGCGACGCGCAGGCTGTTGGCGTTGTGACGCTCCATACGCAGTGGCAACGTCGTCATCCCGCGCGCGATGAGCCACGCATTGAACGGGCTGATGCAGCCGCCGAAGTTGCGGATCGGCCCTTGCAGCACGCGCTTGACGAAGTCCGCCGGTCCCGCCACCACGCCGCCCATCGCGTCGCCGTGCCCGCCGAGGAACTTGGTCGCCGAATGAACGACGACATCCACACCCAGAGCGATAGGCCGCTGATTGACCGGTGTGGCGAAGGTGTTGTCTATAATGGTGAGGATGCCGCGCGCACGGGCAATCTCGACGATAGCGGCGATGTCGTTCAGGGCGAGGGTGGGGTTCCCCGGCGTTTCCAGGTAGATAACGCGCGTTTCGGGGCGGATGGCGGCCTCGAAGGCTGCCGGGTCGGTCGCTTCGGCGAGCGTCGTTGCGATGCCGAAGCGCGGCAGGTCTTTGGTGATGAAGTGGAACGAGCCGCTGTACAGCCCCGTCGTGGCGACGACGTGCTTGGGGCCATCGTCTTGCAACGCGGCAAGCAGCGCACTGCTCACCGCCGCCATGCCCGAAGCCGTCGCCACGGCCTTCTCTGCGCCTTCTAGCGCTGCGATTTTGCGCTCCAAAACCTCGGTGGTGGGATTGCCCCAGCGCGTGTAGATGGGCTGCCCCTCGGTCTCGAAGGCGCGCGCCGCCTCCTCTGCGCTCTCGAAAAGGTACGTATTCGCCATGTGAATGGCCGGCGTCACATCGCGCGACTCAAGCTCCATGCCGGTGTGGATTGCAATGGTGTGGATGCCTTGTTTCATGTTAGTCCTCAGTTGTTAGTCGGATAGTCAGGTAGTCGGATAGTCAGGTAGTCGGGTAGTCGGATAGTCGGGTAGTCGGGTAGTCGGATAGTCGGGTAGTCGGATAGTCGGGTAGTCGGATAGTCGGGTAGTCGGATAGTCGGGTAGTCGGATAGTCGGATAGTTGTTCTCCAATCCCCTAATCCTCCAATCCAAGCAGTTTTTCTTGCGAGGTCAGCACTACGATCTCGTCATCGGCTTCGAGGATGCAGGCCGGATCGGGCGGGATGTGGACTTCGTCTTCACGGATGTGCAGCAGCACGGTCATATCGGCCTCGTGGGTGAGATCGGCGATGGTGGCGCGGTGCAGGCGGGAATTTGTGGCCACGGTGAGGTGGGCGAGGTTGAGCGATGCGCCAAACCGGGCATTGCTGACGGCCACCGGCTGGACGACGTATACATTCAGCGCCTCCGCCACGAAGAGTGGCGCAGCGATGGCCGAGGTGCTGTAGACGGCGTCAATATGGAAGGCACGTTGGAGTTGCTCGCCGAGCGATTCCTCGAAGATGCGCATAACGACGCGCAGGGTGGGGACAAGTTCGCGGGCGCGTAGCATGGCCTCGAAGTTCACCATGTCGTTTTCAGCACAGGCGACGAACGCCGCTGCCGTGCGCACGCCGGCCTGTTCCAAAACCGCGTGTTGTCGGAAATCGCCGTAGATGACGGGGACGCCACGCCCGCGCAGTTGTTCGGCCAGCACGTCGGGCGCGAAGTCCAGCGCGACGACCGGTTGGCGCAAGTTCAGCAGGGCGTTGACCACGCGATAGCCTGTATGCTGGAGCCCGCACACGAAAATCGGCCCACCTGCGGATACATTCTGACGTTTGCGCGCCAGTTCCCCCGCATGCTCCATTTCGGTAAAGACGAAGAGCGTGTCGCCCGCACGCAGCACCAGATTGTTTTCCGGCTCGGTAATCATTTCTCCCTCGCGCTCCAGGCACACTACAGTCGCATCATACGTGTCCGCCATTGTGCCCAGAGCCATCCCCACCAGCGGTGCGGTCGCTTCCAGGGTGAGTTTGGTGAGGAAATAGGTTTTGTCTCTGAGATCAAAGGTTTCCAGCACCTCCATGCCGATCGCGGCGTGCGCGAAAGCCGCCGCGGCGACCGCCGAGCGACTGATGACGGCCTTCACATTGAAGGTCTCCTGGACTTCATCGGCGATGCTATCTTCGAAGAGCCGTAGCACGATGCGCGCCTGCGGGTTCAGCTCGCGGACGTGGAAGACGGTTTCAATGTTCACCAAATCCTGGTTGGTGCAGGCGAGTACGGCCTGCGCACGGGGAACGCCGGCGCGGCGCAACACCTCCTTGTCGTGAACATCGCCGAGGATGCAAGGCATCCCGCGCTCGATGAGGATCGTCACCAACGGCGACATCGTTGTGTCAATGCCGACGACCGGTTGCCCCAGGTCGAGCAATTGAGCGGCGACACGATAGCCCACACGCCCCAATCCGCAAACAATGATGGGGTGTTCGACCGTCGCGGCCAGCGCCTCCTGCCATGCCTGTCCGCGCTCGCCGCGCACGAAGAAAACGCGCAGGATGTTGAGAATGTTGATCCCAAACGCCAGAAGCAGTGGAATGCCGATGAGCGGCACGATGATAAAGTAGATGTCGAGTGCGGGGCTGTCCGGCATATCGGCGAACGTGATCTGGAATGCGACCATGTTCAGGATGGCATAGATCGCTTTGACGTAGGTGATGGGAACGTCACCGGGCAGGAGGGTATGGTTGTACGTCTCCTCGAACAGCAGGGCGGCGAGCGCGACGCCTATGCTTAGCGCCGCGCTCACTTTCCAGGGAAACAGGCGCACGAGGACTCGCACATCCTGGCAGAATTGCCACCACCAGCGGGCGCCTGTGCGGACAGTGGACGCAGTTTTTCGACGTTGCACACGTGTTTTCATTGAATGAATCAGCGAATGAAAGAATCAGCGAATGGCAACCAGCCGCCAGCAACCAGCAACCAGCAACCAGTAACCAGCAACCAGCAACCAGCAACCAGCCGCCAGCAACCAGTTCCCAAAGTGTACCCTGACTTTGCAACTGCGCAACTGGTTACACTGTCAGCCCCTTCTTTTGCGCGTAGTCCGTGTAATCGCCCGCGTATTCGGTCAACCTGCCGTCCTCCAACTCCACGATGCGATCGGCGATGCGGTTGAGGAAGTAGCGATCGTGAGAGATGACGAGCACCGTCCCCTCGAATTCTTCCAGCGCCTGTTCCAACACCTCGCACGACGGCAGATCAAGGTTGTTTGTCGGCTCGTCGAGCAGCAGAAAGTTGGCATCTGAAAGCATCAGCTTGGCAAGCTGCAAGCGGCTGCGCTCTCCACCGGATAGCGTGGACACCGTGTCGCGTGTCCGCTGGTAGGGGAACAGGAAACGCCGCAGGAAGTTCACCGCCGCGTGTTCCGACATAGACTTCGCGTCCCAGATTTCCTCGATGAGCGTGCGCTGCGGATCAAGCGTCTCGTGCTGTTGCGCATAATAGCCGATTCGCACACTTGGCCCGATCTTGATCACGCCGGACGTGGGTTCTTCCTGGCCCAGGATGCAGCGGAAGAGCACACTTTTGCCGCTCCCATTTGCACCGATGAGGCCCACGCGCTCCCCGTGCCAGATCAACAGATTCAGGCCGAGCAATACGATTTTTTCGTCCGTCTCCGCCCCGCGCGGGGCGAAAACCTTATCGAGATTGACGATTTCCAGGACTTTCTTTGAACCGCGCCAGCCGTTCAGTTCCAGTCCCATTTTCTCACGCTCCAGAACGGGCTTCTCGACCCGCTCCATTTTGTCGAGCATTTTCTGGCGCGAGCGGGCCTGGCGGATGTGCCGCTCGTTGATGACGATGCTGGCCCAGTACTCAAAGCGCGCGATTGCCGCCTCGATGCGGGCGATTTCCTTTTGTTGCGCCGCGTAGAGCTGTTGTTGGCGCAACAGGCGCAACTGTTTCTCGGTAGCGTAGGCCGAGTAGTTGCCTTTATAGAGCGTCAGCTTGCGATCTTCGAGTTCGGCGATGTGATCCGCCACCTCGTCCAGCAGATAGCGGTCGTGCGAGACGATGATGACCGTGCCGGGGAACGTGCGGATGAAGCGTTCCAGGTAGACTTTGCCCGCCAGGTCGAGATGATTGTCGGGTTCGTCGAGCAATAACAAGTCGCACTGGATCGCCAGCAGTTGCGCCAGGCCAAGCATTTTCTTCTGGCCGCCGGAAAGCGTCGCCACCGCCATATCAAAATCAGCTTCGCTGAAGCCGACGGTCTGCAACGCCTGCTTGACGCTGCTCTCGTAGCGGTAGCCGTCTAACTGCTCGAAGGCTTCCTGTGCGCGGGTATGCGCTGCCAGCACGCGGGCAAACTCGCGCTCGTCCGCGTAGACGGTGGGGTCACCCATGCGCGCTTCAAGACGACGCATTTCGGCTTCGAAGCGGTGGATGTCGGCGTTGGCGCTCAAGGCCGCTTCCCACACCGTCTCCGGGCCGCCTTCTTCGACAGGGATGAAGCGCGGTTCCTGGGACAGGTAGCCGATGCGCGTCTTGTGCCGCGCGATGAAGCCGTCATCGGGCTGCAACTCCCCGGCGATCAGCCGCAGCAGCGTGGACTTCCCCGCGCCGTTCGGGCCGACCAGCCCGATCTTCTGCCCGGCCTGAATCTCCCACGCGACACCGTCCAGCACCGGCAACGGCCCGTGGTGATAGGTCACTTTATCAACATTGACGATGATACTGCTCATACTTTCCCTCCTGAACGCGATTGGTGACCTGTGCAGCTTTGTTTTTCAGCAGATTAAGCGGATTGAGCAGATTTCCTGCTCGCGGTTGAAAAATGCGCTTAACTTGCTCAATCTGCCGACTGACTTCGTTGCACGGCTGCCGTGGGATGTTCGCGTGCGCGACACAGGAAGGGTGGGGGAAAACAAAAAGCCGCAGACGCGAGCGCGCCCACGGCTCGAAAACGATGAAAACGGATAACTACAAAACGTCGTTCGCAGGCGCACCTAAGAACGGTGCGCTGCGCTAAAACAGACGACGCCACGTAGCATCAAAACTGTGTGTCCAATCGAAAAGCGAATCATCTCTTACCTGCCTTTACGGACTGGATTATACCACGAATTTGAGAATCGGGAATGGGCTGATTCTCTACTGCTCGGCAGAGATGCTCTGGTAAATTCGTTCAATCGAGGCCGGGGTTGCCGTGAACAGCGTGCCGCCGGTCACATCTGCAATGCGTTTGAGCAGGACGGTATTGGCTTCATCCCCAAAGGCGATAGGGAAGAACTTGAAGCTGTCGGCCTCGGCGTGGGAAGGCAGGCACGTAGCGAACATCTGATTTTCGCTTGGTCGTCCCACCGTATCATCGCCATCGGAGAGCAACACGACGCCGTAGAGCCGCTGTTCATTGGCGGCCAGGTCGGCCTCACGCTGCGCCTGGATCATGTCCGCCGCCTGGCAGACGGCAGCGTAAAGCGCGGTACTGCCCTCGGCGATCAGTGTGTTTATCTGGGCGGACAGCGGCTCGACGACATCGCCGACACGGGCGGGTTCGGCCAATGTGAGGGGCTTATGGTTGAAAACAATGACGGCCACGCGGTCGTCGGGATGCAGGCGTTTGAGGAAAGAAACCGTCGCCTCGGTCGCCGAGCGGATTTTCTCCCCCTGCATACTGCCGGAGATGTCCAACGCGATGATGACCGTAGCCTTGCGTTTGGTGAGCAAGAACATATCAATGATTGCGGCGCTGGTGTCGGCGTTCGGGAAGGCCAGAGCGGGTACCATGGCCGGCGTCACGCGCGGATCGGTGCCGTTTTCCAGGCTCAACGGGGCATGCAGGGGAATGGTGGTATCCAACGGTCTGAGGCGGGTATCAATAGCGAGTGCCTGCTGTTCCGGGCTGAGCAGATAGTCGAGGAAGATGGCGCCGGCTTCGGCCTGTTCCGGCGTGACCCATTCCGCTTTGTCCAGGATGCAGTAAGGGTGGTCGCCCCAGAATGTCCCTTCGGCGGGGAAGATGAACACCAGGGGGAAGCGCAGTTCATTGCTGCGTTCCAGGTTGGTCTGGATGGTGTCCGACTCGAAAGTGGCGACGGCGTGGATATAGCCGGGGCCTTGTTTCGCCATCAAGTTAAGCAGGTCGGTTGTGACCATCCCGTACTTTGAAGTGTTCTGCGCCAACGTGCGGAGCGCCGTTTCTACGGCGGGAGCGTACACATCCTGAGGCGTCAGTGTATCGGTTTTGCCGGTGATACCGTAGACAAAAGAAGTCATCGTGAGCAGTCCGGCATTGGCGTATTGCGGGTGCGCGTGTCCAAAACGGAATTTGCCCCATTCGGGGTGGCCGTATTTGGCCCAGCCGTCGGGATCGGCGGCCAGCTCGACAATCGTTTGCCAGCCGATAGGCTTATCCGGCCAACCGAGGGCCTCGGCCATTGGCCGCCACATGGCGAAGCCCAGCGGCGTGTAGACGACCGGCTTGCATGCCGCCGACATCAACGTTTTGCCGGTGCGGATGCGCCATTGCTCGTTGAGTTGCTCCACCCACGAGGGCGCGCCGGGACTCCATACCACGGGTTGCGATGTACCGTTGAGAATCGCCTCCATCGAGCCGCCGGAGAGCACCGGGCTGACCTCGACGACGATCTTTTTGCCGCTTTTGGTGGTCTTGCCGGCGGCGTGGAAGTTGGCGACAACGCTTTCCATCCACGCCTGTTTGGTGCTGGATGAGGCAATGGTCAGCACGACCGTATCGTGAGGTACCTCCGTAGGCATGGGAGTTTCGCCTGGGGGCGTCTGCTGCATCTGTCCGACCTTGTGGATCAATGAGATCAGCGATGCGCTGGCGATGATCAATAAAGTAATCCCGATGATGACAAAGAATATGACCCGTGTACGATTCATAGGCACACCTCAAGAGTATTTCGCCACTCTGGCGATTCATTCTAAGCACGGCTAAAAGGCGGTCCGCACCGTGTAGATTGCTTTACCCATAGTATAATTCGTTTTTCCTGCGAGTACAACTGAAAACGGTAGAACTTAAAACGGGGAACCGGCGTTCCCCTCCGCGCAAGAATGATTCATCGAGCTTTGAGCAGATCGCCCGCGTTGCTCAACCCATGTCAGCTCAAAACAATGATAAAGCCCCGCTCCTTGCCTCCTGCCCCTTTCAAGTACAATATCCTTGATGACACACTACCGGGAATTTTTTGCGCACCATTGGCCTTTGCTACAGCAGGCGGCGCTGTATCGCCCTGATGCCAATTCCACGTTCGGCAATCCGACGTTCGAGATGGCGAACTTCCGCGCGTTGATCGTGCGCCTGTCACCCTTCCGCGATGTAGATCGCTCGCTGCCGCACCTGTTCCTTTTCCAGGCGGTGCGGCGGGTGCTGCCCGACGCTTACATTGATATGGCCTTTTTCCCACCGGAATACGACCGCGCGCGACTGCTGGCAGCAGGTGTGCCCTTGCTCGTGGGGACGCAATCCTGGCGCAGCGTCGAAGACTTCGATGTGGTGTTGATCTCCAACGCTTACACGCTGGAACTGATCAACCTGCCATATCTGCTGCATCATGCCGGCGTGCCGCTGCTGGCCAGCGAACGGGATTCGCGCTATCCGCCGCTCATTCTGGGGGGGTCCAATGCCCTGGCGACACAGGCGATAGTCACGGAAACCGGTGACTGTGTGGCGGACGCGCTTTTCTTCGGCGAGGGCGAACGCGAAGTGGAGAGGCTGGTGCGGATTCTTGCGGAGGGGGCGGCGCTGTCCAAACATGAGCGGCTGTTGCGGGCGGCGGCATCTATGACGGGTTTGTGGGTTGCCAACGGGCCACCCGACCAACAAGTGACGAAGGCCGTGTGCGCCGTTCCGCAGGCCGATGATCTGTTGACCGTGTATCCCCTGTTGGACAGCCCCGAAGCGGCGACGGCCAAACTCCAGATCAACTTTGGCTGTCCCGCGTTCTGTACGTTTTGTTTTGAGGGGTATGAACGCAAGCCCTATCGTGAGTTGGCATCCGAAGCGATTCTCACGGCAGCGCGACAACTCAAACAGCGACAGGGAGCGGGCGAGATAGACCTGTACAGCTTCAACTTCAACACGCATACGGATATTCTGTCGCTGCTCCTGACGCTGAATCGTCTCTACGACCGGGTGAGCTTCAAAAGCCAACGCGTGGACGTGTTGGCGACACTGCCGGAACTGCTGGAGGCGGAAGTGATCGCCGACAAGCGCAGTTTCACGCTCGGCATCGAGGGCATCAGCCGGCGGATGCGCGCCTTCCTGCACAAAAGCCTCGCGGATGCCGAAATCGAGAGCGTGCTGGCGCGGTTGCTGCGGCTGAAGATCCGTGAAATCAAGCTGTTTTACATCCTCACCGGGCACGAGACCGAGGCCGATCTTGACGAATTCCGCGCGTTTGTGGGTCGCCTGAGGACCGTACACCAGCGCGCCAATCGCGGCGTGCGCATCATCTTCAGTTTCGGGCTGCTGGTGCGCATGCCCTTCACGCCGCTGCGCTACGACCGCTTGTTCCTCGATGAAGCTGCGTGGCGGCAGATCACCGGCCCGGTGAAGTCGGCGTGCGAGACCAACGGCTTCGAGTTCCGGCTGGCGGCGGAGTGGGACGAGTATGCCGCCTCGCAAGTGCTGGCGTCAGGCGGGCACTGGCTGCACGAACCGGTGCTGGCCTTGGCGCGGCAGGGCCATTGTTACGACGTCACCCTCACGCCCGGCTATTGGGACACACTGCGGGTGTGGATGGAGGAACATGGTCAATGGAACGACGCCTTTCTCGGTGAAAAGGGGCCGGGATATGCCTTCCCGATGGCTTTTGTGCGTGCGGATGTGACATCACGCTTCCTCTATGAGCAGTACCAGAAGGCGCTGGCAGGCGTGGATGACGGTTACTGTTTGGGAAGCGCGTGCCTGGCGTGCGGCGCCTGTCTCGATGTCACACAACGGCAAGCGATCATCGGACACGCAATGCGCCGCCCCGGCGGGACGTACCTGCGCGAATTGGAGGACGTGATGCGCACCAAATGGCGGCTCAAGCCGCTTTACGCGCGGATTTGGCTGCCGCCCGAAGTCGCCGGCCGCGATCCGGCATGGCTCAGTGGCTGGGTGATGCAGTCCTTGCTCGCGCAGTATCCCGATCTGCTCGACAACCTGCTTTCTGTTGAAGAAAGTCTCTTCACAACCAAAGACAACCGCCGCCGCTATGCCGGCCTGTATGGCGAAACTATCTTCGCCCTCAAAGCGTGGGATACCGTGAAGTTAGCAGAAGTATTGAGCGGTGAGAACCCTGTCTCCTGTCTGCCGTCTACCGTCTCCCCCCTGCGTTTCCTCGGCTGGTTGGATAGCTTTGTGCCGGGAACATTCACACGAATGGAACTGGCTCTCACGTTGCCGTCGGCGTATTTTCCGGATGCCGGACCGCAACTGCGGCGCTTTCTACACGCAGCCTATGCGCCGGTCAACATCCGCAGAGCGGAGGCGGGCTACGTTTTCGACATCCCTGAGAAGACCTTGAAGAAGAAAATGCTTCTCGCGGGCGAGTTTGCGCAGGACGAGACAAGATTTGCCGCACGGCTGGTTGTCGGCCCGAAATTCGAGCTGCTGGATTACCTGCGTTCATTCCCGGAACCGGAGCGGTGGCGTGAGGCGCGGATGGAGGTGATGGCGTTATGGATTGTGGGTTAAGGGAAAACAGGTGCGTTTCAACTACCTACAAGACTAACGACTAACCGACTATTTTTATGGCAGATCTTTTGGGGGTTGGTTTACAAACCACAATTTGCTAAATCCGCTTAATCTGCTACAGGAAAAACGACTATTTTCATAGTAGTGTGCAGAGAAGGCTTCTTTATATGAACCGCTACTTTATTCCAGCCCGCGAGACGCGCGCCGAAATCGTCGTCGTCAACTCACGCTTCATTGCGACGGCGGCACCGGTTTTCAGCGTAGATGAGGCACGCGCCTTCATTGCTCGCATACGTGCCGAGTTCCCCGATGCAACGCACAATGTCCCGGCGTTTGTGATCGGCCACGGCGCTTCGGTGATCGCGCATTGCAGCGACGACGGTGAACCCGCCGGGACGGCCGGCCGCCCGGCGCTGGCCGTGTTGCAGGGCAGCGGCCTGGGCGACGTGGTCGTCGTCGTGACGCGCTACTTTGGCGGGACGAAGCTTGGCACGGGCGGCCTGGTGCGCGCGTACAGCGATGCCGTCCGCGAGGTGCTACGTGTGCTCCCCCTGGCAGAGCGTATCCCCACGCATACGGTGATGCTTGCCGTCCCCTATAGCCTCTTTGAACCGGCGCGTTTGCTCATTGCCGCCCATCACGGCGAGATCCTGGATGAAGATTTCGCCGGCGACGTGACGTTGACCGCGCGCTTTGCCGTGGAACACTTCCCGGCGTTTCAAACAGCGCTACAGGAGCTTTCTGCCGGGCGGGTACAGGCGGAGATCGTGGCGACAGATGAGGCAACGATTATGCCGGTGGATTCCATAGCAGTATGTGGATCAGAGTCCGGGGCGGCACACTGAACGTTCGGGACATGTCCGGTAATCCCTTTGTGTTCACTGTGGATTCCGGTGGTTATTGTCAATTCTGTTTTTTTATATTACAATGCTTGAAGTAGTGTGAATGAGTAGATGATTAAAAATTGGTTAGTCAGGGTTACTTGTTATGATGGGATTACTCTTTTCCGAGATTCTGATTGCCGACGCAGTAGCCGCTTCTGCCTACGAGATGCGAACCGTGTTGCAGAACGTGGGGTATGTGGTGCAACGTGTTGAAAGTGGGCGGGCAGTCTTGGAGGCACTGCGTAACCATCCCCCGGATTTGATTCTGTTAGCCGCTGATTTCCCCGATATGGATGGGTATGCGGTCACCCGCGAGATCCGCAGCCGCCGCGATTTGGCTTTTATTCCAATTATTATGCTCTCCGAAAAAGAAGACCAGGATGCTATCGCGGCGGCCTTGAATGCCGGCGCCGACGAAGTGCTCGTCAAGCCTGTTTCCAACCCGGAGTTGCTGTTGCGAGTGCGGGCAATGCTGCGCCTCAAACAAGCCATAGATGCCCTTGCCGACCTCAATGCGACGCTGGAACAACGGGTTGTGGAGCGCACCCGCGCGCTCGAAGAAGCCCATGCGCGCCTGCGCCATGCGGAAAAGCTCGCGGCTCTGGGCAACCTGGCCGCTTCGGTGGCTCACGACATCAACAATCCCTTGACCGGCATTTTGACCTATTTGTACCTTATGCGCCAGACCGTGCCTGCCGACAGCGCGATGGCCCAAGACCTGGAATTGGTTGAACGCCAGGCACAGGTGATCGCGCAGTTGGTGAAGCAACTTCAAAACTTCGCGCGGCCGCCGCGCAAAGATAAACAGCCGGTGGCGCTCGGAACGATTCTCAATGACATTCTCAAACTGATCGAACATGACCTGCGTAAACGGAAAATCGAGGTAACATGTGAGTGTGATTGCCGCCTGCCGCCGGTGCAGGCGGCACCGGATCAATTGAGCGAAGTCTTTATGAACTTGATCGTCAATGCACGCGACGCGATGCCCGATGGGGGAACATTGACAATCCTGGCCAATATTGAAACTTCGCAAACAATACTGGTGCAGGTGAAAGACACCGGAACGGGGATTGCACCGGAGATTCTGGACCACCTGTTTGAACCGTTCTATACGACCAAAGGCGAGCACGGTACGGGATTGGGGCTGGCGATTTGTTACCGGATTGTGACGGAGCATGGGGGAGAAATTTGGGCAGAAAGCCACGCCGGGGAGGGAACCACATTTTTTATCCGTCTGCCGGCCATTCAAGAAGCTGAGGCAATGTGAGTTGAAAACATGTTCATCAACTGGAAAACCCGCGAAGTCAACCTGAACATTGTGTATTACGGTCCGGCGCTCAGCGGCAAGACGACCAATTTGGAGCAGATCCACGCGCGTATGAAAGCCGCGGCCCGCAGTGAACTGTTTACCCTCAACACCCACGAAGACCGCACCATCTTTTTTGACTTTATGCAGGTGGAAATCGGGCAGGTCGCGGGGTTGCGTCCCAAGTTCGGACTCTACACGGTGCCGGGGCAGGTGTACTACGAGGCCACACGCGAGGCCGTGCTCCGGCGCGCGGATGCTCTGGTCTTCGTTGCCGACTCGCAGGCCGCGCGTCTTGACGAGAACATCGCTTCGTGGCGCGATATGGCCCGTCAGCTTGCGCGGATGAATCGTCCGTTGGGTTCGATGCCGTTGGTCGTGCAGTTTAACAAGCGCGACCTGCCGGATGCGCTGCCGGTCGCCGACCTGCAAGCCACCCTGGACACCGGCAAGCTCCCCTATTTTGAAGCCGTTGCCGTCAAAGGCATCGGCGTCCCGGAGACACTACAAGCCGCTATGCGTTACCTTTTGCTGTACGTACAACATGCGCTCAAAACGCAATCGCAAGGAGTGTCTGGATGAAAGCCATACAGCAGATTATCGAGGATCTCAGTCACCAGGAGGGCTTTGGCACGGTCGTCTTGACGAATGTATCCGGCCTTCCGTTGGCAACGTCTGAGAATCGGCAGGAAGCGGAGGCGCTGGCAGCCGTTGTGGCCGATATGTTGCGTTCGGCGGCCGGCATCAGCAGCCGCCTGGGATGGGGAGCGATGAATGAGATTATGCTGCTTTCCAACGATGCGCAACGTGGAGTGTTGTGTCGTCGTTTCCAGGCCGGCGAGCAAGAGCTGGTCCTGGCGCTTTTCATCCGGCCTCAGCATGTCTATTGGCAGGCCACGGCGCAGGCGATCCAGAAAATCAAACAGGCCTGGAGTTTTTCGGGTTGAAAGTGAGGGAGTATGGCGCTGAAAGGGAGTTTGGCCGATTTAAGCATCGCGGATTTGATTCAGTTGCATTGTCAATCGGGAACGCGCGCCTGTCTGACAGCCCAGCGCGGGGCAGAGGAGGTGATCAACGTCTATTTTGCCGATGGAGAAATTGTTCATGCTGAATTTGGTGCCGTGACCGGCGCCGAAGCCGTCTATACCCTGTTGAGTTGGGAAACCGGAACCTTTGAGGTGGAGCAGGGGCAAGAAGCGCCCACGCGGACCATCAATTTGCCGTGGTCGGCGTTGATTATGGAAGGAATGCGGCGTCTGGATGAGCAACGTCATTTATCTACACAAGTAAAGGAGCAAGGAGCAATGGCAGGAGAAACACGTCGAGACCGGTTGGCGAAGATCCTTCGGAATTTGATTGACACTTCTGGCGACATCAGCGGTGTTGCGATTGTCAGCATGGATGGGTTGATTATGGCGGCGGATTTGCCTTCGACGATAGATCAGGCGCGCGTCGGTGCTGTGGCGGCGGCGATCCTGAGTTTGTCGGGGCGCTCGGTCGGGCAGCTCAAGCGCGGTGAACTATTGCAGACCACGGTTCAGGGCACGGAGGGCTATATTGTCATCACCCAGGCCGGCCCGAATGCCGTGCTGGTGGGCTTGACTGGCCAGAACGTTAACCTGGGCATGGTATTCCTTGAAATTCGGGAGTGCGCTGCCGCAGTTGCTGCTGAGTTGGGCTAGGAGGTTGAAAATGGACCCCCGTTTGATGGATGAAATCAAGCAAGTAGGACACCTGACGGAGGCCGATTGTCAGCTATTGGCAGACATGAAACCGGCGTTGGAGAAGCACGCCCCGGCGATTGTCGAGACTTTCTACGCACACCTGGAGCAGTTCCCTCATTTGTCTGCGCTACTGCATGCTGAACCCGGGCGGATAGAGCGGCTGAAGGGCCATCTTCAAAGATGGTTGATCGGCCTGGCTGATGGCAAATACAACGAGTCTTACTTTGAGCGACGTTACCGCATCGGTTTCAGGCATGTCGAGGTAGGATTGGAGCCTCGCTATGTGATTGCGGCCATGGCGTTCTGTCGTGCCACTGCCGCGAAGATGATCGTCGAGGCCGAGTATGCCGACGATCCCCAAAAGGTCGAGCGGATGACGGCCTTGAACCGCATCATGGATGTGGATTTGAACGTGATGTTGCAATCCTACGATGATCATCGGGTGCAACAATTCCTGGATGTAACCGGCTTCAGCAAAGCGTTGTTTGAAACCCTGATGGCCGGTTGAATTGCAATCGCGCGGCGCGCGTACGGCCAACAATCGTGATAGGGTTCGTTTCCTGGAACCGGATTTGCAGGATGAACAGGACAGAAAAGTGTCTGGCGGGCCTTTTCTGATTCTGAAAATCCTGACTATTTGATTTATGATTACCTGACTATCCTAAGGAGGCAATGATATGCCATCTCAGGTGCTTTTTGAAAATGCGGAACACAAAAACGTACTGTTGGAAGATTATACTTCGGGGAAGATGGTACAGGCCAATCAGCACCTTATCATTCATAAGGGGCACGGGATGTTGCTCGACCCCGGCGGTCACAAGGTCTATTCCTATGCGTTGGAAGAGTTGTCATCCCTGATCTCACCCAACGCGCTGGACTACATTTTCTTTTCCCACCAGGACCCGGACATTGTTGCTGCGGCCAACGGTTGGCTGATGGTGACAGACGCGCAGGCACTATTGTCGCAGTTGTGGCTGCGTTTCATCACCCATTTCGGCGTGGATGATTTCCTCGTGGATCGCATTCAAGCGATACCCGACCGGGGACGCACGGTGGATTTGATGGGGTGCCAGTTGCTGCTGCTACCGGCGCACTTTATGCACTCGGCCGGCAACTTCCAGGTCTACGACCCGGTGTCGAAAATCCTGTATTCGGGTGACCTGGGAGCCTCGCTGGGGCAAACCTACGTGACCGTCACCAATTTCGACGACCACATCCAGTATATGGAAGGCTTTCATCGTCGCTATATGCCGACGAACCGGGTGCTTAAGTTGTGGGCTGCGATGGTGAAACCGCTCGACATTGAGATCATTGCACCACAACACGGCGCCATGATCATCGGCAAAGACAATGTGACCCGTTTTATCGCCTGGGTCGAGTCATTGGCTTGCGGGCTGGATCTGATGGAACATAGCTACACATTGCCGGCTTAGTCCGTCTCACATAAGCGGTGAAGGTACGGGATGAAATCTAAGGGAACTATTCTGGTGGTTGACGATGACCTGCTCATCCGCAAGGGCTTGCTGCGGATGTTGAGCCAACAAGGGTATGAGGTCGAAGAGGCCGAAGATGCTGAAGCGGCCCAGAAGCTCTTGCCCCAGCGCTTCTTTGATCTGGTGATCACCGATCTTCAAATGCCCGGACAAGACGGGCTGACGTTGTTGCGTGAGATCAAAAGCCGTTTTCCGCAAATGCCGGTGGTCATGCTGACGGCCCACGGCTCGATGGATGTGGTGGTGCAGGCATTACGTGGCGGGGCGAGCGATTTCCTGACCAAACCGTACAAGCCGGATGAACTCTTTAACATCGTTGCCCGTGAGGTGTCCCGCCATCGCCAGAGCCTGCCTCCGGGCGTTCAGGAAGGATTGGGCCTGCAATTCAGCGCCGAGGCACTTGACGAGATCGAGCAACTGTTGTTGAACCTGCGGGTGGAGATCAACGCGCGCAGCGTTCTGTTGATTGCGGGCAATGGCTCGGTCATTACCGCCAAAGGGGTGGTCGAGGACATCAACATCTCCGCCCTCGGCGCTCTGGTTGCCGGTGACTTTGCCGCGACCGCCGGCATTGCCTCGTTGATCGGCGAAGAAGAGGCGTTCAAGCTCAACTTTCACGAGGGCGCGCAGTACAGCATCTACTCTGGCCAGGTTGTTCCCGGCATTTACCTGTTGGTGATCTTCACCCAGGATATTCGCCTGGGCGCCGTACTGTTTTACACTAAAGAGACGTTGGCAAAGCTGCGTCCGCTTGTGGAGACCGCTCTGATCCGTTCTGCGCCCACCGTCGAGGTGGCTGCGCCCGCTGTGGTTGCCGTTGAGCCGCAGGCCGTTCAAGATACCGCGCCCGTGGTCCCATCCCCGGCTGCGGCGGAAGAGACGCCGGCATCCACACAACTCTTCTCGTTCGACGAACTCCTCAAGAGTGGTGCATTGGACCCCGACCTGCTCACCGCTTTGGAGAACCAGTTTGCTAATCTATGGGAGCCGACATAGCGTCATGCTCGTTTGACTCGAAATTTCTCGATCGGGCACTCAGCCACTAGCTGAGTGCCCCATTTTTTAGCGTCGCCACATCATTCGATTGTCTTCCATCACTACGGTAGCCTGTCCGGCGGCTTGCAGTGATGTCAGCGCTGCGTGAACCGTCGTCAGCGCAAGGAGGAAGAACTGCGGTGCAGCAAAGGTGACGTCGTAATGTGCGGCGACGGCACGCAGGATAGCGGTAGCCTCCTGGGGTGTGGTCAGCGTTTCCCATACCAGGGCGCGGATCTCGCGCAGCCGGGCGGCGTTGCGTTCCGCCAGCGGTGCAATGTCCCGCGTCGGTTCACCGTGACCGGGGATGTAGGCGGTGTAGGGCAGGGTGGGGAGACGCTCTAACGTCGCCAACCAGCCATCCATATCGGCGCAGAAGAGAATGGGATGACGCTCCAGCGTCTCTTCTGGGAAGACAACGTCGCCGCAATAGAGCGTTGTGCCGTGTGCGACGCCGACCTGTTGTGGCGCGTGTCCCGGCAAGGGCACGATTTCCAGCGGTACTCCGGCGATCTCCTGCGGGCCGATATCCACTGGCGTGATTGCCGCCACGCCCTGCCGCGCCAGGGTGAACTTTCCCCGCAGCTCGGCGATAGGAGCCGCGCCGCCGTAGAGGAACAGCGGTTCCAACAGCGGCTGCGTTGCAAAGGCGCCCTCCAATGGCGGTGCATAGACCGGCGCGCGGGCCTGTTCCGCCAGCCAGCCTGCGCCGCCGAAGTGGTCCGCGTGCCCGTGGGTGATGATGACTGCTGCCACGCGCGCCCCTTCACCTTCGAGGGCGCGCAACGCCTTCTTTGCCGCGTCTTTATCCAGCCCTGCGTCTACCACGATAGCCCGTTGCCCCTGGATGATAACCCCGATGTTTGACCCGCCCGCGAGGACGAAATCCCCGCTGCCCAAATCGTGCCACTGCGTTGCCATACCTCACCTCGTATGAAAGAATCGTCATTTTTACTCTCAAGGATTTCAGTTTACCCGATTGTTCCCAAAAAGCGAGAATGAAAATGTGGACCGGTAGTTAGCATCCGGTAACCGATGACCTTTTCTTGCATATCCTTTGCTTTTGTTTATACTCGAAGGCATGAGCGACCTATAACCTGGCTTCGGTGGATATCTCGAAGTTGAACGGGAAGAATCTGGTAGAGGGAACCATGAGTATTGATCTGGTGGATCTTCATGGGATTGGAGTGACATTACCTGGCGTTTATGTGGTCGGTGATAAAATAGGTGATGAGGCGATCTTGGAACGCGATGTGTTGAATGGTTTGCGCATCACACTTGATGGCCCGGCGCTGTTGATGCGCTGGCTGGAGCAGGAGGCATTGTGACCCAATCCGCCGAATTTCCCCCGCTCTCCGTACAAAACCTCACCTTCCAATACCGGATGCGTGAGCAGCCGGCGCTTGAAGATGTGTCTTTCACCCTGCACGCGGGCGAATTGTTGCTTGTGGCCGGGTCGAGCGGCTGCGGCAAGACAACGCTCATCCGCTGCATCAACGGCCTGATTCCCCGCAGTTACAAAGGCGATTTACGCGGGCGCGTGTTGCTCCACGGCCAGGATAATGCCGAGATGCCGTTGTCGCGCATTTCCCAGATTGTCGGCACGGTGCTGCAAGACCCGGAGCGCCAGATTTTGGGGGCGCACGTCTTCACGGAAGTGGCCTTCGGCCTGGAAAACCTGGCCCTGCCGCGCGATGAAATTCGCCGGCGGGTGGATGAGACGCTCGAGTATCTGGGCATTGCGCACTTGCGCAACCGCGAAACCTTCCACCTTTCCGGCGGCGAGAAGCAGAAAGTGAGCCTTGCCGGTGTATTGGCCATGCGCCCGGACATTCTTCTTCTGGATGAACCCCTTGCCAGCCTTGATCCGGCGAGTGCGCAAGAGGCACTGGCACTTTTCCGCCGTCTCGCCGATGAGGGCGTCAGCATTCTGTTGATCGAGCATCGGGTTGAGGATGCCTTGAGCATCCACCCCGACCGGGTGCTTTTTATGCAGGATGGCAAGGTCGCCTACGACGGTCCGCTGGACGGCGCGATGCAGGTGATGGATTATCGCCGGGTGAAGTTGCCCGCGCCGGTCATCTTGGAACGCGCGACGCAGGCACCGCCTCCTGTTTTTGAGCCGGCCATAAAATCGAATGGTCGCGATCCCCTGGTGACGTTTGAGAACGTCTCGTTTGTCTATGAGGGTGGGGCGGAAGTCATTCACAACGTCAACCTGACCCTGCGCCGGGGCGACATCACCGCCATCCTCGGCCCCAACGGTGCCGGAAAAACAACGTTGGTCAAACATGCCATCGGCCTGCTCAAACCCACTCACGGACGCGTGCTGGTGCAGGGCACCGACACCCGCAAAATGAGCGTCGCCCAGATCGCCCACACGTTGGGATACGTCTTTCAGAGTCCCAGCCATATGCTCTATGCGCCGACGGTGCGGGAAGAACTGGCTTTTGGCCCCAAGAACCTGGGTTACAGCCAGGAACTCATCGAGCAGGGCGTCAATGAAGCCCTCGACGCCGTGAATTTACGCGGATTGGAAACCTATCCTCCGCTTTCGCTCTCTTTTGGGCAACAGAAACGGGTCAGCATCGCGGCGGTTCTGGCGATGCGTTCTAAAATCCTGGTGATGGATGAACCGACGGCCGGACAGGACTACTGGAATTACATCGCTTTTATGGATTCCATCCTGCAGACGCCCGGGTTTTCGGCCATCCTGTTTATCACCCATGACCTGGACCTGGCGATCTGCTATGCCAACCGGGTGGTGCTGATGGAGGAGGGGCGGGTTGTCGGTGATGGGCCGCCCGCCGAAGTCTTGACCGATCTTGAGCTATTGGAACGTTGCCGCCTGGTGCCGACATCGCTCCTCAGGGCGAATTTGGAGCATTTGTCTGAAACGGGGCGCTTCTTATCGGCGGAGGCGTTGGCGCATGCCATAAAATTTGATCGTTTAGCGTACCAATCTGCTTGATCCGTTGATAGGAATAGAGAAATTTACTGTGCGTTCGGTATAAGTGCAGCGGGCATGCCGGGGGAGGGACGTGTTCCGCTGTGCGGTGGTGTTTAAGCAATCTTATTTTTTACTTTCACGAAAGGAGATGATCGTATGATGGAAAAGCTCAAGAGCAAACGTGCGCTGACCTGGCTTGTTGTATTGCTGGCCTTTGTGGTGCTGTTGGCGTTGGCCAGCATCCTCACCAGCGGCGACAAAATCCGTGGTGTGGCTCCGATTGTGGTCACGGTGATCGGCCTGATTGCCGTTTTCGTCATCTACCTGCTCACGGCGCAGAACGACGCGTGGCAGGTCGAAACCCGGCAAGTCGTGTACATGGCGATCGGCGCGGCACTCTACGGTGTCTTCAATTACATTTTCAACACTATTCCCATGCCGTCCGTCAGCCAGGTCTCCTTGCGCCCCTCGGTCAGCATTCCGATTTTCTTCGGTTACGTCTTCGGGCCGGTGGTCGGGTTCTTCACCGGGGCTGTGGGCAACATTTTGGGTGACTTTATTACCGGGTGGGGAGTATATCCGGCGTGGGACGTCGGTAACGGCTTGATGGGGTTGATCCCCGGCCTGGTGATGCTCTTTGGCGATAAAAAGCGCAGCCTCAACTTCCTGACCATCCTGGTCGGCGTGTTGATGGCGCTCGCGGTGGCGGTGATTCTGATCAATCCCCGCGTGGTCGGCCCGTGGACCGGCGAGATTGAAGACTTCTCGCTGTGGGCCTGGATCTTCCTCATCGGTGGGGCGATCGTCATTGCTGGCCGGTTTTTGCTGGAACAATACGGTGTGGACCTGGCGGCGGTGAACCTGTGGGGCACGTTGGGGATTATCATCGGCATCGGCTTTGCTTCTCTCGCCGATATTTGGGTCAACGGCTACAGCTTCGCCACGGCCATCATCGGTGAGTTTGCGCCGGCGGCCGGCCCCAATATCATCAACTCGATGATTCTTACGCCGATCCTGCTCGCTGCATATAACGCTGTGCAAAAGCGTGCTGGTCGGTAGAGCGAAATGTGATGCGTGGACGTGATGCGTAATTTGTGAAACCCGCTCACGTTTCACGTCTGTCAAGGGAGAATGAAATGCTGATTGCCTGGCGTTATCGTGAACGCGATACTCTCATTCAGCGCCTGGATCCACGGGCGCGGATTCTCTTCATGTTGGCGATGCTCTTTTCCGTGATCCAGTTTTGGGATTTACGGATTTTGTTAGTTTTCCTGGGCATAGCCCTCTTGCAGTTCTTGCTGGCGCGCCTGACCTGGCGTGAGACGCGTCGCGCATGGATTTTGATCAGCATCATCATTCTCATCATGACCATCTTGACGTTTTTTACCGGAAGAGGTGGTACCCAGTATGCCTATACCGAAGAGCATCTTATCCGGCGATTGGGGCCTCTTTCCCTCCCCATCGTCAAGTGGCAGATAACGGTGAATATCACTGTGGAGAAAATCGTTTTTGCCGTCAGCCAGCTTGTGCGTATGTACGCCATTACCGTGATGGCGATTACGGTTCCTTATACCGTGGACCCTAGCCTCTATGGGGTTACATTCCGGGGATTGGGCTTGCCGGATAAGTTTGCCTACGCGATGGATCTGGCTTTCCGCTTTGTGCCCACGCTGGCACGGGATTTCGCGGTGACGTTGGATGCGCAACGTGCGCGCGGCTACGAGGTCGAGAAACTCTCCGGCGGCCTGATTGCTCAGATTCGCAAACTTGCCCCCTTGCTGGTGCCGGTGACGATCAACGCCATCGTCGGTGCGGAAGACATCATTGATGCGATGGACCTGCGTGCCTTTGGGGTGAAACCGCGCACGTGGGTGCATCAGCTTACCTACAAACGCGCCGACAAAGCCCTCATTGCACTGGGGGTACTGATTTTTATTGCTTCTACCGTATTGGCCTTTATGGGGGTGGGGAAGCTGTGGTTACCGACGTGGGCACTCGCCTGGGCGCAGTGACGTGATCTTCTTGTGTTTGTTTGGTGCCAAGACTGACGTGGATCCCATGTGATCGCCGCGCAGGAAGTCCAGCGTGCTGCTTGCGCCGTCGTTTACGCGCATCCCCTGCCCCTGCGCTTCGGGGACTTCGTCGTCACGGGCTGGCTGCCTATTTGATAGTGTGCTCGTGCTGCCGGTCCACGTGAAGGGGTTGCCGATGTCGCAGGTGGTCACGCTGTTCAGCACGAAGTTGACGCGGGTGCCGGCGCCGACGTAGACGAAGGTGGCGCTGGTCGCACCGCTCACGGTCGTCAGGCGGTTTTCGGCGTCGTGGATGCGCCATACCTCACGCTCTTGCACTTGCCCTGAACGTAACCGTAGGATGTACTGACAGCTTGCCGGTGTGGTTCTGGGGGTAGCACTGCCCGCATGGTGGCGTCCAGCGTTCCCTGACGCACCTTCATCGCTAACGCTGCTGCCAGTTCCACCAGGCCAATGTGGGCCAGGGCTAACGTATGCCCTGCCGTCGGGGTGCACAGCGCCTGTAGCCAGTCGCTGCCGGTCTCGTTCACATACCGTTTGACCAGCGCGCTGCTGTCCACATAATAGGTCGTCATAGTTCGCCGCGCCGCTGCGCGATGATGATGTCGCTAACGGGTGTACCTGGGAGTGTGGGCGGGGTCTGGTAGACATACTCAGCGGGTTCTTCGGCGACCAGGGTGGGGTGTAGGTGCTGGATACGTCCTGTGCTTAACAAGGCGTGCACCACCTGCCGAGGAGAATCGGCCTGCGCGCGTTGCTGGTGTAACCGCGCTAACGCCAATTGTACTGCCTGGCGCAGTTCAACAGGATCAATCGGCTGTTCGCCGATCCAACTGGCGGGAATCGTGATAGTCACAGTCTGTTCCATATACCACACTCCTGATTGTGTCCTTTGCCCCTATCATACCGCAAACCCGGGGAATTGTCTATACCAACGCGCCCATTCAAGGACACATCCGCCGCCGACGGCCCGGACTGCGGAAGATGCCGCTGGATAACCACCCGTCAGCGCGCCTCCCTGCGATCCGGCGAAGTGCGCCGGCTCCCGGCTCGCGGCGCTGTGGAAAGACGGGCGCGTGGTAGCGCGGGTAGCGATTGAGAAGCGGCACGAGTTATAGGGATGTGAACCGCCGTGGATGATTGCATCTACGGCGGTTTGTTTGGTAGGTGGCTCGTCGGCGTGGCATCGGGGTGATTAACGTTTTACGGAGATCTCTGTTCCATAGCATCCACCATACGCTGGTCCATCACAGTTAATAGCTTAGCAAAATCGTCATGCCCAACGTCGCAACAAATCCAGGTATTCCTCCCTTGACAACAGTTTGATTTTGGCTATAATTTAGCTGGCTAATCATTAGTTGACTAACTAATGATGACCGGGGGTTCTGGTCGTTCGCCATGAATCGTTGGTTCATCAGCGGTTGGATGAAAATGATGTTCTAACGTTCAAGCATCGAGAAAGATTTACAAGATTCGCAGTTGTTTTCAGAGAAACTGATTATGTCGCCCACCGAAGGATCGGAATCGCTCGATTTTCTGCTGGCGCAGGTTTGCAAGGTGCACCGTGCGCGGATACACACTTTGTTTGAGGAACTGGGGTTGTATCACGGGCAGCCGCCGTTACTCTTCGCGCTGTGGGATCAGGACGGGCAAACGCATCGGGAATTGGCCGGACGATTGCATATTCGGGCGGCGACGATCACCAAAATGGTGCAGCGGATGGAAAAAGCCGGTTTTGTCGAATGTCGTACCGATCCCAATGACCAGCGTGTCTCGCGTGTGTATCTCACCGACCACGGACGTAATGTCAGAGATGATGTCAATCAAGTCTTTCAGCGGCTTGAGGATGAGACCTTTGCCGGCTTCACTCCTGAAGAATGTGCTTTGTTGCGCCATTTTCTCGTGCGGATGCGCGATAGCTTATTGCGCGCCAGCGCCACTTCCCAATCCCCGCTTCCAAATCCCTAATCCCTAAGGAGTACCATAACCCGACCGATGAAATCCATCAAAACACTCATGAAATACCTTAAACCTTACTGGCTGTGGGCCACTCTGGCGCCGCTGCTGATGATGTTGGAAGTCGCAATGGACCTGATGCAACCCCGGATGATCCAGCGCATTGTGGATGAAGGTCTGGCGCGACTCGACATGCAGGTGGTCATCCACACCGGCCTGTGGATGGTCGGTTTTGCGTTGCTCGGTGCAGTGGGGGGCATCGGCTGCACGGTCTTTTCGGTACTGGCCGCGATGGGCTTCGGCACCGACCTGCGCGAGGCACTGTTTACCAAAGTGCAATCGCTCTCCTTTGCCAACCTGGATGAACTGGAAACCGGTCAGCTCGTCACACGCCTCACCAACGATGTGGTGCAGATTCAGGAATTGGTTTCGATGATGCTGCGTATCATGGTGCGTTCGCCACTTCTACTTCTCGGTAGCCTGGTCATGGTGATCGTCACCAGTCCACGCCTGGCGGTGTTGCTGTTGATTCTGGTGCCGCTGGTGACAGGACTGCTTGTCTGGGTCATCAAGAAGGCTTATCCGATGTTCGGCGAAGTTCAGCGCAAACTCGATGACTTGAACACGGTGATGCAAGAGAACCTCGCGGGTGTTCGCGTCGTCAAAGCGTTTGTACGCGCTGCGCACGAAATCGCACGCTTTGGCCGTGTCAATGACGCCTTGATGAATCAAATCGTGCGTGCGGCACGGATGTTAGCCATAACATGGCCGTTTATGATGACCACGGTTAACCTGGGCGTGATCGGCGCACTCTGGTTTGGCGGGGTGCTGGTGAACAAAGGCGATATGCAGATCGGCCAACTCATCGCTTTTGTCAACTACTTGATGCGCACGTTGATGTCGCTGATGTTCGTCAGCATGCTCATCATGCGGTTGGCACGGGCGCAGGCTTCGGCGGACCGCATTGTAGAGGTGATGGAAGCTGTGCCCACGGTGCAGGATAAGCCCAACGCGCTGGTAGATTTCAAACCGCGCGGACGGGTGGCCTTCGAGGGGGTGACTTTCAGCTACAGCGGTGACATGCATGATCTGGTGCTTGGTGGTGGACCGTCGCACAACGGCGGGCCGCCCGGCATCAACTTTGTGGCCGAGCCGGGAGAGACGGTGGCGATCCTCGGGGCGACGGGATCGGGTAAATCTACGCTGGTCCATCTGATCCCACGTTTTTACGATGTGACCGGCGGACGTGTGACCCTGGATGGTGTGGATGTTCGTGACATTGACCAGGCGACGCTGCGCCGCCATATCGGTATCGCGCTGCAAGAATCGGTCCTCTTCAGCGGCACCATCCGCGATAACATCCGCTATGGTCGCCCGGAGGCGACCGATGAAGAAGTGATCGCCGCCGCTAAAGCCGCGCAGGCCCACGATTTTATCATGGAATTCCCCGATGGTTACGATACCATCGTCGGGCAGCGCGGCGTCAACCTCTCCGGTGGACAGAAACAGCGCATCGCCATCGCCCGCGCGATCCTGGTGCAACCGGCGGTGCTCATACTCGATGACAGCACCAGTGCGGTGGATGTGGAGACTGAAACGAAAATCCAGGAAGCCCTGGAGGATATTATGCGCGATCGCACCAGCTTTGTCATTGCTCAGCGTATCAGCACGGTGCTCAACGCCGATAAAATCCTGGTGTTGGACGAGGGTCGCCTGGTCGCCGAGGGCACACACCGCGAACTCCTGGTTTCCAGCCCCGTCTATCGGGAGATTTATGATTCCCAATTGGGAAATGGAGTGATAAGCCATGACTGAACGTAGCGCGAATCGCCCACAAACTTCCACGCCTCCCTTGCGCGGTGGGCCGGGCGGGCCACCCGGCCCCGGCGGCGGCCCGGCTGGACACCTGATGCGTCCCAAAGAACGCGCGAAGAACATCCGCGGCACCGTGTTGCGGCTATGGGGGTATCTTAAACGTCAGGGATGGTCCCTGGTCATCATCCTGGTGCTGGTGGCGGCTTCCTCCGGCCTGGGGCTGTTGGGACCGTATCTGATGGGCATCGCTATTGACGATTACATCCTGCCGGGCGACTTACCCGGGTTGGGGCGCATTTTGCTGCTGATGCTTGTTATCCATCTGGTGACTGCCGTGATTTCGTGGACGCAAGTCTACATGATGGCGACAACGGCGCAGCGCACCGTGCGCGACATCCGCAATGACCTGTTCGCCAAGCTCCAGACCCTGTCATTGCGCTTTTTCGATCAACGTCCGCACGGCGAGTTGATGAGCCGCCTGACGAACGACGTAGAAAACATCAGCGGCGTGCTCAACGACGGGGTCACGCAGTTCATTTCCAGCATTATGAGCATTCTCGGCGTGGTGATCATCATGCTGGTCATCAACGTGCGCCTGGCAATCGTGAGCATGATTACCATGCCGTTGATGATGTTCCTGAGCAATTGGGTGGCGAAATATACCCGCCAGGGATTCCGCGAGCAACAGGAATATCTCGGCAATTTGAATAGCATCATCGAGGAGACCGTCACCGGACAGCATGTGGTCAAGGCTTACGTGCGTGAACAAGCGGTCATCGAGCAATTCAAGATCGTCAACCACAAACTGCGCGCGGCGGCCTCGCGGGCACAGATCTTTGCCGGGACGCTTGGCCCGGTCAGCAACTTCGTCAACAACGCCGGCTTAGCCATTGTCGCGGGCGCCGGTGGGTGGATGGCGGTGCAGGGGATGGCGACGGTAGGCACGATTGCGGCTTTCATCAACTATGCGCGGCAGTTTTCCATGCCGTTGAACCAGATCGCCAACCTGTACAACACCATTCAATCTGCCATTGCCGGCGCCGAGCGTGTCTTTGAGATCCTCGACGAGACGCCGGAGCTGGTGGATGATCCTGATGCCGTCCCGCTCACGAACATCCGCGGGGATGTGGTCTTCGACGATGTGTGCTTTAGCTACGAGCCGGGGGTGCCGGTGCTCAAACATATCAGCCTGCACGCCCGGCGCGGGCAAACGATCGCTCTGGTCGGCCCCACGGGCGCCGGCAAGACCACGATCGTCAACCTGCTCACACGCTTCTATGACATTGACAGCGGCAGCATCACTATAGACGGGATAGACATCCGCCGGCTCAAAATGGCCGATTTGCGCCGTGAGTTGGGCATTGTGCTGCAAGACACCTATCTGTTTGCCGATACGGTGATGGAGAACATCCGTTACGGGCGGCTGGATGCGACCGATGAGGAAGTCATCGCGGCGGCGAAGCTCGCCAATGCCGACCAATTCATCCATCGCCTGCCGGAGGGCTACCAGACGCAGCTTTCGGAGCGCGCGGGCAACATCAGCCAGGGGCAGCGGCAGTTACTGGCCATCGCGCGGGCGATCCTGGCCGATCCGAGCATCCTCATCCTCGACGAGGCCACAAGCAGCGTGGACACGCGCACGGAGAAGCACATCCAGGAAGCGATGTTGCGGCTGATGGAGGGCCGCACCAGCTTTGTCATCGCGCACCGTCTCAGCACCATCCGCGAGGCGGACGCGATCCTGGTCATCAACAACGGCGAGATCATCGAGCGAGGTACACACGCGGCGCTGCTGGCACAGAAAGGCTTCTACTATCACCTGTATATGAGCCAGTTCAAGGGGCATCAGGAGGTGCTGCCGGAGTTGACGATGGTTTCGTAGGGGCGAGATGTTCCCCGCCATACCTCAACGCCGGCGTCAAGCGTGAAATCCACGTGTAGCCAAAAGGTTGCTATTGCCTGTGTGACGCCGGCAGTGTCCACGTTCAATCCGAGGGTTTCGGGCAGGGGATGGCTTGCCAGGGGTTGAAAAGTCAGGGTATACGTGGTGTCCACAAAACCGCCGCCGTGGAAAGTGGTAATCCGGAGCGGTGCTTTGATGATCGCCTGGTAACACGCTTTGCGCGAGTCGGCTGCGTCGCGGAACTGTTTGAGAAAAAGCAGGGGCATGGCCTCCAGGGTTTCGCCCCACGGCACCCCGCCATCGGCATTTGCCTGAGGCTGCCAGTGCTTGAACACCTGTCGGATGAGCGCGCTGCGTGCAGCATCCCAACTCGTCCATGTCTCGGGTGGGGTAGCGTGCGCGGCATCGGTCGGATGGGATTCGAGCAGCCTTAACGGTTTGCCTTCGGCCTGCGGATCGAATTCCGCAAAGCCCCACACATCAACGGCAAATTCGGGATTCTGGATGCGTTCGGGTTTCTCAAACTGCCCCCACATCTTGGGAAAACCATATACTTCTCGCCCGGAGGCAATGGCGTAGGGGTTATCCACGAAGAGGTAAGGCAAGAACCATGCGGGCCGGTTTGCCTGTCCTGCTACCGGGATCCAAAAGCTGACTTCCGTTTCCTGCATCCAGCCGCTGGCTTTGTCGCGCTCATCCAGCGATTGAATCTGCATTTCGGCATACAAGAGCAGCACATACGGTCCCAACGGGCTGACCTTCACGGTGCTGTTGGACGGCGTGGTGAAGTATGTGTCACACAGCGAACGCAACGTTTCGCTGCGCGCCGGCAGCAGGAACGCCGCGATGTGCGCCTCCCGCTGGAGATAGGGGCCGCGGAACACTGGGATGCCGCTGCCGCCGTCCACATAATCCGGCAGCGCCGTTTCTTCGGACGCGGGCGTTTTCGACGTGCATCCTACAGCCATAGCGCCTAACGCGCCTCCCGCGAGGTGCAGGAAACGTCTGCGCGATAGGCGGGCAGCGGACTTGCTCTCAGATCTCAAGGGAAGCCTCTGCTTAATTAATCCGGCGCAAGCGTTTATGTGATCGTTGTTATCGGCGGTCAGCGATCGGGTTTTGCTGACCGTTGATCGCTGAAAGCTGATCGCTACACTTCGATTCCCAATTTCGCGGCTAGCTCGCTCGCGGAGGGATCGAAGAGAAGCGTCCCGTCGGGGAAGGCGATGGTAGGCACGATCCAACTGCCGCCGTGGACTTCGTCGCAGTAAGCGCATGCCTCGCGGTCCTGCTCGATGTCAATGTAAGTGTAAGCGATGCCATGCTCATCAAGGAAACGTCGCGCCCGCCGCACGTCGGGACACCACCATGTCCCATAAACGGTAAGCTGGGTATGCTCTCTTGTCATAGTCACCCCCGGTTCGATTTTGGATTTGTGAGCACCATTCGCTGATTCTCCCATTCCCCTACACGTGATCCAACGCCGGCACATACACCGGCACCGGCAGCAGGGCCAGCAAACCCGGCGGCAGGTGGGGCGCTTCAGGGATCGCCGGGCCGCCGAAAACCAGTCGCACGGCAGAAAGAGGGTCTAGCTCAACATAAGGTTCGGCATGGTAGCCGGCCTCGATGTTCACGGCACCGTCGCATACGGCGATGGTCGTCACCTGTGTGCGGTCGTGCTCGCGGATGCCGAGACTCACGGCGAAGTCGCGCAGGCCGGCGGCGCGGCGCTCAAGCCAGGGGATAGCGGCACGCAGCACGGCGGCGAGATCGTTGACGCGGTACATCCCGCTGTAGCCGGCCGTCCCATAGCTCACGTAGGGCATGATACGGGCGATGCGTGTTTCGTCCCACACCGAAACTTCCCACGTGGCTGTCTCGCCGTCGTTCCATGCGATGATGGCGCGGATCATCTCCGCCTCCCTGCCCGACGCGGATACCAGCTCGATGAGCCTGACGTGATCGCGGTCTTGCCCGTCGGCCATTGCGTAGCCGTCTTCCGTCACCCAGACACGTAGATCTGCCCGGTGCAGTTGCGTCTCCAGGTCGGGACGGCGCGCGTGGCAATCGGACAGCGGCATCAGCCGGGCGATGTGGGTGGCCGCTTCCCAGGGCCGGACTTCTTCGATTTGTGCCAGCGCGACATCTGCCCGGCCCAACGAACGCGCGGAGAAGATCAACCGGTACGACAGCGCAGCGCCTTCCCAGCCGAAGGTGTTGTAGCGCTGCCGGTCGCCGCCGAGCCACGAAGCGGGGTACCCCTGCGCGCGCATCTCGTCAATGGCGTGGTACAAAAGCTGCGTCATATAACCTTTGCCGCGCGCTTCGACCGCCGTGGACACCCCGCCGATGCCACCGAGCTTCAGCGGCACGCCTGCCGTGACCACTTCGATAGGGTAGACGCCCACGTGGGAGACGATTTTGCCGTTCTCCTCGATGACGTAGCCCCACGCGCAGACCTCCGGTGTGGGCTTGTAGATGTGCGGGCCAAAACGCCGGAAGAAGTCCACCGAATGGCCAAACGCGCGCTCTAAGTAGCGCATAAAGTCTTCGAATTCCTCGACGCGAACGGTGCGAATTTTGGTTGTCATAAGCTCCTTATGTAGTCGGGTAGTCGTTAGTCAGGTAGTCGTTAGTCGGGTGGTCGTTAGTCGGGTAGCCGTTAGTCAGGTAGTCGGTGATTGGGTGGGCAATGGTTTGGGCAACTTCACCTTCTCTCCTCCGTTTACCATCTACTGGCTACCGTTTACCGTCCACCTTGTTCCATTCGTTGGTCAGATGGCGGTGTAACATGCCGTGATTGATTATACACCCTGTCGCAGTTATGTCACAATCATCGCCTTGATGTGCGCCTCTGCGCGTTTTGCCTCATCCGCCGCCAGCGCCCCGATCTCGAACTCCGCCACGAATTTCGCGCCGGGCGGCAGGACTTTGACGTAGCCCTTTGCCTTCTCCGCCAGATAGCCCTCCGGCTCGCACGTCCCGGCTTCCACCAGGGCGATGGCGTCCTGATCGGCGGTGCGCGAGATCCAGCGCGTGGCCTTCGGCAGTTGCTTGATAGACTTCGAGTTCCATAAATTATACATCGTGATACAATAATCATGGTTCGGTGTTAGGATCGGCGATGGAGACTCTCCGAATGGATATCGAGATCATCAAATCCAAAGTGCGCCAGGGCCATTTCATCATCAGTTCTCACGCAGATCAAGAAGCATCCGACGAAGATATAGACATCGCCGAAATCCGTGATGCAATCCTGAACGATGAGATTTTAGAGCAATATGCGGATACGGGGCGGGGTGAGAGCTGTTTAGTGTTGGGATTTGTGAATGATCGTCCGATTCACATTGTATGCGGTTGGAGGCGGGAAGATGTGGTCGTCATCACTGTGTACATCCCAAAGCCGCCCAAATTTATAGACCCGTGGACACGAAGGAGTTCATTATGAACGAAACGCGTTGTCATATCTGTGGCAGCACCGACTTTGAAAAACGCCGCGTTGAGTATATCTATCGGCGAGGCGGCGAATATCTGGTTGTGCAGAACGTTCCCTGTGAGGTATGTCTGCACTGCGGCGAGCATTATTACGAAGGTGAAGTCCTCTTGAACATTGAACGTCGCTTCAAGGCGATTCACGAACGTCATGCCAAGCCGCAATCGCAGCGGTTGATCCCGGTCGAGGTTTATGCCTGATTATCACACGCTAAAACGGTTAATACACGCGGTTAAATACAAAACGGCTGCCAGACGTTGTTGTCTCGGCAGCCGTTTTCGTTTAGAGGGTGGCAGATCGAGATTCAATCAGCGCCTTGATGTGCGCCTCAGCGCGTTTTGCCTCATCCGCCGCCAGCGCGCCGATCTCGAACTCCGCCACGAATTTCGCGCCGGGCGGCAGGACTTTGACGTAGCCCTTTGCCTTCTCCGCCAGATAGCCCTCCGGCTCGCATGTCCCAGCTTCCACCAGGGCGATGGCGTCCTGATCGGCGGTGCGCGAGATCCAGCGCGTGGCCTTCGGCAGTTGGGACGGACGGTGGCGGATCACGTCGGCGGTGCCGTCGGGATGGATTTGCATGGAGTGTGCCCAGCCGTCCGCGTCGGCGAGATAATCAATGAAGAAGACGCCCTCCGGATCGAAGGCCAGGTCGGGGGTGAGGATGTGGTGTTTGGCGGGATGGTCGCGCAGTTCGGCCAGAAATTCGGCGTAACCCGGCCCCGGCTTGATGTGACTGGGGATGCTCGCCCGCACGCGCACGTGTTCCGGCGTGGGGATCGCGCTGTAGACCAGCCGCCCGTTGTCCACCGGCCTGAAGTTGACGTGCGCCAGGTAGAGCAGTTCCTGCCCGGAGTTCTTGAGGTTGGTGATCGTCATCGTCACGGTGAACAGCGTCGAACCGGCGTAGAGCTTGACCAGCGGCTCGGCGAGGTAGTTGTGCGCGAAGGCGACGGTGTGCCGGTATTGCCCGCCCATGCCGATGTACGCGCCTTTTTCATCCTCGCCGAGGATGACGTAAGCCGTCTCGTAGGGCGCGTTGGGCAATTCACCGTGCAGCGGATGCGTATCCTGCGCCGACGGCCCGCCGACGCCGGTGATTCCGCAGTGCTGCAAGAACCCGCCGAACGTCTCCAGGAACGGGCGGTTGGGATACGGCTGCGTGAACATAGATTTCATGGTCAAGTTGCGCCCGTTGAACGTCGCCGACCAGACTTGCTGCCCCTGGAACGGCAGCAGCACCAGCTCCCCCACATCGCTGGTGAGCCGCAGCCCGCATACCCCGCTCGGAAAGCGGAAGGTCGAGGCTTTCAGTGCACCATAATCCACCAGCACTTTCTCGTGTTCTGAGAAAACTTCAGGATACAGATTCGTGATCGCCTTGAAACCCATCCTTTGCCTCCTTACAGAAATAGTCGCATAGTCATTAGTCTTGTAGTCGAATCGCCAATTTTCGTCCTTGTTGGTGTAGAATCCTACATGGGGACGCCTCAAGGGAATCTGCTAAATCTGCTTAATCTGCTGACGACAGTTTCTCCCACAAGAAATCATACGCCCGTCGCCCGCTGATTTGGTGGCGGCCTTCAAAGTAGTCGGTCTCAATGTTATCCGCCGCGCCGAAGACCCCGTAGACCTCCCGCGCTCTGGCGACGCTCTGCTGGACGGCGGCGATGGGGAAGATCGGGTCGCGCGTCCCGGCCTCGATGAGCATGGGACGCGGCGCGATGAGGCCGACCAGATCGTACATCTCGCCGAACTGCCACAGCCCGGGGACGAAATTGCACGTGCAATGGTGCATCGCCAGGATGCTGTCCTTGAACGTGCTGTAGTAGCCGCTGATGACGCACGCCTTGATGCGCGGATCGGTGCAGGTGGAGAAGAACGTGTGCATCCCGCCGCCGGAGATGCCCATGGCGCCCAGGCGGTCCGCGTCCACGTCGGAGCGCGTTTCGAGGTAGTCAATGAGCTTGCGGGCGTCGTGCGTGCGTAGCCCGACTGCCGAGCCTCCCAGGTGGAACGCGAGTTTGGCGGTGTGATCGCACGTAGTCGGTGCTTCCTGACCGATGACGGTGTTGAGATACGAGAAGTCCGTCTGGCGTTCGCCGAAGCACGAAATCTCCGGCGCGGCGACGACAAATCCGCGCCGGCACAGCGCCACGCCGAAATCCTTGTGGTAGCCGTCGGGCGTGTCGCGCTCGGTGCCGTCTTCCCACAAGCCGACGATGTCCTTCACGCCGTAGCCGTGTCCGTGGAAGGCGACGACGACGGGGTAGGGCGCTGTCCCTTGCTTGGGCACGAGGATGTAGACCGGCATCAGCGTGTGCGCCGAGGTGCGCAGCAGCCACTTCTCGCGGATGTAATCGCCTTTATCCACGCTCTCCAGGCGGCGCGGATTGAGCGGCGCGGCGGGGAAGGGGTCGCGTTGACCTGCGCCCGTGAAGCCCAGGGTTTCGATCAGCGCGGCGCGGGTGGTTGCCTGCCAGGCGATAGCTTCGGCGCGGTCCTTTGCGCGGAAGCGATAGGGCGCTTTTTCCGGCGCGTAGAGCCGCCACAGCGCGTAGGCGGGTTGCAGTTCGAGCACATCCTGGCTGTCGAGTCTGGTTGTGCTCATTGTCACACCATCGGCGCGGTGCGCTGGCAGAGTTGCAGGGCCACACCCCACGGATCGCGTAGCATCACGAGGAGTGAGCCATCATTGAGCGTTTGGTTAACGACCAATGTGGCGCCGTTGGCGAGCAGATAATCCCGCACGGCGGCGGCATCCTCCACAGCAAAGGCAACGTGAAAACACAGCGGGTCTTGCGTGGCGTAATCCGCGATGGGGGCAGTGGAGTTTGTGTAGATTTCCATAACCACGCGCCCGGTAGCATCGGCGAGGAAGTGCGTGTACGGTGCGCCTTGCACGGCGCGGACGATCTGCATGGACAGGTGTTTCACGTACCAGGCGGCCATGGCAGCAGCGTCAGGCACGTTGAGGGCAAAGTGTTCGAATTTCATCGAGAACCTCCTTAGTTAGTCGTGTAGTCGTGTAGTCGTGTAGTCGTTAGTCGTGTAGTCGTGTAGTCAGATAGGCATTTTGGCACAATTTGCGGTGAGTGCAAATGCGAGGTTTGTGATAGGGGGAACTTCCCCTGTGGCCGATCTCTGACCGTACCCACCGTCGGCGCGGTTGTGAGATCGGCCATAGCAATTCGGGGAAGATAGGGGCGTGTCGGGTCAGGCTTCTCCCCAGAGATGGTTGTAGAGTGTCGCAGTGCGGCCTTGATCCATGCGCAGTAGATCGAGTGCAGATGGGTCTCCAGCGATATGTGCCAGCATCAAGCGGCCTTCTTCAATGCAGAGCGCATCGTGCAGCGGAAGAACTTCGCGTAGCAAAAATTGAGCGTACTTGACGAGACGGAAAGGCCCGTGTGCGCGCGGCGTCTGGCCCGGCAATGCTTCTACCGCGACGGAATACAGCGACTTCACATTTTCGACGAGATCGGGCAGGTCTGGCGAAGGCGCGAAAACGATGGTGTAGTACCAGCCGAATAGCTCCCCGGTCTCACAGCCGTGCGCGTCGCTCACGCCGACGATGGGGATGGACTTCCCGCGTGCGCGTTCGTCGTGGTAGCGGGCGACCTGGAGCATATTCGACTCGAACTCGAAGGGATGATACCCGCCGATGAGTTCCAGCGCGTCGTAAGGCTGGCGATCCAGCAGGAGCGTCGTCAGCGCCTCCGGCACGTCGTAGCGATGGCGCGTGTACCAGTAGGGATGGCAAAAGATGGCCAGTCCGCCACCTTCCCGGATTTTGTCGAAACACCAGACGCACGCGGCGTAGGGGTAGCGGTCCATATCCGGCGGAAAGTCGGTGAGCGTGTCGGCGATGGCCTGGACTTCGCGCCGGTAAGCCTCGCCTTTGAAAAGATCGTTCACACTGAAACTGCCGCCGAAATTGATGATATGGACGGGATTTTCCGGCGGGTGCACTTCCTCGCCGGGATAAAGACGCAGGTCAATAGGGATGTTCTCGAACGCGCGGATGGCTTCCAGCGACGGCGCGTACTGCCGGTGGTCGGTGATCGCCATAAAATCCAGGCCGATGCGCCGCCCGGCTCCGGCGACATAGGCCGGCGACTCCTTGCCGTCCGAGCGGTAGCTGTGGATGTGGAGGTCGCCCTTGTAGGGGCGGCGTGTGAACAGATCGTCGTCCAGCGCGTAGAGGCGGGTTTCGGCCAAAGGTTTCTCGCGGTTCCCGATCAACAGCGTGTATTCTTGCTCACACTCAAAATGATGGCGTACCTGTAGAACACCGTCCATTTCGGTAGGCGCGAGGGTGACCGGCGGCATCTGCGCAGTTTGTGCTCGCCCGCCCTCGGCCGGATAGAGGGTGACCTCCGGCGTAGCAATGGCCGCGCGGACGTGATCAAACAAGGGCCGGATGGTAATCGTCGTTTCGCGTCCGGCGCGCACGATTTTGGGGTAGATGTCGAAGTAACGGTTGTCGTTGCGCATGATGATGCGTAGCTCCTATACGACCGTGAAGATTCGCACAATTTACGGTCAGGCCTTACGCAAACCGGCGGAGCTTTACCGCAGAGCACGCCGAGAGCGCGGAGATTTTCTCATCTCTCGGCGTTCTCAGTGGCCTCGGCGGTGAAAAATGGATACGTCTGCGTAAGTCCTGACAGTTAGGTTGATTGGATCGGGTTATGGATTGAGATGGATATTTATTTCCTTAACACTAATGGCAGATAAATCTTTGCCGCGGGGATGACAAGGTGTACGGTTTTTGAATTGAACACGCTTGCACCACAGTTTTCAACGGTAACGGTGACGGTTTTTGTGCCGGTCGTTGTCCACAAGTAATGAGCACGCGCTGTTCCTTGCCCGTCCCAGGGGTCGGGAGACCAGGTATAAGTGATCGGCAGTGTGGCGTTAATGGGGGTGACAACCGCGTCGAATGTATAGAGTGTGTCGATAAAGATCGTGCCTACGTTGCCCATTGAACCGCTGATTTCTACCTCGCTGATCGGTTGACAAACGCTTACGCCGCTTTCATAACGCGCTACGCCAAAGTCGGCATCATTGGGAAGCGCGAGGAGGTTGTTGTACGCCATCCGGGAAGCGGGATTTGGTGAAACTCGACCTGCCACGATCATTTTGCCGTCAGGTTGCAGCGCCGCTGCGTGACCATAATCCCAGTAGCCAAAATCGGTAAACACAATGCCATTGCTGCCGAATGTGTTGTCTACGGTTCCGGCGGATGTATACCTTACCATGGCAAAATCGTTGCCAGTAAGGTAATCGCCGCTGGCGCCGGCGACGACGATTTTCCCGTCGGACAGTAGCATAAGCGCCAATCCATAATCCAACATGTGCCCGAGATCTGTCCGCGCCACACCGTTGACCCCAAAAGTGTTATCTAACATTCCCTCAGGCGTGAAGCGGGCCACGGTAAAATCAGCAGCATAGCTTTCGTTGAAACAGAAGCCTGCCACAAGGATTTTGCCATCGGGTTGAATGGCAACATCGTACCACTCTTGACCAGTTCCTACGCTTGCAGTAACTATACCGCCGGCGCCAAAGGTAGAATCCAATGCGCCACTGGTTGTATAGCGCGCTAAAGCAAAATTACCGGCGCCAAAACCTGCCGCCACAATTTTGCCGTCGGATTGCAGTGCGAGAGCCTGCGCAGATACCCCTCCTTCTGGAAATGTCGTTGTGACTATGCCATTCGCGCCGAATCCATTGTCCAAAGCGCCTTGTGTGGTATACCGAACTAGTATGATCGCCGGCTTGATACCGTCATTGGCGCTGCCTGCGACGACGATTTTGCCATCAGGCTGGATGGCGACCGCATTTGCCTGTTCGCTTGTTTGGTTAACGTCGGTCGTGATAACGCCTCCAACGCCAAAAGTGTTATCGAGCATACCGGCTGTTGTATAACGTACTGTGGCGAGATCATAACGGCTTCCACCAACGACAATGATTTTACCATCCGACTGCAAAGCCATGTCTTGGGCTGTATCGGCGAATCCGGGACCCAGGTTAGTGATGACTTTGCCGTTAACGCCGAAATTGGGATCGAGTGCTCCATCCGCCAAGTATCTTGCTACGGTGATGTCGTAACTATCTGGAAACACGCCGCCATAACGATAACCGGCTACGAGTATTTTTCCATCTGCTTGCACAACAACCGCTTCAGCCGTTTCTCCGGTATTGAGAAAGTCGGTCGTGACCTTGCCATCTCCGCTGAATGTGAGGTCCAGATCACCAGGAGCGGCTGTTACTACAGTCACGAAAATTAGACTCCAGATGACGATGCTTAGGATCTTGAAATAAGTTTTGGCCTTCATAGTTTGTCTCCTTTATATAAGATAATTGGAACTTTAGTTTCCGCTAAATAGCGCAGCGGGAAAAGGTGGTAATGGGCTCAAAGTATGGTAATCTAGTTATGCAGAACAAAAAGACAAACCAGTGTTCTTTCAAGGTATGAATGACGGGCAGCGTCAAACTGAGCCGCTGAATGAACAAGCACACATTCCATGTTATGCTGAGACTCCAAAAAAGCAAATCATCCGTACAGGAGTCGCAGATGGAGAAAAAGTATCAGGTCACCTTAACCCCAACGGAACAGCAGGAGTTGCAAGAACTTATCGCCCGTCGGAGCGCGAAAGCTGCGGAAGTGAAGCGTGCTTACATTCTCTTGGCGACCGATGAAAATGGGACTCAGCAGTGGCCTGACGCGACCATCAGTAGCATCTACCAGGTGGGGGTGTGGACGGTCGAGCGGGTCCGACAGCGCTTTGTGGAACTGGGCTTGCAGAGCGCGGTCTATGGAAAAAAGCGGGAAGTGTATCGCGAAAAGGTATTTGACGGGGAGGTGGAAGCGCATCTGGTGGCCTTGCGGTGCAGTGAGCCGCCCAGTGGCCGGGCGCACTGGACGCTGCATTTGCTGGCGGAGCGGATGGTCGAATTGCACTACGTGGAGAGTATCAGCCATGAGAGCGTGCGGCAGTTGTTAAAAAAACAAACTCAAGCCGTGGCGTGTCAAAAGTTGGTTGATTCCTGAAGCCAGCGCGGAATTCGTGTGGGCGATGAAAGAGGTGTTGGATGTCTATCATCGCCCTTATGATCCGCAGCATCCGGTGGTTTGCCTGGACGAATCCCCGCAACAGTTGATTGGCGAATGTCGCAAACCTTTCACCGATAGTCAGGGTGTCGAGCATATCGCTTACGAATATCAGCGGGAAGGGACCGCAGATTTGTATATGATTGTGGAACCGTTAGGGGAGCGTCGGGAAGTTCATGTGCGGGCTCAACACACAGCCCACGATTGGGCCAAAGAAGTAGCCTACATGTGGAAGAGATGTATCCCAACGCCTCGAAGATTACCTTGCTGCAAGACAATCTTAGCGCGCATAAGAAGGCTGCTTTATATGAATGTTTTGCGCTAGAACGTGCGCGGGCGATTGTAGCCAAACTCGAGTTTGTGTTTACCCCAAAGCACGGTTTGTGGCTGAACGTGGCTGAGATTGAATTGAGCGTGCTCACCCGCCAAGGGTTGCCAACGCGCGTGGTCTAACAAATGGGGGTAAGCTCAGGGATTTGCGGCGAAGTCGGGGAACTCAATGGACAACGGCTGGCCCTGCCGCGCGCCTTTGAGCGCGTGTATCTGCCAGAGCCCAGTGAAAAGCGGCTGTGGGAAGCACTGCTCAAACACGCCCATCAGGAGCTGGCGGCAGACGAAATTCTGGTGGTGGATGCCGGGGTGAAGATTGCCGCGCTGCACAAAGCACAAATCGAGCGGTACGTCGTCCGGCTGGCCACTAACGTAAGTTTTGTGCAACCAGACGCCAAATTGCTTTAAACGGCAAAAACATGCACTTTTACAATTGAACCTTGTTCCGTTACACTCGTAGCATCCTTAAGCGGAGGTTTGCTATGAGCGACAATG
>Ga0208197_1000119_pt1 | contig 105458 bp, 87 predicted proteins | sample AD_JPNNA4_MetaG_FD_184444 | JGI IMG/M metagenome (GOLD analysis project Ga0208197, IMG submission 184444) | Active sludge microbial communities of municipal wastewater-treating anaerobic digesters from Japan - AD_JPNNA4_MetaG (SPAdes) (version 2) | ecosystem: Engineered > Bioreactor > Anaerobic...
GCGTCATCCCCGAGATCGACGCCCTGAGCGACCTCAATGTCTCGGTGGAGTTCGATCACCAGGCCCTGCATCCGCACCTCTCCCATGTCTTTTTCCCCTTCGACAGTCGCCGCTTCCGCTTGCAGCCCGAGCCCCTGACTGGCCGGACGCTGCGCATCGGCCATGCCCCCACCAGCTGGGCCGCCAAGGGCAGCGACGTGATCGTGCCTGTCTTGCAGAAGCTCTCACGGGAGCGGGATCTTGAGGTGGCCCTGATCCAGAACATGCCCTGGGAGAGCGCCATCGCCCTCAAGGGAAGCTGCGATATTTTCGTCGATCAGATCGGCGACCTCGGCTATGGCATCAACGCCCTTGAAGCCCTGGCCATGGGGATCCCGGTGGCGAGCTGTCTGGCCGCCGGTTTTGCGGCGGCCTATCCGGACCATCCCTTCATCGAGGTCCAGGCCGGGACGCTGCGGGAAGCACTGATCCGGCTCATCGAGGACCGCGCGCTGCGGCGGCGGTTGGGACGGCAGGGACGCGCATGGGTCGAGGCCTATCATGACAGCCGCGCTGTGGTGCGGCGCATTCATCAGCTGGCAGGACTGCTCTAGCGCTTGCGCCCACCCCTGGCTGGGTCAACTCATGGCGGGGTCGTCTGCCAGACGTATAACAACAGGAACGCCGAAGGATGAAAATCCTTTTTGTCAATACCATCCAGATGTTCGGCGGGGGTGAGGTCTGGATGCTGCGCGCCCTCGAGGCCCTGCACCGACGCGGACATACGGTGGCTCTGCTCTGCCGGCCAGGTACCCTGGTCGGCGAGCGGGCCGAGGCGCTCGGACTCACGGTCCATTACCTTGCCGTCCGCGGCGACCTGGGTCCGGTCACGATCCTGCGGGCCGCGCGCCTGTTACGTCGCGGCGGCTACGAGATCGTCCTGACCAACATGGACAAGGAACTGCGCTTCATGGGGCTCGCTGCCAAACTGGCCGGCGGATGCCGGGTTATTGCCCGCCGCGGCATCGACTATCCCCTAAAAAACCGTCTGCGCTACCGCTTCAGCTATAATGTCCTGGCCGCGGCGGTCATCGCCAACTCCGAGGCCACCAAGCGGGCGCTGCTGCGCAATGCCCCCTGGCTCGATCCGCAGCGGGTCCATGTCATCTACAACGGCATCGATCCCCTGCCGTTCCAGGCTCCGGGCGACGGGAACTTTCGCCGCCGTATCGGCGTAGAATCGGGCGTTCCCCTGATCGGATTCATCGGCCAGCTGGATGAGCGCAAGGGGTTGCAGACCCTGCTGCCCGCTTTTCTTCAGGTGCACAGCTGCCTGCCGGCCTGCCGCCTGGTGCTGGTCGGCGAAGGGCCCTTGCGGGGCTGGATCGAAGCATGGCGTCAGCAGCACGGCCTCACGGACGCCGTCCTTTTAACCGGTTTCAATGACCGGATCGAGGAGGTGATGCGCGATATCGACCTGCTGGTCCTGCCCTCGCTGTGGGAGGGCTTTGGCATCGTGCTGATCGAGGCCATGGCCGCCGGCAAACCCTGTGTCACGACGCGAATCAGCTCGATGCCGGAGATCGTCCTCGACGGCGAGACCGGCCGCGTGGTGCCTGTTGGCAAGAGTGAGGCGCTGGCCGCTGCCCTGATCGAGATCGCGGGCGATGCGGCGCGCGCGGCCGCCTGGGGTGAGGCCGGCCGCCGCCGGGTGGAGACCCACTTCACTCTCGACCAGATGATCGACCGCCTCGAAACGCTGTTCTCCTCGACAAGACAGGCAGGTTGAGCGGTGAAGCCCTGGAACCGATTTGAGCAGTTTTTCAAGCACAACCAGCTGAAATTTCTCGGGCGGCTACTCGGTGTCCGGGAGAAGACGCCTGCGGAGATCGATCATGGAGCCATCCGGCGCATTCTGATTGTCCGCCAGCACGATCAACTCGGGGATTTCCTCCTGGCTACCCCGGTATTCAAGGCGGTGCGGCAGCGCTATCCTGCAGCGCACATCACAGCGGTGACGCGCAGCTATACGGCGCATGTGGCGGAGGCCAATGAATATATCGATGCAGTGGTCCCCATCTATGAGCACGGCGGGGACTGGACGTGGGCACGCGCGGCGGCGGTGCTGCGTTTGTTGTGGAGCAGGGCCGACCTGACGATCGTGCTCAATACCGTCAGCCATTCCCTCACCAGTGATCTGATCGCCCGCTTCGCCACGCGCGGGACCATCCTCGGCTCCGGGCATCTGCGTTTCAGCGGCACATCGCGGAACTTTTTTTATCATATCAATGCGCCCTGGATCGAAGGGGTGCGGCATCAGAGTCAGCGCAACCTCGACATCCTCAGCCCGCTCGGTATCCGCGGGGAAGATCTCCGCGAGCACATGCGCCTCCGGCCCGAGGAGCAGGCCTGGGCGGCGGAGCACCTCCGTCAGCTCGGGCGGGAGGCGGAACGGCCGCTGATCGCGCTGCATCCCGGCGCCGGCAAACTCGGCAACCGCTGGCCTGCGGCCCGATTCGCCGCGGCGGCCAACCAGCTCGCCAGCGAAATCGGCGCCCAGATCTATGTGACCTGGGGCGGACGCGAAGATGACCTAGGTGAGGAATTGCTCGCCGCTCTTGATCGGCCGCCGCTGCACTCCCGCCATGCGGAGATCCGCAAGATGGCGGCCCTTCTCGCCGCCGCGGACTTGTTCCTCTGCAACGATACCGGCGTCATGCACGTCGGCGCGGCGGTGGATACCCCGTTGGTCGCCGTCTTCGGCCCAACCGATCCCACCCAGTGGAAACCCTGGGGGGAAGCGTTCGTCGCTGTGCGCGCCGCAGACCATATCTGCACTTCGGTCACCCTGGAACAGCTGCTGGAGCCGGCGCGGGCCTTATTGAGGTCTGGAATCGATAAATGATTGTATAATAAAAGGATGGATGACAAGGACAATCCTCGATAACGCCGGCTTTGTGAAAAAAAAGGATTGCATTTCTGATTTCCATTCCATATTTTTGGGCGATTTTAACCGGGTAACCATGGATTAACACTGAGGTAAAAATGGCTGCAAAAAAAATTGTCGACGACGACGAACTGAACGATGATATCGTCCCTGAAGACGAAGAAGAAGAGGAAGAAGATATCGCCGATCAGGATCCCGATGCCGATGAACTCGAAGATATCCCCGATGAAGAAGTGGAGGTCGAGGAGGAGGAGGAATGGGACGACGAGTTTTGGGATGATGACGATGAGGATTGGGAGGATGATGAGGAGTGGGATGAAGAGGACGAGGAAGATTGGCTTGACGGCACCCCGGAATGGGAAGGTGATGATGATTGGGAATAATGCCCTTGACGGCAGTCATATTTCATTCGTAGAATCCTTGCCGGCCGGAGACCTCTGCCAGGCCTTATAGGCCAGTCGAGATCAGGCCTTTTTGAACAGTCAGAGGGTGCAGCGTTCGGCTGCACCCCGGTTGCAAGCCCGGAAGCCGCTGGCCCGGGCTTTTTCGTCCCCAAGCTGCAATGGGGGCAGGAGAGAGAAAATCGCTTTGATTCCATCCGCATCCCTGCCGGCCGGAGAAAAGAGACCGGAGCCCGGATCGATCCGCCGGATCCTGGTCATCAAACTGCGCGCGGTCGGCGATGTCGTGCTCTCGACGATCGTCATCGACAACCTGCGCCGGGCTTTCCCCGCTGCCGCCATCGATTTTCTCACGGAGGAGGTCTCGCAGCAGGTTGTCTCAGGCCATCCGCAGCTCGATGCCGTGGTGGTCCTGGAACGCAAGGCCATCGCCCGGCTACGCGCCGGCGAACAGCTCCGCGCTCATTTCGCTTTCCTGAGCCGCATCCGCTCCGCGGGCTACGATCTGGTCTTCGATTTTTTTGGCAATCCGCGCAGCGCCCTGTTGACCTGGTGGAGCGGCGCCGCCTGGCGGGTCGGCTATAATTACCGCCTCCGCCGCAATGCCTATACTGTGATCGTCCCTTCGCGAGCCGCAAGCGTTCATGAGGCGGAGTGGCATCTCGATGCCCTGAACTTTCTGGGCATCCCCGTGCCCTCAAGGCACCTCTCTTTTGCCCTGAGCGCCGCCGCGGCGGGCAAGGCGGCGGCTTTTTGGCGCGAGGCCGGGCTCGAAGGCGAACGGGTTATAGCGCTCAACTTTTCGGGCGGCTGGGCCGCCAAACGCTGGCCCCTCGCGCGCTTCGCCGAGCTCGCCGGCCGGCTGGTGCAGCATTATCGGGCGCGGATCCTGGTCATCTGGGGTCCCGGCGAATACGAACAAGCGCGGCAGCTCGCGGCCCTCGCCCCGGTCCCGGTCACGCTCATCCCCCCGACCGATCTCAAGGAACTGGCAGCGCTGCTGCAGCGGGCTGACCTCATGATCAGCACCGACTCGGGGCCGATGCACATCGCGGCATCGGTGTGCACCCGATGCGTCGCGCTCTTCGGGCCGACCAATCCGCAACTGCAAGGGCCCTATGGGGCGGGTCATCAGATCGTGACCGCCAGCGGACTCGATTGCCTCGGATGCAACCGTACCGCGTGCGACCACATCCGCTGTATGACCACCCTGACCGTTGCCGATGTACAGGCGGGCGTAGCGCGCGCTGTGGCCTCTTTGCCGGAATGGCGGCAGGTTTGAAATGAGTGAATCAAGAAAAGCGATCCTGGCCGGCGAATCGGCGGAAAGTGTTCCCTCGCTGCACGAATGGCTCGCGTTGATGAACGAACGCACTTCGCGCCAGGCCCTGGAGCTTGCGGAAGGTCCGGAGATCGGCTTCACCGACCTGGTTCTGCACCCGCTGGGACGGTTTCTGCGGATCGGGCTGCTCGAGGGCAGGCTTCTGCAAGGATTCGATGGATTCCGCGCCGCCTGGATCGCCGCTCTGCAGCTGATGCTGCTCAATATGAAGATCTGGCACCTTCAGCAGCATCACGAGGAGCGCGAGCGCTGGGGAGAGCAGGTGCGGCCATGAGCACTCTTTCAGTCATCGTCATCACGCTGAATGAATCGCGGCATATCGCCGCCTGCCTGGAGAGTGTTGCCTGGGCTGACGAGATCGTCGTCGTCGATTCGGAAAGCAGCGACGATACCGCCGCCATCGCGCGACGCTACACGGACCATGTTTATGTCGAAAAGTTCCGCGGTTACAGCGGCCAGAAGAACTTCGCCGTGGAACGCGCCCGTGGCGAGTGGGTGCTTTGGCTCGACGCCGACGAGCGGGTGACGCCGGAGCTGGCTGCTGAGATCCGTCGCACCCTTGCCGCGCCGACGGCGGTGGCGGGTTTCGAGATGCCGCGCAAGGCCTATTTTCTCGGCCGCTGGATCCGCCACTGCGGCTGGTATCCGGGATATGTGCTCCGCCTCTTCCGCCGCGACCAGGGGCGTTTCGATGACCGCACGGTCCACGAGACCCTATTGCTCGCTGGGGAGCGCGGCCGTCTGCGTGGTGATCTCGAACACTATACCGATGATTCCCTGGAACACTATTTCCGAAAATTCAACACTTATACCTCGCTCGCGGCCGGGGAACTCGATGCGGGCAGGCAGCGTTTCGGGATGATGAGCCTCTTCCTCCGGCCTTTGCACGCGTTCATCAAGATGTACGTGCTCAAGGGCGGCTTCCGCGACGGCCGCCACGGGTTGGTCCTTTGCCTGCTTTCGGCCAACTATGTTGCTGCCAAGTACGCCAAGCTCCTTGAACTGCAGCGCGGCAGAGCCTGAGCGGCGGCGGGCCCAGCCGATCTGCAACCGGTGAAAATTATCACTTGAACCTTTGCCGCAAATCAATTACATTACATCATATCAACCCAAGCGCTTTTTGTGGATCTCAGTGCAGCGTTTGCCACGGAGGCTTTCCGCCATGAATTTCACAGTGGATACCCGTAACCATACCTATATTTTCCGGCTCAGGGAAGAGCGTCTAAACGCCCGGATCGCTCCAGATCTCAAAGCCCAGCTCCTGCTGCTCATCAGCGATGAGACCGGCAACAACATCCTACTCGATTTGACCAAGGTCAAGTTCGTCGATTCCTCCGGCTTGGGGGCGCTGCTGCTGGGTTTACGGCAGGCCCGCGCCAACGAACGCCAGTTTGCACTGCTCGGGACGCAAAAGCGGGTGAGCAAGCTGATCCACATCGCTCAGGTCGGCAACGTCCTGACCAGCTATAACGATGAGGCGGAGGCGCTGGCCGGGATGGCTGAGGGGGCGTAGCCGCCCGTTTCGGATTCCAGACAAAAAAGCCCACCCTTCCAGCGGAAGAGTGGGCTTTTCTTTTTTAATCGGACCGTCGATCAGGAGCAACCGTCGGTGCTACCGCAAACCAGGCATTTGTGGCAGGCTCCATTGCGCACCATGATCGAACCACAGTTATGGCAAGGGGGGGCGTCGCTCTGCTCGACAAAGACCTTGTCTTCGCTGTCCCTCTGGCTCTGTGGGGTGGAGGATTTGAAGCCGTCGATCTCAGCCGGCTTTTCATCATCCGAGACGCGTTTGGTCAGGTATTTCTGCTCCAGCCAGCGGAAGATATAATCGGCGATCGATTTGGCGAAATGAATCGAGGGATTGGGCGTCCAGCCATAGGGCTCGAAATGAGTATAGCTGAACTTGCGCACCAGCACCTCCAGGGGCACGCCGTACTGCAGGCTGATCGAAATCGAGGTGGCAAAGGCATCGACCAGCCCGGAGATCGCCGAGCCGGTTTTGGCCATGGTGACAAAGATCTCGCCCGGCTTGCCATCGTTGTATTCGCCCACCGTGATATAACCCTCGTGTCCGGCGATGGAGAACTTGTGGGTGCAGGAACGCCGTTCATCCGGGAGGCGACGGCGCTGCCCCGTGAAGGCGGCCTCCTTTTTCTCCTGATCCTCGCCGCTCTTGGTGGACATGGGCTGAGAATGCTTCGAGCCGTCGCGGTAGATGGCGATGGACTTGAGCCCCAGCTTCCAGGCCTCCATGTAGACCGAGGAGATATCGTCCACCGTGCAGTCCGTCGGCATGTTCACGGTTTTGGAGATGGCGCCCGAGAGGAAGGGCTGCACTGCAGCCATCATCCGCACATGTCCCATATAGTGGATGAAGCGGTTGCCGTTGAGCGGCATAAACGCGCAGTCGAAAACCGGCAGGTGTTCCGGGCTGAGGTAAGGCGCTCCCTCGATCGTATCCTCGCGTTCGAGATAGGCGATGATCTCATTGACCTGGGCGTCAGGATAACCGAGGCGGTGCAGGGCGGGGGCGATGGTTTTGTTGACCAGTTTGAGCTTGCCGCCGCCGACGAGGCGTTTGTATTTAATTAGAGCGATATCGGGCTCGATGCCGGTGGTGTCGCAGTCCATCATGAAGCCGATGGTACCGGTCGGCGCCAGCACGGTAACCTGGGCGTTGCGGTAGCCGTAGCGTTCACCCATTTCATGGGCGTCGTTCCAGACCTCATTGGCGGCATCGAGCAGAGCGGCGGGGGTCAGGTCCGGATCGATCTCCTCGAGAGCGGCGCAGTGCTTGCGGATGACGCGCAGCATCGGCTCGCGGTTCTTCTCATACTCCGCGAAGGGTCCCATCGCGCTCGCGATGATCGCCGAACTGAGATAGGCCTGGCCGGTCATCAGGGCGGTGACCGCGGCCGCAAGGGCTCGTCCCTGCGCGCTGTCATAGGGCAAACCGTAGTACATCAGCAGGGCGCCCAGATTGGCATAGCCAAGCCCGAGGGGACGGAAGAGATGGCTGTTGCGGGTGATCTGCTCGTTGGGGTAACTGGCCGGGCCGACGATGATCTCCTGTGCAATGATGAAGATATGCACCGCGCGCCGGAAAGCCTCGATGTCGAATTCACCGCTCTCCTTGACGAATTTCAGCAGGTTCAACGAGGCGAGATTGCAGGAGGAGTTGTCGATGAACATATACTCGCTGCAGGGATTCGAGGCGTTGATTGGCGCCGAATTGGGGCAGGTGTGCCAGTCGTTGATCGTGGAATGGAACTGAATGCCGGGGTCTCCGCAGATATAGGCCGCTTCCGCCATCATCTTGAAGAGATCGGCCGCACGGAAGCTTTCGACCACCTTGCCGTCGGTCACCGCGTGCGTCTGCCAAAGCCCGTCCATCTTGACCGCCTGCATGAATTCTTCGGTGACGCGGACGCTGTTGTTAGAATTCTGGAAAAAGACCGACTGGTAGGCCTCGCCGCCAAAGGTGCCATCATAGCCCTGCTCGATCAGGGCCCAGGCCTTCTTTTCCTCGTTCGCTTTGCAATTGATGTACTCGACGATATCGGGATGGTCGACGTTGAGGATGACCATCTTGGCCGCGCGCCGGGTTTTGCCGCCGGACTTGATCACCCCGGCAAAGGCATCGTAGCCGCGCATGAAGGAGACCGGGCCGGAGGCGCTGCCGCCGGCTGAGAGCTTTTCCTTGGAAGAGCGCAACGGCGAGAGGTTGGTACCCGTGCCTGAGCCGAACTTGAAGAGCATCCCCTCGGTCTTGGCTAGATCGAGGATCGACTCCATAGTGTCTTCCACCGAATTGATAAAGCAGGCGGAACACTGCGGATGCTCCTCCACCCCCATATTGAACCAGACCGGGCTGTTGAAGGAGGCCTTTTGATTGACCAGCAGGTGGGTAAGTTCCCACTCGAAAGTCCGGGCGTCCTGAGGTGTCTCAAAATAGCCCTGCTCTTCGCCCCAGCGCGCGATGGTCTGCACCACCCGGTCGATCATGGTCTTAATGCTGCTTTCCGGGGCGCTGGCGTTTTTATGGGAATGGAAGTACTTGGAAGTGACGATGTTGAGGGCAGTCTGGCTCCAGGTCACGGGCGCTTCGATGTCTTCACGTTCGAAGATAACCTCGCCTTTGTCGTTAGTGATCGATGCGCTCCGCAATTCCCACGTCAGTTCGTCATAGGGATGGATCCCGGGCCGGGTGAAAAAGCGCGGAATACTCAACCGCTCCCGTTCCTTGGGCCCTTCCGGGAAGAGGGTCGGTTCTTCATCGATCAGCGCCATCTGGTCCGACTTGACATACTCCTTCATAGACACTCCTCGAGAATAAAGACAACAATCCCCGCACGCCAAGTTCAGCGCTGTGTGAGTCGTATTGATTTTTTTGGATTAGAGGATTGATTCGGCAGAGGCCCCCGATCCCACGGTTCGGTTGCTGAAGCAAGGGGGGCAAAGACTCGGCTGCACATCGAAGTCGCTCAATTGCTTGCTGCAGTGTCAATTTAGAAAATCGGCGGGCCATTGTCAAGTGAAAATATCAATATTTTGTAGTAATTTTGTGCGAGACGTCAAGTTGTAGTAGCCATTGGAGTTGCAGGGAATATTCCAATCTGCCGGACTGTTTAGCCGTGTGGGCGGAAATAGCTTGCTTTCGCGGCAAGTAATCCGTAAATTTTGTTTCAATTAGGATTTCCTCGGAGAAGAGCACGGCAGTGTTGCAAAACGGTTCGAGCGCGATCGACCAGCACTATATGGCCCGCGCCCTGGCTTTGGCGGAGAAGGGGCGGGGGAAGGTGAGCCCCAATCCCATGGTGGGCGCCATCCTGGTCAAGGAGGGGCGGATCATCGCGGAGGGCTGGCATCAGCACCTGGGCGGAGCGCACGCCGAGATCAACGCGATCGAGCAGGCTGGCGAGGCCGCCGAGGAAGCCACGCTCTATGTCACCCTGGAGCCCTGTTGCCACCAGGGGCGGACCGGCCCCTGTGTCGAGCGGATCTTCAGCGCCGGCATCGTGCGGGTGGTCGCGGCGATGAAAGACCCCAATCCCCTGGTCAACGGCAAGGGATTCGCCTGGCTGCGCACCCGGGGGATCGAGCTGACCACCGGCGTGATGGAAGCGGAAGCCGCCGCGCTCAATGCCGGCTACTGCACCTGGATCACTCTCGGCCGTCCCCTGGTGACCCTCAAGGTCGCGCAGAGCCTCGATGGCCGCATCGCCACCAGCACCGGGCATTCCAAATGGATCTCTTCGAAGGAGAGCCGCACCGAAGCCCATCGCTTGCGTTCCCGCCATGACGCTTTGCTCATCGGCATCAACACGGTCCTTGCAGACGACCCCCAGCTGACGGTGCGCCTGGTCGAGGCGGTTTCCCCGCATCGCCTGGTCCTGGACAGCCACCTGCGCGTACCTCTGGACGCACGGATTATCGCCGATTCGATGCCGCACCGGACTACCATCGTCACCACCCCGGCGGCGTCAAAAGAAAAAATCAGCCGCATTCAGGAGAAGGGCGCAACAGTCCTGGTGCTGCCCGAGGATGAACGCGGCTGGGTGGACCAGCAGGCCCTCTGGCGTAAGCTGGCCGAGACCGGCTACACTTCGGTCCTGATCGAGGGCGGCAGTGCGGTTGCCACCGCCTGCCTTAAGACCCATGCCGTCGACCGGATCGCCCTCTTCATCGCCCCCAAGATAATCGGCAGCGGCATCGATGCCATCGGCGACCTCGGTATCCGCGCCCTCAACACCGCGATCCAGATCGAGGAGATGAAGGTCGATATCCTGCCCGTGGATATTCTCGTGCAGGGTCAAGTGCGCTATCTGGATTGAGGTACACCGTGTTCACCGGATTGATCGAAGAAATCGGCCGTGTTGCGGCCATCTCGCCGCTGGGAGAAGGCCGGCGCATCGAAATTACCGCTGCTCGGGTGCTGGAGGGTTTGGCGGCCGGCGATAGCGTCGCCGTAAACGGCGTCTGCCTGACTGTCATTGGACAAGGGGAGCGGACCTTCGCGGTGGAGGCGGTGGCTGAATCGCTGACGCGCACCACGCTGAAAAACTTGATGATCGGGGAAGAGGTCAATCTCGAGCGCGCTTTGCTCGCCACCGGCCGCCTTGGCGGCCACTTTGTTCAGGGCCATGTCGACGGTGAGGGAGAGGTGATCGCGCTCGAGCCGCGCAACCCCGGCTTCTGGCTGCGGATCCGTGTGCCGCGTGAACTGGCGCCGCTGATGGTCGAAAAGGGCTCCATCACCATCGATGGGGTCAGCCTGACGATTGCAGCGGTCGAGGGCGAGCTCATCAGCATTGCCCTGATCCCCCATTCAGCGCAGCGGACGACGCTCGGGTACAAGCGCAGCGGCAGCCGGGTGAATCTCGAAGCGGATATCATCGGTAAATATGTACAGCGCCTGCTGGCGGGGCGCGGGACAGCGCCGGGCTCGTTGACAGGCGAAAGGTTACAGGACTGGGGTTATTAGGCGGACGATATCAGGACTATGAAGGATCATTTCGTTTTTGACACTATCCCGGAGGCCATCGAGGATCTCCGCCAGGGCAAGATCATCATCGTGGTGGATGACGAGGACCGCGAGAACGAGGGCGATTTCATCATGCTTGCCGAAAAGGCGACGCCCGAAGCGGTCAATTTCATGGCCAAACACGGGCGCGGCCTGATCTGCGTGCCCATGACCCCCGAGCGGCTGCAGGAACTCGACATTTCCTACATGGTGCGCAACAATACCGCGCTGCTCGGCACCGCATTCACGGTCTCGGTGGATTACCGCCATGGCGGCGTCACCACAGGCATCTCCGCCGCCGACCGCGCCGCCACTATCCTGGCCCTCACCGATCCGGCGGTCAAGCCGGAGGACCTGGCCAAACCGGGGCACATCTTTCCCATCGCTGCGGTCAGCGGCGGTGTCCTGCGCCGCGCCGGCCATACCGAGGCGGTCGTCGACCTCGCCCGCGCCGCCGGGGCCTACCCGGCCGGTGTCCTCTGCGAGATCATGGATGAGGACGGCACCATGGCGCGCCTGCCCGCGCTCTTCAAACTGGCGCGCCAGTTCCACCTGCGCATCATCACTGTCCGTGCCATGATCGAATACCGCCGCCGTAACGAGATCCTCATCAACCGCATCGCCAGCACCGACTTTCCCACCCGATTCGGGCACTTTACCCTCCACGTCTACGAGAGCAAAGTCGATGATCATCACCACCTCGCCCTCGTCAAAGGAGAGGTGGCGGGCGAAAGTCCTGTGCTGGTCCGCGTCCACTCCCAATGCCTTACCGGCGATGTTTTTGGCTCGATGCGCTGCGATTGCGGGGAACAACTCGAATATGCCCTGCGTGAAATTGAGAAGAAGGGCCGCGGTGTCCTGCTCTATATGCGTCAGGAGGGCCGCGGCATCGGCCTCGCCAAAAAGATCATGGCCTATGCCCTACAGGACCAGGGCAAGGATACTGTCGAGGCCAATGAGGCCCTCGGCTACAAGGCCGACCTGCGCGATTACGGCATCGGCGCCCAGATCCTCTGGGACCTCGGGGTGCGCAAGATCGCGCTGCTGACCAACAATCCGAAAAAGATCATCGGCCTCAAGGGCTATGGCCTTGAAGTGGTCGAGCGCGTCCCGATCGAAGTCCAGCCCAACGCTGTCAACGGTTTTTATCTCGAGACCAAGCGCGACAAGCTCGGCCATCTCATCATGATGGACGGTGAAGAAGAAAAATAATCCTTTTTTTAGGTGAATCCCATGCCACAAGTGATCGAAGGCCAACTCTCGGCGAGCGGCAAATCGTTCGCCATCGTCGTCAGCCGCTTTAACGAACTGATCTGTAAAAAGCTCCTCGAGGGCGCGCTCGACTGCCTCAAGCGCCACGGCGGTGACCTCGACCAGGTCACCATCGTCTGGGTGCCCGGGGCGTTCGAGATCCCGATCGCGGCCAAGCGCCTCGCCCGCAGCAAACAGTACGCTGCAGTGATCTGCCTCGGTGCGGTCATCCGCGGCGCCACGCCGCACTTTGAATACATCGCCGCCGAGGTCACCAAGGGCATCGCCCAAGCCGGCATGGAGCTGGAGGTGCCGATCAGCTACGGCGTTATCACCCCGGACAACCTCGAGCAGGCCCTCGAGCGCGCCGGCACCAAGGCCGGCAACAAGGGCTGGGATGCCGCCATGAGCGCGATCGAGATGGCCGACCTCTTTGCGCATCTCAAAGGATAAGGCATGAATCGATTCTCCCGCGCTCTGCGCGTTTCGGTATTTCTGCTGCCCGGTGCCTGGAGCGTCGCACTCGCGGCGGAGTGGGAATGGCAGACCTTCACCAATGCCACCGACGTCCGCCAGATCCTCGCCGCCGATTCGCTCGTCTGGGCCGCCACCAACGGCGGCCTACTCCGCTTCAGCCCCGCCACCGGCCGCTTCACGCCCTTTGTGAACACCGACGGCCTGGCCAGCAACGACATCAAGGCGGTCGAACGCGACCAAAGCGGCCGCATCTGGATCGCTGGCGCCAACGGCGTCGTCAACGTCTATACGCCATCGTCCCGTCGCATGCAGACGATCACCGATTACCAGGGCCAGAGCATCAATGACCTGACCGCCTATGGCGACTCGATCTTTGTTTCCCTGGGCATCGGCGTCAGCCTCTTTGATATCCGCCGCTGGGAGGTCAAGGAGACCTACAAGATCGGCGAGGTCACCCGGACGCTTCTCGACGGCCGCCGCATTTGGACGGCCTGTCCGGACGGCGTGCGCACCTCCCATCTTGATCTCCCCAATTTGATGGCCCCGAGCGCCTGGACCCGCTACACCATGACCGACGGCCTGCCCCACAATCAGGCGCTCTCCCTGGCCTCCTTCGGCGGCCAGCTTTTCGTCGGGACCGCCAAGGGCCTGGGCATCTTTAACGGGACCGCCTGGCTCCCCGGCGAACTCAAGGACAACAGCATCGCCGACCTGGCGGTCTGGGAAGGGAAGCTTGCGGTCGACGCTGGATGGGCCATCGTACAGCGCAACGGCGCCAACTCGTTCACAACCCTTGGCAATGCCCTCTCCCGCGCCACCTCGCTCGGCGTGGACAGCAGCGGACGCCTTTGGGCCGGCATCTCCAGCGGTGGCCTCGCTTGGTACGATCCAGCGCACCTTCGCTGGATCTCCGAGATCCCCGACGGGCCCGCTGACAACAAGTTCACCGCCCTGGTCTTTGACCGCAGCGGCAACCTCTGGACCGCCTCCTCCAGCAGCGGCATCTCCCGATACGATGGTACGTCCTGGCGCATTTTCAACAAGAATAACGGCACCTTGCCCAGCAACGACTTTCGCACCCTCGCCGTCGATGCCCGCAATCGGGTCTGGGCCGGGAGCTGGGGCGGCGGTATCGCCATTTTCACCACCCGCGGCGACAGTATCGCCATCACCACCCTCGGCTCCAAGGACGGCCTGGCCGGCATCTCGGTCAACCCCGACTATGTGGTCATCACCAGCCTGATGAATGATGGCAAGGGCAATCTCTGGCTGCTCAACTACCAGGCGGACAATCTCCAGATCCTCGATGTCGCCGATTCCCTCGGCAACTGGCAGTACTTCACCACCCGCGACGGCATCAAGTCGAAGCTGACGACAGCCCTGGCGGCGGACCAGCACGGCCGCATCTGGGTCGGCACCCAGGATCGCGGCATCAGCGTCCTCGATCATAACGGCACCCCCTTCGACAAATCCGATGACGACCTCAGCCAGGGGTTGGGCACCGAGGACGGCCTCACCAGCCTCACCATCCGCTCCCTCGCCCAGGATGCCGATGGTGTGATGTGGATCGGCACACCTGAGGGGCTCAATTACTGGTACGAAGGGACCGTCAATCAGCGCTACCAGGTGATCAATGATGACATCAACGTCATCTCGGTCGATGTCCGCAATAACAAATGGATCGGCACCAGCGGCGGCATGAGCATGTTCGAAGCGGACGGCTACACCTGGCGCCATTTTTCCACCTCCACCAGCGCTCTGGTAAGCGACAATGTCACCTGCTTCGCCTTCAACGAGAAGACGGGACAGGTTTATATCGGCACGACCAACGGCCTCTCCCGGCTGCAAACCCCCTTCACCCGGCCGGCGGCCAACCTGAGCCGCCTCTCGGGATACCCGAACCCCTTTGTACTCGGCAACGGCAGCGCGCTTTTTTATATCGAGAACCTGGCGGACAAGGCCACGGTGCGCATCTTTACGCCCGACGGGCGTCTGGTCCGGCATCTGCCAGCCAGCCAGATCTATGGCTCGCGCACAACCTGGAACGGGCGCAATGACCGCGGCGACCTGGTCGCCAGCGGGATCTATCTCTATCTGGTCACCACAGAAGCAGGCTTGTCCGGCTCAGGCAAGGTGGCGGTGATCCATCCCTGATGAATTTCCAGGAATTTTGTTTGGTATTACAATTTCCCAAAAATCCGCTTGAAAATGACTCGCCAATTCCGTTAATTTAAGGGAATCTATCCGTTCACCAATCGGGTTGGGGAGGGCAAGGTAAGCCGCCGGCGCGGAGTTCCGGCGTAATGCATCCAGAGACCAGACGCGGGACCATGCTCACTTCTCTCTTCGCGAAAAACTATCTCTTGATCGACGAGATCCGGGTCGAGTTCAAGACGGGTCTCAATATCATCACCGGCGAGACCGGCGCGGGTAAGTCGATCCTCATCGGCGCCCTCGGCGCTCTGTTGGGCGACCGGCTCGGCAAGGAGGCGATCCGCGGCGGCGCGGAGAGAGCGGTCATCGAGGGCGAGTTCCGCATCGACCGCCTGCCGGCGATCGGGGATTTCCTGCGCGCGCAGGAAATCGAGGAGCAGGGTGGCAGCCTTCTGGTGCGGCGTGAGGTCCACAACAACGGCCGGAGCCGCTGCTTCATCAACGATACCCCGGTGCCGCTAGCGGTGCTGACGGAACTCGGGGATCTCCTGGTTGATCTGCATGGCCAGCACGAACACCAGCTCCTGCTCAAGGTCGCCAACCACGGGCCCTATCTCGACGCCTTTGCCGGACTGGACGGTGATCTGGAGGCGCTCAGGAGCGGTTACCATGAGCTGATGGCCGCAATCCGGGCCCTGGTTTCAGCCGAAGAGCAGGCCGCCGAGCTCGCCCGCAGCCGTGATTACAAGGCCTTTCAGCTCCAGGAGATTAAGGCCGTGGCCCCGGCGGCGGGCGAAGAGGAGCAGCTGCTTGCCGATGAGCAGATCCTCAAGAACGCCGAACTTTTATTTGAGCGCACCGCCCGTCTCTTCACCCGGCTCTATGAATCGGAAGGCTCAGCGGCGGAGATTCTCACCGCGGCGGTCGCTGATCTCGGGCAACTCGCGGCCATCGATCCGCTCTTCGACTCGATGCGCACCGACAGCCAGAGCGCGCTCATCCTCATCGAAGAGCTGGCCAAGGGCGTTCAGCATTACAATCAAGCCATCTCCTTCGATCCCGAGCGGCTCGAAAAGGTGCGGCAGCGCCTCGCCCTGCTGACCGCGCTCAAGCGCAAGCATGGCGGCACCCTCGAGGAGGTGATCGCCCTGGGCCAAAAGCTGGAGGAGGAACTGGCGCTGGTCGACAACCTCGATGCGACGTTGGCGCAACTGACACGGCAGCGCGAGGAGGTGCGCGCCCGGCTCGCCGCCCTCAATGCGGCGCTCTCGGTCCGGCGCCAGGAGGCCGCACAGGATTTTTCCACGAGGGTCGCTGCGGCCCTGGCGCAGCTGGGCATGCCGCGGGCGCAGTTCTCGGTGGCCCAATACAGTACGCCCGCCGCCGATGAACCCTGGGTCCTTTTAGCGGGCGAAAAGATGCGCATCGGGCCGCGCGGTAGCGATCACATCGAGTTCCTCCTCTCCGCCAACGCGGGCGAGGAGGCCAAGCCTTTGGCTGCCGTCGCTTCCGGAGGAGAGATCTCGCGCGTGATGCTCGCCCTCAAGAGCCTGCTGGCTGAAAACGATCGCATCCCGGTGCTGATCTTTGACGAAATCGATATCGGCATCAGCGGGCGTATCGCCCAAGCGGTCGGCCGCAGTCTCAAAGAACTGGCGGCGAGCCACCAGGTCCTGTGTATCACCCATCTGCCGCAGATTGCCAGCATGGCCGATTGGCATCTGCTGGTCGAAAAGCAGGGTGACGACCGTTCGACGCGCACGACGATCCGGCCGCTTTCAGAGGAGGAGCGCATCGCCCAGGTCGCAGCCCTGATTGGCGGCGATGTGGTGACCGCGGCGCATCTGCAAAGCGCCAGCGAACTCATCGCGGCCGGCAGCGCCGGAGTGTGACCACCTGCAGGGGCGCGGTGGTGTAGGCAAGTGGGTTGAGGTGGGGATTCGGAGCATCCACGGTTCGCAACGCAAGGAGTGAAGAGATCAGGCAGCCGATCTACCTTAACTGACAGGCATCCAAGCAGCGAGGTTCTCATGAAAAGCTATTCCCGTTCTGTCTGGGCGGTGGTCATCGCCCTGGTGATCATTTTCGTTGGCCTTTTTCTGGTGTGTGCCCAGCGCCGTGGTACGGTGGCCGGCGGTGAAGACATGGCCAACAACGACGACCAGTTCCGTCAGGAACTGCTGCAGTTACTCGACCTGACCGAGGGCGAAGGGGGCAACAATTCGACCAGCGACGCTCTAGCGTCGGGCAATACCGACAGTACGGCGGATGCCAGCAACCTCGCCCTCTCCGATGATGAGATGCTGGCTCTTCTCGGCGCCGAGAACGAAACCGGCAACGAAGCGGCCGCGGCCAACAGGGAGAGCGCCACGCCAAAGAAAGAATCCGCTGCAGGTGGTAAAACCGCTTCCAGAGGCGAGGGCCTCCTCGAGACCAAGCCGTCGACTACCCCGGGCACAATGGGCTTGACACCCGAGATGTTCATCAAGATACGCTCCGACATCAGCCGCCTTGAGGCCGCTCTCGAACAGCGGAGCGCCACGGTCGACAGTCTGCAAAACATCATCACTAACCGCAATGCCCGGCTGCAGGAACTCGAGGCCCAGAGGAGCAAACGCGCCGCGGTGACGCCGGTGGTGACGGCCAAAACCATCAAAAAAACCGCTCGTGCCGCCGCCAGCAGCAGCGCTTTCGACACCGCCTATGAAGACGCCCGCAGCCTCTTCGAAGCCCACAAATATCAGGCAGCGATCGATGCCTTTTCGCGGCTGCTGGCTGATTATCCCGACCACACCATGGCGGATAACTGCCAGTACTGGATCGGGGAGTGCTACTTTGGCATGCGGGAGTACCAGAAGGCCATCGTCGAATTCCAGAAGGTTTTCGCCTTCTCTGAGACGGATAAGCATGATGACGCCCAGCTGATGATCGGCCTCTCCTACGTGCGCAGCAACCAGGCGGATTTAGCCCAGAAGGCCTTCGGCACTTTCCTCGACACCTATTCCGGAAGCGAGTATACTTCGGTCGCGAGACGCTATTACCGTTCCATTTAACCAAGAGTCCCTGCGTGAGCCGGTTTGTCCATCTCCACAACCATTCCCATTACAGCCTCCTCGACGGGGCATGCCGCATCGAAGATCTTGTGGAGCGTGCAGGCCAATTCGGCATGCCGGCTATCGCGCTGACCGACCACGGCTGCATGCACGGGGTGATCAGCTTTTATAAAAAATGCAGCAAGGCCGGTATCAAACCGCTGATCGGTTCCGAGGTTTACGTCGCGCCGGGGAGCCGGATGGAGAAACAACCGGATCCCGGCACCGGCGGAACCGCCTTTCATCTGGTGCTGATCTGCAAGGATATGACCGGCTACCGCAACCTGATGAAGCTGGTTTCCGCAGGGTACCTCGACGGATTCTATTACAAGCCGCGCATCGATCGCGCCCTGCTGCGTCAGCACCATGAGGGGCTGATTGCCCTCAGCGCCTGTCTCAAGGGGGAGGTCAGCCAGCGGCTGCTGCGCGAGAGCGAAGAGCGCAGCCGTGAAACAGCCGCCGAGTATCGCGAACTCTTCGGCGATGATTTCTACCTCGAGGTTCAGAATCACGGCATCCCCGAGGAGGAGACTGCCCGCAACGCCATCTATACCATGGCGCGTGACTTGAATATCAAGGTGGTCGCCACCAACGATATTCATTATCTCAAGCGGGAGCACGCCGAAGCCCACGATATCCTTCTCTGCCTGCAAACCGGCAAGGATCTCGAAGATACCACCCGCATGCGCTACAACACGCGGGAGCTCTTTTTCAAGAGCGAGGAGGAGATGGCCGAAGCCTTCCCCGGCCATCCCGAGGTCCTGCTCAACACCCTGGAAGTCGCTGAGAAATGCGATCTTCATCTCGACTCCCGGACCTTCCATCTGCCGGTCTTCCAGCTGCCGCCGGAACATGCCGGCAAGGATCTGGATGCCTATCTTGCCGAGGTGGCCTGGGCCGGCCTGCGCGAGCGCTACGCCACGGTCACCCCGGAGTTGGAACAACGTCTCCAATATGAGCTCGACATGATCCGGCAGATGGGCTACGCCGGCTACTTTCTGATCACCGCCGACTTTATCAACTATGCCCGCAGCCAGCGGATCCCCGTCGGACCCGGCCGCGGCTCGGCCGCCGGCAGCCTGGTAGCCTACGTTCTCAAAATTACCAGCCTCGATCCGATCCGCTATGACCTGATCTTCGAGCGCTTCCTCAATCCCGAGCGCATCTCGATGCCCGATATCGACATCGATTTTTGCTACGAGCGCCGCGAGGAGGTGATCCGGTACGTCAAGGAAAAATACGGCTACAACAACGTCTGTCAGATCATCACCTTCGGTACCATGGCTGCGCGCGCGGTGATCCGCGATGTCGGCCGCGTTCTCAAGATGAACTATTCGGAGGTGGACCGCATCGCCAAGCTGGTGCCGGAACAGCTCAAGATCAAACTTGAGGAGGCGATCAAGAATGTCGCCGAACTGCGGCAGATTGCGGAAAAAGATGAGACCGGCCGCCGTCTGATCGAACACGCCCTGGTGCTCGAGGGGTTGGCGCGGCACGCCTCGACCCATGCCGCCGGCGTGGTCATCACCCCCGAGGAGCTCACCAACTATGTCCCCCTCTACAAGACCAAGGAGGGTGACATCACCACCCAGTACGACATGAAGTCGCTGGAGGAGGTGGGGCTGCTCAAGATGGATTTTCTCGGCCTGCGCACTCTGACGGTCATTCAAAAGACGGTCGATGCGGTGGCGGCGCGCGGCATCTCGCTCGACATCGACACCCTGCCGCTCGATGATCCCAAGGTCTATGAGGTCTTCGCCCGCGGCGAGACCATCGGCCTCTTCCAGTTTGAAAGCTCCGGCATGCAGGAGTACCTGAAAAAACTCAAGCCGACCTGCCTCGAGGATCTCATCGCCATGAACGCCCTCTACCGGCCGGGGCCGATGGATTATATCGATGATTTTATCCGCGGCAAGCGCGATGCTGCTTCAGTCAGTTATCTGCATCCCTTGTTGCGGCCGTTGCTGGAGGAGACCAACGGCATTGCGATCTACCAGGAACAGGTGATCAAGATGGCGACCGAGGTCGGCGGCTTTTCGCTCGGCAATGCCGATTTGCTCCGCCGTGCCATGGGTAAAAAGGATCTCGAGATCATGGCCCGGGAACGCATCCATTTCATCGAGGGGGCGAAACAGCACGGCGTCGAGGACAAGGTCGCCGACGAGATCTATGACATGATGGCCAAATTCGCCGGTTATGGTTTCAACAAATCTCACGCCGCCTGTTATTCACTGGTGGCGTACCAGACCGGCTATCTAAAGGTTTATTACCCGGCCGAATTCATGGCTGCGAACCTCAGCAGCGAAATGAGCAGCACGGCGCGGGTCGTCGTGCTGCTGGAAGAGTGCCGCCGCATGGGCCTTGAGGTGCTGCCGCCCGACGTCAACGAAAGTCTCGCGGATTTCGTCGTCGTCGAGGGCCGCATCCGCTTCGGCCTCGGGGCGGTCAAGAATGTCGGCCGCGGCGCCATCGAGGCCATCGTTGCGGGACGGAAGCAGAAGGGCCGTTTCCGAACCCTGATCGATCTCGCCTGCGCTATCGATCTTCAGGCGGTGAATAAAAAGGTCTTTGAGAGCCTGATTCAAGCCGGGGCGATGGACAGCCTCGAGGGCACCCGCGCCCAGAAGATGGCCGGCCTCGAGGAGGCGATCCTCTATGCCCAGGGTCTTAAGCAGCGCGCGGCCACCGGACAGTTCTCGATGTTCGACGGCGCCGACAATACCGCCGAGGAACAGGATCAGCTCCGTCCCAGCCTTCCACGGGTCGAAGCGTGGTCCGAGAGCGACGCCCTCAACCGCGAAAAGGCGATGCTCGGCTTTTATCTCTCGGGCCATCCCCTTGACCGCTTTCGCGAAGACATCGGCGCGCTCGCCAGCGTCCCGCTCGCTGACGCCGGCGAGTGCCGCGATAACAGCAAAGTGCGCCTCTGCGGCCTCATTAGCGAGGTCAAGACTCTGGTGGACCGCCAGAAACGCCCCATGGCCTTTTTCAAGCTCGAGGACTTTACCGGCACAGTCGAAGGCCTGACCTTTGCGGATGTCTTCGACCGGTGCCGCAATGCCATTGCGGTGGACCGGATCGTCATGGCCCTCGGCAAGATCAGCACGCACGAAGGGGAGGCCCCCAAGCTCATTGTCGAGGAAGTCATCCCGCTCGAGGAGGCGCGCACCCGCTATACCAAAAGTCTTTTCCTCTCCCTCGATGCCCGTTCGTCCGATCCGGCCTTGCTCAACGAGCTGAAACAGACCCTGGAGGAGTTCCGCGGCACTGTGCCGCTCTTCCTGCGGTTGCACGGCGTTGATACACGGGACTATTTCCTGCGCTCGCGTTCGATCGCCGTCACCCCAAGTCTGACGCTGCTCGACCGCCTGCGGGCGCGCGTCGGCCGGGAAAACGTCTGGGTGGGGGCCTGATCTGGCGGCGGCGAAAAAAATAACCGACATCGAGATCTGCCGTCGCCTTGCCACCCTGGTGGACGCCGCACAGCTGGGGCTCGAGGAGCCTGAGTGGCGCGCCTTTTGCATCCGCCTCGAGCGGGCACTGGCGCCGGCAGCGGGGGAGGCGGGCGCCCTGACGATCAACATCGATGGGGCCGCACGCGGCAATCCCGGCCCTGCAGCCTACGGCGTCATCGTGGCCGACAACGCCGGCCTTACTCTGCACGAGGAAGGAAGCCGGATCGGCCAGACCACCAATAATGTCGCAGAATACCGCGCCCTGATCCGGGCCATGGAGATCGCCCGAACCCTCGGTGCCCGCTCGCTGCAGATCCGCAGCGACAGCGAACTGCTGGTCCGGCAGATGAACGGCCTCTACCGCGTCAAGCACGAGCAGCTGCTGCCGCTCTTCCTGCAGGCGCGCGAACTGTGCCGTGGTTTTGACGCCGTTGAAATCCTGCATGTGCCGCGCAGCCAAAATCGCCGCGCCGATCAGCTGGCCAACCTGGCGCTCGATGCCCCGGATCCCGGGCAATAGACCTTCCGCTCCGTGCCGCCCTCCCGATGCGGCTTTTGCCATTCCCTTATCAAGACATGACCTGGATTGCAATGATGGAACCCAAAAAACTCAAGGCAAGACTGGAACTCGAAGACGGCTCGGTTTTTCACGGCTTTTCCTTCGCCGCGCAACGCTCCGTCGCCGGCGAGGTGGTCTTTAATACCAGCATGGTTGGCTATCCCGAGAGCCTTACCGACCCTTCCTATCACGGCCAGATCCTGGTACTGACCTATCCCCTGATCGGGAATTATGGCGTGCCCGGAAGCGCCATCATCGATGGCCTTGAACAGAATTTCGAATCGGACCGCATTCATATTCAGGGACTGATTGTCTCCGAATACTCCTTCGATCACAGCCACTGGAATGCCCGCTGCAGTCTGGGTGAGTGGCTGAGCGCGAGCCAGGTTCCGGCGCTCTACGGGATCGACACGCGCGCCCTCACCAAACGGCTGCGCGATGAGGGGACCATGCTCGGCCGTATCGTTTTCTTCGCCGAGGAGCAGAACTTTTACGATCCCAACAAGACCAACCTGGTCGCCGAGGTGAGCACGGACAGCGTGGTGGAGTATGGCGAAGGCAGCAAGATCGTGATCCTCGTCGACTGCGGTGCCAAGTACAACATCATCCGCAGCCTGACGCGCCTCGGTCTCAAGGTGCGCGTGGTGCCCTGGAATTATGATTTCAGCGAAGAACCCTTTGATGGTGTGATGATCTCCAACGGCCCCGGTGATCCCAAGACCTGCAGCGAGACCGTCCAGATCATCCGCAAGGTGATGGCGCAGAACCATCCCATTTTCGGCATTTGCATGGGCAACCAGATCCTCGCCCTCGCCGCCGGGGCCGACACCTACAAGCTCAAGTTCGGCCACCGCAGTCAGAACCAGCCTTGCGTCGAGGTGGGCACAAAACGTTGCTACATTACCTCGCAGAACCACGGTTTCGCCGTGGACGGCCGCACCCTGCCGCCCGGTTGGGAACCCTGGTTTACGAATGCCAATGACGGCACCAACGAAGGGATTCGCCACACCTCCAAACCGTTCATGAGCGTGCAATTCCATCCCGAGGCAGCGCCCGGGCCGGTCGATACGATGCTGCTGTTCGAAGATTTTAGCAGGATGCTATAATGACTGAGAAAGTGATCATATTGGGAAGTTCCGCTCTCAAGATCGGCGAGGCGGGCGAGTTCGACTATTCCGGCAGCCAGGCGATCAAAGCGCTCAAAGAGGAAGGGATCCGCACCATTCTGGTCAATCCCAATATCGCCACCATCCAAACCTCCGAGCATCTGGCCGACGAGGTCTATTTCCTGCCGGTGACGCCCTATTTTGTCGAACAGGTGATCAAGAAGGAAAAACCCGACGGGATCCTCCTCAGCTTCGGCGGCCAGACGGCTCTCAACTGTGGCGTAGCCCTGGAGCGGGAGGGGGTGCTGCGCCGCTACGGTGTCGCCGTGCTGGGCACGCCGGTCGAAGCGATCATGAACACCGAGGACCGCGATCTTTTTACCGCTAAGCTGCGCCAGATCGACGTCAAAACGCCACGCAGCCAGGCGGTCACCTCGGTCGATGAGGCGGTGCGGGTGGCGGCCGAAATCGGCTACCCGGTGATGATCCGAATAGCCTACGCGCTCGGCGGCCTCGGCTCCGGCATCTGCCGAAGCGTCGAGGAGGTGCGTGAGCGGGCACAGAAGGCCTTCTCCTACACCCGGCAAATCCTGGTCGAGGAGTACCTTCTCGGCTGGAAGGAGATCGAGTACGAGATCGTCCGCGACCAGTTCGACAATTGCCTCTCGGTCTGCAATATGGAAAATTTCGATCCCATGGGCATCCATACCGGCGAGAGCATCGTCGTCGCCCCGAGCCAGACCCTGACCAGTCGCGAGTATCACCTGCTACGCGAGATCGCCATCCGCACGGTGCGTCATCTCGGCATCATCGGCGAGTGCAACATCCAGTACGCACTCGAGCCCGACTCCGAGGACTATCGGGTCATCGAGATCAACGCGCGTTTGTCGCGCAGCTCCGCCCTCGCCTCCAAGGCGACCGGTTACCCTCTGGCTGCGGTCGCGGCCAAACTGGCTCTCGGCCACAGCCTCATCGATCTCCCCAACTCGGTCACCCGGGTCACCAAAGCGAGCTTCGAGCCCGCCCTCGACTATGTGGTGGTCAAGATCCCACGCTGGGATCTGAAAAAGTTCCGCCAGGTCTCCAAGAAGCTTGGTTCGGCGATGAAATCGGTGGGCGAAATCATGGCCATCGGCCGCAAGTTCGAAGAGGCCCTGCAGAAGGGGCTGCGCATGCTCGAGATCGGCTTCGACGGCGTGGTCCTCAACCGCCCCTTCGAGATCGGTGACCTGCGCGAGGAACTGGCCGCGCCGACCGATCTCCGCATCTTCGCCATCCCCCAGGCCATGGAAGAGGGCATGAGCATCGACGAGATCCACACCCTCACCCACATCGACCGCTGGTTTCTCTACAAGATTGCCAACATCGTCGCGATGAAAAAACGTCTCACCGAGGTCGGCGAGCAGCGGTGTCCGCGCGATATCCTGCTCGAGGCCAAGCAGCTCGGGTTTTCCGACGCCCAGATCGGCTGCGCTCTCGGCCAGAGCGAGGAGGCGACCCGGACGCTGCGCAAGGCTTACGGCCTGGCCCCCTGCGTCAAGCAGATCGATACCCTCGCCGCCGAGTATCCGGCGCAGACCAACTATCTTTACCTGACCTACAACGGCCAGGAGGATGATGTCACCTTCAATGCCCGCAACGCGGTGATGGTCCTCGGGAGCGGCGCCTACCGCATCGGCAGTTCCGTCGAGTTTGACTGGTGCTGCGTTAATTCGGTCATGACTCTAAAGCAGTTGAACTATCAGACCATTATGGTCAACTACAATCCCGAGACGGTCAGCACCGACTATGATGTTTGCGACAAGCTCTATTTCGACGAGCTCAGTTTTGAAGCGGTCAGTGATATCTACGAGAAGGAAAAACCGCTGGGGGTCATCATTTCGATGGGCGGGCAGATCCCCAACAACCTGGCGCTGCGCCTGCACCGGGCCGGAGTCCGGGTGCTCGGCACCTCGGCGATGAGCATTGACAGCGCCGAGGACCGCCACAAGTTCTCGAAACTGCTCGACGAGCTCCACATTGATCAGCCCGCCTGGGCGGAATTGACCTCGATCGAACGGGCGATCACCTTCGCCGCCGAGGTGGGCTATCCGGTGCTCGTGCGGCCCTCCTACGTGCTCAGCGGCGCGGCGATGAGCGTCGCCTCCACGGACGCCGAACTCGAGCGCTTTCTCAACAAGGCGGCGGATATCTCCGCTGACCATCCGGTGGTCATCTCCAAGTTCATCGAGAACGCCAAGGAGATCGAGATCGATGCGGTGGGGCAAGAGGGGGAGCTGCTGGTCTACGCCATCAGCGAACATGTCGAGAATGCCGGCGTCCATTCCGGCGATGCCACCATCGTCCTGCCGCCGCAGCGCACCTTTCTGGAGACGACACGCCGCATCAAAAAGATCGCCCGCGAGATTGCGGCGGCGCTCAAGATCAACGGCCCCTTCAACATCCAGTTCGTCGCCAAGGACAATGAGGTCAAGGTGATCGAATGCAACCTGCGCGCCTCGCGCAGTTTTCCCTTCGTCTCCAAGATCTTCGATATCAATTTCATTGATGTCGCGACGCGGGTGATCATGGGGCATCATCCGCCGCGGATCGACCGCTCCGCCTTCGATCTCGAATATGTCGGGGTCAAGGCGCCGCAGTTTTCGTTCACCCGTCTCAGCGGCGCCGATCCGACCGTCGGCGTCGAAATGGCCTCCACCGGTGAAGTGGCCTGCCTGGGCGATGATTTTGACGAGGCCTTTCTGCTCGCGCTGCTCTCGGTGGGCTACCGCCTGCCTATCCGCACTGTGTTGCTTTCCACCGGTCCGATCGAGAGCAAGGTGGAGTTCCTCGGCGCCACCCGCAAACTGCATGAGATGGGGATCCAATTCTATGCCACCGGCGGAACGGCGCGGTTTATGCAGGAGAACGGCATCCCGGCGATGACCCTGCACTGGCCGCTCTCGGAGAAGAAACCAGGTGTCCTCGACTATATCAGCGAGCGCAAGATCGATCTGGTCATCAATATCCCGAAAAATTTCCAGGAAGAGGAACTGACCAACGATTATATGATCCGCCGGGCGGCAGTCGATTTCGCGATTCCGCTCTTCACCAACATGCAGCTGGCGCGGCGTTTCGTCGAAGCCTTGAGCCGCAAGACGATCAAGGAACTGCAGATCAAGAGCTGGCGCGAATACCTCCATTAGCTGTGCCGGCCGGCACAGGACGGCGAAAAAAGTCTTGCGCATGACCGGAAATATATCTAAAATTCGCAGCGAATCATCTCATGAGGAGGAGAAGGCTATGGGCGGTGTGCAGCGAATTATGGTGATCGTGCTGTTGGGGCTTTGTGCGAGTGCCTGGGCGCTCCAGGAGACCCCAGCCAGGCGAACGCTGGCGGTGCTCGATTTTGAGAACAACAGCCTCAAGAACAAGGAGGAACTCGAACCCCTCTGCAAGGGGCTCTCCGACATGTTCATCACCGAGTTGAGCAAGGTGCAGGAGTTTCAAATCGTCGAGCGCGCCAATTTACAGCAGATCCTTGAGGAGATGAAGCTGGGTCAGTCGGGCATGATCGAATCCTCCGCCGCCCAGGAGGTGGGCAAAATGCTCGGGGCGCAAAATCTCATCCTCGGCTCCTTTATGATGATGCTCGACGGCAAGATGCGGATCGACGCCCGCCTGGTCGAGGTCGAGAGCGGCAAGACGCTCATGGCGGAGGAGGAGACCGGATCCCCTAACGATCTCTCGAAAATGGTGACCAATCTGGTGGGCAAGAACATCCGCCGCATGAACATCCGGCTCTCCGGCGAGGAGAGCAAGGCCCTGCGGGAAACGGACAACAAATCGTTTGATGCGGCGCTACTCTTTGCGCGTGGCATCGATTTTGAAGAGAAGGGTAACCTGGCCGAGGCGCGCCGGTGCTATCTCCAGGCGCTCAAGCTCAATCCCAAATTTCGCCGCGCTCGCGCCCGTTTGCTCGCCTTGCGCAAGGGGAACTAGACCGCCTGCTGCATCAAAACAATCAGAGAGGCCTCTATGGTTCGACATCGTATTCTGGCAGGCTGCATCCTGGTCCTGCTCTTTGCCCTCATGCACCAGGGGTGCGCCCCTTCACGGCAAAACCTCGGGCACGAGCTGATCGAGCGCGGCGAATACGCGCAAGCCGTGCGGCCCCTCAAGATGGCGATCGCCGAAAACTATACCGACATCGAATCGATCCGCGACATGGGCATCGCCATGTACCACGCCGGCAAGCAGAAGCTCGCCCGCGGCTTTCTCCGCCTGGCCCTCAGCCGCTCACCCCGGGATCTCGCCGCCCTCTACTACCTCGGCCTGGTCTATGAAGCAAGCGGCGAGATCGGCCCGGCCATGCAGCAGTATAGCCTTTACACCCAGCTCAATCCCTCGGGCCCGGTGAGCCGCATCGTCCGCGGTCGGCTGCAGGTGCTGCTCCGCCAGCAGATGGCCGATCAGATCAAGACCCTGCTGGCCCAGGAGAACGCGATGGAGGCCACGCCCGCCCCCGAGAATTCCATCGCAGTGCTCTATTTCACCAACCTCTCCAGCAATCCCGAGTATATCCCCCTGCAGAAGGGCCTGGCCGAGATGATCATCACCGATCTCGCCCAGGTCCGGAGCCTCCAGGTGGTCGAACGGGCGCGCATCCAAATGCTCATGGACGAGATGGGACTGGGCCAGTCCGGCCTGGTCAAGGAGGAGACCGCGCCGCGGATGGGCAAGCTGCTCAGCGTGCGCCGGGTGGTCCAGGGCGCCTTTGCTGGGACCGAACAGAATCAGCTCCAGATCGATGCCGCGCTGGCGACGCTGGGGGTAGCGGCCGCAGCACCGGCTGAAAAGATCTCCGGCCCACTCGACGACTTTTATCAGCTGCAGAAGGATCTGGTCTTTAACCTGATCGATGTCATGGGATTAAAACTCTCGCGCGATGAACGGGAGGCCATCCAGCGCATCCCCACCAAGAATCTCACCGCTTTTATGGCCTGGTGCCGGGGCCTGGATGAAGAGGATCAGGGACAGTGGCAGAGGGCGGGGGAGGAGTACCAGCGCGCGCTCGAGGCCGATCCCGGATTCACGGCGGCCCGGCAAGCGGTAGAGCGCACCGAGGCGTTTGCCGCCTACACACCGCGGCCGGTCATGGCCGCCCCCTCGCTGCTCGCAGCGGCGACGACGCGGAAAGCAGAGGAGAAGCCCGAGAGCCGGCGGCAAAGCCTCCAGCCGGTTGAGACGCCGCCGGCAACGCCGGCCATCCTGCCAACGGTCGACCTGCTGACGCGCGCCGCCGCCCAGGTCACACCCGGCTTTATTCCGGGTCTTGAATCGCGCAAACCGACAACCGAAACCGGTTCGATCGGTCTCGGCACCGGTTTCCCGATCGAAGTCCATATCCAGTTGCCCGTCAAACACTGAATTGCACCCCTGTTTGCAGCAAGGAAAGCCCTATGATCCCGCAACGACGTGCATCTCTGCCGTTCCTTCTTTTCATCCTGCTCTTCTCTGTGGTCTCCCGGATGGCAGCCCAACCAGCCATGCTGCAGCGCTCCAGAGAGGGTGCCGCATCCGCTGGCGCCGTGTTCCAGCTGTGGAAGGTGGAGGACGATCAGGCGCGGCAGATCGCCTTCCCGGTGACTTTTCTCTACCCGGTCAACGAGCAAACCCAGCTCTCCATGGCCATGGGCCCGGCTTTCAGCACGGTGGAAAGCACGGGCAGCGCCGCCCTCAACGGTTTTTCGGACACGCGCTTCAGCGGCAGCTATCTCTTTAAAAACGAGAAACTCCTTGCCACCTTCGGCCTCAATCTCCCCAGCGGCAAGTCCGCTCTCAATACGGAAGAGCTGGCAGTGGCCAACATCCTCGCCCTGCACGCCTTTGATTTTACCTCGCCGATCCTCGGGCAGGGTCTGGACGTCAGTGCGGGCATGGTCAGTGCGTTCCCCCTCGCCGGAATGGTCGCTGGATTGGGCGCCGGCTTTTTGCTGCGCGGAGGCTTTGAACCCTACGAGAATGGCGGGGGTAGCTACAATCCCGGCGAGGAGATCACCCTTTCCGCCTCGGTGGACTATCCGTTAAGCCACCGGCAAAAGCTGATGCTGGATGCGGGATATACCCTGTATACCGCCGACAAGGTGGGTAGTGCCAAGGTATTCCAGGCCGGCAACCGCCTCACCCTCCAGGCGATGGCCTGGTTTCCCGGCTCGCGTGCCGGACTGCTCCTGCTGATCCGTGACCGTATCCGCGCCAAAAACAAGTTCAGCAGCGGCGAAGCTCTCATCCCCGAGCGCCAGAACAGCAACGGCAACGAGCTCGAGCTCTCCGCTACCGTCACCGTACCGCGCGGCGCCTATACCACCTTACGCGGCGTGGTCGAGGGCAAGGTCTATAGCAACAATGCCTATGAAATCGGCGGCGCCACCATCGGCGGTTTCGGCGCCGGTCTGAGCAAGACCTTCTCGCCGCACGTTTCGTTTGAGCTGGATGCCCGACTCTATGTCGGATCGCTCAAGACCGAGATCAATTCGGTCCATCTCACCGGCCTGAAAACCACAGGCGGTCTAAAATTCCGGCTTTGATCCTGTCGAGGAGTGATAACCCATGCGTTTGATGCTCAACAATAAATCAGCTGCCGTGCTCATCGCAGCCGCGGTGCTTCTCACCCTTGGCGGTTGCGGCCGGCAGAGCAATCAGCCCGATGGCTGGCCTACCCTGCGTCTGCATTTACGCTATGTCTCGCAGCCCGGTTCGCCCTCCTTTGTCGCCTCCCGGGGAGAAGCGCCGGCCGCCTTGGGCAAACTGGCTCGCCTGGTAGAGGATCAGGTCCTGCTGCTGCATTGCGATGACGCCACCCCCTCAGGTGCGGCGGATGCGACCGATTACCACAACGATTTCTCCCTCTATAACATCAAGCGGGATTCCTCCGTCACGCCCGCCCTCAAAAAAGCCCTGATCCTCGACGGCGCCAGCGGATATGGCCTCTCCAACACTTATGGCGCCGAAGCCGCTGAGCTCGATGGCACCCGGGGCTTCGAACTCTCTTTCCGCATGCGGCTGACCGGCCCGGCTACCTCCCGCGAGCAACGCATCTTCGACCGTCACGATCCCACCGGCGGCTTCACCGTCGGGACCATCATTCCCGCCGGTACCGTAGGATACGGCCAGCACCTCTACCTCCGCTTCAAACAGGACGGCACCGAGACGACCCTGGTTGGCAAATCCAATCTGGAGTTGGACCGCTGGTACAAGGTCACCGCCCGCTATGACCTCAGCCAAATGACGCTCCTAATCGACGATAAAACCGATACCTCACGCAGTGCGGCGGGCGCGGTCTCGCCCTCAAATCGCGCCACGGTTATCGGGGCCGGCTGGAACGGCGATGTGATCGGCTATTATTTCAAAGGACGCCTGGACGAAATCTCGCTCAAGACCAAGGTTGAGTATGAGGATCTGGACCGGGTCCAGCTGGCCATCTTTGATTTTTCTGAATATGCCAGCGAGGAGGCATTCTATCGCTCGGAGGCGTGGGAACACTATGCCCAGGCCCTGAATGCGATGACTGCCGATACGGCCTTCGTGCCGACCTGGGACCAATACGCCAAGCTCTGGCAGACCTATTTCAAGATCATCTCCGAACAGAACCTGATGGTGGATGGAGCCTTTGCGACGGGAACGGTGCGAGGTGTGGAAGGAATGAATGCCGTGGTGGTATCCGGCATCAAGGACGGTGTGATGAAATGGTATGGCGAGGCCCTGGTACTGGCGACCGGCGAGGGCGTGACCGATGTCTGGGTGCCTTTATATGGTTACGAGGGCGGCGCCTACTGATTGACCAGCAGCCGCTGCCGGACGATCCTGGCCATCTCTGCGGCGGCGCGGCTGTGCTGCATTCCCTCCAGCTTGCCGGAGGCCTGCGTTTTCCTCAGGCGTTCGTCCTCCGGCACATCTCCCCAATCCTTCAGTGTGATCCCCAGAACCGCTTTCACCACTTCGACCATGGCCTGCACCCGCCGCCGCTCTACATCCGGCTGCACGCGGTTGACGATCAGCCGCGGCTGGAACGACGCCCAGCCCTCGGCGATCACGGCGGTCAGGTGCGGATTGGCCTGCTGCAGCCGGTCGGTGAAGGCCGGCAGGGTCTCAACACGGTCCGGGTGCGTTAGATCACCGAGACGGCTGATCCGGGCGAAGAGTTCCGGCCAATGACGGGATTGATGCTGAATCTTGCGCAGAAAACCGTAGCGAATGAACTGGTAGCTTTCGAGCAGCGACGAATTGGGGATGCGCGCGATCACAAGGGAGTGATCGGCAGCGAGAAAGAGGTCGAGGTGGCGATAACTGGCACCCTGGCCGCAATCGATGATCAACTCGTCCGCCTGCAGTTTGCGCAGGTGCAGGAGCAGCTTTTGCTTGGCGGCCAGGGAGAGGCGGGGATGGTCAGCCATCGCAGAAGTACCGGTGATGAAGGCGAGATTTTTCAAGCCGGCCGGCTGCGGCAGACGGTTGATGTCTTCTCCCCGCTCCTGCAGGAAACGCCGCAGACGTGTCTCGTTCCCTGCCGGGTCGCTGCGTCCATACAGGCCGGATGCGGCCAGATCGCTGTCGAGAAGAATGGTGCTGCGGCCCAGATCCGCCAAAGCCATGGCGAGCAGCCAACTCAGGGTAGTCACGCCGCTGCCGCGATGTCCAGAGCCGAGGGCAAAAATACGCGGGCCCCGAACCGCTGCGGGGCCCGCGCTGGCGAGCAGCATATCGAGATCGATGGCGGCAAATTCGGCAAACATACGTTTTCCTTGTTGGATCCTGGCGGTATTGCACTGCAAGAGACAAGCCAGGAATGCGTAGTTTGCCGAAAAAATGACTCAGCAAAAACAATAGGTTAAATTTTTATCCCACCATCCTTCCGCTGCATTCGGGAGCCGCTGTACTAGGTGCATGACAGGTGTCCCTTTTGCGTGACGCGTGCCGCCCTCCCCCCTTTAACATCGCATTCCGTGACCGGCTCCGGCTACTTCTGAAACGGTGCAGCCTCCTTGAGATGGTTGACCTCCGTACCCATCACACTGTGCGGGATGGCGAAGGCGATCAGGGTGATGATGGCTGCGCCCAGCACCCAAGCGCGCACCCGCTCCGGACGGCGTAAATGCAGCGCGGCGATCAGCCAGACCACCAGGGCAATCAGGGTCTTGTTGTCCGTAAGATCGGTGCCAAAGGGCAGGCCGGTCCAGTAGGCGCCAAAAGCAGCGTGCTGTACCAGCGGGCCAAGCACCATGCCACCAACAAAAAGGAGCCCGAGCGTCCATAGAACCAGCCTGTCCAAGCGGGCTCCCCTTTTCAGCGCTTCCAGCCCGGTCCTGGTCGAGAGCAGCATCGCCATGAACATGACCAGAATGTGCGGAATGAGCACCGCAGCCGGAACCGGATAGCGGAACCGGCTGACGACCACGCCCTGCGCCGGGAGGCGCTGGGTCTGTCCATTCTGGGTATACTCGATATAATACTGCACTTTGCCGCCGGTGGGCTGCTCCGGCAATTCGGCCACGAATCGGCCTTGCTTGCTCACCATCGGCTGTGCGCTCCATTCGTCATTGGAATTGAGCCGCCGAAAAAAGATCGTCGCCTCCCCGGAATCGCTCCCCGCAGGAAGGGTCACCTGGTGATTTTCGCCGATGATATGGGCGCATGGCAATTTGTAGGAGATGGTCCGGCCATCGAGAAGAAAGGACCCGCGAAACGGATGAGTCGGACCGGTCAGCCGCTGATAGATGGCAGAGAAAAGCGTTATGACGATGGCCAGCAGCCAGAGAACAAGAGAGCGTTTCATGTCAACCTCGAAGGAAGGGCGGAGAATTTCGCAATCTAACAAACAGGAGAGGCCCTTATCTTATTCCATTCGGATGCAAAAGGGTTGAAAATAAGTTCTGAAAGCTTTACATTAAACCGATGATTAACCATGTCCGAACGTGTCCTTCTCTCAATATGAGGTAGTCTCATGTTCCTGCGACGCTTTTCCCTGATTGCACTCCTGGTGATTGGATTGCTCATCGCCTGCCGGGTCCGCAAGTCCATAGACACCGGCATCGAGTTCGTTAGAATCCCCGGCGGTGCATACTCCATGGGCGATACCTTTGGCGACGGCGACAGCGATGAGCAGCCGGTTTATCTCGCCAAGGTGAAAACCTTTTACCTCGGCAAAAGCGAGGTGACCGTAGCCCAGTTCCGCCGCTTTGTCGAAGCCACCGGCTATCAGACGGTTGCGGAAAAGGAGGGAAGCGGCTGGGCCTGGGATGGTCGCAAGATCGACCGGATCGCCGGGGCCAGCTGGCGCCATCCCGGCTTTGAACAGAACGACACCCATCCGGTGGTCAATGTCAGCTGGAGCGATGCCCAGGCCTTTTGCGAATGGGCCGGCTGCCGCCTGCCCACCGAGGTGGAGTGGGAGTATGCTGCGCGCAACCGCGGGGAAAAGATCCGCTTCAGCTGGGGCAATGAGACGCCCCAGGGCCTCCGGGGCGGCAATGTCGCCGATGAAACCGGGGCCGCCGGCTATCCTCTGAAAAGCTGGTTCAAGGGCTATTCAGACGGCTTTGTTTTCACCGCGCCGGTGGGTCAATTCGCTCCCAATGGGCTCGGACTGGTGGATATGACCGGGAATGTCCTCGAGTGGTGTTTCGACGCCTATGAAGAGTATATCGGTCCGATGCCGCCGAACCGCGAGTTCAACGCTATGCCGATGGAACGCTCGCGGGTGCTGCGCGGCGGCTCCTGGGCGGATGACCCCAACTACAGCCGCTGCAGCGAACGTGCTGGCCAGGACCCGGCTTTCTCTTTCCCTTGGATCGGCTTTCGCGTCGCCTCCTCCAGTAAACCCTGACTCTGCGCAATCGAAAGGAACCAACATGAAACGTCCAGCGCTGCTGCTTTCCCTCCATACCCTGCTTCTTTTTACGCTCCTCCTGCTCTCCTCGGGCGCCTTTGCTCTGCTCTTCGGCGCCGAAACGGCCGGCGAGGCCCGCCGACAGGTGACCTTCTTCTCGGTCTGGGCGCTGCCGCGTGTCTGGGTGGGGGCGATCCTTGGCTTTCTCGGTGTCGTCCTGCTGATGACCCGTCAGGCCACAACCTGGATACGCTTCGCCGCTCTCCTGGTGATCTTTTTCGCCTTCAGCATCGTTTCCATCCTGCCCTGGGGACGCTTCGCCGAGGGCATGGGGCTCCATCCGAGCCCGATGTGTACCATTGAAAAGTCGCTGATGTTCGTACAAATGGGGCGGACCGTCCCCATCGTCTTTTTCTCCATACTCGGCTTTATCCTGCTGATGACGCTCGCCGCCAATAAACTCTTCTGCGGCTGGAACTGCCCCATCGGCGCCCTGCAGGAACTCTTGCACCGGATCCCGCTGCCGCGCGGCTGGAAAGGCAAACTGCCCTTCCGTATCACCAACGCGATCCGCATCGCCCTCTTTATTCTCTTCGCCGGACTTCTCTTCGGCCTGGGCTTCAGCCTTTACGGCTGGCTCAATCCCTTCGAGTTTCTCCACTGGCGCCTTGAATGGGCGATTGTCCCGGCCTTCGCCGTCACCTTCATCGGGGCGCTCTTTTTCTACCGCCCCTTCTGCTATCTGGTCTGCCCGGTCGGACTGTTGACCTGGCTGGTCGAGCATTTCTCTATCCTGCGCGTGCGCCTCGACAAAAAGGCCTGCACCGATTGCATGATCTGCGTTAAAAAGAGTCCCTGCCCGGCGGTGCCGGCGATCCTTGCGGAAAAACGCAGCCGGCCCGACTGCCACGCCTGCGGCGCCTGCATCGAGGCGTGCCCGGAAAAGGCCCTCCGGTTCAAATGAGCCGGGGGATGGCATAATAATCAACCGCTGCATGGTCCACGGCGCCCCGCCCGCGGCCATGCAGCATCCTTTTCCCGGTGCCAGGAGATGAATACCCTGCTCGCTTTTTATCATCAGCTTCTCGCCTGCTATGGCCCCCAGGGCTGGTGGCCGCTGCTCGACCCTCCAGGCGAATCCCCCAGCCAAAGCGGCAGCCGGGGCGTCTACCACCCCGGCAACTATGACCTGCCTGCCACCCCTGGACAACGGTTCGAGATCTGCCTTGGTGCCATCCTGACTCAGAATACCGCTTGGCGCTCCGTCGAAAAAGCATTGATCAACCTGCAGCAGATGAAGGCCCTCCGCCCGGAAGGGCTGGAGGCCATTGACGAATCGCTGCTTAAGGAGGCCATCCGGCCTTCCGGGTATTTCAATCAGAAGGCGAAAAAGATCCGGACGTTTGCCAGGTTTTTCCTCGCCCTGGAGGAGCGCACCCCCTCCCGGGAGGAACTTCTCGCCCTCTGGGGCATCGGCCCCGAGACCGCCGACTCGATGCTGCTCTACGCCTTCAAGGTGCCCACCTTTGTCGTCGATGCCTATACCCGGCGGGTGCTGATCGCTGCCGGATGGATCGGCGGAACTGAATCCTATGATGCAATAAAAAGCATGTTCGAAAACCAGCTGCCGCGTGATCTGGCCCTTTTCCAGGAGTATCACGCCCTCCTCGTCGAACACGCCAAAAACCTGCGCGGATCGCGGCAGGAATAAAAAAAGGCAGCCGCGCTCCGGGCGGGCTGCCTTTTTTTACAGGAAATGGGCGGGCTACTTTTCTTTGCGCTGCTTCCGGGTGCCGAGGTCGTCCAGAATCGAATAAACCACCGGCACGATGAAAAGAGTGAGTAGAGTGGAGGTGATCAAGCCGCCGATCACCGCCTGTCCCATGGGCGCGCGGAACTCGCTGCCCTCGCCGAGGGCGAAGGCCACTGGGATCATGCCGAAGATCATGGCGAAGGTGGTCATTAGGATCGGTCGCAGCCGGATGGCGCCCGCCTGAATGAGTGCCTGAGTGCGCGCCACGCCCTGACGGCGCAGCTGATTGGCATAGTCCACCAGCAAAATGCCGTTTTTGGTCACCAGCCCCATGAGCATGATGATACCGATCATCGACATCATCGACATCGAACTGCCCCAGGCCAGCAGGGCCAAGACCGCACCGATCAACGACATCGGCAACGCTAGCATGATCGAGAAGGGATGAATAAAGCTCTCGAACTGTGCCGCCAGAACGATGTAGACAAAGATGATCGCCAGGGCCAGAGCCATGAGCATGTTAGCAAAGGTCTCGGTCTGCATCTGCCCCATGCCGACCACGCCGATGGCATACCCGGGCGGCACCTCCATCTTGCGGGTTTGCTGCAGGATGCCCCCCATGACCTGCCCTAGGGTTTTGTCATAGGTATTCGCCTCAACGCGGATCTCACGCTGCCGGTCGAAGCGGTTGATCTTGGAGGGACCCGAGCCCTGCTGGATCCTGGCGACATCGCGGATCGGCACCATCAGCCGCTGGCCGTTGCCTATATCCTTGCCGCTCTTGACCAATAGATCTCCTACGTCCTCCAGTGAAGAACGGTCCTCCTTTTTGAGACGGACACGCACATCGAACTGCTCGTCCCCCTCCTGGAAGGTGCTGGCGACATAGCCGTCGACCATGGCGCGTGCCGTGGTGGCGATCAGGGCGGCATTGGCCCCGAGATCCGAGGCCCGCTCGCGGTCAATACGGATGCGCACTTCCGGCTTGAAGGTCTCGAGGCTGTTTTGCACGTCAACCGCGCCGGGCGTCGCGCGTACGATCCCCTCGACTCGGTCGGCCAGTTTTTTCAGGACATTCAGATCATCTCCGCGCACGCTCATGATCATCGGTTTTTGCGAGCCGCCCATGCCCTGCTGGATGGTAAAACCGATGTTGGCGCCGGGGATGGACTGAAGCTCACTGCGCAGTTCGCCGAGGATGGCTTCAACGCCCTTTTCACGTTCCTTCTTGCTGACCAGCTTGGCAAATACTGTCCCCTTGGTCACTGGATCGTTGCCCGAGCCGATGGTGGTCAGCACCATCGTCACCTCGGGACGCTGGTGTAGGGTCTCCTCGATCCTGGTGCAAATCCGGCCGGTCTGCTCCAGCGAACTGCCAGGCGCCGCATCGACAGTGACGGTCAGCTGACTCATGTCGAAGCTGGGCATGAAGGCCGTGGCGAGGAAGCGGATGAGAAAGAGGCTGACGAAAAAGGTCGCCATGGCGCCGAAGACCAGGGTCTTGCGGTGATGCAGGGACCATTCGATCGCCTTTTTGTATTGTATGCTCAGGATCTCGAAGAAGTGGTTGAACCAGTAGAGGCCCCGGCGCAGCAGCGAGCCCTCGTTGGTCAGCTCCTCATCCTCCTCCCGCAGCCAGCGCGAGGAGAGCATCGGTGTCAGCGTGAAAGCGACAAAGAGCGAGACCAGCACGGCCGCCGAGACCGTGATTCCGAACTGGTAGAAGAAGCGGCCGGCGATACCGGGCATAAAGGCCACCGGGATAAAGACCGCCACGATGGTGAAGGTGGTGGCCATGACCGCTAGGCCGATTTCGCCGGTGGCCTTGCGCGCCGCCTCCATGGGCTTCTCGCCTTTCATCAGGTGACGGTAGATATTCTCGATGACGACGATGGCATCATCGATTAGCAAACCTACCGCCAAAGACAGGGCGAGCAGAGTCAGCGTATTGAGGGTGAAATCAAGCGCGTACATGATGATAAAGCTGGCGACGATCGAGGTCGGCAGCGCGATGGCGCTGATCAGGGTCGGCCGATGATTGGCCAGAAAGAGATAAACCACGATCACGGCCAATAGACCGCCATAGAGGATGTCAAAGAGCACATCACGCACCGAATCGCGGATGAAGGTGCTGTTGTCGCGCACGGTGACGAGCTGCACCTGGGGCGGCAGCTCTTTCCTGATCTCCGTAACTTGGCGGGTGATGCTGTCCGCTACCCGTACAGTATTGCTCCCCGACTGCTTGAGGATGCTGAGGACCACTGCGGGCTTGCCGTCGACGCGCGAGAGGCTGGTGCGCTCCTTGACGCCATCGACTACCGTGGCAATCTCAGAGAGGTACACCGGCTTGCCGTTGGGCGAGGCGACGATGACCTTGTCAAAATCGGCGACCGCGGTGTACTTGCCCATCGTACGCAGCAGGATCTGACGTTCGCCCTGGATCAGATTGCCTGCGGGCACCTCGACATTGGCCGCGGCGATGGCCTGCACCACCTCCTGAATCGAGAGGTTATAAGCCTGCAGCCGGGCGGCATCCACCTGGATTTCGATCTCACGCTCAGCCCCGCCGACCAAATCGACGCGGCCGACTCCGGGCACGTTTTCGAGACGTTTCTTGACGACATCCTTGGCAAAGGTGGTGAGCTCCTTATCGCCCATGCTCCCCGACAGGGCCAGGGTGTAGATCGGCGTGCTCGCCGGATCGAGGCGCTGGATCACCGGATCTTCAATATCGTCGGGCAGATCGGCGCGGATGGCCGCGATCTTTTCCCGCACCTCCTGGGCTGCCTGCTTGCCATCTACTTCCAGCTTGAACTGGATGATGACGATCGAGACATTCTCCTGGGAGATCGACTGGATATGCTCGAGCCCGCCGATGGTGTTGACGGCGTCCTCGATTTTTTTTGTGACATCGGTTTCAATCTGTTCCGGCCCCGCTCCCGCCAGGACGGTGGTGGCGGTAACATAGGGAAAATCGACATCCGGGAACTGATCGATATTCAATTTCATATACGAAAAGAGGCCCAGCACCAGTAGCGCAAGGATCATCATCGTTGCAAAAACCGGGCGATCTATCGAAACATCGGCTAATTTCATGAAAAGGTATACTCCTATTATTCAGCAGCGGCGATGATGTCAGTTGGCTGCAGGGGCGATGCTCACCAGGCTGCTGTCACGCAGATTGGTGGCTCCGGTGGTCACTACCATTTCCTGATCCTGCAAGCCTTGAAGGATCTCCACCCAAAATCCATCCGAAATGCCGGTGAGGACGGGCTGCGGAATGGCGCGGCCGCCGACCACCTTGTATACCTTGCTGGTCAGACCATCGCTGAGAATCGCGGTGGCAGGGACGACCAGGGCGTTGCTGCGCGGCGAGATCGTCACCGCCACCTTGCAAAACATCCCGGGGCGGTACCACTGATTCGCGGTGTTGGGGAATAGCGCCTTGACCTCGAAGGAGCGCGAGCGCACATCGGCCGAGCGCGAAATCTGCACGATCTTGCCCTGGACTCGTCCCTCCAACCCACCCTCGGACCAGATTTCGACGCTCTGGCCCGGAGCGATCTGCATGACATCCGCCTCATTGATGTTGAAGATGACCTTCATGCGGCGGATATCGGCGACGGTCGCCAGCACCGCACCCGGCTGCGAGAGATCGCCGAGGTTGACATTGAGGGCGGTGATCACCCCGGAGATGGGGGAGACCAACTCGACCGCGCTGCGCGCCGCCTCGAAATTGGCTTTGGCGACATCAAAGGCGGTCTGGGTGCCGTCGAGCAGCTGCTGCGAAATCGCCCCCTCCGCCAGCAGCACCTTCATCCGCTCCAGGTTCTTCTCGGCATTTTTATAGTTCGCCTCGGCCTGAAAATACTGGGATGTGGTGCCGCTTTTATCGAGCACGATGACGGTCTGGCCCTTTTGCACCGACTGCCCGACGCTGCTGTAGACGGCCGTGACTCGCTCCGAAATCTTGGCGACGATATTGGCCTGGGCCTCGCCTTCGAGCGTGCCCGTATAGCTCTTGTTCACTGCCAACGCCTCGCGTTTGACCCGGACGGTCTCCACCGGAACGATCTCGGCGCTGCTGTTCGCGGGCTTCGCTGTAGCCTGCTGTTCCGTCTTGCTGCACCCCCCCAGGAGCGCCAGAGCCGAAAAGGCCGAAACAAGGATCCATCCACGTTTTAAAACAAATGTGCTTTTCATCGTTTATACTCCACTTGATATCCTGTGAATGAAGGGATCAACGGCTGGTCCCGGTTGCAAACTCCCACTCGGTCTTGCTGACCAGATAATCATAAAGCGCCTGGGCGTAATTGGTTTGACTACGGGTCATCGCCACCTGGGCGTCGAGCAGCTCCAGCTGTGTGCCGACACCGCTCTTGAAGCGGGTCTGGGCGATGCGCACCGCTTTCTGCGCCTGCTCGATGTTCTTCTCCTGACCGCTCATACGCTTGCGGGCTTCGGTCATGCGCAACGCGCTGGCCTGGATCTGTACCTTGAGCCCCTCCTCCATCTTGAGGCGGGTGTAGCGCACCTTGTTGCGGTCCACTTTGGCCTGTTGCACCCGATTCCGTGTGCGGAAACCGTCGAAGAGGGGATAGGAGAGCGAAACCCCGGCATTAACCGTGTTGGCCCAGTTGTAATTGCCAAACTTGAAGGTATTATCCTGCGACTGCCAGACATAGCTGCCGACGGCATAGAGGGTGGGGAAATTGCCCGCCTTCTCTATGGAGATGTTTTTATCAAGCATCTGCTCCTGCAAGGCCAGTTGCTTGATGGCCGGATTGACCGCCAGGGCCTGCGCTTCGGCCTGTTGTGCAACATCCTCGGGCAGCTCTTCATAGGTCAGATCGCCTTCGATGGCCACAGGCTGGTCGAGGGGGATTGCCAGGAGATTCTTAAGCGCATTGACCGCCAGCTGATAGCTATTTTCCGCGGAAATCACCAACGGCTCGGTGTTGGCCAGCTGTACCTCGGCACGCAACAGGTCGTACTCGGCCGCGGCGCCGACGCGATACTGCGCCTGCACATTATTGTAGTTGGCCTGGATGACCTCCAGTCCTTGACGATTGGCCTCCACCAGCTTTTTGGCCAGCAGGATCTGATACCAGGCTTTGCGGGTGTCGCGGATGACCGCCTGCTGGGCGGCACTGTATGATTCCTTCGCCAGTTCGCGGTAGGTTTTAGCGATCTGCAGGGCAACCCCCACCTTGCGGCTGAAGAGGGCCTGGGAGAGCTGCACCGCGCCGGAGTAGGCGTTGTTGGAGCCGATTTCGAAGAGCAGGGTCTTGTTGGTCGGATTGATGGCGTTGCCGGGCGGCAGAAACATCACCTGCTTTTTGATATACCGCATATACTGCCCGGACGCAGTGAGCTGGGGAAAGGCCCCCGACCTGGCCTCGCCCACTTGGGCGTTGGCCTTGACGCGCTCCTCGCCGGCGATCATCAGATCGCGGTTCTGATGCAGGGCCATGGCAATCGCTTGCTCCATGCTCAGCGCTAGCGTGTCCCGGGTGGCCGACAGGGACTCGGCCTGAACGGATTGACCGCGCCACAAGAAAACAGCGAGAACGAGAAGGGATGTTACGCGAAATCTGGACATTGCTCGATTTATCCTTGGTTGGGTTTTCCGATTCCGTCAAAAAAAATCGTGGTAATCATATCGGCCGCCTCCTCAACCTCATCCCTGGGCATGGAATGCAGCGGGCCGAAGCGAGTCATGGTATAGGTGCGCACCATCCCCTCAAACAGGATGGCCAGCGCCAGCGGATCATAGCGGCAGGCACCGCATTGTTGCTGCTCCTCCTGGAAACTGTGGCTGATGGCTTGCCAGATTCTCTTCATGACCGAAGTGTAACGGGCCAGATAGGGTTTTCTCTTTTCCTGGCTGATCTGATGGATCCGGTGCATGACCAGGGCGATCAGCTCGGCGTTGTCGCGCGAATAGCGGATCATCGCGCCGGCATAGGTCGTCAGGCGCCGGCGGCCCTCACCCTCGCTCTCGATGAGGGTTCTGCGGGCGATGGCTTCCAGCTCGCCGACCAGCTGATCACAGATGGCGAGGAAGAGATCCTCCTTGGAGGAAAAGTAATTGTAGATCGTGCCCTTGCCGAACTCGGCGTGGCGTGCAATCTCCTCCAGGGTGGTCTCGTGATAGCCCTGACGGAGGAAAAGCTCACGGGCGGCGGCGAAAATATCCTGCTGCCGCGCCAGTTTTTCCCGTGCCTTGCGGCAAAGGGGGGGATGGGACATTATACAGAACCCGTTGGTTAGTTATATGACTGCTTGGTCATTTGGTGAATAATAAGTCATAATTTACTCACTTGTAGAGCAAAATGCAAGAACTATTTGCAGGAAAAGAGACGGTAGCGGATTTTAGACAGGGGAAGGGGGTACGGTCATAAGCGGTCGGGTTGCAGATGGGGTTCGCATGCGTTCACCATAATCGAGGCCGCTGCGGCGTATCGGGCTGCCGCTCTCGGCGGATTCCCTTAGGCGAGATACTTGGCTGCGATGGATCATGTGCATTGCGGGGTCGAGTAGAAAGAATAAGCGGCGTCCCAACGGTGCTGCCGGAGGGACGCCGCAAGGGGAATTCCTGGTGCTCGGCCGAGGGGCCGATCACGGCGTCTGGCGGTGCGGATCGAGCCGGGCGTTGTTGTCCCATAGGGTATAATCGCTGGCGGCCACCGAACCGTTGAGATCGATGTCGCTGACGCGGTATCCCGATTCGCTGTTCAGGTTGGCGCTGTGCCAGATCACATAATCGCGCGTGGTGATGATGCCGTCCTGGTTGATGTCGCCGGCCCAGAGGCCCCAGATGTTGGGCTTGAGCTCTACGCAGGCGCGGCCGCCCGGTCCTAAGGTCCAGGATTGGCTCTCGGCGGTCGTGAAATCGTACATGGCCGCCGGGCCGGAGCTCAGGGCTATCGGGGTGGCACTCATGACGGCGATATGATTACGATGGCGGATGACGATATGATAATTGCCGTCCGGTACCCCCTCCATGATGATTTGGGTGTTGATGCCGTCGTCATCGACCAGGGCACCATTCTTGTTCAGCAGCACGCTTTTGGCGGTTACGAATCCGAAACCGGCATCGCGTAGCTCGACCTGCACCCAGTCGGTGATATTGGCCGGTATGGAGGTGAGCATGCGATGGTCGGGATAGGGGGAGACCAGCGGAATCTGATTCGCGGTGTTCAGGGCTGTCGACATCAGGCCGCTGACGGGATCATAGGGGCCCTGGAGGAAGATCTTCGCCTGGAGATAGACGTAGCTGTTCTCGAGCCACTGGGCGAAGCGGAAGGAGGGTTTGCTGCCCGCCTTGGTGAACGCCCCGCCGAGGAAGAGGTCACCGCCGCCGAGAGCGTAAACGGTGCTGTCGAGGCCGTTGCCGGGAGCGCTCCAGCTGTTGGTGCCAGCGTGAAAGATGGCAAACCGTCGTGCCGGTAGCCCCCCCGCCTCCATGAAATCGCCGCCGATGTAGATGTTATCGCCGATCACATCGATGGCCCGGACCGGGCCATTGGCACCGCTGCTGACGGGGTCCCAGATCGAACCCGCCCAGCGGGCGAGGCGCCGCGCGGGCAGGGTACCCGCCTTAGTGAAATTGCCGCCGACGTAGACCACTCCGGCCAGGCCCGGCCGCATGACGTAGACGGTGCTGTCGAGGCCGGTGACCATGGGGAACCAGGCCTGGCGGTCGCCGGACCACATGGCCGCGTAGTTGAGATAGTAGCCGCCGCCCTGGGTGTTGCGGAATTTCCCGCCGGCGTAGAACATGAAACTCTCATAGGTCAGGGCATAGACCGTGTTGTCCATGCCGAGTCCGATCGGCTTCCAGGATCCGCCGTTCCAAAGAGCAACGCGATAGGCGGGCACGCCACCCGCGGTGTTGAATTCGCCGCCGGCCACTAACGAGTCGATGCCGTTGCTTGCAAGTGCATAGACGGTGCCGGTCCCGGGTGAGCCGTTCGAAAGACCTGTGCCGACAGCGGACCAGGCCGTCCCGCTCCAGCGGGCGATATTGCTGGCAGCGATTCCGCTGGCGCTGTTGAAACGGCCGCCGGCGAAAAGATCGCTCCCCTGCTTGGCCAGGGCATAGACGGTGCCGTTGATGCCTTTCCCGAGCGGGCTCCAGGTGGTGCCGTTGTAACAAATAATACTGCTGGCGCTGATGCCGCCGCCTTGTGTGAACGAGCCGGCGATATAGGTCATTGCTCCATCTCTCAGGATGGCGTAGACCGGGCCGTTAAAACCCTTTCCGGAGTAGAGCGACCTGAAAAATTCGCCATCCCAGGTGGCGATGTGGTTGGCGGTGACCATCCCTGCTGTGCTAAAGTCTCCGCCCACGTGCAGACGGCTGCCGCTGCAGGCGAGGGCGTAGACAAAGCTGTTGACGCCGTTGCCAAGAGCGCGCCAGGTGCTGCCGTCCCATTTGGCCAGACGCAGGGCGGCGATGCCGCCTATCGTGTAAAAGTGGCCGCCGGCGTAGAGGGAGAGGCCGTCGGTGGCGAGGGCGGTGACGCGCTGGTCAGCTCCGCTGCCGAGGGCGATCCAGGCAGCGCCGTTCCAGCGCGCAATATAATTGGCGGAGACGGTCCCGGCGGTCGTAAAGTCGCCGCCGGCGTAGAGAGCGCCGTTATGCCAGGCGAGGGCGCGGACGGTGGCATCGGTCCCGGCAGCCAGGGTGAACCAGGCGGCGCCGGTCCAGCGGCCGACGCGGTTGACCGGGGTGCTGCCGATGAAGGTGAAATCACCACCGACATAGAGATCGGTGCTGCTGGCGGCGAAGGCGAGGACCGGACCGTTGCAGCCGGCGCCGACGGCGCTCCAGCTGCTGCCGTTCCACTGGGCGATGCGGTTGAGGGCGATAGGACCGCTTGCGGTGAATTCGCCGCCGGCGTAGAGGGCGCCGTTGAAATAGCTCAGGGCGCGCACCTTGCCGTTAAAGCCTTCCCCGAGGGGGTTCCAGCGCGCTCCGTCCCATTGGGCGATACGCTGGCAAAAGATATTGCCGGCGTAGATAAAATCGCCGCCGATGAAAACCCCGGTCTCCGTTACCAGGATGGCGTGCACGTTGCCATCAACACCCGATCCGAGCGCGGACCAGGAGGCGCCGTCCCATTTGGCAATGCGGTTGGCCATGATGGGGCCAATGGCGCTGAAATAGCCGCCGACATAGAGCACGCCGTCGCGAACGGCCAGCGCGGTGACGATGTTGTCGGCGCCGGAGAAGGCGTACTCGGAGCTCCATTTCTCGATCGCTTCGGGGGTGGAGGGTTGCACGGTGCGTGCCGGGGTGAAGCGGGGCCGCCCCTGGCTATCGACCGACATGGTAAAGCCGGAGGGATCCAGGACGCCTGAAGGAGTGCTGCTGAGATCGATCGTCCCATCTGCGCGCAAGACCTTGGAGAGGGGCTGGAGAACGGCCGGTTGCGCCCAAGCAGAGCCGCCTGCTGCCCCCAAACCTGTGGCGATCCATAGCACAACTGCTGCGAAATCAAAGGCCGGATATCTCATCTCCCTTCTACCTCCTCTGCTGATCGTGAACGGCCTCTCTACGAAGTCGATCCGGGTGCTGCCTGTGAAAACCGTACGGTATCTGATCTGCTGTTATGTACGCGCAATCGGGATTTTTTGCGAAAAGTTTCGTCCAATTCCTTCCGTTTCGGCAGATGGAGATCCCCGCCGCCACCTCGCAATTTCCTTGCATTTCCCTTAGAAATGATGTACTTTAATCAAAATCGAATCGTCCCGGAATCGTCCCCCATGCGCAAGATTGCTCTACTTATACTGATGACGCTGTTACCGGCCTTGCTGCCTGCAACGGACACTTTTCCTCCGCGGCGGGGTGCGGTCAATGATTTCGCCGAGGTCATCCCCGACGCGGTGGAAGCGCAGATCGAAGCGCTGGCTATAGAGGTCTGGAATAAAGCCGGGGTGGCTATCGTGATCTGCACCATGCCCACCATCGGGGAAGCCGATTATCAGACCTATGCCAACGAACTCTACTCGGCGTGGGGCATCGGTAAAAAGGGCGAAGACAAGGGACTTCTGATTTTCAATGTCACGGATATTCGCAAGATCTGGATCGAAACCGGCTATGGGGTGGAGGGGTTCATCAACGACGCCCGCGCCGGCGATGTCTACCGCCGCTATATGGTGCCCAATTTCCAGCAAGGGAATTTTGGCGAGGGGTTCCTCGAAGCAACCCAAGCTTTCGCCGGCATGGTCGGTGAGGAGTATGGCCTGACCTTCGATAATCAGACCATCATGCCGCAGCGTGTGTCCGGATCATCCCTGGACGGGGAGGACTGGATTGTCGCCCTTTTTGTCCTTTTCATCATTGCCATGATCCTGATGGGGACTTCCCGCGGCACGGGCTGGGGATCAGGCGGCGGCTGGGGTTCGAGCCGGCGCGGCGGCTGGGGCAGCGATTGGGGCAGCGGTGGCTGGGGCGGAGGAGGCTGGGGCGGCGGTTTTGGCGGTGGTGGCGGCGGCGGTTTCGGGGGCTTTGGCGGCGGCTCGAGCGGCGGTGGTGGCGCCGGTGGCGGCTATTAGCTGGGGCTATTCCGGCAGGCACACGAACCTGCCCGTTATCCAGGAGCATAGGAGAAGAAGATGGCGAAGCATCCCGAATCACCCATGGTGATCGCCGGAGAATTCACTGAAGAGGTTAAAACGATCTTTGGCGAGGAACTCGTCGCCGTAATCCTCTATGGCAGCGCGGCCGGCGGCGCATGGCAGCCGAAAAAATCGGACATCAATTTCCTCATTGTCCTCTCCGAGGTGGCTATCACCGGACTGAATGCGGCCTTTCCCTTGGTCGAAAAATGGCACAAGCGCCTCCGTACCCTGCCGGTTTTCATGACGCGGCAGTACATCGAGGCTTCACTGGACAGCTTTCCCATCGAATTTCTCCACATGCAGCGCCGCCACACCACCCTCTATGGTGAAGATGTGCTCGAACCCCTGCAGATTGCACACGCCCATTTGCGGCTGCAATGCGAAGAGCAGATCAAGGGCAAACTGCTGCACCTCCGCGCAGAGTATCTCGCCACGCTGGGCAAAAGGCACCGGATCCAGCAGTTCTTCAACTTGACCCTGGCTGCCTTTGCCGTTCTCTTCAAGGCGTTGCTCGTCCTCAAGGGGGCTGAAATTCCAGCGGAGGCGGGTGCGACCATCCTGCGAACCGCCGAAGTCTACGGACTGGATGTGGACCTCTTTCAGCAGTTGCTTCAGGCCGGCGACAGGAAGAGCAAGTTATCCCATGTCGAATTGAACCATATTGCAGCAGCTTATGTTGAAGAAATCAACAAGTTGGCACGGATTATAGACCAAATGGAATAGTAAAGGGAGGAGCACATGTCGAAAGCATTAAAAACCATCCTGATCGTCGTCGCGATCCTGGCCGTCATCGGCTTCCTGATCTTCACCCCGTATAACCGGCTTGTCGGCCTCGACGAGGGGGTTAAAAACGCCTGGGCGCAGGTCCAGAACCAGCTGCAGCGTCGAATGGACCTGATCCCCAATCTCGTCAAGACCGTCGAGGGTTATGCCAATTTTGAACGTTCGACCCTCGAGGCGGTGATCAATGCCCGCGCCAAGGCGACCAGCACCCAGATCAATGCCGGGGACATGAATCCGGCGCAGCTCCAGCAGTACATGGAAGCCCAGAACGGCCTGACCAGCGCCCTTGGCCGCCTTATGGTCGTCGTCGAAAGATACCCCGAACTGAAGGCCAATGAGAATTTCATCCGCCTCCAGGATGAACTGGCGGGAACCGAAAACCGCATCGCGGTCGAGCGCAAGCGCTACAACGATGAAGTGCGCGTTTACAATCAGTCTGTGCGCAAATTCCCGACGGTTCTCATCGCAAATCTCCTCGGCTTCCCACAAAAACCTTACTTCGAGGCTCCGGTCGAGGCCAAGACAGCGCCGACCGTTGATTTCAGCGGCCTCAAGAAATAATGCGCCGGCGCCGCAAGGCCGCCCGATTCCGGTTTTAAAAAAGCCGGTGCAGGTATCCTGCACCGGCTTTTTCAGTTTATCGAGGACGCGCTACCGGGTGCGCGCCGTTTTATCTTCCTCGAGGCGGGCTTCATATTTGGAGGGGCATTTGAGCATGAGCCGGGTCGCGGCGAACGTGCCGTCCGCGAGCATCTTGCCCTCGGCCAGCACCCCCTGCGCATCCGCCAGCTGGTCCGGCATCACCCCCTTGTAATAGACGTGCAGGCTGTCCGGCCCCTCGATCATCGTAAAGCGGACCTCGATTTTTTGAGCATCCCAACGGATGGAGGCGGGATCCACATAGCCGCTCACCCGTAAACCCTCGCCCTTGATGGTTGCGGCTTTTTCCCGGATTTCGGAGACGGTCAGGTAGTAGACCGAACTCTCCTTGAAGCTGGTGACCATGAGATAGATCAACGCCGCGATAATCACGCTAACGCCGATGAGTATTTTAGGTTTCATCTCTTCTCCTGCTGCTGGATCCCGATGAAGTTCGTTCAATGTACGCAATTTCATGATTCCAGTCAAGGTGCGAAAGGGCCAGGATACGCCGCAAGATCCGGCTCTCACCTGATGCCTCACGCCATTTGACGGGCAAGGCGGCTCCCGCCCGGCCTGGCGCTTTCCGCTTGCAATTGTGCGCAAATTGCCTAAATTGGAGGGAACCCAAACGGAGTCCCTCATGGCTGGCGAAAACCATGACCCGGGCGGCGCCATACAGCCCGATCTTGAAATCCTGATGCACCCAGCGGTTTCTATCATCCTGCCCGTTAATAATCGCCGGCATCTTCTGGAACGCGCGCTCGCCTCGGTCGAGGCGCAGACCTTTACGGATTATGAGCTGCTGATCGTCGATGACGGCAGCAGCGACGGGCTCGAGGCGTGGATGCCGGCCCTCCAGGAGATGCACCCGAATTGGCGCTACCTCAGACACCGCAACCGCAGGCTTTCCGCCACGCGCAATATCGGCATCCATGCCGCCCTCAGCGAGTGGGTGACCTTTCTGGACGCCGATGATGAATATCGGCCGGATCATCTCCGGCTGCGTATCGAGTATGTGCGCGCCCGCCCTGAAGTGGATCTGGTGCACGGCGGGGTGGAGTTGTGCGGCCCCGAAGAGAGCCATTGGGTGGAGGATGCCTTCCATCCCGGTGCATTGATCCATCTCTCCCAATGCATCATCGGGTCGACGCTTTTCGGGCGCAAGCGCCTTTTTCTCGAGAGCGGCGGTTTCCGACTTCAGGACTATTCGGCTGAATCGGAGCTGATCGCGCGTCTTAGCGAGCGGTATACCATCGAGCGGGTCGATTTTCCGACCTATATTTACCATACGGGGCTGCCGGACAGCATCTGCACCCTGCGCAAGTCAGGCCGTGCGCAGGGCGCGCCAGAGTGATTCCAGAGCGAGGCCGGGGTCCGGGTGATCGCAACCGATCTCGTGGTAGCGCGCGGCGTGACGGGTGGCGGTGCGTTGTGAGAAGGTGAGTGATTCCCAGAGGGCTGAATCCCGAATGGCAAGATCAGCGGGGGTACGCCGCCGCACCGGCAGACCGCTGATCCGGCTGAGCCGTTCCGCCAGTTCCGTCTGGCGCATCGGCGCACCGCTGACCAGGTTGAAGGTCGTCCCGGTTGGCGCCGTTTGTGCCAGCCGCAGGATCCATCTTGCGGCATCCTCCACATGGATCAGCGACATCCAGTTCTCGCCGGAGCCGTAGAGCGGGACGAAACCCTCCCGCCGCATGGGATCTAGATAAAAGCTTTTCAGCCAGGAGCGCGGGCCGTAAACCCAGGCCGGCCGCATGATCTGAACCGGAAGCCGACCCGCCTGCAGTGCTGCGAGCACCGGCGCCTCGCCCCGCGCATACTGGCGGGCAAATCCCACGGGATTCAGCGGGTGCTCTTCATATACCTCGGCATCGGCGGAGGGCCCATAGGCGAGGGTACCGGCCACCAGCACCAGCAGCGGGGGATGCGCCTGACCTTCCAGCCAGCTGAGAAGCCGCCGGTTGGCCCGTGCGCTGCGCCATGCCGCGATGCGGCGGCCGGACCTCCCCGGCGCGGAGAGACGGGCCAGATGAAGGATGATGGTCGGAGGATCCGCTTCGAGGCTGCGCCAGGGAAAGGTCGGCAAGCTGCCGGGAACTGTGCGGGCGCCGGAGAGCTCGCTGGCGAGGGGTGTGCGATGTGCCAGGCACGTGAGGCGATCACCCGATTCCAGAACCGCACGGGCGCAGGCGCTGCCGATAAAGCCGCCGGCGCCGAGGATCAGGATATGGCTTTGCGTTGCCATCGGCCTCAGCCGATTTCCAGCATGCGGGTCACCGCCTGCAAGGCGCGCATACGGATCTCCTCGGGCACTTCGACCACATAGCGCGTCTGCCGCAGGGATTCCAGGGTATCCTCAAGAGTGATTTCGGCCATGTGCGGACAGCGCACGCTGCAGAGCCTTAGCAGCTCACGGTCGGGATTTTCGGCCGCAATGTTGTCGCCCATGCTGCACTCGGTCAACAGCAGATAGCGCGGCGCCTTGGTCTCGCGCACATAGCGGATCATCGCAGAGGTGCTGCCGGAAAAGTCGGCAGCCGCGGTCACCTCGGGCCGGCATTCCGGATGAGCCAGGATGACCACGTCGGGGAACTGGGCGCGAATGTTTTCGATATCCTCGACGGTGAATTTGTCGTGAACCTCACAGCGGCCCTCCCAGCCGATCATTGCATATTCAAGACCGGGCTCGGGCCGGACCAGGCCGGCTGGACTCTTGACCGGGAAGACGATCGTCTTGCCGGTCTCGCGAGCGACATTGCCGGCCAGATACTGATCGGGCAGAAAGATCACCTTATCCGACTTGAGCGACTCCACCACCTTGACCGCATTGCCCGAGGTGCAGCAGATATCGGTTTCAGCCTTGACGTCGGCATAGGTGTTGATATAGGTGACCACCGGCACCCCAGGGTAGAGTTGCCGCAGTTGGCGGACATCCTCGGCTGTAATGCTTTCGGCCAGGGAGCAGCCCGCTTTGGGTGAAGGGATGAGCACCGTCTTTCCGGGATTGAGGATCTTGGCCGTCTCCGCCATGAAACGGACGCCGCAAAAAATGATGATGTCGGCCTCGACTTCGGCAGCCCGGCGGCTCAGTTCCAGGGAGTCCCCGCGAAAATCCGGCACGGAATGATAAAGGGCGGGTTCCATATAGTTATGCCCGAGGATAACCGCATGGCGCTCCCTCTTGAGCCGGTTGATCTCCTCCGCCAGCTCCGCCTTGTAGCGGATCTCGGCAACGGGGATGACATTTTTCAGTTTGGCATACAGGTGTTCGAATTCAGGTGAAGCATTCATCATCAGACCTCTCCAACCAGGAAGACCGGATTTACAGGAACATCGCCTGACAGGGGCGTGTTTTACTGGGTGAAACTTAACCATTTCTTGGGATAAAAACAAGGGCTGCTGCGACGCCGCTACGCGTCCCAGCGTGAAATGGAGCATCGCGATGCACTTCATCAAGAAGAGATGTTTCAGCCTTGCGCTCTCCGGTCTGGTCTGGAGCCTGACCACTGCCGGCGGGGCGCAGACCCTCACCGTCCACTCCGGAGCCCCTGCCGGCTATCTCCTGCGCGACGGCCGGCGATTCTTCGCCATCGGCACCCGGGTGGACGGGATCAAGGTCAAGCCCGTCGATGAATCGACCTTCTCCAGTCTGCGCGAGATCTTTAACACCCTCTGGATCACGATCCGCGATATCGACGATCCGAAACACCTCTATCCCGACGGCATCTTTACGCGGCTCGATTACGTGCGGCATGACAACGGCCTCTTCCTCGCCGGCGATCTGCCCTGGCGCTTGCAGACCGAACCCGGATGCATCATCGACGTCAACCGGGACGGGATCTTTCAGCCCAGCGAACAGCGCGTCGCGCACAAACGGGTTGCCCCCGCTGCAGCCCGGCGGGCGATGGAGACCATCTACCGTGAGGTCAATCCGCCCGGCGGACCCAAACGCAGCATGATCTATTATCTGATGGATGAACCCGATGCCGGCTATGCCACCGACCATCACTGGGCCTTCACCGATTCGCTGCTCAAGCGGTTTTACGATCAGCGCCGCAAGGGTACCCTGGCCTATATCGATCTCGGACCGGTCACCGGCAGCAAATTGCTTTATGAAAAAAAATATCCCCTGCGCGCACCCGATAAGGGATCGGCGGCCTACTTTGCCAGCCTCAAGTACAGCTATGCCAGCGTGGACGAAAATGTTCGCGTCACGGCGCGCACCTATGCACCGGTCGCAGATATCCTTGGCATCAATTCCTACGATGCCACCAACCGCAGGCCCTCTCTGCTCGGGGAGGCGGTTACGGCCATTCAGGAGGCTGCAGGTTACAAGCCCGTCTGGCCCTGGGTTTCCGCCGAGCCGTATCGCTACAGCAGCCCGGCGAGCATGTACACCACCGTCCGGGCCCAAATCTTTTCAGCCCTTGTCCATGGCGCCACCGGCATCCTTTTTTACAACGATCAGAGTGTCGTGGCCCGGAGCAGCCAGGCGCAGATCTATTGGGACCGGATGTTTGATCTGGTCAAGGAGGTGGTCCTCTATCGCGATGTTCTCGAGAATTTTACCGCCGTGAGCAGCCGGTATGCGGGCGCCGTCCAGTGGCGTTGCTTCAGCCGCAACCCGAAGCATGGCGGATCCCTCTATTACTTCGTGGTCAATACCTCCACCGATGACCAGAGTCTGCAGTTGCCCAACGGAGCGCAGCTCGGTCTTGGGGAAAACGAATGCGGCGTCTGGTTGAACACCGGCGCCGCGATACGGCAGCTCGCCCCGCTCGCTAACCTCTCGTTCGAGGTCTGGCAGGGATCGGCGGCGGCGCAGTTGCCGTCGCAATGGACAGCGGTGCTCCCCGAAGGAACCTCTGTGATCCGCTCTTCGACCGGGGCGAAGCTCGGAGACTATTGCCTCCAGTTGGAGGATCACGCTGCGGGCAGAGACCAGACCGCGGCACTCCGTCAGAGCATCCCCTGCGCTGGCGGTGAGACCTACGAGTTGCAGGCGTGGTGCCGTTTCGAATCCGGCAATCCGCAGCGGTTGAGGTTGCAGTTTTATGACGGCGCTGGCAAACTTTTGCTCGAAAAGGAGAGCCTCGGGCCGGGAAAGAAAAACGGCTGGCAGCTGGTCCGGACCGTTGCTCAGGCTCCGGTTGCCGCCGAAACGCTGGCGGTTGTCCTCAGCAGCGCCGGCGGAAAACTGCAGGGGCGCAGCAGCTGGGACGATCTCCTGCTGCGTCTCCAATAAACCATCCATCCTCGGCCCGAGTCTACAGCACCAGGGTGAAGCGGTGCGGCAGATGGATCCGGTAAAATCCCTCCGATTGGGCGACAGCCGCCAGGTTGCGCCCCCCCACCTGCAAAATGTGGTACCGCAGCGGACCGGCTGGCGCCGGTAGGCGCCCTTCGCGGAAGAGTTCTTTGAGCTCCGTATCGCTGAATTCGATGACGGGCTGCAGTGCCTGGTCGCTGAACCGCTGGATGGCCGGCGTGGTCAGCCGCCAGAAGTTGGTCTTCTGATGAGCGAGCGGCAAACCGGCCATCATCAGGGTGCGCTGCGGCAAGCGCTCCCATTCCGGCGCCAGGATCCAGAGTCGGTGCTGCGTGCGCAGGAAGCGGCCGGCGTGCAGGGCCTCCACAGGCAGGCCCCACAGGGTTTCGAGATGATCGAGCAGCGGCGCGATCGCGGGATCGCCCGCCGTGAGTGAATCCACCCAGGGCATGGTTTCGGTCACCGGTCGGATAGGGAGGGGGCCGGTTTTGCGCAGCCGGGCGATGAAGAAGCCCTCGAAGGGGAGAGGCCAGGGATGGATGCGCACGGCACGCTGCAGCGCGGCAGGGAAGGTGTGACCCTGATAGGCCGTGAGTGGCGGCCGGCAGCAGGGAGCGCTGGAGAAAGGGATGGTTTCGAGCTCGACCGGATAGCGGGAGAGAATACGCTCCAGGACCCGCTCATCCTCCTCGGGGCAGATCGAACAGGTGGAGTAGACGATGACGCCGCCGATTCGGGCCGTTTTGATCCCGGAAATCAGCAGCTGTTCCTGAATCCCCGAGATCTTTTCGAGAAAGGTCGGAGACCACTGTGACTGGAAAGCCCGAGTAGGCAGGTTGGAGAGGGCGGAGCAGGGGGCGTCGACGAGGACGCGGTCGAATTGTTCGGGAAAATGGCGGCCCAGGCTCTGCCCCGGCAGATTGAGCAGGCAGCTATTGAGGACACCCGCGCTGAAGAGGTTGGCCATGAGCGGTTGCAGGCGGCGACCGGAGCTGTCGTTGAGGAGGAGTTGGCCGCGGTTTTGCATCAGGGCGGCGATCTGGGTCGATTTCGAGCCCGGCGCTGCGCAGAGATCCAGAACACGCTCCCCTGGCCGGGGATCGAGGGCCAGGACCGGCAGTTGCGAGGAGAGCCCCTGATAGGCAAAGGCCCCCGCGAAAAAGGCAAGGGTGTGGCTGAGCGGCAGCCGATCCTCCTCGAGAACCAGGCCGTCGGGATTGACCGGATGCGGCCGGGCGCTCACCCCCCAGCGCTCGAAGTGGCGGAGCAGTGTCGTCCGCTCGCTTTTAAGGGTGTTGATGCGCAGGGCGGGGGGCTCCATCGGCGCCTCGGCAAAGGCGGCATAATCGTCGCCGAGCAGCTGCTGTAAATAGCGGGTCAGTTCTAAGAGGGTTCGTGTTTTCATCTTTTATGCCCCTGGCCTGGTTCTGCCCAATATAACCAAACCTGCGGACGGAATCAAGTCCCGCGATCGGGCTGCGGCAGATGGAAAGTGCGATGCAGCCGGGAGCGGATTCTTCGTGCGTTTGATCCGGATTTTTAATATATTGTGTCCGCATGCTATCCCAAGGAGCACTCCCATGATCGAACTGGTCCATCTCCACAAATCCTACAACGGCCGGGTCAAGGCGGTCGATGACCTCACCCTCACCATTCCGCCCGGCCAGATCGTCGGTTTTCTCGGCCCCAACGGCGCCGGCAAGACCACCACGCTTAAAATGCTCACCGGCATCCTCAATCCCGACAGCGGGGAGATCCGGGTCAATGACCTCGACCTGCGCCGTGAGACCATCCGGGTCAAGGAGCAGATCGGCTTCATCCCCGACAGCCCGGATATGTTTCTCCGCCTCACCGGCCTCGAGTATCTCCGCTTCATGGCCGATCTCTATCATGTCGCTGCCGCAGAGCGCAAGCAGCGTATTGCGACCTATGTCGGCCAATTCGAGATGGGGGAGGTACTCGGCAACAAGATCCAGAGCTATTCCCACGGCATGCGCCAAAAAATCGTCCTCATCGGGGCGCTGTTGCACGATCCGGCGGTCTGGGTGCTCGATGAGCCGCTCACCGGTCTCGATCCCAAATCTTCCTTTCTCCTCAAAGAGATCCTGCGCCAGGAAGCGGGCCAGGGCAAGACGGTTTTTTTCTCCACCCATGTGCTGGATGTCGCCGAGCGGCTCTGCGATCGGGTGGCCATCATCCACAAGGGCAAATTGCTTTTCGACGGGACGATTGCCGGGATGCGCGACCACTTCAAGGCGAACGAATCGCTCGAAAAGATGTTTCTGGAGATGACCGACGATGAATAGATTCCTCTCGCTGACGCGGATCCTGCTGAAAAGCAGCTATGCGCCATTGGCCAGCGGCCGGTTTTCCCGCAGCAAGACAGCGGCGCTGGTGGTGCTGATTGCGGCCGGGCTGATGCCGCTGATCGCCGCGATCGTCATGCTCGTTGGTCAGCTTTATGCGCCATTGGCCGGGATCGGCCAGCAGGGCATGATCCTCGCATTCGGCTGCGCCCTGACCGGCCTGCTGATCTTTTTTTTCGGCATTTTTTATGTCATCACGACCTATTACTTTGCGCAGGATGTCGAGTTCCTCCTGCCGCTGCCCCTCAAACCCGGACAAATCCTCGGAGCCAAATTCACCGTCACGCTCCTTTATGAATATCTGACGCAGCTGCTCATCCTCGCCCCGCTGCTGGTGGTGTTCGGGATCAAGAGCGGCGCCGGAGCCGGCTATTATCTGATCGCCCTGGTCGTTTTCTTGACCCTGCCGGTCATCCCGCTGGTGTTGGCTTCCCTTCTAGCCATGCTGCTGATGAGCTACTCTTCGGTTGCCCGGCACAAGGACCGCTTCCGCATCTGGGCCGGCGGATTGGGCTTGATAGCCGCTCTCGGTCTGCAGTTTCTCATGCAAAAAGCAATGATCCATACCAAACCGGAAGATATCGTCCGGATGCTTCAGGAGGGCCGGAATAGCCTGATCGATCTGGGCTTGTGGCTTTTCCCCGGGGTTAAATTCGCTGTCTACGGCTTGATGCAAAGCGGGCCGGCCGCGGGATGGCTCTATTTGCTCGCTTTTCTGCTGCTCTCGGCTCTCTTTGCTTTGCTGATGCTGGCTGCGGGCGGTGTGCTGTACTTCCGCGGCGCGGTCGGCGGCTCAGAGAGCTTTGCCGCACGCCGTGCTTTGACCGGAGGGGAACTGGCCAAGGCCACCCGGTCCAGCCAGCCGGTCAAAGCCCTGATCCTCAAGGAGTTGCGGCTGCTGGTGCGCACGCCGGCTTTCTTCATGAACTGCGTGCTCATCAATTTCCTTTGGCCGGTGATGCTGCTCTTCATCGGAGGCAGCGGCGATTCACAGGAAATCGAAAAGATGGGCCAGATGCTCGGCGGCGGCTTGCCGGCCAGCACGCTGCTCCTGCTCCTGCTCGGCGCGAGCCTGTTCATTGCTGGCTCGAGCGGTGCCAGCGCTTCCGGCATCTCGCGGGAGGGCAGCCAGTTCTTCGTCAGCAAATACCTGCCGGTTCCCTTCAGAGTCCAGGTCCAGGCCAAGCTGGCGATCGCCTTCGTGCTCCCCTTCGCCGGCCTGACGGTGCTGCTGGGGGTGCTGGCCATCCGTTACCATCTTTCACTGCCGCTCCTTGGCGCCGGGCTGTTGATTGCGCTGCCGGCCCTCGCCCTGCCCGTGCTTGCAGGGCTGATCCTGGATATTCATTTTCCCAAACTGGTCTGGGACAATGAATATCGCGCGGTCAAACAGAATATGAACATCATGCTGCTCATGCTCTTCAGCGGCTTGCTCGGTGCCGCCTGCATCTGGATGGCTCTGAAGCACGGTGGGCTCGGCTGGAGCCTGGTTGCGGGTCTCGCGGCGCTGCTCACCTTGGTCGATATCGGACTGTATCTGGTATTGCAGAAAAAAAGTGCCGGCTGGATGTCGGCGATTCAGGCATGACGTGAACGGATCTGTGAATGGGAGTGGCGTATGAGCGACTATGAACAGCTTAAGGAGCGGGTCTTTGCGGCCAATATGGAGCTGCCCCGTCACGGCATCGTCATTTTTACCTTTGGCAACGTCAGCGCCATCGACCGTGAGGCGGGTGTCGTGGCGATCAAGCCGAGCGGCGTCCCGTACGAGGCTTTGAAGCCGACGGATATCGTGGTGGTCGATCTGCAGGGTAAAGTGGTTGACGGGCGGCTGCGCCCATCCTCAGATACCAGAACTCATCTCGTCCTCTACGAGGCTTTTCCCGGGATCGGCGGTATCGCCCATACCCATTCCACCTTCGCTGTCGCTTGGGCGCAGGCGGCGCAGCCGATTCCCCTGCTCGGCACCACCCATGCCGACTCGCTCCACCTCGACATTCCATGCACGGAATTCATGAGTGCCGCGGCGATCGCCGGCGATTATGAAACCGCGACCGGGCATCAGATCACCGCTGCCTTTGCAGCCCTTTCACCTCAGGAAATCGAGATGGTGCTGGTGGCTGGCCATGGCCCCTTTACCTGGGGGGCGACACCGGAAAAGGCGGTGCAGAACAGCGTCATCCTCGAGGAGTTGGCCCGAATGGCCTATCTCACCCTGCAGATCAATCCACAAACCCCGCGTCTACCGCAAGCCTTGATCGACAAACATTATCAGCGCAAGCACGGGCCGCAAGCCTATTACGGGCAGTCCAGGAAATAGCCGGCCGAAGTGCAGGCGGCTCTCACCGCCGGAGGCCGATGTGCCGGTGCGCTCCTATGGGGAGAGGCTCCATATCACCCCCGCACGGCCTCGATGAATCGCTCGATCCCGTGCAGCAGCCACTCCGGCGACAAATGGGCCTCCTCCATGATTTCCGCGATGGTGCCGCCGGTTCGCCAGCGGTCATCCCAATCCGGGGTCATCGCCAAGCGCGCTGCGCGCCGGTTCGCCAGCCACGGCTGCATGGTAACGCGCGCCCCGTCGCTGATCACCGTCGATCGTTCCCACTCCTCTTCGCTCACCATCTCTCTCCGGAAGGCCTCATCCTGACGCATGAACAGCTCATGGCTGACCGCTGCCACCAGCTGGATGTTGAGCCGGCGCCTCTGCAGATCGGGCAGGAGTTCGAGCAGGTTCACCGTGGTCATCGTGCCTTGAACAAAAATCGTTCCCATCTTCGGCAGACCGGGATCGTAAGGCCGCAGCAGATAGGCGCCGCGGGCTGCTGCGGCGGCTACGGGCAACCCCAGGGCCTCGCGATCCGGAATGTCGATGGCCGGGCGCGTCAGGTGCAGGGCGATAATCGGGACATCGCTCATCAGGGCGGCCGAAAGCAGGACCGGGACTTCATTGTGCTCCCAGGGGTGCAGGTTGATGATCTGACCGGACGGGAAGAGCTGCGTGACCCCCGGTGCAAAGATGCCGAAATGGGTGCGCGAATCGTCGGCCGTCTCCGGGCCGGAATGGCCGGCGATCCAGAGGATTTTGCCCATCCGCACCGGGGCGTCCTGGACCATCTGGCTGAAAAGGCGGAGGGGGCCATATTTGAGATAGCTGAAGGCGCCGTATGTGGAGCAGGCCGCGTAAAAGCCCTCAAAACGGGCGGTGGGATCGCTTGACAGGTTGACCGCCGCGAGGCCGGTGCAGATGCCGGCGTTGGCCAGTTCGGTGATCTCCTGGGGCAGGAGGGCGCCTCGGGGATTGGTTTCGCGGTCATAGAGCCCGCAGCCCGGCAAATCCTGCCAGTCCCGGGCGAAGCCGGCGATGTTGGTCGACTCGGCCAGGTCGGCTGAAAGGGCGATGAAGAGTGGACGGCCATAACGGGATTGGCACAGCGCGTTGACATAGGCGCCAAAAGCCGCCAGCCCCTGACGGTTGGCGGCGCGGGTGCCGGGCGGCAGAAAAAGCGCGGCGGGATAACGGGTAAAGTCGATCAGATCGGGATCGCTGCCGGGATCCCTGCCACCCCCCCTCTCGCTCCCGTCCGCCCCGACCGCGCGCTTCGACCGGACTCCCCCCCTCTCGCCCCCGCCCACCCCAGCGGCGCGTTCCGGCACCCTCGCGGCTATCTCACACAGCCGCTCCGCCGTATAGTCAACCAATTCCGGCTGCAAATCGAAGAGCGACAGCACCTTCTCCAGGTTCTGCCGCGTCTGCTCGCGCTGCTCGACGGCATCGGTGGGCGCGGGCGCTTCGAATCCGATGAAAGAGATCCCGTACTTTTCCATGAAGGCCCGCCTGCCCTCCCAGAAGGCCGGGCTGTTCATCGGATGCGGCGTGCCGTGCGAGGCCGCATCGTAAATCCCGTACCCGCGCCCCTTGCGAGTCCTGAACCAGGCTGCCTTGGGGCGCAAGGGCGACCGGTCCGCGGCCAGATCCTGCAGGGTGCTGCTGACCGTCTCCCAGTTCATCCCCTCCCCGGTACCGAGAACCCGCCAGCCATGGGCGGCGAACCACTCCGCCGGCCCGCCGTGCACGACCCGGCTGACCGGAAAAGCATCGATGCCGAAATCGTTCCAGTCGATGAGAAAGTACAGATTGTCCAGACCCAGTCCGTAAGCCGAATTCATCGTTTCATGGACTATACCAGGGGTGAGTCCGCCCTCGCCGTCGAGGACGAAAACCTTCACGCCGCTGCAGCCGGCCAGTTTCAGGGCGAGGGCCTGGCCCGCTGCGGCAGCAGCGCCATGGCCGGAGGGTCCAGTATTGTGCTTTAAAAACAAAGTCTTGCCCGCCATCTCGGCATGGCCGGGCAGTCCGCTGCGCCGTCGCAGCAGGAGCAGGTCTTCCAAGATCAACTGCCGTGCCGTATCCTCCGGCCGCCAGTATTTTCCCCCGCCGCCGCGGCGCTCACGCCGGCGCAGCGCTTCATTCAACACGGCCAGGGCGGAGTAGACCAGGGGATTGGCGTGTCCGGCCGCGAGGATGAAGCGGTCCGCCAGCGGTTGCAGCGGCCTGCGGATATCCCAGCGCATTATCCCGCCAAGCATCAGGGCGAGCAGGATGTGGGCCTTGGAGCGGGAGCCTCCCGGGTGGCCGCTCTGGCGCAGGTTGAGACTGAAATCGATGCACTGATCCACCATCTCCCGCAGCAGTTCCCAGTAGGGAAAATGCTCCTGCAACGCTTCCCGATCCTCTAGGGCCGGTATGGTCATCGTCTCTCCCTTCCTGCGAAATCGTCAACAGGGCCCTCGCCGGTGCACCCGGAGGTACAACGGATGTACCTCAGGGTACACTCTTGCAGCTGCTCCTTCATGACAAAAAATACATAATATATTATTAATAAATAGATTAAAATAAACGGCCTGCTGTTTCTGAAATTTGGCATCCCGCTTGCAAAAACCGGGTCAGAGAAGGTGATGGACCAGCCCTCAAGGCCGGCCCTGCTTAACCGAACAGGAGGTTCGTATGAAACGCTTCACTTTCATGATCATTTCGGCTCTGACGATTTTTCTGCTGGCCGGCGCCGTCGACAGCGCGCAAGCCCATGGCCGTTATCATCGCCATATCCGGATCGCACCGCCTGCACCCCGGGTGATTGCCGTCCGCCCTGCCAGCCCCTTCCGCTTCGGTATTTGGGTGGAGGGGTACTGGGACTGGAACCACGGGCATTATGTCTGGATCGATGGGCGCTGGATCGAGCCGAGATCCGGACATGAGTGGGTGGCGGGCCGCTGGGTCCGCACCCGTCAGGGATGGGACTGGATCCCCGGCCACTGGCATAAGGTGCGGATGCCTGAGCGGTTTCGCGACCGGGACGGCTACGCCCGTGCCGGCAGGGATGGCCAGCGCGACCAGGACTATGATCGCGACCGGAATCGCGATGGCAGCCGTGACAAGGATCGGAACCGCGATCGTGATCGCCAGGGTGATTCCGGCTCCGGCCGGGGCAGCGGCCGGTAGGCGTGACTCTGATGCGGGTGGCAGCGTGCTCGTCACGCGGTCACCCGCCCGGTATCCAGCCTCTCACTCTCACCCCTTCAGTCCTACGATCTCGTTTTCGCCCCTTAACTTTCGCCCTTCCGCTCTCAACCCTTATGGGGCGGGTGCGTGGCATTCAGCCGCCGCCCGTGGCTGAGCTGCCACGGGCCCTTACAGCTCCACCTCATTTCGCCCGTCGCCGCCACTTCGCCGGCCTGCCGCGGCTGGTCCAGGCCGCTACGGCGCAGTCCAGCTGCGAGGCACCCCTCAAGCGGATCATGGTGAGTGTGCGGGGGGGAGGTGCTGCGCGAAGAGTGGGCCTTGCCGTCGAGTCAGAATCCGTTCTGCTGCACAACGCGCCGGAACCATGCCGCTGACGCTTTGGGAATGCGTTCGCGGCTGGCGAAATCCACATAATGGAGCCCGAACCGTTTGCCGTACCCTGAGGTCCACTCCAGGTTGTCCATCAGGGACCATGCGAAGTAGCCGGTCAGGCGGACCCCCGCGGCAATCGCCCGGTGGCACTCGGCGAGATAGCTCTGGAAATAGGCGATCCTCGCGGAATCCTTCACTGCGCCATCGATGAGTTGTTCCTCGATAGCGCAGCCGTTTTCTGTAATGACGATTTCCGGCCGGCCGTACCGCTGGTCGATCCAGTGCAGCAACCGGTTGAGGCCCACCGGGACAATCGCCCAGCCCATGCCGGTCCGCTCCCAATCCGGATCGAAGGTGAACGCCGCCTCCATATCCTGCTCGGGGGACCAGGCGGCGCTGGCGCCGGGCGCTCCGGCCGCAGCCGCCGTCTGGTGGGTCGTGTAATGGTTGATCCCGAAGAAATCGCTGCTCCCCTTGAGGAGAGCCCGGTCGCCGGCGCTCAAGTTCGGCAACCGGTCCTGCAGGCGTGCCTGCATGCTCTCCGGATAGGCGCCGAAGTACAAGGGATCGCCGAACCAGCCGAGGATGAATTCGATCGCCCGCTGGGCGGCCTCCCGGTCTTCCGGACTCGGCGTGAGCGGTTCGCGCCAGTCGCAGTTGGGGGCCAGGCCGATGCGCCCCTGCTGATGCGCGTACCGGCTGTGGTACAGTTCCGCGGCCAGCCCGTGCGCCCGCAGCATATGATGGGCCGCCAGATAGGGTTCGGCGTCCGATCGGCGCCCTGGAGCGAACAGCCCCTGCCCGTAGCCGAGGACGGCGGCCACCCAGGGCTCGTTAAGGGTGATCCAGTGCTTGACACGATCACCGAATCGATCGAAGCAGAGGCCGGCATACTCGCGGAAAAGGTCAGCCAGAACAGGATTGAGCCACCCGTCGAGTTCGAGCTGCAGCGCCAGGGGCAGATCCCAGTGGTAGAGTGTCACCCAGGGTTCGATGCCGTGGTCGAGGAGGGCGTCGATGAGTTCCGAATAAAAACGGATCCCAGCTTCGTTGGCCGGTCCGCGGCCGGCGGGCTGAATCCGTGGCCAGGCGATTGAAAAGCGGTAAGCCTTGATCCCCAACTGTGCCATCAGGCCGACATCCTCGCGCCAGCGGTGAAAGTGGTCGCAGGCGATATCCCCGGTTGCCCCGCCGTCAATGCGGCCCGGGGTATGGGTGAAGGCATCCCAGATCGAAAGCCCGCGGCCGCCCTCCAGCCAGCCCCCCTCGATTTGGTAGCTCGAGGTCGCAGCGCCCCAGGTAAATCCCTCCGGGAAGCGGATCATCGCTCCTCCAGAATATAGACCCGGCCGGCGAGAAAATCGCTGATCCAGAGGCGGCCGTCGCGGTCGGTTTTTCCGCAGAAAAGGTCAAACACCGCGTCGCCATACTGCCCCTGGAGGTAGAACGCGGTGTTGCCGCTATCGAATCGGGTTTCACCGTAGGGGTATTTCACCATATGCAGCAGTCCGAAGCGCAGGGAATCCGGTTGATACTGATAGAGATAGAGTGTGGAAGCGTCGCAGGTGGCGATCACCAGCTTTTCCTTCCACACCATCAGCTGGCTGGGCAACTCTTCCAGCCGTAAAAGATCCTTGATCCCGTGCGGCGTGATCTCCTGCAGGCGCCGGCCGCTTTGGCAAAGCAGATAGAGGCGGCCTGCGAGGCGGCCGAACCGCAGCGGTTGTGCCGCCGTAGTGAGCGTGCGGCTCGTCAGGCTGTTCTTGTTGACGATGCTGATGCTGGTGCTGCCGAAATTGGCGACATAAATGAGGGAATCATCAAAGGCCAGGTCGACCGGCGAAGAACCCACCTCGATGCAGCCGATGCGCTGACGGGTTTCCAGATCGAAGATTCGCAGCAGCCCCGGATCCGTGTCCTTCTCTCCCACCTTGACGCTGTAGAGCCAGTTCCTGTCCGGATCGTAGACCAGCAGCCGAGGGGTGTTCTCGCGTTCGATGGAATCGCCGGTGAGCAAACGGGTGCCGATCTCCCAGTCGCGCACCGGATCGTTCAGGACCCCGATGAATTCTTCCTCCTTTCCCCAGGCGTTCTGGGTCAGGTAGAGCGCGCCCGCCCGGTCCATGGCTAGCCGATGCGCCTGGCGCGGAATGCGGCGGTCATTGAGCTCCGCCGTGCGCGGATCGATGGTGAGCAGGCCGTTCTTCGCCCCCCAGATATAGACCGTCGGCCAATAGGATTGATGCGGGCCGTAGGAGAGGTAGATTTTGCCTTCGGGCGACGTCACCGCGCTGATGGGATAGTCATAAGCCAGAGAATGGGTGGTAAAGGAGCCATCCGGGCGGAGATGGACATAGCCCGCCTCATTGTTGAAAAGAGCAAAGCCCTCGCCACCGGGCCACTCGGTCATGGCGATCGGAGCCCATCCCGTAGTCAGCCGGGCGGTATGACCACCCACCGGATCGAGCAGGGTGATCGCTGCGCCATAGGTCCCGTTGACCGCCGTGGCGCCCTTGCTGTAATAGAGGATGCGTTCGTGGGGATCGAAGGCCATGGAGAACATGTGCGGCAGGATGCCGAGATCGGTGATCCGCTTGATCATCGCCGGCTGCTGCAGGTCGATGACATCCACCTCGCCCTTGGCCCAGCTGGCCACATAGAGGAGGCCTCGCCCCGGGTCGAGCGCGGTTGCATCATTGCCGAAGTTGGGAACCTTGATCTCTTTCACGGTTCCATCGGAAAAATCGGCGATATGCACACTGGGATGGTTGTCGTAAGGGATATAGATTTGCTCCCGGATGGGCAGGCTGGTGATTCCAGCGCCCTCGGTATACTGCGGCAGGGTGATCACCTGGCAGGCGCCTGTCTGCACCTCGATCCGGGCGGCCTGCACGACCTGGCGCGCTGCGGTCTCGATGACCAGGTAGAGAATATGGCGCGCGCGATCGAATCCCGCCAGATGCCAGCGGCCGCCGTGCTGCAGCGGCACTTCAAAATGATTCAGTATTTTGCCATCCCGGCCGCGCACCAGGGTGATGCTCGCGGAATAGCCGTCCACGGCGATGATCCGGCCGGCGTCCGGATCGGCGATGACCTTGCGGATCGGCGGCGGCGGGGTCTGATTGAGATTGATCAGCTTCTCCGCGTGTTCCTGCCAGAGGATGCGCTTTTGCAGACCGGATTTGCCCTCCTGTAGCAAGAGAACCGGGCTCTCTCGCCCGGCAAGGAAGCAATTCCCCGTGGCCTCGTCCCAGGCGATGCTTTCGAACTGAACATCCGTCGTATAGCTTTTCGCACTGCGGGTGGCGGGATTGACCAGATGAAAAGCGTGGTCGCCGATAAGGGCGACAGCCCCGGTGCGCCCATTCAAAGTCATCGCCTCCGACTTGAGGTGCTGCAGTGCACGCCCTGCCAGCGGGATGTTGACGACCTGCCAGGTGTGCAGATCGTTGACGGTGAGGGATGAGGTGAGGGTGTTGGCAGCGATCAGGCAGTGACGCAGGGTATCGACCTGAATCAGAACCGGCCCGGCGGCATTGACCTGGAGATTGAGAGGCCGCAGCAGATCGACACATTTGACGGTCAGTTCGGACGCGCCTGCAATCCCGGAGATCAGCAAAAAAAGCAAGAGGATTTTGCGCATGGCATTCTCTCATTGGATTCAAGGTACTGGTTGTACGTAAATATACGGATTACATGGGGTGGACCAAAGCAAAAAGTGTGGGGTGGGTGCGAGAGAGGGGGGATTCCCGCGGCAGGCCGGCCTGCTGGTGGCGCGCTTTTATCTTGCGAATGAGTCCGGAATTTAATATGTTTTACGGTCCATGCCGCCAACGATGTGCTAACCCCTAATTCCCGAGCCTTGCTCTATGCCTTCCTTCAAATCCTTTGAAGAGATGCAGCCCGACGATTACGCCGCTATCGGCTTCAAATCCGGTCTCGAAATCCATCAACAGCTCCTGACCACCAAGAAGCTCTTCTGCCGCTGTCCCGCAGGCCGCTATAGCCCGGATTATGACGCGGAGATTCTCCGCCACATGCGGCCGACGCTTTCGGAGCTGGGCGAGTACGACGGGACCGCGCTGATGGAATTCAAGACGAAAAAAGAGATCATCTACCAGATCAACCGCGAGACCGTCTGCACTTATGAGATGGACGATACCCCGCCCTTCGAGCTCAATGAAGAGGCCCTTGACATCGCCCTCGGCATCGCCATGCTCTACAACTGCGTCATGGTCGACGAGCTGCACATCGCTCGCAAGCAGTACCTCGATGGCTCCATTCCCACCGGTTTCCAGCGCACCACCATTGTCGGCGTCGACGGGGCGATTCCCTACAAGGATCGTTCCATCCGCATCATCCAGCTCGGCCTCGAGGAGGACGCCTGCCGCGAGGTGAGCGATATCGGCCACCGCCGCGTCTACCTCACCGACCGCCTCGGCATGCCCCTGATCGAGACCGTCACCGGGCCGGACCTGCGCACGCCGCAGGAGGTGGCGGAGGTGGCACAGCTGCTGCGCCGCATGGTCCGCTCGACCGGCCGTGTCCGCACCGGCATCGGCGCCGCGCGCGAGGATGTCAATGTCAGCGTCACCGGCGGCACCCGCATCGAGATCAAGGGGGTCGCGCGCATTCCCCAGATACCGCTTCTGACCTACAACGAGGCGATGCGCCAGTGGAACCTGCTGCGCCTGCGCGACGAACTCGGCCGCCGCGGCATCACCCCGGAGCGCTTCAAGGGCCGCTTTGAGAACGTCAACAAGCTGCTGCGTAAAACCCGTTTTCAGCCCATCGCCCAAGCCATCGCGGCCGGCATGACGGTCAACGGCGTGGTGCTGCAGGGATTCCGCGATCTCCTGCGCTGGCCGACCCAGACCGATACCTTTTTCGCCCGCGAAATCTCCGATCGCGTTCGCGTCGTCGCTTGCCTGACCACGCTGCCCAACATCATCCACTCCGATTCTCCCGGCGAAACCCTGGCCAGCTCCGAGTGGCTCAATCTGCGCAAGCTGCTGGGCGCCACCGAGGAGGACACCCTTGTCCTGGTGTGGGGGCCGCCGGCCGATGCTGAGACCGGCGCCTGCGAAATCCTCATCCGTGCCCGCGAGGCGACCGTGGGCGTCCCCTCCGAGACCCGTCAAGCCCTTGAAGATGGCACCAACGGATTTGAGCGTATTCTTCCCGGACCCGACCGTATGTATCCCGACACCGACTTGCCGCCCAAGGCCATCCCGCCGGCGCGGCTTGAACGCATCCGGGCTGGCCTGCCCGCCCCGGTCTGGGAGCGCGAGGCGCGCTATCGCAAGCTCGGCCTCCCTGCCGATACCATCGCCCCGCTCTCCGCTTCACGCTGGGCACCGCTCTTTGAGCAGGCCATCGGGAACTGGGGCGTTCCTCCGAAGCTGGCCGCCGTCCTCCTGATCCAGTATCCCAAACGCCTGCGTAAGCGCTCGGCGGGCGCGCTTTCTGACGACTTTATGGCGGACCTGCTCAAGGCACTCGGCGCCGGCCGCCTGCAGCGGGAGGGCATCCTGCCGGCGATGCGGCATGTGCTCGCTACCGGTGAAAAGCTGTGGGAACGTTGGGAAGGCCCGGCCACCGAGACCGAGCTGATCAGCTGGATCGCGGAAGCACGGATCGGCACCTGCCGCTCGACCGACCCGGCGGCGCGGCTTCGTCTGCTGATGGGACGCGTCATGGCGCAGGCCGCCGGACGGGTCAAGGGTGCGGAATTGGCCGAACGGCTGCGCCGCCAGGAGGATGGGCGATGAGTTCGAGCCTGATCCCCGATCCGGCAGCGGGCAAACCGGCACTGCTGGCCACCCGGTCTGCCGGCCCCTTTTCGCGGCGCGAACGCTGGCTGTCCAAAGTGATGCTCTTCTTCGAGGATTGCTTCAAGGTGCCGCTCTTTCACTGCCAGCGGTGTGGCGAATGCATTCTCAGCCATACCGGATTTGTCTGTTCCCAGCGCTGCCCCAAGCGCCTCCGCAACGGCCCCTGCGGCGGGACCGGCGAGGGCGGCCGCTGCGAAGTCTATCCCGAGCGTATGTGCGTTTGGGTGCTCGCCTGGCGCCGCGCTTCGCTGCTGGGCCGGGTCAAATTGCTTTACCGCGTCGAAAAGATTCACGACTGGAACCTGGAGAAAACCTCGGCCTGGTTGAACGTTTTCACCCGGCGCATCGAGCCGCCGTCCTGGCGGGTGCCGAAGGGGGAGGCGCTGTCCGCGCCTGCTGCAAAAAGCGGATCCGTGATCGCGGAGAAGCCGGAAGCCGGCCGGGGAGAGGAAGAGGTTAGATAGCGATGCGGCTGTGCGAAAAAATCGCCCGGAAGGAATTCATTGTCTGCGCCGAACTCGGCCCGCCGCAGAGCTGCGATGATGCGGTGATCCGGAAAAAGGCAGGCTGCTTCCGCGGCATCGTCGATGCCGTCAACATAACTGACAATCAGACCGCGATCGTCCGCCTCTCGAGTATCGCCGCGGGCAAGATCCTGCTCGAGGAGGGGGTCGAGCCGATCGTCCAGATGACCTGCCGCGACCGCAACCGCATCGCCATTCAAAGCGACCTGCTCGGCGCCGCGGCGATGGGCATCGAGAACCTGCTCTGCCTCACCGGCGATCACCAGCGTTTCGGCGACCATCCCGAGGCGAAGGGGGTCTTCGATCTGGACTCAATCCAGCTCATTGCGACAGTGCGGCAGATGAACGCGGGGAGTTTGCTCTCCGGCCAGACACTCAAAAAGGCTCCCCGTTTTTGCATCGGTGCGGCGGCCAATCCCTTCGCCGAGCCCCTCGAGATTCGCCTGATTCGCCTCGAGAAAAAGATCCGCAGCGGGGCCGATTTCATTCAGACACAGCCGGTCTTTGATCTCGAGCGGTTCGGCCGCTGGCTCGAGTTGGCGCGACGGCGCGGCCTGCACGAGCAGACGGCTTTGCTGGCCGGCGTGCTGCCGGTCAAATCGGCCCGCGCCCTCGAATACATGGCCCGCGAAGTGCCCGGGATGCGCATCGATCCTTCCTATCTCGAACGGATGCGCGCCGCCGCCGAGCCGCAGGAGGAAGGGGTGAAGATCGCCCTCGAGTTGATCCAGGCCCTGCGGCGCATGGCGGGGGTGTCCGGCATCCACCTGATGCCGGTGTTGTGGGAGAGCATAACGCCGCGTATTATTCAGGAGGCAGGCCTCCTGCCGGCAGAGGCCCCCGTGACCGGCCGCGCCCCCGGCGCCGGCCACGAGAGACCAATCCAATCCTAGCGGAGCAGAACCATGTCGAGCGAATACAAAGGCTATCGCGGCGAGGCCCTGGCCGCACTGGAGAATTTCTCAGCCCCGGTCTGGAGCGACGTCAAGGTCCTCACCAGCCAGGGCAGCTACAGCGGCATCGTCCTGCCGCGCTCGGAAACCGCCGATCCCAAACATATCGTGCTCAAGCTGCGTTCGGGCTACAATATCGGCATCGCCGCCGCTCGCATTCAGGCCATCGAGATCCTCGGCCGCAAGGAGGCCCACTACAAGATCCCCGAAAAAGAGTTCCCCTACGACCCCAAAAAGCCGCGCGTCAAACTACTGGGCACGGGGGGCACCATCGCCAGCCGCCTCGACTATCGTACCGGCGCCGTCATCCCTGCCTTCTCGCCCGGCGAGCTCTACGGCTCGGTACCCGAGCTCGCCGATATCTGCAACCTCGAGACCGAGAAACTCTACGGGGTCTTTTCTGAAAACATGGGCCCCGAGCAATGGATCGGCACGGCGCAGGCGATCGGGCGCGAGATCGAAAAGGGCGTGCAGGGGATCGTCATCGGACACGGCACCGACACCATGCACCACACCGCCGCCATCCTCTCCTTCATGGTCCAGAATTCGCCGGTGCCGATCGTCATGGTCGGATCGCAGCGTTCCTCCGACCGCCCCTCCTCGGACGCCGCCCTCAACCTGATGCACAGCGTCAAGACCGCTGCTGAATCGGACATTGCTGAGGTGATGGTCTGCATGTTCGGCCCGACCTCCGACGTCTACGGCCTGCTGCATCGCGGCACGCGGGTGCGCAAGATGCACTCCAGCTATCGCTCGACCTTCCGCACCATTGGCGACATCCCACTGGCCATGGTTAGCCGCGACAAGATCACCCCGCTGCGCCAGGACTACCGGCGCCGCCGCCACGACCGCGAGGTCACTATCAACACCGCCTTTGAGGAGAAGGTAAGCATCGTCTATTATTATCCCAACATGAAGCCCGACATCATCGACGCCCTCATTGATAACGGTTACCGCGGCATCGTCATCGCCGGCACCGGCCTCGGCCATGTCAACAAGCCGCTCTATCCGGCCTTGCAGCGGGCCCGCGAGAAGAACATCGCCGTCTACATGACCGTGCAAACCCTCTGGGGCTATGTGCAGATGTACGTCTACGACACCGGGCGGGATATGATGGAACTCGGGGTGACTCCCATGGCCAATATGCTGCCGGAGGTGGCTTATGTCAAGCTGGGGTGGGCGCTGGGGCAGAGCAGCGATCTCATGCGGGTGCGCGAGATCATGTATGCCCCCGTCAACGGCGAGATCACCGAACGGGAGCCCTCCAACGGCTATCTGATCTTCCAGGGGGGGATTCCCGAGGTGGAAGAGTTCATCTCTCAAATCAAAAAATGAGGAAGGTCGTGATGGCAGCCTAATCCCGGCGCTTCCTGCTCTCCGGCTTGGGCGCGTTGATCGCTTGCTTCAGCTCGAGGATGGCCTCCCGGAATGATTCCGGCGCCAGCAGGGAACCCCAGCCCTTCTGCAGCTGGAAAAGCCCGTCATAGGCCGAGTCGTGGTAGGAGCGCACCAGATGGGGGATGCCTTTCTCGGTAAGCAACGCACTGAGATAATTTGCTTCTGTTTCATTAAAAAGTTCGGTGATTTTTGCAAATTCTTTCATATATTCTCCTTTACACCGGATGCCTGTGCCAGATGAATCTCTTGCCTGGTCTCTGTGAAAGATAGAAAGAAGCAGCAAGAGCTGCAAGCTTTTTTTACAGGACGAACATGAGGAGCCATTATGCCTGAGATCAAACCCCGTTTTGAATTCCGCACGTTTTCCCAGACTTTTGGCATCGTCGAAGAGAAAATGCGCGCATTGAGTCCTGTCGATCAGATCCGCGAGAGCGCCGAGATCTATATCGTGTCGGCGGGCAACAACGAGAACAACACCAAGATCCGCAACGATCTGATGGACATCAAGGTCCTGGTGCAGGTGCAGCAGGGGCTGGAGCAGTGGAATCCCCGCATGAAGGGGCAGTTCCCCATGGCTGCCGAGCAGATAAAGAACGAGGTTTTTCCCGCCTTCGGTGTGCCCATGCCGGCATTCAAGCGTGAGGCCTACACCCTGGCGCAGTATCTCGATGAGATCATCAAGCCGCATCCCGGCCTCGTTGCCGTCAATGTTTTCAAACGCCGCATGGGGTTTACCATCAACAACTGCATTTCCGAGCTGGCTGAGGTCTGGGTCAATGGGGCCCGGATTATGACCGCCAGCCTCGAATCGACCGAGGTGGCGGACATCCTCAAGGCGAAGGATATGATCGGCCTCACGGATTATGAGAATGTCAACTATTTGCTGGCGATCAAGCGCATCATCGGCATGGAGCCGCTTCCCGACTCTTCCATGTTCAAAACAAAGTACTGAAACCATCATCCCGGCAGAAAGCGAGGAGACCGTCTCCCGTTGCCCGGCAATTACCTTACTCCGGAGTTTCCATGGCTAAAGAGATTGAACGCAAGTTTCTGGTAAAGGGCGAATTCGCCCGTTTTGCCCATAAAAAGACCCGCATCATTCAGGGGTACCTCTGTTCTGTGCCCGAGCGTACGGTGCGCGTCCGCGTCAAGGGCGACCAGGGTTATCTGACCATCAAGGGGATCGGCAACGCCTCCGGCGCCAGCCGCTATGAATGGGAGAAGGAGATCCCGCTCAATGAGGCCGAAGAGTTGCTCAAGATCTGCGAGCCCGGGGTCATCGACAAATGCCGTTATCAGGTCACAGCCGGCGCCCACACCTTCGAGGTGGACGAGTTCTATGGCGAGAATCAGGGTCTGGTCCTGGCTGAGGTCGAGCTGGGGGCGGAGGAGGACGCCTTCGAAAAGCCTGAATGGCTCGGCGAAGAGGTCACCGGCGATGTCCGTTATTACAATTCGATGCTGATGAAAACGCCCTATACCAAATGGTGAGTGGAGAAGTAAAACTTCCATTCGATTTTCTCTCGGACCGGACTTCTGCAGACGGGATGCCATGACGCCTTTTGATCCCCTGGATATGCGGAATTACCGCATGGAGCAGCTGCCCAAACGGGAGAAGGGCAAATTCGCCAGCAGGGTTGCAGCGGCGGGCCCTTTTCTTGCGGTGGCGGCGTTTCTGCTTTTCGCTTTTGGATTCGAAATCCCTTTTCTTCAGAACATCGATGCGGCGACGCTTTCCTCCTCCTCCGCCAAAGCGGCGTATGCCAAGCTGGGTGCGGCGGCGTTCACGCGCAGCAACGAAATGATGCTGGCGATCTTCGTCGTGAGTTTTATTCTCTGGGGAACCGAAGCCCTGCCCAATTATCTGACCGGGCTGATCGTGCTCATCGCGCTCGTGCTCACCGGCGTGCTGCCGGAGAAAGAGGCCTATGCTCAACTGGGCCACCCGGTGATGTGGCTCAATATCATGTCCTTCGTCCTGGCGAGTATGCTGGTGACCACCGGTGTCGCCAAGCGCCTCGCGCTGGGCTTTCTGTTGCGTTTCGGCAAAAATGCGAACCGGGTTTTTCTCAGCTTCATTTTTATCAATCTGGTCCTTTCTGCTGTCATCTCCTCCACGATCGCCAAGGCCGCCATTCTGCTGCCGATCTTTATGGTGATTGCGGCCATTTATGGGGCTCGCGGCGGCGAGGAGAAAACCAATTTCGGCCGCAGCATTGTTCTGCAGAACCTTCTGTGCATCAACATCGGTGCCAGCGCCTTCATGACCGGTTCGGGGGCTAATCTGCTTGGGGCGGCTTTGATCGGCGGCGCCATCGGCACCCGGGTCTATTATTCGGACTGGATTGTGGCGATGATGCCGGTCTCGATAACCATGATGCTGCTCTCCTATCTGGTGGCGGCGCGTCTCTTCTTTCCGCTCAAACCGGAGGAGCGGATGCCGCAGATCCAGGGGGGCATGGAGCGGCTCAGGCAGGAGTACCGCAGTCTGGGGCCCCTGAGCCGCCAGGAGATCAAGGCCGTCGTGTTGTTTCTCCTGATTCTCGGCTTTTGGGCGACCGAGCGCATGCATCATGTCAGCGCGACCGCTGTGGCTTTTGTCGGGGCGATCATCGCGCTACTGCCGGGTATCGGCATCATCAAGTGGAATGACGTCGACATCCCCTGGCATCTCATGCTTTTCTCAGCCGGGGCCTACGCACTCGGCGCCGGTCTCGATGTGACCGATCTCTCCTTTCTCAGCGTCAATGCCTTTTTTAATCATGTCGGTATCGGGGATCAGACGCCCTTCTGGGTGCTTTATCTGCTGTTGACCGGGGTCATGATCTTCAGTGCGATTGCGTTCGAGTCCAAGACCATGCGCTGTATGATCTTTGTACCGATTGCCATCGGGACGGCCAACCGTTTCGGCCTCAACATTGCCAGCCTGGCGCTGCCGGTGGTCTTTTTGATCGAGCACGTCGATGTGCTGCCGTTCAACAGCAAACCGGCGGCCCTGCTCTACGAAACGGACCGCTATTCCCTGGGCGATGCCATCAAGTTCGGACTGGTCATGATGCTGATTACCTGGCTGGTGTTCATTGTCGCCGGGGAGACCTGGTTCCGTTTCCTGGGCATCACTCCCAAAGGCGTCTTCGGCCTATTCTAAACAGATCACGAGGCAGAGCTATGGCGTTGCTGTTCAAAAAAAGCAAACAGATCGAGGTTCAGATTGACGAGTTTCTCGACCTGGTCATCAAGGGCGGTCTCATTTTCAAACAGGCCGTCCGCTATTATCTCCAGGGCCGGCTCGAGGAATTCGAGAACCATCTGAAGGAACTCAATGATACCGAGGAAAAGGGGGATGACCTTCGCCGCGAGATCGAAAGCAAACTTTACCTGCGCACCCTGATTCCCGAGTCCCGCGGCGATGTGCTCGGACTGATGGAGAGTTCCGACAAGGTGCTCAACCAGACCACCGAGACTCTGCTGCAGTTTTCGGTCGAATCCCCGGTCATTCCGGAGGATCTTCACCCGATCGTTCTTGATATTGCGGATTATGCGGTCCATGCCTGTGAAGGGATGGGCAAGGCGATTCGCGCTTATTTTCGCGACCTGGCGTCGGTCCGCGACCATGTCAATCAGGTCTTGTTCTATCGAAAGGAGACCAATAAGAGCGCGGAAAAATTCAAACGCGCTGTCTTCAGCCGCGAACTGCGCCTGAGTCATAAAATCCATTTGCGCTATTTTGCCTATCATATCGAGTTGATTGCAGAGGAGGCGGAAGATGTCTGCGACCGCCTGTCCATTGCCACCATCAAGCGTTCTATTTGAGAGACGGGCTAGATGATCTGGTTCTTCCTGACAAGCGGTCTCTTCCTGGGATGGTCTCTTGGTGCCAAGGACGCCGCCAATGTCTTCGGCACCGCGGTGGGATCGGGGATGGTGCGGTTCAAGGTGGCCGCCAGCATTGCGAGCCTGTTCGTGATTCTCGGGGCTATGGTGGAAGGCTCCGGCACCACGGAGACGCTTGGGCACCTTGGTGCAGTCAACGCCATGGCGGGCTCTTTTACAGTCGCCCTGGCCGCCGGCCTGACTCTGTCCTGGATGACGCGCGCCAAGCTGCCTGTCGCGACCTCCCAGGCGATCGTCGGCGCCATCCTTGGCTGGAACTGGTTCACCAAGTCACCGACCGATGTGGCGGTCCTCTCCAAAATCGTCGCGACCTGGTTTCTCTCCCCCTTGCTGGCGTCGCTTTTCGCTGTCCTGATCTATCTCTTGTTCAAACGTATCCTCGGCCGGGCGCGTATTCACATACTGCGGCTGGATGCTTATACCCGAGCGGGATTGATCATCGTCGGCGCACTCGGATCCTATACCCTGGGCGCTAATAATATTGCCAATGTCATGGGTGTCTTCGTACCCGCCTCACCCTTTCACGACATCCCCCTGTTCGTCGGTGCCAGCCTGCACGGCACCCAGCAGCTTTTTCTCCTTGGGGCCCTGGCGATCGCGACAGGGATCTATACCTATTCCCAGCGCATGATGCAGGCTGTGGGCAATGAAATCTTTAAACTCACACCGATACTCGCCCTGATCGTGGTTCTGGCCCATACCATCGTACTCTTCATCTTCGCCTCCACCGGCTTGAAACGCGCGCTGCTCGCTCTCGGTCTCCCGACGATCCCCCTGGTGCCAGTTTCAAGCTCGCAGGCCATCGTCGGCGCCATCTTCGGCATCGGCATGGTCAAGGGGATGAAGGGGCTCAATTTCAGGTTGCTGGGAAGAATTGCCGCCGGCTGGATCATCACCCCGGTATTTGCCGCACTCATCTCATTCAGCGCTCTTTTCTTTGTCCAGAACGTCTTCGAGCAGGAGGTCATCCACCGTACCGCGGTCCCGCAAGCGGTCGCACCCCCCGTTGCGGTGCCGACCCGGCCGGATACTCTTTCGATTCCTGATACCTTAACCACCATTCCAGTAATCCATTAACCGGAGGAGCTGCAATGAAAACCAAAAAACTGCATCTGCATTCCACCCTGGTCCTCTTCTTCGCCGCCGCCCTGCTGCTGGGCACGGCGGCGATCCTGCCGGCCCAGGATTCCAAAGTCCCCGGCGGCAACTATGTTGCCCCACTCGCATCCGAGGTCCGCAACGGCAAGCTGGTCTTCGAAGCCGAAGACGGCTCATTCCGCTGGTGGTTTGATGCCCGCATCCAGTATGACGGCGCCTACTTTTTTGAAAACAAAAACGAGCTGAGCAGCGGCACGGTGCTACGCCGCAGCACCTTCGCCATGAAATCGGTGCTCTACAAGGACTGGCAAGCCGAGATCGATCTTGATTTCGGCGATGGTGTCCTCGACATGCGCGACGTCTGGGTGCGTTTCGACGTCCCCAATACCAATTTTGCCATCCAGGCCGGCAATTTCAAGGAACCCTTCGGTATGGAGCGCCTCAACAGCTCGCGTCTGCTCACCTTCCTGGAACGATCGGCACCCACCAATGCCTTCGCCATGGGCCGCCGTGTCGGCATCGCCGGCCGCTATTACAATAAATACGGCCAGGTCTGCCTCGGCGCCTTCGGCCATGAAACCGGCACCCGCATCGACAAGGGACAGCGCGATGAGGCCTTCTCAGGCAACCTGCGCATCTCCGCCGCGCCCATCAACCTTCACGGCAAAAACCTGCACATCGGCTTCGCCTTTTCGCGGAAAAATCCCGAAACCCTAGGCGATGTGGCACCCAACGGCGTGGAGGTCAAGGCGCGCACGGAAAACTATGTCTCCGATCCCAAACCGCTGCACACCGGCACCATCACCGATGTCAACTATTACGATCGCCTCGGCGGCGAATTGATGGGCATCAAGGGACCCTTCTACTTCCAATCCGAGGTCTTTTCGCAAACCATGAAACGCTGGTACGGAAAATCGGACGTCAACCTCTGGGGCGCCTATGCGACCTTTACCTGGACGCCAACTGGCGAGACCCGCTTCTACTACGTCGATGAGGGCGAGGTCGGTCCGGTCGAAAAAGCGAAGCGCAGTTGGGGCGCCGTCGAGCTGTGCGCCCGCTTCAGCTATACCGATCTCAACGATCTGGAAGCCGGCATCCACGGCGGCGAATCGCGGCAGCTCATGCTGGGAATCAACTACTATCCCAATCCCGCGATCAAGCTGCAGTTCAATTACTCCCGTGTCAACCTGGACCAATATGCCACCCGTAATGGCAATATGTTCGGGAATGATGACCACTCGTTCATCCAGGGAAGAATCCAGGCTTCATTGTAAGCAGAGGAGAAATCAATCATGGACAGACGTATCCTTTTTTCGGTCCTGCTTGCCGGTGCGGCGCTTCTGGTCGCCTGCGACCGCGACGCTCCGCCGATCATCGCACCGGAGCCGGTTATTTACATTTCGCTCAACGAGGTGTTCTCGCAAGGGACTGCCGCCGATCCGGACTGGATCGAACTCTACAACAGCTCGACCGATACCCTGGATATCAGCGGCTACAAGATCTATGACAGCGCTGGCCAGTCTGGCGCCAAACCGAAGAAAGTGCTGCCGGCGGGGAGCACCATCCCCGCTCTGGGTTTGCTGATCATCGTGACCGATGACACGACCGCGAGCGGCTTCGGCCTCTCCAGCAGCGGCGAGCAGATCTGGCTTGAGGATAGCAAGGGCAAGGTTATCGATACAGTAACCTTCCCAGCGCTGAGTGAGACCCAGTCCTATGGCAAAACAGTCGAGGGCAGCAAGGAGTGGAAGATCTGGGACCAGGTGACACGCGGCCTCTTCAACAATGGCAGCGATGTCGTCATCCTGCCGCTCAAGTTGAATGAAGCCGAGTCGCGCGGCATTCCGGGAACCGATCCGGATTGGGTGGAGATCTATAATCCCTCGAATGTCGCGGTATCGCTGAACGGCTACAAGATCTACGACCCGGGTGGGCATCAGAACGTCAAACCCAAGATGGAGTTCCCGGCCGGCTCTTCTGTGCCCGCCAAGGGCTTCTTCGTGATCGTGGTCGATGACACCTCCGCAGCCGGTTTCGGCCTTTCCAGCGGCGGCGATGAGATCTGGTTGGAAGACGCCAGCGGCACCCAGATCGATTACGTCAAAATCCCGGCTTTGGTCTCGACGACCACCTCCTACTGCCGTATCCCGGATGGCGCGGACAACTGGCAGATCTCCAATACCATCACACGCGGCAAGCCGAACCAGCCGTGACGATTTTTGCATCCTGACCGGGTCCGCTGACGCCAGCGGACCCACTTCACTACGCAGGCACTATGAAGAACTCGACTCTCCTGATCCTCCTGATGGCGCTCGGCCTGGCCGGCTGCTCCCGCAGCGGCCCCGCCTCTTCGCCCGTAGAACCCGTCAACAACGCATTGAAACCCGTCGAGGTCATCAGTCTCGCACCGGCCATAACGGAACCCTCGGGCATAGTCTATAGCCCGGGGAGCAACACCTTTTTCGTCGTCTCCGATTCACGTCCCGAGGTCTTCGAGATCTCGGCGGCCGGCGTCGTTCAGCGGACGCTTCCCACCAACGGCTCCGATCTCGAGGGCATCGCGCTCTCGGCAGGCGGGGACTCTCTCTTTCTGGCCGAAGAACGAAACCAGGCCATCGATACTTATACCCGCGCAGGTAGACTGCTGTCCGTCCTCCCTGTGAAAGTGGCTACTCTGGCCAATAATGCCCTGGAAGGAGTCACGGTCGATGCCCAGGGACATCTCTGGATTATCAATGAAAAAATGCCGCGCCTGCTGCTCGAATTCGCCGGGACGCAGGAAATCAGCCGCAGGGAAATCGCCTTCGTCGATGACCTCTCGGACATTTGCTGCGACCCGGGAGGCCAGGGCTTCTGGATCATCAGCGATGAATCACGCAAGGTCATCCGGATCTCCCGGACCGGCGAACTGCTCGGGGAGTGGAACCTCCCCTTTGACAAGGGCGAAGGAATCGCCTTGGCCGGGGCCAAAATGTATATCGTCAACGACCAGGATGCAAAACTCTACATCTTTTCCAAACCCATCTGATACCGATTATGCTTGTGCTTCACTCCCGGGTTTTGTAAATTAAAAAAATACCATGAAGGAGGACTCTATGAAAAATGCTACACGCGTTGCAGTCCTTTTATTGACCGTTGCGCTGACCGCTTTCCTTATCAGCGGCTGCCTGATTACCGAAGTGATTCAGTCCTTGACCGTGGCCCCCGGTGGCACCTTTGAAGCCAAGATCACGATCACCGACAAGACCGCGGATGTCAATGCCTACAAGGGCGCCCTGGCCATCCTGGTGCCGGATGACTGGGAATTCATCTCCGGCACCTATAACTCCCAGGTTGGCAGCGGCGCTTTCGCGCTCGATCCCACCACCCCGCCAACCTATGGCGATATCGATGCCAAACTTCCCCCGCCGGCAGGCATGAAATGGATCAAACTGCTCTCCGACGCCGCCTATGCCAACGGCGCCGATGTTGTCCATGAGGCGAGCGTAAAGCTGAAAGCCGGGACCAAGACCGGCGATTTCCAGATCGGCTATCTGGTGACCAAGAACACCGTTGACATGCTCAACAGCATCAATCCGAGCGATACCGATAACGACAATGCCTGGGCCGACACCTCGATGAATCACAAGGTCACCGTCGGCGCCGCTGGACCCGTGGTGCTGATGATGAACGAGATCTACAGTCAGGGCACCAAGGATGCCACCGCCCCGGATTTCATCGAAATCTACAACGGCTCCGATTTTCAGGTCGACCTCAGCGGGTATCTGCTCTATGACAACGGCGGCCAAGCCGGCAGCAAGCCAAAGAAGGCCATTCCCGCCGGCACCACCATTCCTGCCTGGGGCGTTCTGGCGTTCAACACCGATTACACCACCGATACGGCGAGCGATTTCGGACTCAGCAGCGGCGGTGAAACCGTCTGGTTCGCCAATCCTGCCGGCGCGGTCATCGACAGCTGCGTCTTCCCGGCCATGAAGGTGGGTCAGTCCTACCAGCGCATCCCGGACGGCGGCGCCTGGAAACTCTGGTCACCGCTGAGCAAGGGCAAGACCAATGCTCCCGTCAAAATGAACGAAATCTATTCGCGCGGCACCACCGCGGACCCGGACTGGATCGAGCTCTACAACAGCTCGGCCGATACCATCGACATCAGCGGCTACAAGATCTATGACACCGGCGGTCAGAGCGGTTCCAAGCCGAAGATGGTCGTCGCGCCTGCTACCAAAATGGCCCCCAAAAGCTGGTTCGTTATCGTCACCGATGATGGCTCTCCCGCGGCCTTCGGCCTCTCGAGCGGCGGCGAAAAGGTGTGGCTCGAGGACAGCAGCGGTGTGGTGGTTGATTCGGTGGCCTTCCTGGCGATGCAAACGACCGAATCCTACAGCCGCATCCCCGATGCCGGCGTCTGGCAGCTTTCTCCGGTCATCACCAGGGGCGCGACTAACGGCGGCGGCTCCGGCGTGGCGGTCGATCCCAAGGTGGTCGAAGGCTACAGCCTGAGCCAGAATTACCCGAATCCGTTCAATCCCTCCACCACCATCGAGTTCACTCTGCCGCAAGCGGCCGAGGTGCAGGTGGCCGTCTATAACCTCGCCGGACAGAGGGTGGCGGAACTTGCCAACGGCCGCATGGCTGCGGGCATGCATCAGCTCACCTTCAACGCCAATGGCCTGGCGAGCGGGATTTATCTCTACGCCATCCGCAGCGCCGGGTTCTCCGCTACGAAACGTATGGTGCTGATGAAGTAAGACCATTCTGTTATCGGGCGCCTTCACCCTTCTGGTGATGGCGCCTGTTTTTATCCTGTTCCCTGCGATGAACCGGCCGGCGGCTTCCGGCCGGTGTCGGGATGCGGAGGTTGGGCTGTCCATGCAACTGGTGATCAATCAAAATCCCGTTGAAGTGGAAGCGAATCCCGGCGGCATCGCCCTTGACCTCCTGCGCGGTCGTCTCGGCCTCACCGGCGTCAAGGATGCATGCCGCGAGGGCGATTGCGGCGCCTGTACCATCCTCCACGGCCGTCTGCAGGAGGGGCGCGTCCTTTACCACGCCGTCGTCTCCTGTCTGCTCCCGCTCGGCGATTGCGCCGGCACCCACCTTGTCACTATTGAAGGCCTCTCCCCCGCGCCGGTCGATGCCGGTCCCGTTCTTGAGCGTCACCCCCTTAATCCCTTGCAGCAGGCTTTTCTCGACCAGGGCGCCATCCAGTGCGGTTTTTGCACGCCCGGGCTGGTCGTCGCCCTTACCGGCTGGCTGCTCACGGCCGCGCAGTGGGATGAAGAGGAGGCCCTCCTCAGCATCGCTGGCAACATCTGCCGCTGCACCGGCTACCTCTCAATCCGCCGCGCCGTCCGCCAGGTGCTCGCACAGCTTCCGGATGCGGCGGCGCCGCGGCTGGAGAGCCTGATCGCCGCCGGTTTCGTACCGGCTTACTTCGCTGGTGTACCCGGCCAGCTCGCCGCCTTCACGCAGCCCACCGCCGCAGCGGCCGAACCGGATAAAATCCGCATCGCCGGCGGGACGGATCTGCTGGTGCAAAAGCCGGAGCAGATGGCAGCAGCCGCGGTCGAGCTGATCGGCGGCCGCCCGGAGCTACGCGGGATAGCCGTCACGGCAGGCTGGTGCCGGATCGGCGGCGCGGTCACGGTCGAGGAACTGCGCCTTTCCGCGGAGCTGCGCACCATTCTACCCGACCTGCCACGCTTTCTCGAACTCGTCTCCTCGACACAGATCCGCAACCGCGCCACGGTGGCCGGCAACCTCATCAACGCCTCTCCGATCGGCGACCTGACCATCCTGCTGCTGGCGTTAGGCGCCGAGATCGAACTCACGGATGGCGATTCATCCCGCTCCATGCCCCTGCGTGCCTTTTACCTGGGGTACAAGAAACTCGACCGACGGGAGGAGGAACTCCTTTCTGCGGTGCGTTTTCCCTTGCCGCAGCCTGGTGACCTCTACAATTTTGAAAAAGTGAGCCGACGGGAACACCTCGATATCGCCTCCGTCAATTCGGCCTGTCTGTTGCGCCTGAATGGCGGCCGGGTTGAAGAGATCCATCTCGCCGCCGGCGGCGTCGCGCCGGTGCCGCTCTATCTGGAAGCCTGTTGCGCCTATCTGCGCGGCCGCGAACTGGATGAGAGCGTCCTGGCCGAGGCGGTACGTGTCGCCGGGAGCGAGATCGCTCCAATCGACGATGTGCGCGGCTCGGCGGAATATAAACGGCTGCTGTTGCGTCAGCTGCTTCAGGCTCATTTCGTCCGACTGATGCCGGAACGCTTCGGCGGAGGCGCCGCATGAACCTCGATTCCGTTCTCCATCTCCGCGGCGAGTCGCAGTTCATCGACGATCGGCCGGCGCCCGCCGGAACCCTGCATGCAGCGGTCTTCACCTCACCGGTCGCCCGCGGCCGGCTGATCGCTCTCGAAACCACCGCTGCGGCCAAGGCACCCGGTGTCTGTGCCGTGCTCACCGCCGCCGACATCCCCGGCGAGAACCAAATCGGCGGAATAATCGCCGACGAGCTGCTCCTCGCCGCGGAGCGTCTGGATTATATTGGCCAGCCCGTCGCATTGATCGTTGCGGCAAGCCCGGAGGCCGCTCGCGCTGCCCTCAAGCTGATGGACTTGAGCTATGCGGAAGAAACACCCGTCCTCGATCCGCGCGAGGCCGTCCGTTGCGGAGAGCTGATCCAGCCGCCACGCACCTTTGCCATCGGGAATATCGACCACGCCTGGGCGCACTGCGACTTTATCCTCGAGGGCCGGGCCGATTCGGGGGGACAGGAGCATCTTTACCTCGAAACCCAGGGGGCCCTGGCCCTGCCGGAGGAACAGGGGGGCATCAAGCTCTTTTCCGCCACCCAGTCGCCGACGACGGTCCAGAAGAGTGTTGCCAGGGTGCTCGGCCTAGCGATGCATCAGGTCGAGGTGGAGGTGCTCCGCCTCGGCGGCGCCTTCGGAGGCAAGGAGGATCAGGCCACCGCCTGGGCTGCCCTCGCCGCGCTGGCCGCCTTCCACCTGGGCAAACCGGTCAAGCTGATCCTGCGCCGTCACGAGGATATGCGCTGCACCGGCAAGCGCCACCCCTACTCCTCCGATTACCGGATCGGATTGCGTCGCGACGGCAAGATCCTCGCCTGGGAGGTGACCTACTATCAGAATGCCGGAGCGGCCGCCGACCTCTCGCCGGCCATCCTCGACCGCACCCTCTTCCATGCAACCAACTGCTATGCCATTCCGCATGTGCGCGCCACCGCCTGGTGCTGCCGCACCAACCTACCGCCCAACACCGCCTTTCGCGGTTTCGGCGGCCCCCAGGCAATGTTCGTCCTCGAGGCAGCCCTCGACCAGGCTGCTGCCCGGCTCGGACTCCCGGTCGCCACTATCCAGGCGGCCAACCTGATCGAGGAGGGGAACGAATTCCCCTATGGCCAGCGCGGACGCCATGTGCTAGCCCGGCGCTGCTGGCAGGAACTCCATGAGCGCTATGATCCGCAAGCCCGTCGCGCCGCCATCGACCGATTCAATGCCACGCACCGCCATGAGAAGCGGGGCATGGCGATTATGCCCATCTGCTTCGGCATTTCCTTTACCAATACCCTGCTCAATCAGGCCAATGCCCTGGTGCATATCTACAGCGATGGCAGCGTCGGCATCAGCACCGGCGCAGTGGAGATGGGGCAGGGGGTACACGAAAAGCTACGCAGTGTCGCTGCCCGCGCCCTCGGCATCCGCCCCGGTCGCATCCGCATCGAGAGCACCAGCACGGTGCGCAATGCCAATACCTCGGCTACGGCGGCGAGCACCGGAGCCGACCTCAACGGCCAGGCGGTGCGTCTCGCTTGTGAATCGATTCTGGCCCGGCTTGCTGACTTTGCCGCCCGGATCGCAGGGATCGATAGCCCCGGAGCGTTCACCATCCGCCGGGAGCAGATCCAGATCCAGGATCGGCTGCTGCCTTACACCTGGGAGGGATTCATTGCGGCCGCCTATGCGGCGCGGATCAGTCTCAGCAGCCAGGCCCATTATGCCACACCGGCCATCCATTTTGACAAGACCACCAACAAGGGCGATGCCTTCGCCTATCACGTCTACGGCGCCGCTTTGATTGAGGCGACCCTCGACGTGTTGCGCGGCACCTGCCGTTTCGACGCAGTGCGGATTGTGCATGATGCCGGCCGGTCGCTGGACCCGCAAATCGACCGCGGCCAGGTGGAAGGAGGCGTGGTTCAGGGCCTCGGCTGGATGACGCTCGAGGAGGTGGTGCAGGACACCAAGGGTCGGCTCCTCGCCGGCTCGATGACCACCTATAAGGTGCCGGACCTCTTTTTTGCGCCCGCGGAGATCGAAATCCACTGGCTCGAGGAGGCGGAGGGGGGTGCCGGGCCTTATCACAGCAAGGCCATCGGCGAGCCCCCTTTACTTTACGGCATCGGTGGCTGGTTCGCCCTTCTGGACGCCTTGCGCGCCGCGCGTCCCGGACTCGAGCTGCCCTATGTGGCCCCGCTGACTTCCGAGCGCCTGCTCATGGCGCTGCACGGCGGCGATTCGCCGGCTTAGCCCGCGCCCCCACCCGGCTGCCACGGCGCTCTCGTTCCCACCCGCCTCCATCCACCCCCAAGTTTATTTTTCTATTGAGAAATTACTTGCTCTTGAGTAGATTACCAGCGAGAACGCGATCCGGATTTACACCCGAAAGAGATCAGGGAACAAACAATTGAAAATAAAGGACTATTGGCAGTTTATTCTCGAGAAATCCCGTTTGGGAATTCCTGTCGTCCTTCTGGTCGTCACCGCCAACAGCGGCGCCACGCCGGGCAAGCCCGGCTTCAAGATGGCCGCGGCTGCGGATGGCGGACTGGCCGGCTCCATCGGCGGCGGCAAGCTGGAGTTCGATCTGGTTGAGGAGGCGCGGGCTCTCCTGCGAAGTGCCAATCCGGCGCCGGTGCTGCGGCGTTTGCGCCTTGAGGAGGATGGCTCTGCGGAGGCCAATGGCATGATCTGCGGCGGCGAGCAGAGCGTGCTGCTCTACCCGCTGCAGCCGGCGGACCGCTCCGTCATCGAGACCCTCATCGCCGTTCTGGCGGTGGGGGGCACAGGCAGCTGGTCGATCACGAACTCGGAGATGCTCTGGTCGGAAGAAACCGGGCCATCCGGCACTCAGCCAGGTGATGACGCCCATGAAGGCGAGGTCTTGTATCAGGAGCGGATTTTCCCGAATGACACCCTCTACCTCGTCGGCGGAGGTCACGTCAGTCTAGCCCTTTCGCAGCTGATGAATCTGCTTGAGTGGCGCATTGTCGTGCTTGATGACCGTCCTGGGGTGGATACTCTGAAACACAACCGCTGGGCTGAGGACAAAATCATCACTCCCTATGCCGAAGCGGCGCGCCACATTCATCCCGGGGAAAAATCATGGGTTGTGATCATGACTCCCTCGCACCGGGCGGATGAAATAGTCCTGCGCACGCTGGTGCGCCTGCCCTTGCGCTATCTCGGCATGATGGCCAGCCGTACCAAGGCTGCCGAGATCCTGGAGCATCTGCGCAGGGAGGGGGTAGCGGAGGAGCTGCTGCAGCGGGTCTGGACGCCGGTGGGTCTGCCGATCGCCAGCCACACTCCGGCCGAGATCGCTGTTAGCATTGCCGCGCAGCTCATCCAGATCCGCAATCAATCCACTGCGAATCGGGATCGCCGCCAGGGAGGCGCCCCTGATCCGCATCGTTCATTTTGAGGTCAGCCCTGTTTCCCGAGGCCCTGACTGCTTGGTGCAGCAGAAATACATCGGGGTGGAGTGCACTGACATCTTTGATCTGAAACCGAACGATCAACAGGCCGTATAAGAGGGGTGACCGATGATCGACCGACAGAGGGCGGATTCCTTCAACCGCAATGCAGCGCTTTACGATGCCGCACGGCCGGGGTATCCGGACGTGCTCTATCGCGAGCTGCTCAAGCCGGGCGGTTTCGTCGCCGCCTGGTGGAGCAATTATTCCCGGGATGACGCCCCGGTCTTCGACGCGATCCGTGAAATCTATGCGCGGTATCACCCCAAACCGGAGCTGCATGATGATCTCCGCGGAATTCAGAGGCAAAGAATCGAATCTATTAAATGCGAACTGGAGCAGGCGCCGGGTCTGGACTTTTTTGCCCACCGGGAATATCAGATAATCCGGACGTTCAGCGCGGCTTCATATATTGATTTGCTGCAAACCTTTTCTGAGAATGCCATCCATCCGCCGGAGCAGATGGCCGGCTTTTATGAACGGCTCACCGCCCTGATCCATGACTACAGTGACCGCCTTGAGGTGCCCGTCATGATCAATCTCGAGGTTGCCCGCTCGCGGATCCCCTGAGCTGGAGGTGCGCATGAAAATGGCCCTAGTTGCGATGCTTATCGCCTTGCTGCTGCAAACCACCGCTGGTGCCGCTCCGAGTACCGCGCTGCTCGGGATTTCGCAATCGGACGAAAAAGCTTTGACATTCCACTCTGCCCCCGGCATCATGCTCGGCATTGCCCGGGAATGGCATCTTGCCGCCAGAATGGTCCTGAGCGGCGAGCTCGACCTTCATTACAAGCGCATCGCGCTCCGGGAGCAGCGGGTCTGGCACTATCCCGGTATGCTTTCCCTCTACGACCTGAATGTAAAAACGCTCTTTCTTGAAGTGCCGGTTTTGGCGGGTTTTACAATTCCGGTTCACAGTTCGCGGCTGCTACTGTATGCTGGCCCTTCCCTGAACCTCTGTCTTTCAGGAGCCGTCGAGCGTATTAAGCTCGGGGTGATCGATGACGAACCGAAGGGAGATGGCGGCGTTCATGTAACCGATCACGATATTTCGTTCATCGAGGATCCCGGGCCCGCAGTCGCCCTGAATAATTCATCAGTCGGCCTTATTCTGGGCTTATGGATGTCTTGGGCGCACGGAGTCTTCGGCTTGCGCTATTCCTTCAGCCGTCTCCACGAACTGGATGCTGTGAAGATGGACAAACCGTACCATTCGTTCTCCCTGCTGTTGTCGTTTTGATTTGCGCGACCGGGCCCGAGTCGGGGTGAGAGCCAGATGCAGGGGCCAGATCCGGGGGCCAGATCCGGGGGGCCGGAACCAACCATCAAGGAGGTAAACGTCATGTCCGATTCGAAAAAGCAGTTGAGTGGCATTCTTTTCCTCATCGCCGGACTTGTTTTTATGTTCGCCGCCATAGCTGGCAGCCGCACCACCTTTTTCATTCTCGCCTGCGCCTTCATCGTCATCAGCGCCGCCCTCCTCAGCCGCGGCAAAAAGGAATCATCCGAAGAAAAAAAATAGGCCCGTCACCCATGAGACGACTCCTCTCCCTGACCCTTCTGCTTGGGCTGGCGCTGACGGCCCAATCCCAGACGCTGCGCCCGGGCTTTGTAGACACCCTGGTCCAGCGTACCATGACCGCCTTTGATGTGCCCGGCATCGCGGTCGCCGTGGTCAAGGACGGCCAGGTGGTCCTCGCCCGGGGATACGGTGTGCGCTCCATCGCCACCGGCCGGCCCATGGATGAGAACACCCTCTTTGCCATCGCCTCCAACACCAAGGCCTTCACCGCGGCTGCCCTCGGCATCCTGGTCGATGAAGGCAAATTGGGGTGGGATACCCGCGTCACCGACCTGATCCCGGAGTTCCGGCTGCACGATCCCTGGGTCACCGCCGAGTTCACCGTCCGCGACCTGCTGACCCATCGCAGCGGCCTCGGCCTCGGCGCTGGCGACCTGATGATCTGGCCCGACTCGGCGCGGTTCACCACACCGGACATCATCCACAACCTGCGTTTCCTCCAGCCGGCCTCCTCGTTCCGGACGAAATATGACTATGACAATCTTCTCTATATCGTTGCCGGCGAGGTGGTCGCCCGGGCCTCGGGCACGAGCTGGGAGGAGTTCGTCGAATCGCGGATCTTGCGGTCGCTCGGCATGGTCCGCACCGCGGCCTCGATCAACCGCCTGCCCGATACCACCAACATCATCGATGCCCACGTGCCGGTCGACGGCCGGCTCCGGGTCGTGCCCAAGGAGAAAGGCAACCTCCTCAATCCCGCGGGCGGGATCTACAGCAGCGTCGCGGAGATGTGCCAGTGGGTTATCGTGCAGATCAACAAGGGGAGGTACAACGAAAATCCGGAGAAGAGGATTTTTTCCGAGAAGGTCCATTCCGAGATGTGGACGCCGCAGACCATCATCCCGGTGCGGAATCCCGGCCCCTACAATACCCACTTTTCGGCCTATGGCCTGGGTTGGGGATTGTCGGATGTAAAAGGCTGGCTGCAGGTGAGCCACACCGGTGGCCTGATGGGGATCGTCACGCAGGTGACCATCCTCCCGGAACTCCAACTCGGCATCATCGTTTTCACCAACCAGCAGGAGGGAGCGGCCTTTGCCGCTATCACCAGCACCATCAAGGATTTTTATCTCGGGATGGCGCCGGTGGACCGGGTGGAGGAACTGCGCCAGAGACGGGTGGAGCAGAACGCCGAGGCCGCGAAGGTAATGGAGGCCGTACAGCAAAAAATCACGGCACAGCTCAAGAGCAAGGCGCTCCCGGACCGGGCGCCTTATGCGGGGATCTATTTCGACCGCTGGTTCGGTGATGTCGCCCTTACGCTGGAACGTGGCCGGATGCGCTTTCAGGCACTGCGCTCACCCAAACTGCGCGGGGAGATGTTTTGGTATGCCGGAAACACCTTTGTCGTGCGCTGGGACGACCGGACGCTCGATGCCGACGCCTTCGCCATCTTTACACTGGACACCGAGGGCAAACCGGCCGCGATGACGATGAAAGCCATCTCGCCGCTGACCGATTTCAGCTTTGATTTCCAGGATCTCGATTTTGTCAGAAAGGAATAGTATGAAGGCCGGAATACTCAGCGCCTATGTTCTCGTCAGCCTGGTCTTCGGCTGTTCATCCGGAAAACCGCAACCCGATGCGGTGGCCCTGCGTCAGCAGGTCATCGAGACCGAGCGCGCCTTTGCGGCCACGATGGCCCGCCGCGATCATGCCGCTTTCGTCTCCTTCCTCTCGAGCGAAGCGGTCTTTTTCAGCGGACCCAAACCGCTGCGGGGGGCTCAGCAGGTCGCCGACTGGTGGAAGAAATACTATGAGGCGGCCGAGGCGCCTTTTTCCTGGGCGCCGGACAAGGTGGAGGTGCTCGATTCCGGCACCCTCGCCCTGAGTACCGGACCGGTCCATGACCCCACAGGCAAGCTCATCGGCACCTTCACCTCGATCTGGCGCCTTGAGGCGCCGGGGAGGTGGCGGATCATCTTCGACAAGGGCTGTCCGGTCTGCGACTAGTGCGCCGCGCGGCGGCATAAAAAAACCGGGCCGTCATCCGGCCCGGTCCAAAACGAGCATAAAGGGCGATGCGTTCCTCCGGCATCTGCCCTTCTAATAAGCGATCAGGCCATGGGCGCATTCCGGTCGGCTGGTGTCAGGCTGCCCGCGCGCGGCATAAAGATCCAGAGCAGAATATACGCCAGCACCCCGAAGCAGTAGCAGAATGCCAGCGCCGTAAAGATCACCCGCCAGGTCCAGGAGGGCACCTCGCTGTGCTCTCCCAGTCCGCCGCAGATGCCGGCGATCTTTTTGTCCCGTTCGGAGCGGCTGATCTGCTGCAGCCAGCTGGCCTGGCGCGGTTCCGTCCCGGCGGCCGGGCTGGCCGCGGCGGCCGGCATGAAGATCCACATCAGGATATACAGCAGCGCTCCTGTGCCGAAACAGATAAACGCAAAGACGAACATCAGCCGCCAGGTCCATGCCGGCACGCCCGTATGCTCACCCAGTCCGCCGCAGACTCCGGCGATCACTTTATCGCTGCTGGATCGCGCCAGTCGTTGCAGTACGTTTTCTTCCATGGCTTTTCCTCCCTGGTTGTACACCTCTTGATACGCCATTCTTCCTAAAAAGATTCATTTCCCGCCCCGCTGCGACCGATGATTTTGGCCTGAAACAAAACCTCTTGCTTTCAAACCTCGCTTTGGTTATCTTTCTGCACGGAGGCAATTTTCATATCTTGGTAGAGAACCGGAGGGCTCCATGGATCCAGTCCAAACAGGATCACGCATCCGTGTGGTCAAGGGTGACATCACCCGTCTCGAGGTGGACGCCATCGTCAACGCCGCCAACTCTTCGCTGCGCGGCGGTGGAGGCGTGGACGGCGCCATCCACCGCGCCGCCGGCCCGGGCCTCTTGCAGGAGTGCATCCTCCTCGGTGGCTGCCCGCCCGGAGAGGCACGCATCACCGGCGGCCACCGCCTCAAGGCGCGCCATGTCATCCACACCGTCGGCCCGGTCTACCAGGGCGGTCTTCGCGGCGAGGCCGCCCTGCTTGAATCCTGCTATCTGCGCTCTCTGCAGCTGGCGGAAGAGGCCGAATTGAAATCGATAGCCTTCCCCTGCATTTCCACCGGCGTCTTCGGCTATCCCAAGCCGGAGGCCTGCCGGATTGCGGTGACGACGGTTCGGGGATGGCTGGATACCTATGATCTGCCCGAAATCGTCATCTTTTGCTGTTTCGAAAGCGTGGATGCCCGGCTCTACCGATCGTTCCTGGAGGGGGCTTCCACCTGAAGCGCATATCGCGGGATATGTACTGCACGGAAAGAAAGGTCATGACTTCAAAACGTACGCTCCAGGATTCCGAGGATCTGCAAACCATCCCCGGCGTCGGTCCCAACCTTGCCCGGCATCTGGGCGAGATCGGCTACCATCGCGTCTCCCAGCTGCGGGATGCCGATCCGGAGGCGATGTACGCCCGGCTCTGCGAACTCCACGGCGGCCGCATCGACCGCTGCGTCCTCTATGTCTTTCGCGAGGCTGTCTATTTTGCCAGCCACGACCGCCATGATCCCGAGCTGCTCAAATGGTGGAACTGGAAAGAAGGGGCCGAGGCCGATGCCCGCGAGTCCGGCAGCAGCCGCTGAAACAACTCCGTTTTTCTCAATTCGAAACCTGAACGCTCACACCGGTGATCACTCGGGAGAACTCCTTTGTCCAGCAAAACTTATAAATGGTCCGCCATTGCATGCGCTTTGACAGCTTTCTTCACATCCCCTGCAATGGCCGGTGAGGAGGGATGGCTCACCTTCTTCGAAAAATCTGGGGGCCTGGAGACACCGCGTTACGCTGAAACCATGGCCTACTTTGAGCGACTGGACCAGGCCTCCGCTTTCGCCAGACTCGAGTCCTTCGGCCGCAGTCCCGAGGGGCGCTCGCTGCCCCTCTTTATCATCTCCGCGGACAAGGCCTTCACCCCAGAAAAGGCGCACCGGACCGGCAAACCGGTCATCCTGATTCAGAGCGCCATCCACAGCGGCGAATGCGAGGGCAAGGATGCGGCGATGCTGCTGGCGCGCGACCTGCTGATTGACAAGAAGCACCCGGAGCTGTTTGAAAAGCTCATCTTCCTCATCATTCCCATCTTCAACGTCGATGGCCATGAGCGCTTTTCGCCCTACAACCGCATCAATCAGAACGGCCCACGAGAAATGGGATGGCGGGTAACCTCCACCCGCCTCAACCTGAATCGCGACTTTATGAAAGCCGATGCTCCGGAGATGCGCCAGTGGCTGCAGATGTACCATCGCTGGCTGCCGCACCTCTTCTATGACTGCCACACCACCGACGGCATGGATTATCAGTACCTCCTCACCTTCAATATTGACGAACATGATCAGTTCGGCGGCGCTGTCTCTCGGTGGGCGCGGGAGATTTTCCTGCCCGGCGTCCGGAATGCGTGCCGGACGCGGGGTCTGCTCATCGGGCCCTATGCCGATCTGCTCGAGGAGGATCATCCCGAGAAAGGCTTTGCCATCGGCGTCTGGCGGCCAATGCTCTCGAATGCCTATGCCACTGTGTGCAACCGTGCGGGCTTTCTCATCGAGACCCACTCGCTTAAGCCCTATGCCGTCCGCGTCCAGACGACCCTCGATTTCATTCTCATCGGCTTGCGGGAGATCGTCAAAAAGCCGGAGGCCTTGCTTAAAGCCGTTGCAGAGGAAGATCAGCGGGTTTCGGCCTGGGGCCGTGGTCCGGCGGATACGCTTAAAATCCCGCTGCAGTTTAATACGCGTTTCGACGCGGGAGAGAAGGCCCTGTTTCTTGGTTTTCGCTCGGAAATGAAGGCGGGGGTGGTTTCCGGAGATACCTATCCAGCCTATTCCACCGAAAAAGAAGAGATCCCCACGGTTTATTACAATGAGGCCGAACCGGCCGTGCAGGTGGCGCCGCCGCTGGGCTATCTCATCCCGCAGGGCTGGCAGGCCATCGTCGAGGTTTTGCGCGCCCATGGCATAAAAATGCAGCGCCTGATCCAACCGTGTACCGGGGATTTTGAGGGCTATCGCTTCAGGGAGGTCCGGTTCCGCCCGCGTTCCTATGAAGGCCGCTCCTTGCCTTCCTACCAGGTCGTTCCCGTGACCGAAAAACGCGTTTTTCCCGCCGGCACCATCTTTGTGCCGATGGGAAATCCCCGCGGCAAACTGATCATCCAACTCCTGGAGCCCGAGGCCCCGGACGCCCTGGTCGCCTGGGGATTGATGAACACCATCTTTGAAGACCGGGAATACTTTGAATCCTATGTGATGGAGCCCCTGGCGGAGAAAATGATGGCGGGCGATAAGGCGCTGGCTGAACGGTTTGCCAGCAAAGTGCAGTCAGACAGCGCCTTTGCCGCTAATCCGCGGGCGCGGCTCGCCTTCTTTTACCAGAATTCGCCCTGGTATGATCAGGATAAGGATCTATATCCGATCTGGCGCATGACCCGAGATATTCCGCTGACGCTGGGTGAACTCTAAAACGGGCTCCTGGACGCCATAATCCGGTTTGCCGTGCAGGCCTGGCTTTCCCAGGCTGTTCATCCGGACCATCTTGGGTTTAATTGTAGGAGGGGATACCATGAGCAAGCAACAACTTGGTCTGCGCGTCGCCAGCATCATTTTTGCCCTGATCGCTCTAGCGCAGCTGGCTCGGCTGGTTGCGCGAGTAGAAGTGACGGCGGCGGGATTGCTGGTGCCGTTGTGGCCCAGTGCTGTGGTTGCTGCCCTGGCCGGCGCATTGAGTTGGTGGCTGTGCCGGCTTGCACGCACATCGGAGTAGAGATTAGCCCTCGATGTCGCCTTGTCGATTGATATTTCGCAGAACGCCCGCATCGCCAGCTTCGACAAGGAACTGGCGGATTCCCGATTGCCACAGCACCTGCTGCAGCGTGGCATCGGCGGCAGCAGCCAGGAGCTGCGCCAGGGCCTCCCGCGGCAGAACGACCGGATGGCCCGGCCGGCCGTGAAAAGCGGGCTTGATGACGGCGTCGGAATGATGCTGAAAAGCCTGTTTGAGCTGCAGATAGGTCGGCAACGCCACGAAGGGATGGTCGACCGGGATGATAAAGAGCCCCGGACACGAACGCAAGGCTGCGACGCCCAGCTGCACCGACGAGAACATCCCCAGCTCCGGATGGGGATTGACCAGCAGGCTCCACTCGGCCGCGCAGGGCCTGTCCGGCGCCCCATCCGGCCGGGGATCGCCCATCCGGCTTGCTGCCGCCAGACGAGGGCCGGCCCACGCCGATTGATCTGCGGCTACGACGCAGGCCACCGGTGCGATCTCCGCCTCTCCGAGCCGATCCAGGATCAGCTCCAGATAGCTCCGGCCCGCCGCTTCCAGGCGTAGCTTGGGGGTGCCGATGCGGCGGCCGCTGCCGGCCGCCAGGATGACAGCGCCGATGGCTGCTAGCCCGGGCTCAGGCCCTCCCGATTTCGGCATTGAACGCCCCGATCAGTTCATCGAAATAGCCCACTTCATCCTCGAACAGCGCCCGCCAGTACTCCGGATCCCACTGGGCGTTGAGTTCCTCGCTGCTCTTGCCCTGCTGCTCCACCCAGGTGTAATACTTGAGATGGTGGATCGCCTTGCGGTCTGTGTAGGTCACCTCCTTGAAGTAATCGATCGACTGATGGGCGATCGGACCCGCGTGATCGCGCAGGGCGTCGTCGCGGCGATAGAAACCGCGTTCGGCGGCGAGCTCACTCAGCCGCGACGCGTACATCTCCGCCGAATCGGTAAAGATGGTGAGGATCACATCCTCCTCGCCGAACTCGAAGTATTTCGCCGTTTTGACGGCCGCGAGCAGATTGGCGATGCTCGAGATGCCGAGCAGGGGGAGTCGCTCGATCAGAGCGGCTTCGAGGCCGGTTTCGGCCAGGTACTCCTGCCCCGCTGGCTCGTTGAAGAGGCGCAGCAGGCGCATGCAATCCTCGTCGTCGATGGCGGCAACGGCGTCAGTGTTGCGGACATTGTGCACCCAGGGGATGTGCTTGTCGCCGATGCCCTCGATACGGTGGCCGCCGAAGCCGTTCATCAGCAGGGTGGGGCACTGCAGGGCCTCGCTCGCGACCACCCTGAGGCTGGGATGATGCGCCTTGAGATAATCCCCTGCCGCGATGGTGCCGGCTGAGCCCGTCGCCGAAATAAAAGCGGCGGGGCGCAGCGCCGGATTTCCCAGCCCTTCCACCACCTCGTCGCAGGCCGGGCCGGTGACGCTGTAGTGCCAGATCGGATTCCCGAATTCCTCGAATTGGTTGAGGATCACATTCAGCGGGTCTTGGCGCAGTTCGTGGCACTTGTCATAAATCTCTTTGACGTTCGACTCGCAGCCCGGTGTGGCGATCACTTCCGCGCCGATCTCGCGCAGCCATTCAAAGCGTTCGCGCGACATCTCCTCGGGGAGGATGGCGATCGCCGTACAGCCGAGCAGAGCGCAGTCGAAGGCTCCGCCGCGGCAGTAATTGCCCGTCGAGGGCCAGACCGCCTTGTGCTTTTCCGGATCGAATGCGCCGCTGACCAGCCTCGGCACCAGGCAGCCGAAGGCCGCGCCGACCTTGTGCGCCCCGGTCGGAAAATACCGGCCTACCAGTCCTATGATGCGCGCCTTGATACCGCTCAGGGCGGGAGGGATCTCGAGCCAGTTTACGCCGCCGAAGAGGCCGGTGCGTATGTCGTTTTTCCAGGTGATGCGGTAGAGGTTGAGGGGATTGATATCCCAGAGGCCGACCTTCTGCAGCCTATCCGTGATCTGCGGCGGCAGGGTCTCCGGATTCCGGAGCTGCTGAAAAGTCGGAATGGTGATGCCGAGCTGTTTGCAGCGCGCGGCGGTTTTACGGATGATCTCGGGGTGCAGCTCTTTGATGATTTGCGGCATGACAGCTCCTATGCGTTCAGTCGGGCCAGTTGGGTGGGCAGGTCAGGGATCCGGGCCATGGCGATCATGGCGGCGATGATGAAGGGCTTGAAGCCCGCCTCACGGTAGGTCTCGAGCCGGTATTTTTCAAAGACCTCGCGGGCGACCTCGCCGCGCTCGCAGCTCACCCCGGAGATGTCCGCCGGCAGGCAGTGCATGTAGAGGGCGCAGCCCCCCTTCGTCTCCTTCATTTTCGTCTCGTCGCACTCCCAGTCCTTGAAGCGCGCGTTGTTGGCGAGACATTCTTTCTCGAGGGCCTTGAGCCCCTCACGGTCGCCCCGCTTGAGCAGGGCGGTGCGCTCCTCCATCACCCGGTAGGGGGCCCAGGATTTGGGATAGACGATATCGGCCCCCGCAAAGGCCTCCGCCATGCTCTCGGTCCGATGGAAGCTACCGCCGCTGGTGGCGCTGTTCCGGCGCGCGATCTCGAGGACCTCGGGGATGAGATCGTACCCAGGCGGATGGGCGAGGGTCACCTCCATGCCGAAGCGGGTGAGCAGACCGATGATGCCCTGCGGCACCGAGAGGGGCTTGCCGTAGCTGGGGGAGTAGGCCCAACTCATGGCGATTTTTTTGCCGCGCAGGGCCTCGAGCGAGCCGAAGTGGTTCCGAATGTGGAGGAGATCGGCCGCGGTCTGGGTGGGATGGTCGATGTCGCATTGGAGGTTGATGACCGCGGGGCGCTGGTGCAGGACCCCCGCCTCGAATCCCTCCTGAAGAGCGGCGCTCACCTCGCGCATATAGCGGTTGCCCTCGCCCAGGAACATGTCATCGCGGATGCCGATCGCCTCGGCGAGAAAGGAGATCATATTGGCGGTCTCGCGCACGGTCTCGCCGTGGGCGATCTGGGATTTGACCTCGTCGAGTTCGGAGAGCCCCAGCCCCAGAGCGTTGACCGCGGCGGCGAAGCTGAAGCGGGTGCGGGTCGAGTTGTCGCGGAAGATGGAGATCGCCAGCCCGGAGTCGAAGAGGCGGAAGGGTTTCTTCTGTCGGTGCATCTCGGAAAAAAATTCTGCCGTAAGCAGGAGGGCCTCGATCTCGTCGCGGCTCTTTTCCCAGGTGAGGAGAAAGTCCCGGTTATGCGCGTGGACGTCAAGTTTCTCGAGCGCCAGTACATTCTTTGCGATTAAATCCATTCTGTCCTCAGGGTAATGATTCCATTATTTGAAATGTTTGCTGGAAAAGGATTCTCACACGGTGGCAGAGTCCAAAGAGCGTAGTTTCTCTGTGTCTCCTCGACCCTGTGAGAGACTATTTTCTATAAAAGGGCGCCGCCAGCTCCACCGCATCGATGATCTGCTGATACCCCGTGCAGCGGCAGAGATTACCATGCAGGGCCTGGCGGATCTCCGCCCGAGTCGGAGCGGGATTTCGCAGCAGCAGGGCATGGGCGGCCAGGATCATCCCCGGCGTGCAAAAGCCGCACTGCACGGCCCCGGCGTCGAGAAAGGCTTGCTGAAGGGGGTGCAGCAAGCCGTCCGGCGGCGTCAGTCCCTCGATCGTCAGCACCTCCGACCCTGCTACATCCTTGAGCCGCCGCGTGCAGGACTTGAGCGGCCGGCCGTCGACTAACACCGTGCAGGCCCCGCAGGCACCGATTTCGCAGCCCGCCTTGGCCCCGGTCAGATCGAGTTCCTCGCGCAGCCAGTCGAGCAGCCTTTTTTCGGCCAGCCCTTCGCCGATCTCATGGGTCACGCCGTTCACCATCAACTTCATCGCGCACCTCGTTTCTGCGCTTCCCCGGGCGCATCCGATCCGGCGATCCGGATCGGCAGGGCATAATGACGGACCCCCGTCGCGTTATAGATCGCGTTGGCGATCGCCGGGGCCATGATCTCGTTGGCCGGTTCTCCGATGCTCTTGGCCCCGGTGGGCGAGACCGGATCGGGATTCTCGACGATCAACGCCGTCATCTCCGGCAGATCACCCGCGCGCGGGATGCGGTACCGCTGCAGATTGGTGTGGGCGATCCTGCCCCCGGCGATCTGGAGATCCTCGTGCAGGGCATAGCCGGTGCTCATCGCGATGCCGCCATAGATCTGGCCGAGGAGCATGGTGTTGTTGATCGCCTTGCCGACATCGTGGCAGGCCACCGCATTGAGCAGCCGGACCTTGCCGGTCTTGCGGTTCACCGTCAGCTCCACCGCCTGGCAGCCGTAAACCCAGGTGAAATAGGCGTTGCCCTGGCCCGTCTCCTCATCCCAGGTCACCTGGGGGGCACGATAGACCCCGAGGGCATATGGAAACTGCTGTTTCTGGAACATCCTCCTGATCACCTCAGCGAAGGGGAGGGAGCGGCCTCCCGGCCCGGAAAGCTGGTTGGAGGCGAAGACGATCTCCCCGGGAGTGCAACCGAGATCGGCTGCGGCCGACACCGCGATCTTTTTCTTCACCTCGCGCGCCGCCAGGACAACGGCCCCGCCGCCCATGATCGTGCCGCGCGAGGCGACGGTGGTGCCGCTGTCCGGGATCACCGAGGTCGAGGAGCGCCGGTAACGGATCTTCTCCAGGCCGATCCCCAGCTCGCGCGCCAGGATCAGCGCCATGGCCGTCTCGGCGCCCTGGCCGTTTTCGTGCACCCCCGCCTCGAGCAGCACCGAGCCGTCCGCCTGCACATTGACGATGGCGGCGCAGAAATCGACCCCCTCGGCCCCGAGGCTGACCCCGCGGTAGCTCATCGCCAGCCCGATACCGTAAAGCTCCTCCTCATTGCCGCGCCCATGGCTGCAGCGCGCCAGCTTGGTCTCGTAATCGATCTCCTTCAGAACCTGATCCAGCACCTGCTCCATCGCGACCGTGTGCCCCTCCAGCTTCTGACCGGTGATGGTGACGCTGCCCTGGCGCACCATATTCATGCGCCGCAGCGCGATCCCGGACATCCCCAGCTGCTCCGCCGACTCCTCGATCAGCGATTCGATGATGAAATTCATCTGCGGCGAGCCGAATCCCCGCATCGCCCCGGTGACGGGATTGTTGGTATAAACTCCGAAGGTGTCGCAGTGAACGTTTTCGACTACATAGGGGCCGCAGCACTGCACCGTCGAACGCCAGGTCACCCAGGGGGTGACCGAGCAGTAGGCCCCGCCGTCGGCGATGATCCGGCAGTCGACTGCCGTGATCCGCCCCGCGCGGGTCAGCCCCATTTTGTAGTAGACGCGGTAGGGATGGCGCTTGTAGCTCTCGCGGATCGACCACTCCCGGGAATAGACCATCTTGACCGGCCGGTTGAGCAGCCGGGCCGCCAGGGCAGTGCGGGCGCAGACGATCGCCGCGGTGTCGTCCTTGCCGCCAAAGCCGCCGCCGAGGGGCGTGCCGATGATCTCGACATCGGCGAGGGGGAGGCCGAGGCAGGCCGCGACGAAGCGGCGCGTGCTGAAGGGATGCTGCATGCTGCCGTAAACCTCAACCGTGCCGTCGGGGCGGGGGAGAGCGATGCTGACCTCGGGCTCCATGTAGGCGTGCTCGACGAACGGGGTGGTGAAGGTTTTTTCGAGCACCAGATCGGCCTCGGCAAAGCCGCGGTTCATATCCCCGCGGCGGACGCGGTGGGTGTTGATGATGTTGCTGCCGTGGCTCTCGTGGATGAGCGGCGCATCCGGCTGCATCGCCTCCTCGGGATCGAGCAGGGCGGGCAGCGCCTCGGCCGCGACGCGCACCAGCGGCGCGGCGGTCAGGGCCTGCGCCCGGGTTTCGGCGACAACCACCGCGACAACATCGCCGTGGCAGCGGATGCGGTCGTCGGCGAAGATGCGGAAATCACGGATGATCTGGCCGAAGCGGTTCGTGCCCGGCACATCCCGATGGGTCAGCACCCGGACCACCCCGGGGCTCTTCTCTGCCTCCGCTGTGTCGATGCCGGTCAACACGGCATGGACGTGATCGGCATAGACCGGGACGGCATGGAGCATACCGGCGAATTTTAGATCGCCGGTGAACTTGGCCCGTCCGGTCACCTTGGCGGGGCCGTCGTTGCGCCAGCCCTTTTCCCTCATTTCTGACATAGCCATACACCTCCGGGCGTATCCGGCTCCAGGATCTCCCCGTTCTCCACAACAAGCCGACCGCGCAGGAAGGCCGCCCGGATGGCCACGGTCGTCTTCATGCCGGGATAGGTTTCAAAGGTATCGGCCAAGCTCGAGCAGATGGATCGCTCCGCTCCGCTGGTCCGGAGCACTACCAGATCGGCATCGGCGCCGATCTGAAGGCTCCCCTTGCGAGGGTAGAGCCCAAGGATCTGCGCAGGATGGGCCGAGAGCAGGCGGCGGACAGCCTGCAGGCTCGCATCCGCATCTTTCCCCTCAAAAAGTCTGAACGCCAAGGGGACCAGGGCGCCGATGCCCGCCACGCCGCCCGGGGTGCGGCGGATGTCGCCACCGCCGGAATCCTTGTCCGTCCGGGTGAAGGCGCAGTGATCGGTGGCCAGGCAGTCGATCTCCCCGGCGCGGACCATCTCCGCCAGCTTGCGCCGCGATGCCTCCGGGCGCAGGGGGGGCGCGCAGATCCAGCGCCGGCCGTCCGGCCGCCTCAGCCAGCTTTCGTCGAGGAAAAGAAAGTGCGGGCAGGTTTCGCCGGTGACCAGCGCTTCTCCGGCGGTGCGGATCGCATCCAACCCTGCCGGGGTCGAGACATGGACGATATGGACGTGCGCCCCGGTACGCCGGGCGATCTCGATCAGGCGGCGGATGGCGGTCACTTCCGCCTCAGCCGGCCGGATCCGGGCATGGCTGCGCGGGTCGCTCCAATCAATTTCAGCGCACGCGCGCTCCAGCCGGATGGCGTCAAGGCCTGCTGCCATCTCCCCTCGCCGCGCCCGCTCCAGGATGGCGTCATCCTCGCAGTGGACGAGGACGCGGGCGCTGCGGCTGTGCAGCCGGCTGATGCGCTCCTCCAGCTCCGAATAGGTCGAATAGAGCCCGGCCTCGCGGTAGGTGGTATAGAACTTGAAGGTGGAGAAGCCCGCGGCGATGGCTGCTTCGATCTCCCGCCATCCAGCGGCATCGAAGCGGGTCGGCGTCAGGTGCCAGCCAAAGTCGCAAAAGCTCGTCCCCACCGCCTTCTCTTGCGCACGCGCGATGGCGCTGCTCAGCGATTCCTCACTGCCTTGCGTGATGAAGGAGCAGAGGGTGGTGATGCCGTTTTGCAAGGCGATCTGCGAGGCGCTCCGCCAGGTGTCGGCCAGCCTCTTGCCGCCGATGACATCATCGATATGGGTGTGCAGGTCGATAAAACCCGGCAGGATGGCGCAGCCTGCGGCGTCCAGGATGCGCTCGGCCTGCGTGAATGCTCCGGCCGGAGCGATGGCGGCGATGCGGCCGCTCTCGATGAGCAGATCGGCCTGCTCGAGATGATCGTCGAAGACAAGGGTGCCGTTATGCAGGCATGTCGTTGTGGCGTACATGGGGAAAGCCCGCCTTTCTGTGCGCTGAATGGTTAAATATAGCTTTTTGCGCAGAGGGGTGCAAGAGCTTTGTCAGGGAAAGGGGCTTTTTTCTGGTGTTAGCAGGGATGGTTCGTTTCGAATAAGCATGAGAGAGGAAACAATGGCGCCGCAATGACTGCTGGGGGAATAGAAATCCGCTTTTCGCCATTTCGCTTGACAAAGATTGCAGAGATTTGTAACATACAAAAAACTCGGGAAAATGTCTTGAGAGGGTGGAGCGGGAGAAAGCGCAGTCGAGTTCATGCCGTGAGCTGGATAGTGATATACCGCTTAATACTATCTATAGAGGGAACGGCGTCACTATGAGGGTCATGTTCCGGGGGCTGTTTGACAAGCGCGTCGAGCTGATGGCCGGGAGGTGAACTCACGAAGAGAGGTTTGTGGGCCGCAGCTCATGCGCAACTGAATTAGTTTCTACAAGAATGGATTCAAAATAGTAAGAGATTTGATCGGCTGTTCATGATGCAAATCCTCTGAATAGAGAATCTTGCAGTCAGCTTGCAGTGCGGCGGCAAGAATCAGCGAGTCATAGAATGAATACTGCCACCTTTGCATTAAATCAAGTGCTTGATGGCAGAGATCAACACTAGCAAACACCTGGCAAAGTGGGTGAAGCACAGAATCTAGATAACGTTGACAATCGCGGATCGATAGGGGGGTGGCAAACTTTTTCGTAGCGACATTAAGAAACTCCTGGATGACTTGATAACTGATGCACCCCTTGCTTTCGACCAGTGCCATTTTAATTAGATGGTTGGCTTTTTGCCACTTTACTGGATTTGAAAGATCGAAAGAATAGACAAGTATATTAGTATCGATAAAGAATTTATCTTTCATTTCTTTCTTCCCTAGTGAAGACTTTTCCGGGTTGAGCATAACTCAGTGATTTCATCAGCGACTCGTACTCGGAGCTGTTTGTGCCAGCATTAACAAATTGTTTGAGCCACTCCCGAAAAGTTGCATTCAAGGTAGTTCGCTGCTGCTGAGCTTTTTGGCGTGCCTTTTTGATGAGTTCATCTTCAGCGCTCAATGTTATATTTTTCAACATCATGTACCTCCTTATCACTATGAATGTGTACACTAATTTAGTGTGTTTTTCTGACAAAATCAAGTAAAAAATCCACACCTAATTTACAGAAATAGCATTGTTAAGTGTGTTCACCCAACCTCCGCTTCAAGTCGCTTGGGCAGCGGCAACAGCGATATGAAATAATGCCGCTTTTATGGCTTCAGTTTATGCGACTCGGCGGATCCCACTTCTTGTTAGGCACTGCAAAAGAGTATCAATAATAGCTTTTCTACGCGCGGCTGGCCGCCAGTCATTAGTCTTGGGAGGATAGTCTTATGGTACAGATCCAGGTAGACCAAAAAGCACCCGCCTACGCAGTGCGGGAGGCCTATGTCAACGCTCCGATCCAACTGGTGTGGAACATTTTAGCCAATCTGGAAAAATGGCCAGAATGGAATGACAGCGTCAAGGCGATGGATCTCCAGGGAAACGTCGTGCCAGGCACAGAGTTTCGCTGGACTGCTGGGGGCATGAAAATACGATCGCGTATAGAACAAGTCGATCCTCCGCGGCGTATTGTTTGGTCAGGCCGCACGATGGGCATACGAGCGATGCATAGCTGGACGTTTGCCGAGGAGAAAGAGGGTACGAAAGTACGCACCGAGGAATCATTTGAAGGCTGGATTGTCAAGCTGTTGGCCAGGAAAATGAAAAGGGCATTGAGCGAAGCACTGGAGCAAGGCATTTCAGCACTGAAAAATGAGGCAGAAAAAAGACATCGCGAAATAATGGCCTGAGGCGGGCACCCGACCCGCCAGACCGATGCCTTGAAAGAGTGTGAACTGCTTTTCTTTTTTCAATTCATTCGCCCTGTAAAATTGCTGTGCAGCGGCTGGTGGCGTTTTGGGCTTGTTGGAAAAGTTTGCTATTCTTTGAGTCAGACGCGAAGGAGTTTGAGATTCATGTTTGCGAACGCCATCGTCAGGACACCCGGAAAGAGCATGATAATGGGCTTGACCACAGCCCATCTTGGCGTTCCCGACTATGAACGGGCGCTTCTCCAGCATCAATCCTACATCAAAGCCCTGATCGAATGCGGCTTGAATGTAACGGTGATGCCTGCCGATGAAGAGTTCCCCGACTCCACCTTTGTGGAAGACACGGCGCTGGTGACGCCTCATTGTGCCATTATAACCAATCCCGGGGCCGCATCCAGAAAAGGCGAAACTGCACAGACCAGGGAAGCCGTAAGCCGGTTTTATTCTGACATCGAAGAGATAAGCGAGCCGGGGACGGTGGAAGCCGGTGATGTGCTGATGGTGGGCGGGCATTATTATGTTGGCCTTTCCGGACGGACCAATCGGGCCGGTGCGGATCAGCTCATTCAAATACTCGAAAGCTATGGGATGACCGGTTCGACCATTGAACTGGAACACGTCCTGCATTTGAAAACAGGCGTGGCCTATCTGGAGCATAATAACCTGGTCGTGTCCGGTGAATTTGTAGATAAGCCGGAGTTCGCACGTTTTAATAAAATGGTTGTCCCGGATCAGGAAGCTTACGCCGCAAATTCCATCTGGGTTAACGAAACGGTTCTTGTCCCGGCCGGGTATCCCGTCACAGCCCGCAAAATAGCGGATCTGGGTTATGCGGTTGTTGAAATTGAAATGACCGAATTTAAGAAACTCGATGGCGGTTTGAGTTGTTTGTCGCTGCGGTTTTAATAACAGTCGAGGATGGCATCTAGCCTTCCAGTGCCGGCGGCCTCTGCACCGGTCCGTTGGTTGTGATAATAGTAAAAGGAAAAGGAATGAAGAGATGGGTGACAAATCGGCTAAGCTATCAGGAATGAATATTCGCGCGTTGGCATCACTGGCATTATTTTGCGCAGGGCTATGGTTGGTCCCTTCCGGCATAGCGCTCCATTTCGCCTCACACGATGGGGCCGCCAGGTCGAGCCACCTGTTCATGACTATTCATAACACGGCTTCTTTTCTCTTTTTAATCGCTGCTGTCGTCCATGTGATGATGAATTGGAAGGTTCTCACCCACTATGTGAAGGCAAAAGTCGGAGAGTATCTGAGGTTCAAGCGAGAATTGGTGATTGCCGTCCTGGGTGTGTCAGCGTTCATCATGCTGGTGGCGTTTCATGCGCTCGCCCTTCACTAGTCAGCGACGGTTAGCACCCAGGATGGTCTATACCCGAAAATTGCGACACACAGTTTAGCCGCATGATTTGAATGTTCATAGTGCACAGATCCACTACTTTGGCTGGTATTCGAATAAAGAGCGCGGCGTGCGCAAGCAAGGGGAGGCTGTGACTCGGGCAAAGGAATGCAGCGGTAGCGAGAATTCGGGTGAGTTCATGAAGCTGCGGCGGATGAGCTGGGCGGCCTTGATCAGGAAAGTGTATGAGGTCGAACCGCAGCGGTGTCCGGATTGTGGCGGGGAGATGAAGATCGTCAGTCTTAATGATAAATGTCAACCGGCAGTAGTTGAGAAAATATTACGTCACTGCGGGTTGTGGAAGGAGGTAGTTTCCCGTCCGCCGCCGGCAGTAAGCAGAGTGGCAGACAGTGAGCCGAGCTATGATTATGGCTATTTTGATCTCATCTGCATTTAAAAAGTCCTTCCTAAATTTATTTCTGCCCAAGTTGCACCAACAGCGATATGGCCAGGTTGCATGCTTTTGTGAAATATTTTTGAAATATTGTTTGATTTTCAGATTCTGATTGGATAATTTACCGGCATAAAAGAGGCGATTAGGAGCTCGGATATGGCTTGGCGTTCTGAAAAGGGCGTATCAGGCGCTTGACATAGGACAAATTCCTCGATTTTTTGATCCCCAGCAACATCAAATTTCCTATAAGCTTTCCCTTGTGAAAACTTTTCCGGGTTGAGCGTAACTCAGTGATTTCATCAGCGACTCGTAGTCGGAGCTGTTCGTGCCGGCATTCACAAATTGTTTGAGCCACTCCCGAAATGCTGCATTCAAGGTAGTTCGCTGCTGCTGAGCTTTTTGGCGTGCCTTTTTGATGAGTTCATCTTCGGCGCTCAATGTTATATTTTTCAATATGATGTGTTTCTTTTTTACTATGATTGTGTACACTAATTTAGTGTTTATTTCTAATAAAAAGAAGTGTAAATTTTGCTTTAAAGAGATAGGGATGCTAAGGGATTCACCCGATCTCTGCCTCAAATCGCTTGGGCAGCGACAAGAGTGATATGGAATATAGCTGCATTAATGGCTTCATTTTATGTGACTCGGCAGATCCCACTTCTCGTTGGGCGCCACACAACTATAACAATTATATCAATAATTGATAACAAACTGACATCCTGCTGCACCGAATTGGATCAGCGGGTCTCTCTGGACGTATTTCGGTTGATGAAAAGTTTTATTCGTTGTAACAGTGCTGTCTTATGCTCTTACAACCGGTGAGCAAGCCATTAGCCGAAACAGGAATCCTCAAGTTACGAGAAAAATATGAAAGCAAATGATTTTTTTAAAGATAGAGTAATAATAATCTCCGGTGCTTCCAGTGGAATCGGCAAAGAACTATCCCTGCTATTTGCCAAGTTTCAGGCAAGGCTTGTTCTGGCAGCACGACGCTCTGATAAACTTGCTGAATTGGAAAGCCAAATTCAGAGATCTGGCGGCCAGGCCATTTCAATAAAAACTGACATGTCTCATAGAGCAGAGGTCAGGAAATTAGTTAATACGACGTTGGCTAAATGGAACAGAATTGATATTTTTATTTCAAACGCTGGACAGTATATACAAAGCCCAATCAATAATTCAGGAATGATTGATTTCCAAAAGTCTTTTGACATAAACTTTTTTGGCTCATACTATGCCGTAAAAGAAGCACTACCACACATGATCGAGCAAAAGTCAGGGCATTTTGTTTTAATCAATTCCTTGGATGCAAAAAAAGGAATTGTTGGTGATGCACCCTATGTAGCCGCAAAGTGTGCCCTTGATGGATTGGCTGATGTTCTTCGTCAGGAAGTGAAACCCTATGGAATTATAGTCACGACCGTATATCCTGGTCGAGTAGATACCCCGATGATTCAAGATCTTAAAGTTCCATGGATCTCTGTTAAAATATCGGCAGCCAGGGTTGCGAATGCAGTTGCGCGAGGCATTCTGAAGAGAAAACCAATCATTATTGTGCCGAGATTGTTTTTTCCACTTGGAGCTTTAAATAGCACATCTCCGCGATTGATGGACTGGTTTTATTCGAAATTTCAGCTTGAAGGCAAGAAGATTCTCTGAATAATAACCCGGCTAACCATGCGGCGCAAATATTGAACAATGGTATATTATATGAGAACAAGATGAATCGTGTATTTGATCGGTGCTGAAAAACTCTTAATTGTAAGAAAAATGTAGATTCGAAGTTGATCTGCCCAAAAATAAGAGATTTTTGACGGCCAGTCGTTGGACCAGCTGCCAGATTTTTTCTGGCAAAAAGAAAACTGCCAGCAGTTTTCTCAAGTTGTATCCACAGGCGCACATGACAGCGTTGATCTGGTCGCCGTCTCTAC
>Ga0208197_1000121_pt1 | contig 104248 bp, 78 predicted proteins | sample AD_JPNNA4_MetaG_FD_184444 | JGI IMG/M metagenome (GOLD analysis project Ga0208197, IMG submission 184444) | Active sludge microbial communities of municipal wastewater-treating anaerobic digesters from Japan - AD_JPNNA4_MetaG (SPAdes) (version 2) | ecosystem: Engineered > Bioreactor > Anaerobic...
GCGGATGCCACCGGTGTTGGGGATCGGCGACTTCTCGCCCACCCACACGCCGCCGTAGATACACCATCCTAGATGTTCGGCAAAATGCCCGTAGATGTTGGGGTTGATCGTTCCGATTACGTCATTGAGGCTAATTGATATTTTGGTCATGAGTCTCTCCTTTTTGGTTAAGAGTAAAGAGTTAAGAGTAAAGAGTAGCGGGTAGGGAGCTATGGGTTGATGCTTGTCCCCGTCTACCGTCTACTGTCTACTGTCTACCGATCCCAACGTCACCGGCTGGTGCGTTTCTCCCGACCGGTACGCCGCCAGCAGCACTTCCAGCGTCTTGCGGCCTTCTTCGCCGGGGATGTCCAGCTCACGGCCTGTAAAGACAGCGTCGGCGAACTGTTCGAAATAGATCTGGTACGCATAATTATCGGATTGCTGCGGGAACGAAAGCTGCGTCCACTCGCCGCGCGTGAGGCCCTCCACGTCGTTGTCGGTGTAGACAAACAAATCGTTGTTGTCGAAGACGATCTGCCCGGCGGTGCCAAAGATGCGGTTGTCGGACGCCTTCGTGCCGCGCGCGCCCGCCTTCGACGCGCCCGGCGCACACGACGAAGCCATCCACGTGCCGAGCGCGCCGTTGCTGTAGCGCAGCGTTAGCGTGATGAAGTCCTCGACCTCGACGGGCGTGCGATAGGTGCCGAATTCGGCGAAGACGCGCACAATCTCCTGCCCGGTGATGTAGCGCAGCCGGTAGAAGTCGTAGATGTAGTTCATGATCAGCACACCGCCGCCGGACTCGAACTTGGACTTGCGCCACGTGGTCTGCACGCGCCCGGTGTAGCCGCCGGTCCAGTAGCTCGGCGGTTTGTTGGATGCGCCGCTCACCTGCGTTGCCATCAGCTCGCCGATGGCGCCTTGCGCGATCAACGCCTTCGCCTTTGCGGTCGCCGGTTGGTAGCGGACGCTGCCCTCCTTCGACGAACACAGCACACCCGCGTTCTTGCACGCCGCAATGAGCGCGTCGGCGTCTTCAAGCGTCGTCGCCATCGGTTTTTCGACGATGACGTGCTTGCCCGCTTGCGCCGCCTGGATGCCCAACGGCACGTGCAGGTTATGCGGCGTGGAGATCACAACCGCATCCACATCCGGGTGACGCAACACGTCTTCAAGGTTGGTGGAACACGGGATGCCAAAGGTCGCCTGGTAGGAAGCGGCGATATCCGGCAGGGGGTCCATGCCCACGATCATCTCCGCGTTGGCGGTCTGCTGGAGCACGTGTCCGGTAGAACTGTAGGCGATCTCGCCCAATCCAATCAATCCAAATCGCAATTTCCTCGTCATTGTTCTCCCTCTAAAAATAGACTGCTCATCGCAGCAGCGGACATTCGCGCGATTCGCGATTAAGTTCAACCCTGGAAAGTATACGCCGGAGACGCAATATCGTCAACTTACCAAATACCAACCTCATGGCACAAAACGAACTTGTCGCAAATGGGTTGCCCGGTACAATACCGTAGGAAGGGGAAAAACCATGAAAACTGCGACTAGATTCACCGGATCTATCCTTTTGTTGCTGCTCGCCGCCTGTACTGCTTCTGCCGTACCGCCCATCACAGAAGTTTCCTCAACGGCGACGCCGTCTACGCTCCCGCCGCCTGTACTCACTTCCGAAGACGGTCTGGCTGTGTTCAACGGCGGTTTTGAGGCCGGCAATGACGCCAACGCCGATTTCTGGAGCGAGGGCGCAGCGCACAGCCGCAGCGCGGAGCGGGCGCACGAAGGGCAATGGGCCTTAAAATCCGCGTTCAGCGGCGACGGCGGCACCGACACGCGCACCGATCCACTGCCGGTCAAACGCGCCACCTACTACCAGCTTTCGGGGTGGATTTACAAAGCCAATCTTGACGGTTATGCCTATCTCGATATGAACGACATCGAAGAGGAACTGGCCCTCGTCGTCGGTCCCGGCAGCGGCGGACAGTGGATGTATCTGGAGGGGCTGTGGTACAGCGGCGAACGCACAGCGGTACAACTGCGCTGCGTGACCGACAACGGCGTCAGCGGCGACGTATGGTTCGATGAGATCAGGTTAACGGAGGTGAAAGATATGGCGCAACCGCGCAAGTCTCGCATTGTGGAACCGATTTATCCGGTGGACGACGTTGTCGTCATTGACTACGCTGCGCTGGATTATACCGCCGACCCCACAGGCAGCCGCGACGCGACTCAGGCCATCCAGCAGGCCCTCAACGATTGCCACCACAACGGCGGCGGTACGGTCTGGCTGCCGGTGGGGACCTACAAAGTCACACGCACGATCTTCGTATGGCCGTTCTGCACATTGCGCGGCGATTGGCGCGATCCAGACTCCGCCCCTGGAGACAGCTATGGCACGGTCATCCAGGCCGATGTCGCGCCGGGCAGCGAGCCGTTGTTCCTCATCGGCGGCAGCGCAGCGGCGCTGGGGCTGACGGTGTACTATCCCCACCAAAATGCCGCGCAGCCGGTCGAATACGGCTGGACGTTCGAGATTCGCGGCAATGGCTGGAGCGGCAACGCCAACTACCACGCCAGTTCGGTCATCAACTGCACACTGCTCAATGCGTACAAGGGCATCGGCCTGAACGCGCCGCCCTACGAGACAGCCGTGCATGAACTGTCGCGGGTGCGCAACGTCAAAGGGACGGCGCTCTATCAGGGGCTGGATGCGCGCAACTGCGCCGACGTAGGCACGTGGCGCGACATCACGTTCAGCAACGCTTACTGGGCCAACGCGCCTGCCGCTTACCAACCGCCGGACCGGGCCATTCTGGACGCCTGGACCCACGCCAACGGCACCGCCTTCACCTTTGCCGATCTGGAGTGGGACAATTTCTACCGGCTCGCGGCCTCCGATTACAACGTAGGCATCCGTCTGGTGGATGGCAAACGCATCGCCTTTGCCGGGCAAATCCTCTATGCCAACATCCACAACACCAATGTCGCGCTGAAGGCGGAAGACGATTCGATTGATTACCGCGTGGCTGCCTGGGGGATGTCGTTCTTGCGCAGCACGCTCGAAGGCAGCGACCTTGCGGTGGAAACCCACACCGCCGGGCGCATCCACATCACCGACAGCACCTTGACCGGCACGGTGTACAGTCAGTACGGCGAACGGGTGTACTTCGCCAATCCGGGTGACTCGCTCGCGGCCTACCCGGAGGCTGTCATTCCCCGTATCACCCGTGCTGTGCTCTATGATGTCACACAAGCGCCTTATTTCGCGCCTTTCGTCGCCCCCAACACCGAGGGGCTGCTGCCGGCTGCCGACGCCACTCGCGTTATCCAGCAGGCATTGGATGACGCGGGCGCAGACGGCGGCGGCGCGGTTTATCTGCCCGCCGGGTGGTATAACATCGCGGGACATCTCACCGTGCCTGCCAACGTGGAGTTGCGCGGCGCAGCCTCGACGCCACAGCGCAGCCAGGACGGGCTGAGCAACGGCACAGTGTTGTTTGCCAGCGAAGGTGAGGGAACGTCTACGCCGGAAAAAGATGCTGCCTTGATCACGCTCAACGGCGACCGGGCCGGCGTGCGCGGCCTGCGCGTCTTCTATCCCCACAACGACTACGCCGATGGTGCAGGCAAAGTCTACCCTTACGCGGTCCGCGTGAACGGCGACGATGCCTACGTGGTGGACATCGTCATCGAAAACGGCTATCTGGGCGTGGATGTGGCGGCCGGCAGCGACCGGCACGCCCTCATCAGCGTCTTCGGCGCGACGACGGAGGACTTCATCGCCATCGGCGCGACCGTCGGCGGGCGGGTGGAGGACTGCCACAGCAACCCCAATTTCTGGATGCGGAACGGGTATGGGATCACGTTCTGGGACAAAGAGGCCAAACAGCTCTTCGCCGACCGGCGGCAGAATGTGACATTTATCCGCATCAACGGCGCGACGGACGAGGCGCTGCTCAACAACTTCATCTACGCAGCGCAGTACGGCGTGCATATCGTCGCCGGAAGCGCGGACATCTTCAATATTGGCACCGATAACCTGGGCAAAGAGGGCTACACCGTGCTTGCCGAGGATGGCGCGACGGTGCGTGTCCATAATTCGATGCGCTACAACGGTAAAGCGAATACGTCAGGGGCAGCCAGAAGCTACAACGAACTGCACCTGTGACCTACAGTTGGATTGTCGCCGGTTCCGTGTACGCCCTGCGCGCATACGACAGGCGGCGATGGACGGCGGTCATATCGAGCTGCGGGAAGTGCTGTTCCACCAAAACCACCGTCTCAGCGAGCAGCCGGGTGGTATCGACGATGGCCTCCGCGTAGGGGACGGTGAAGGCCTGCCGGAAGCGCCGTTCCACGTCCACCGGTTTGACCTGCATCGTCGGCAAAACCTGGTACATCCACTTGAATGTGGGAAAGTAGAGGCGATTGAGCGCCAGCAGCACCAGGAACATCGCTTCTTGAAGCCGGCTGATGGTGGCATAGAAGACGGTGGGATTGTCGCGGTGGGCCACGACGACCAGTTGCGCGGCGTCGAACGCGGCGAGGTGCTGCTGGATGTTCTTCAGGGCCAGCGTCTCCGGGTAATGCGCGGCTTGTGCTTTCCAGCCTTGAATGATCGCCTCACCGTAAAGCGGAATGCACGCGCGGATGGTGTCCATAAAGTTGCTGTCGCCGAAATCCGTACTGTGTTCCTCCAGGACTGCCTTGATCACGGCATCGTCAGCCGTCACCGTGTTGTGCCACAGGTCAACCTGGAACCCGTTGATCAACAGTTGATCTTCCAGCGCCGGGCCGTCGTAGCCGTGGAGGAACTCGCCGTGCAGCGCGGCGACGAGGGCGAGGCGGGTTTCGTCCGCGGGCAGTTCATCCCAGAGGATGGGCAATTCCAGGTCGGAGTAAGCGTCAGCGTAACCGCGCGCCACCGAGCCGCCGACGAGGATAGCCTGCACGCCGGGAAACGCGCGAATCCGCTCGGCCAGTTGCCGGGCAACATCTAAACGCCATTGAACATGAGGATTTGAAATCGTCATCGTCAAACCTGCTTGATAGGAATAGAAAAAGGTCCGCACACCTTACCCGGTGATTATATGGTCAGGTCTGTGTGACACAACCCCGCGCCTTTCCTGAAATCTGCTGTATACTTGAAATAACCGCATAGTGAGGTGATCATACTATGGCAGAACAATTGACCATTATCACAAGCAATCGAAGCCAACTTAAACCGTTGGTGACATCAGCCCTTGAACGCCAGAAGAGATTGTTGGCGTTGGGTATTGCGCGCACCCACGCCCGGCTCACGGCATTTGAAAAGACCTACAAGATGTCATCGGAAGAATTTGAGCGCCGCCTATACACATTAGAATTGACCGAAACAGTGGACTTCACCGACTGGCGCATGGAAATTGAGACGCTGCGCCTGCTAGAAGGTCAGCGCCGGACACTCGAAGAGGCGCGCCTTGATTGAAGCCTATGTCCAAACCTTATCGAACGCGATTTCAGCTTCACCTATCACAAGTACCTTTAACGTCACATTAGATAAACGTACCCCGCAGGTGGGCTTGATTCGCGGCGAAGTACATTTCGTAGATGGTTCGCGCTTGTATTTCCGCGAACTGGTAGAAGCTCAGGCCAACACAACCGTCTGTCGAATGTACAGCTATCATTATCAAAATGCTAACACCGCCCTGATTTTTCGATACGATGATACACCGCACCATCCAAATTTAAGAACGTTTCCACATCACAAGCATGATAGCCACGAGTCGAATGTTATCGCTGTCATGCCTCCTACCCTCATAGATGTGCTGCGGGAGATTGAGACGTTGTATCCGCTGATGGAAGATGCTTGATAAATGAGGTCTGACACAAGTTTACCTTTCATTGAATTTGTCGGATTGCCCGCAGCAACGATGTGTCACCCGCCGTATCTTGCCCCAATTCCCAGATCATCACACCGCCCAGGTGTTGTTCCAGCGCGTAGCGCGTTTTCTGCTGGATGGTCGCCATGCCGTTGAAGTAGATGCCGCCGGCTTCGTCTACATCTGGCGCGGGATGGTGTTGTGCGACGATATCCGCGTAGGTGAAAGCGTTGTTCCACTGGCTGAGACTGCGCCCGTAAAACGGCACGCCGAGCAGCAGCTTTTCGGGCGGCGCACCGCGCGCCAGAAATGCCTGGATGTCGCCGACGGCCTGCTCAAACGTCGAGTGGCGGCCTTCGTGATCGTAGGCCATCACGTGGATGCGATCCACGGCGGTGTAAAGGTCGTCGCCCAGGTCTTGCCACGCTGCCAGTGCCACACTGACCCGCAAACCGTGCGGCGCAAATGCTGCGTGGACTTCCGCGAGCAGCGCCACATAGCCCTGACGCTCGGCTTTATTGTCGGGAAACTCCCAATCGAAATCCACGCCGTCCAGCCTGTTTTCGAGGCAGTAGGTGGTAATCGCCTGCACGGCCCGCGCCCGCAGTTCCGGGTCGGTGGCGACGGCGGCGAAGTTCTGCGAACGCTCCCACCCGCCGATGGCGATGAAGATGCGCGTGCCGTAGTTATCGCGCATCTCACGCAGAGCGGCGAGGGTTTGCGCGTTCAGCCGGGCCGCGTCCAATTCGCCGTTGGTGCGCAGGCTGGCGGAAAAGTAGATGATGTCCGTGGCATAGCGGCCCCACGCCGGATCGAGGGTGCGGTAGTCGGGCAGGTAGCCGACGACGGCGAAGTTGGGTGAGGAGGTGGGGAGTAAGGGAGTAGGGAGTGGGGGAGTGGGGGAGACGACGGTGGGGGGCTGTAGGGTTTCGATGAGGTTAGGGGGCGAGGCGGCGCAGGCGGGCAGCAATGCTGCGCACAGGGCGAGAGTGAAACGCAGGTAGGAACGCAGCACGTTATACCTCCGCGAGCGGCATAAACACGCGCAGGCCGTCTTGCTCATCCACGATGTAGGCGCGAGCCGGATAGGCCAGGGCGACGCGCACCAGCCACATGTCTCCAATTGCGCTGCCAACGTTCATCGCCGCGCAGAATCCAATGATGACGATGGCCCACCCAGGCAGCGGCAACATCAGCAACAGGGCAGCCAGCGCGCTCAAACCCACCAGCGGCGCTAACGCGATCACCAGATAGGCGTTGCGACGGAAGGCGTGCCCAGGCGCGGTAGCGTAAAACATCATTTCTTTCCACATTATGCCGTACTTTGGATGCGCGCCATAAGCCTGCAAAGCCAACCCGTGCGTCAACTCGTGCAGCACGATGGTTAAAAAGACGCCCACGAGCGTCCCGACTATTGCGCCTACCGTCATATTCACGCTGAATGACGCCGGATGCCACAGGCCGGCCCAGGCGAAAAACAGGGCAGCGGACAGCGCCAACAAGAGCAAACCAACCACGTTCAAAATGATGAGTAGTTTTGTGTGATGGGACAACTTCCAATATAGGACTTCGTGGTAATTTTCAGGGAGAGATGACATTGGGTATACCTCATATCTATGGCGTAAACACAAAAATGCCGCCGTAGCTCGACATCTGCCGGTACGCGACGTGCAGGCCGGCGTTTTCGCACAAAATCGAGTCATCCACGTGGGATAGCATACCAGCATTTGGCATTTTGGTCAAAAAACCACAAAAGCCTCACATAACGTGAGACTTTTGTGGTTTGGCTCTACCGCGAAATCTGTGCTATTTCGTGGTAATATCGAGGGCGTAATTGACGTAGGTGCGGGGTTTTTTCGACTCGACGCTGAGCAAAATGTAGCAGCCCGTGACATCCGCCGGAACGGCAACTTCGGTGGTCCAAGTGACGGTGCCCTGGGCGGGGGTGAGGGGGACGTCGGCCATGTCCAGGGTCTTGTACACGCCATAGATGATGCCGTCCGCGCCGATCACCGGTGGAATGCCGATGTGCGTCTTCAGGGCGAACTTGGAAGGGTTGAAGTTCTGCCAGGTGAATTGGAAGCCCGTCGCGGTGCGTTGCGCGTCCACGAGGCTAACGACATTCTCGCTGAGCGCGATCATTTCGATCCCGGCATCCTGGACTAAATCCTCCAGGGGTTCGCCGATTGGATAGGTCAAATCTGCGACCACGTCGTCGAGGTTCAATTCCAACTTGCCCGCCACCTTATTCGTTTCGTCAACCTCGACATAGTAATCCAGTTCGCCGTCGAACCTGACGTAGTCAATGGTGAGTTTCGCCCCGGCTGCGGCGGTAACGCCCGCGCACTCCACGTAGAGCAGTTGCGTTTCGGGCTGGCCACTGGCGTCGGTGACGTAACCGCGCGTTTGAAAACCCGGCGCTAAACGGTGTCCGCCGGTGCCGACAAACACGGTCGCGCAGGGCGTCGTTTTGCCATCGGCGGTGGTCAGGGTGGCCGGTTTGCCATCCACCGCGCGCATTGTGCTCCACAGGCCGGTATCGTTGCGGATGGCGAGGTCAATGTGCAAGTCGCCGGCGGCAGACTGGCCCACGTTCGTCACAATGCCGGCCCAGCCTTTGTTGCTGCCATACGCTGACGACGACTGTTCCAATCCTTCGGGCAAGACGATGTAGGCGCACGCCAGACTGAGCAGCATATACACCAGCAGGAGCGGAATGAAGTATGTTTTTCTAAGCCCCATGTTCCCTTCTCCGATTAAGTCTCTTATTGCTCCGGCAACACAGCCCGGATGACGGCCAGCGTGAACCCGTAGCCGGGCGGCATATTCACGCCGCCATCCACCGCCGTAGCGCCTTTTTCGCGGCCCTCATCCGCCACAATGACGTAGTGCGCGAAGCACTGCCGGCAAGGCACGTGGTAGGTGTCGCGGATTTCGTTGGTGTACCAGCCGTAATCGTCAATGATGGTCTTGAGCAGGCTATCCACTTCGGCGGACGTTATCTTTTTCTCGACGACGTTCACGCCGTCATTTTTCAGCACGCGGCCATCGGGATAGATGGCATACATCTCATCAATGCACTTGGGACCGGCAAGGCGGTTGTAGGCAATCACGGCGCCTTCTTTGATCAATTGCGCGGCTTCGTCGGTGCGGAAGGGTTTGATTTCGCACACTGTCGTTTCGGCCTGGTTACTGTTGGAACCGATCCCCAGTTTGGGGAGGAAAACAAACGCCAGGACGACCAGGATCGCCGCCGCGCCGAAGCCAACAGCGAGTCGCTGCCGCCGGCGACGTAGCGACTGCGCATCCAGTACTTTGTCGTCGAGTTTGCGATTCGCCAATACGGCCTGCACGCCGATGAACGTGAGCATCAGCACGCCGATGACGATCTTCGTCCACCACGAGCTGAGCGAGCCGATGAACTGGATCAACGCCTGGGTAATGGCGAGCACCATGACGCCGAAGAAGGTGCCGGCCACGTAGCCTGAACCGCCGGTCAGCAATGTGCCGCCGATGACGACCGAAGCGATGACATCCAGCTCAAAGCCAGGGGCGTACAAGCCGTGGCCGGAAGACACAAAGAGGCAGAACGAGAGGCCCGCCAGCGCCGAGCACAAGCCATTGAGCGTGTACACCATCATCAGGGTGCGATTCACCGGCAAGCCCATCAGGCGCGCGGATTGTTGATCGCCGCCGATGGCGTACACGGTGCGGCCATAACGGGTGTAGTGAGCGAGATAAATGCCGATCAACAAGACGAGAAACGCCACGATGACCGGAATCGAAATGTAGGGGGCCGGCGTGCCTTGCAGATCCGCCAACTCTTTCAGCCCTGGGATCAGGATTTTGGTCTGCCCCAGGATTCTGAAGGTACGTTCATCAATGTTGATGGCATTGTCGCTGATGAAGAAACACATGCCGCGCGCAAACCACATCCCGGCCAGGGTAGCGATAAACGGTTGCACTTTCAGGTAGACGATGAAACTGCCCATAATGAAGCCCAGCGTCATCCCAATGGCGAGCACCAGCAGGATGACGAGCCAGGGATTCCAGCCTTCGCGCAGCAGCGCCGCCGAAACCACCGTCGTCAACACCACCACGCCGCTGACCGACAGGTCAATGCCGCCGGTCAGGATCACAAACGTCATCCCCACGGCGCTGATGAGGATGAAGGACGTGTTGCGGAACAGGTTGAGGAACACCTGCGGGTTGCGCATCCCCTCAAAATTGATCACCCCGATCCCATAGGCCACAAAGGCCAGTAACGCGGTGGCCATCAGGGGAATAAATCGCCGATTCTTGTTGATGAAGGCGCTGACTCGGTTGACCATCGCTAAACCCCTTTCTTCCCCACGCGCAGGATGAGACCGCGCACCTGCTCTGAGAACAGCAGAATCACGATGATGACCACCACCGATTTGATGGCCTGCAGGGCAAAAGCCGGGACGCCAATCGCGTACATAGACTGGGTGACGGCTTGCATCACCAACGCGCCGACAACGCTCGCCAGCAAGGAAAAGCGTCCGCCCGACATCGAAGTGCCGCCGATGACCACAGCCAGAATCGCATCCAGTTCGGTGAAAAGTCCGATATTGTTCGCATCTGAGGTCTTCACGTTGGAGCAGGCCACCAATCCGGCAATGCCAGCGCAGAAACCGCAAAAGGTATAGGCCAGCAATTTGACCTTCCTTTCCTGGATGCCGCTGAAAAAGCTTGAACGGAAATTGATGCCCACCGATTCGATGAACATGCCAATGGCCGTTTTGCGCGTCAGCAGCCACGTGGCGAGTAGCATGAACGCCACAATGTACAGCGAAAACGGCAGGATGAACCACCCCTGTCCGATGTACGAGAATGGCCGGTAGGTGATTTGTACCCGCAGGCCGTTCGTGATCAACTGCGCGATGCCCCGTCCGGCGGTCATCAAGACCAGGGTAGCCACCATCGGCTGAATCTTCATGTAGGCGACCAACATCCCGTTCCATAGGCCGCAGATCACGGCCACAAGCAGCGCCGCGCCAATCACCACCCAGAGGGGTTGAAAAGTGTAGGTGGGATCGGTGACGAAGAACACCTCGTTGCGCAGCGCAGAGGGGTTCATCAAAATACCGGCGACCGAAGCCGAAATCGCCATCACCGCGCCGACGGAAAGGTCCACGCCGCCGGTGGCAATCACGAGCGTCATGCCGATGGCTAACAAAGAAACAGCCGAACCGTTGCGCAGAATATCAACCAGGCTGCCGTACAGGTTGCCGTCGCGGTTTTCAATGCTGAAGAAGCCGGGGATAAAGATAAAGTCGAATAACAGCACCAGACACAAGGCGATGACCGGGAAAAACAGCCGGCTCTCGGCAATGCTTCTCCACCTGAAGGTAAGTTTTGCCAGTGGTTTCATAGCTCACTCCCTGCAATGGTATGCATAATCGTATGCTCGTCCACCTCGCCGCTAAACTCGGCGACCTTTTCGCGTTCACGCAGCACGGCGATGCGGTGGCTGGTGCGCAGGACTTCTTCCAACTCCGATGAAATAAACAAGCAGGCCATGCCTTCATCGGCCAGTTCCAGCACCAGCTTTTGGATTTCGGCTTTCGTGCCCACGTCAATCCCGCGCGTCGGTTCGTCGAGAATCAACACTTGCGGATTGGTGGCTAACCAACGCGCCAAAATCACTTTCTGCTGGTTGCCGCCGCTCAGGTTTTTGACAGGTTGATCGGCGGTGGGCGTGGCGATGTTCAGCATCTTGATGTACTTGTCGGCAATCTCGTACTGTTCCTGGACGCCGATGTGGCTGAACCAGCCTTTGTTGGCCTGGATGGCGAGCACGATATTTTCTCTGACGGTCAGATCGTCCACGATGCCCTCGGCCTTGCGATCCTCAGGGCACAGCGCGATGCCGCGTTTGATGGAACCAAGCGGGCCGTGATCCGTCACCAGCGCGCCGTTGAATGTGATCTGTCCCGTATCCGGCTTGTCCACGCCAAAGAGCACTCTGGCGGTTTCGGTGCGCCCCGAACCGAGCAGCCCGGCCAGCCCCACCACCTCGCCGGCGCGCAGTTGTAGATCGAAGGGCCGGATGCTGCCGGAGCGTCCCACCTTTTGGGCATCGAGGATAGCCTCGGTCTTGATGTGTTTGCTGCTTTCCAGTTTGATGCTCGACATGTCGTCCAGTTCGTCCAAACTGCGTCCGATCATCTTGGCGATCAGCTCGACGCGCGGGAGCGAGGCTGTCTCAAAAGTGCCCACCAACTTGCCGTTGCGCAGGACGGTGATGCGGTCCGAAATCTCATAGACCTGGCTCAAGAAGTGCGTGATGAAGATAATGCCGACGCCCTCATCGCGCAGTTTGCGCATCACCTTGAAAAGTTGTTGCGTTTCATTCGCATCGAGGCTGGACGTCGGCTCGTCCAGGATGAGAATCTGAGTCGAGGCGATATCGAGCGCGCGCGCGATGGCGACCATCTGCTGAATCGCCACGGTATACGTATTCAGCGGTTGGGTCACATCAATGTCAACGTCCAGCAGGCGCTTGAGGAGATTGGCGGCCTGGGCGTTCATCGCGGGCCAGTCAATCCGGCCAAACTTGCGCGGCTCGCGGCCAATCAAGATGTTCTCGGCGACAGACAGATTGGTACACAGATTGACTTCCTGGTACACAGTGCTAATCCCCAGCGTTTGCGAGTGTTGCGGGGAACGCGGGTGGATCTCCTTGCCGCCGAGGAGGATCTGACCGGTATCTGGCCGATCCACGCCGGTCAGCACTTTGATCAAGGTAGACTTTCCGGCGCCATTTTCGCCGACCAGGCAGTGAATCTCGCCTTTTTGCAGGCTAAAGTCCACATCGTCAAGCGCCTGCACGCCGGGGAAAGCCTTGGAGATGCCTTGCATAATGAGGATATCATCTTTTGTTTCGGACATGCTTGCCCCCTACTGATATTTGGCTCAGTATGGTATCCCAACAGGATAGACAGTCAAGATTACGTTAGTTACAAAGATTGGGAAGCGGCAGGTAAAGCGCCACTTCCCAATCTCACCTTCAGACTCCGGGGTGCGACCTCACCGTGTCAGAGACTCGGTTTAGTACTTGCGCCCCTTTGCAATGGACTGCAGGTTCGGATCGGTCATATAGAAGACACTTTCCTCGGAGGGAATCCACTTGGGCAGCTTCTCGCCGTTCATCGCCGCGAGCGCTGCTTCGTAGACCTGCGGGGCCAGCAAGGGGTTGCACTCCACGGTCACGTTCAGCGTGCCGTCCAGCATGGCCTGGAAAGCGCCAGCGGTGGCATCCACCGAGATGATCTTGACGTCCTTAGCAGGAACCAAACCGGCTTCCTTGAGGGCCTCAATCGCGCCGAAGGCCATTTCGTCGTTCTGGCCGAAGATGCCCTGAACGTCGGTGGTTTCCTTCAACCAGGCCTCGGTCACCTGCTTGCCTTCGACAACGCTCCAGTTGGCGGTCTGGCTCTTGGTCACTTCGATGCCACATTCCTTGGCGGTCTCGCGGAACCCGGTGCCGCGGTCAATCGCCGGGGCAGACCCCACGTTGCCGACCAGTTCCCACACCTTCTTGGAGGCGCTGCCTTCGAGCAGCTTGCACATCTCGCGCCCGGCTTTGCGGCCTTCTTCCACGAAGTCGGCGCCGACGAAGGTCACGTACATATCCTCGAAGCCGTCAATGCGGCGGTCGGAGAGCAAAACGAGCTTGCCGGCAGCCTTGGCATCCTTGAGCACCTGTTCCCAACCGGTGACTTCGAGCGGGGACATGACGATGACGTTCACTTCGGGGTCCTGGATAAACTGCTGGAAGCCGGCCACCTGCTTCGCCAGGTCATTCTGCGAGTCGTAGAACTTCAGGGTGAGACCCAACTGGGTCGCGGTTTCCTTGAAGGAGGCGGTGTTGGCCGCGCGCCAACCGCCTTCGGAACCGGTCTGGAGGAAACCCACCACAAGGTCAGAATACTGACAATTGGGCGCGCAGCTTTTCTTCGCCCCGCCCTTGCAGGCCACGAGGAGCAACAGGACAACAACCAAAACAGCGATCTTTTTCAAGTGGGACATTGCTTCTTCTCCTATCAGATTAGATTAATGGGATTAATGAAATGGATTGGGTTTGCACAGAAAGTGATAATACGCTTAACGTCTGGTTCCACCTCCTTGATTACATTTCACGCAAAGGCGCAAAGACGCCAAAGAGTTCAAGGGACTAAAGGCTATGTGAAAGTTTCGGATATAGCATAGCAGAAACAGGCCCGGATTTGAATAGACATAGTTAAGCATTTGGTTAAATATCATTGGAGATTTTTTACACAAAACACCCCCACCAGGTATGGCGGGGGTGTTTTTATCCGACAGAAGTTAAGATTTTTACGCTGGATACGTCAATACTTGCGGGTGGGCAGAATTTCAGCCGCATTGTCGGGGAAGTAGATACTTTCTTCGGAAGGAATCCACTTCGGCACTTCTTCGCCGTTCACCACCTGCAAGGCGGTGCTGAAGAAGAGCGGTCCTAAGAGCGGATTGCACTCAATCGTCGCGTTGAGCTTGCCGTCAATCATCGCCTGGAAAGCGTCGCGTATCGCGTCAATGGAGACGATAATGATGTCCTCGCCGGGTTTGAGGCCGTATTCCTCAATGGCTTTGATGGCGCCGATCGCCATATCGTCGTTATGCGCGTAGAGCGCGTCTATCCGGTCGCCGTACAAAGCGAGAAAAGATTCCATCACTTCCTTGCCTTTGGCCCGCGTGAAGTCCCCGGTCTCTGAGGCGATAATTTTCATGTCGGGGTAATCGGCCAGGATTTCCCGAAAGCCGACGTACCGGTCATTGGCGGGCGCAGACCCGACGGTGCCTACCAACTCCACGATATTGCCCTTACCGCCCAGCAGATCGGCCATAATCCGCCCGGCCCGGCGTCCTTCTTCGGCAAAATCCGAGCCGATGTAGGTGGCATACAGGTCTTCGGAGACGGCGGCCCGGCGATCCACCAGGATGATGGGGATGCCGGCATCTTTGGCTTCCTGAAACACAGAATTCCAGCCCGTCTCCACAATCGGCGAGACGCCGATCACGTCTACCTGTTGGGCAATGAACGTGCGGATCGCCTTGATCTGGTTCTCCTGCTTTTGCTGCGCATCATCGAAGATCAACTCCACGCCCAAATCCTCGGCGGCCTTCTTGATTGAGGCGGTGTTGCCCGTCCGCCACTCGCTTTCGGCGCCAAGCTGCGAATAGCCGACCACCAGATTCCGATACGTTATCTTGCCCCCGGTGTGCTCCTGGCTGGATTCTTCGGAATCGGCGTCGCCCCCGCAGCCCGGCAAAGTCACTGTCCATAGCAGCAACAACAGAAAAACAGCCCTCAGTGTGCGCCTCATCCTATTCCCCCTTGCGCTGATTGCGGTTCAAGGTCTTGCCGCAGCGGAATGGTCACGGTCACGCGCGTGCCTTCCTGATATTGGCTCTCAATCGCCAGCCCGTATTGACTGCCGTAATAAAGTTTGATGCGCCGGTTGACGTTCGCCAGACCAAAGCCCTCATCCTCTTGGGCGACGGTATACGCTGTGTCGTCCAATCTATCTCGAATTTGCGCGAGCCGGTAGGGCGTACAGCCAACCCCATCGTCTTGCACCTCGAGCAAAATCTGATCCTGATCTTTCAGCCGCGCCCGCACCCGGATTGTGCCGCCATTGCGCTTCTGTTTGATGCCGTGATACAAAGCGTTCTCGACCAGAGGTTGTAGCGTCAATTTCAGGATGGTGCCGTCCAAAACACCCTCGTCCACATCAATCTCATAATCCAGGATATCGCGGTAACGCATCTTCTGAATGTGCAGATAGCTGCGCACGTGCTCAAGTTCCTGCCGGATGGGAATCCAGTCCTTGCCTTTGCTCAACGCGATGCGAAAGAAACTGGACAGCGCGCGGACGATCTCAATCACCTGCGCGGTCTGGTTGGTTTCGGCCATCCAGACAATCGTATCCAGCGTGTTGTAGAGGAAGTGCGGGTTGATCTGCGCTTGCAGCGCCTTCAATTCGGCTTTTTGCAACGCCTCTTGCTCCTTGACCTGCGCCGCCAGCAGTTCTCGAATTCTGCCAATCATAATGTTGAAGCTGATGCCCAATTCCGTGATCTCATTCGCGTTCTCGCTGGTGACCAGCGCGCGTAGATCGCGTTCGGCGATGGTGGTGGTGACGTCGTGCAGTTTCTTGATCGGCTGGTAGATGCTGGCCGAAATAAGCCACGCCGCGAGCACCGAAAAGCCAATCGCCCCCGGCAACAAGACCAAATACGCGATCATCAAACGATTGAAACGCTGCTTACTTTGACGGTACTGTTCCTCAGCCTGCTTGACCTCGGCCAGCATATAATCCTGGATACTTTCCTCGACAACGTCCGAGACGCCGCGAATATCGTCGAGCACCTGCTCATTCTCAGCGACCCGGCTGCCCCGCGCGATTTGCTCGCCCATCTTATCCACATAGCGGGTGAGCGTGTCCATCGTTCTACGCACCACTTCCAATTTAATCCTGGAGCGGTCGGAGGTAGCGTTTTCCATCATCGAAGTCAGTTGCGCGTTGACCTGCTCAATAATAGCATATTGCCTGCCGGCAGCGAACTCGGTTTTACCGGCGACGATGTTCCACATTTCGGTATCAATGGCCGGTTTGATAAAACCACTGACGCTGTTGGCCGTGGTGATGTTGGTGATCATCGCATCATATTTGCGGTTGAACTGCAATACATTCAAAAGCACAATAGCATTGACCGCGACCATCAGAAAAATCACCACCAACGAGGAAAGCAGAATTTTTGCGCGTATCGAGAGGTTGATGTCCGAAAAATAGGCTATCGCCTTATCAATCACCCTGGGGTGATTATCAGTAGTTGTTAATTCAATGTTCATGGCATCACCCTAATCCTTGCCGACTTGGGATCGCTCGCGGAATTCTTGCGGGGTAACTCCGACCTTCTTTTTGAAAAAGGTACTGAAGTAGTGCGCGTCGTTGTAGCCGCTTTGATACGCCACCTCGGCGCATTTGATGTTGGTCGTGCGCAACAATTCTTTGGCGCGATTGAGCCGCACATTGTTCAGGTAATCGCGGAAAGATTCACCGATCTCCTGGCTGAAAACGGTGCTGAAGTGGTTGGGGCTGAGGTTGAAGCGTTTTGCCACGTCGGTCATCTGCAACTCCGGGTCGCTAAAGTGATCGTCAATGTAGGCTTTGGCCTGTTGGATGAGCATCGTGCGCTGGCGCTGCGCCTGCCCGTCACGGAACGTGAAAACGCTGCGCATCACCTGGCGCAGTTCAGCCTTGATGTGGGTGATGGTCGTCGCGCGCTGCATCATCTCTTCAATGTGCCGGATTTCCGGCGTGACCTGGCTTTCGGCGCCGCCCAGGTCGCTCACAAATTGCGCCGCCGTCAGCAAAACTTCCAGGAACAGGTAGTGCATCACCACCGCCGAACGTAGCGCCGACTCGCAGATGGCGCGCAGATGGCTCTCGAAGAACACATCAAAGGCGTCGAGATCGCCGAATTTCAGATAATTCTCCAGTTCCCGATGGTCTAATTTCTGGACTTCGATTTGCGACGCACTGCTCTGGACATCGGCGGCGGGCGTTCTGGCTGCCTTTCTGGTTTTAATCAACGCCTGCGCAAACGAGCGGTGCAGGTCGCTCAATCGTTCCTGTGGGCTGCCAATTTCGATGCTCAGGCGGCACACGGCGTCGCCGGCGACCTCTTTCTGGATCAACTCAGCCCAAAAACTGGCTTCTTGCTGAAGTTGCGCTTCATCGTCGCCCTTGAGAATCAGGAGCAATTCTTCGACATCTTTCTTGGTCAACAAAATGTCGGCGCTGTCGCGGGTCAAACCGGCGATCTTCTTTTCGATGCGCTGATAAGCGTCGTAATCATACGGCTTACTATCATCACACAACTCGATCCTGATCAACATGACGAGGTAATATGGCGCAACCAGGTCCAGCCCCACGTGTTGGCCTTGCTCAATCGCCTCCGCCGACGCGATGCCGCCCAGCACCAGGCGCAGCAACAACTGCTCGCGCTGCACCTGCACATTGGATTCAACCTGGCTTTTCAACTGCCGCAGATGTTCGCGCTCGTTCTTTTCCTGGTCAAGGGCCGCCGCCACCCGCTGCAAAACCTCAATGATGTCGGCGGCACTGACCGGTTTGAGCAGATATTCGGTCACGCCGATTTTCAAGGCGGTCTGCGCATACGCAAACTCATCGTAGCCGCTGAGAATGATGATCTTAACCCATGGCATGTGCTCGCGGACGATGCGACTTAATTGCAGCCCGTCCATGAACGGCATTTTGATGTCGGTGATGAGCACATCGGGCTTACACTCTTCGATGCGCGGCAGCGCCAGCTCGCCATCCGAAGCCTCGCCGCAAAACTCGAAGCCGATGGCCGGCCAATCAATGGCCTTGCGTATGCCCTCGCGCGCTACGATCTCATCTTCAACCAGGAAAACTTTGTACGGCAAGTCCTACCTCCCCTACTCGGCGAACGGTAGCTATTCCAGGAACTTCCTCAGTGCGCCAAACGTCACCGAATCGTGGATGTTCTCAACGAATTTGACGTTTTCCAATGAGCCGCTGGCAATCGAACCACGCAGGATGATGGGCGTCAGATCTACATCCATCGCGCCCCGGTATGTGGACGTGACGCAATACTCCGCACAAAAGCCGGTAAGGATGACCGTGTCCACGCCGAGATCGCGCAGCATCTCGGTCAGCGGCGTCTTGTTGAAAGCGTTGCCGTAAGTCTTGTGGATGTGAGCATCCGACGGCAAAATGTGCATAGATTCCGGCGTGTCGAACCCCTCCTGACCTGGAACAAGGTTATCCCCCTCATCTATGTGTTGAACACAAATCACCGGCAGTTGCTTCTCCCGGAACAGCTTGATGGCAGCATTGATGTATTCAATCGCATCGTTGAGGGATTGGGTCATCACCGGATTGAGGCCGAAAAAGGCTTTTTGGACATCAATGACTAACAGGGCTGGTTTCATGGTTTTCCTCTCTTTTCTTTGTCTTCTAAAAATGTATTTCACAGTGCGCGCCGGGCAGGGCGCAGACAGCGCGGATGCTGGCCTCGCAATCCAGATCGGGCGGCGGCGTGTAGTGGATGGCGGTCAGGTAGGTCAGCGTGGCTTCGAGGTGGTGCAGGTTGTTGAGCAGCGGCTCGGTGTATCGGATTGCGCCATACTCTGCGTTGCGGATGTGGTGCTGCTGGCCGACGTGGTTGTTCCAGTCCACGCCCTCGGTGAGGAAGCCGAGTGCGCCGTAGTGATGGCGGGCGATGGCGGCGAGCACGTCCAGGGCCACGTCGCAGTGCGCCTCGTCACCGCGTTCGCGCCACGCTTCCAGGTGCGCCTGGGCGACCTCGGCGTTTTCCCACAGATAGGCGGTGTCCCAGCTCTCCTCCATCCAGAACAAGCCCTGGGTGAAGACGCCGTTGCGGTTGTCGTCCATCCGGAAGCATCGCATCGCCGGCAGCGCGACCTCGTAGGTGAAATCGCGCCAGCCAGGACGGTCGAGCAGACCGGCGACCTGGCGCAGGATGCGGAAGGCGCAGGCGTAGGCGACGTTTTCGTGGTCGTCGAAGGTATCGTGGTTGATGCTGCCCCACAGCCCGCCGGCCTGGACAAATGCATCGCCGAGCGCGCGGGCAAGATCGAGGCGGCCCGTCAGCGCCCACAACTGGAGCAGAAACAATCCGTCGGCGCTATGAGCGTAAATCGGATCGGGCGAGCCGTGCGGCGAGAGCGGATAGGCCGCGCCCTCGATGGTGATGCGGCGCGGCGTCCAGCCGGAATCAAGCAGGGGAACGTGATCGGCCAGCCAACCGGCAAGACCGCGCGCGGTTTGGGTGAGGACGGCGCGACGTTCGGGCAAGTCGCGCGCCAGTTCCAACATTTGCACGCCGATCTTCGCCAGCGATCCGGGACACAGCCAGTCATCCTTGTGGGTGTAGTTAAGGCAAAAGCGCCGCTCAACGATGTGCCAGTAGGGGAGGATCAGCCCATCAGGTTGAACGAAGCCATCATCGAGCACGTGATCCACGAGGCGCAGCGCCTGCGCCTGGATGCCGACGTCGCCGAGATAGCCGCCCCACCGGTAGAGCAGATGCGCCCCGCCAATGGCGTTCGCAGCCCAGCCGGGGCCTTCCAGCGGGCCGAAGTCGTGCCACAACATTGGTTCGCCGTTGGGATCAACGAAGCTGGATATGGCGCGCAGGGCGCCGGACAGCGTTGGTTCCAGGCAATGCAGCGCGAAGTGCGCCGAGGCGTTGGCGCTGGCGAAGAGCAGGTCAGGAGGGAGTTGTGTATGATCGGTCATATCCGGTTGCGAACGTCACTGAGCGTCCTCAAGCCGGCCCCGGAACGGCCCTGGCTCTGAGCCTGGAATGAGCGTCGCGCCCACCCGCTTGGCGTACCAGTCCACCGGGCCGGCCCACCCGATGACGGCATACGCATAATTCTCATTCCACATCGCGTGGAGCGCCGTCAACAGCAAGGCTGTACCGATCCCGCGGTTTTCATAGCGCGGATGTACGCCCATCGGGCCAAACATCCCGCGATTGGAGGTGTCGTAGCACGCAAACCCGACCAACTGCTCCGGCGGGAGTTCGTAAAGATGGGCGCGCTCGGGATCGGGCGGCTGTTTCTCGACGGCGATAAACAAGGAACATGGACTGCGGTGGATCGCATAGACCACGCCATGCGCCCAGGACTCGTTGAAGTGCTGCGCGATCCACGGCATGATCTGGTGTTCTTCGCCGATGCGCGCCGGGCGGATGTGGAGGCGCAGCGGAGCAATCGCATCCAACGCGGGTTGGAGTGGCGGGAGGTCGTATAGCTTAACGAGCATGTCGGACATTTGTATTGTTACTTTTCTGTCTTCTCTATTCTTCCGGCGGATGCCATCCACCTTGTACCCACAATGCTCGCGCACCCACGCTAATCTCATTGTTCAGTCGTAGCGCCACAACCGTCGCTCGCCTCACTGCGGTCAAGCCGATAATCTCTGTACCAGCTGTGCTCCATGTAAAGTGGACTGTCCAGGATTGCATGCGTGGGTTATAAAGCGGCACGGTTTCTCCGGTGAGTGGATCGCTGGCTTCTGTCCGCGCGCCCTTGAATTCGTTGCATCGGCGGCAAACCAGCCACAAGTTGTCGCGCACCGTCAGGCCGCCACGTGCTTCGGGGATGATGTGATCGAATACCAGCGGACGTCCGATGATAAATTGTGGTGTGAGGCAATACCCGCAACGATGATGCGCTTCGTGTGCGATCTGTCGGCGTAGCTCTAACGGGATATACGTTTTGCTCATACTTGAGAATGGCCGGCAATTTCATCGAGAGTAGGGAGGCGTTGCCCACGCCATTTGAGCAGTGCATACGCATAAGTCCGCCGGAGCATCAACGCATCAGCTTCTTCACGCAGGTTTTCCAACGTTTCCTGTTCTGTGGCAGATAAACCGGCGCGCTGATTTTGATCCAATAACGCTTCATACAACGCCGCTTTGTCTTCGGGCAGGTCGGCGCGGGTAACTTGCCAGAGCACTGCATCGCTCAACCGATGGAGCGACTGCAAGTCAGCGCGAAAGCGCGCCGGAACATGCTCCAGGCTCGGCGGAAGCCCCATTTGGAGCGAGTGTAGGGCCACCTGCTCCATAGGTTGCTGTGCCGCGTCTGCGGCTTCTTGCAGACGCCGATAGACTTGACCGGATAATGGCAATTTCAACACTTGCACAGTCATGGCTCTTCCTCTGCTATTATCATTGATAGAGTCCTTTTTTGTGCTTTCATTATACTCTAACCTGCTTTTATATGGTAGACCTTCCCCGGCTCTGTCGTAAAAACACTCTTTCCAGCGTCCCTTTGCACCGCAATCTCAGTCCCATCACACGTAATCGTCATCTCTTCCGCTATCATGACCCGACATTTGTTCCCCAACAACGAGTGGATCGTCGCCTCGATCACCTTTCCATCTCGCCATGCCAAATTCACCTCAAAACCGCCGCGCACCCGCAGCCCTTTCACGCTTCCCGTGGGCCAGGCCGCCGGCAGCGCGGGCAACAACTCGATGACGCCCGTATGGCTTTGTACCAGCATCTCCGCGATGCCGGCCGTCGCGCCGAAGTTGCCATCAATCTGGAAGGGCGGGTGCGCGTCGAACATATTCGGGTAGATGCCGCCGCCCCGGTGATAGTTGGTGTCGTCGCTCTCGACCGGCGTGAAAAGCTGTGATAGCACTTTGAAGGCGCGGTCGCCATCCTTGAGCCGCGCCCAGCAGTTGACCTTCCACGCCATGGACCAGCCGGTGCTTTCGTCGCCGCGCAGATCGAGCGTGCGCTTGCACGCCGCGAACAGGTCGGGCGTGGCGTCTTCGGTGATGAGCGCGCCGGGATACAGGCCGATCAGGTGCGAGATGTGGCGATGGTGCGGGTCAGTGCTGTCCCAATCCTTGTACCACTCTTGCAGATCGCCCTTCCGCCCGATTTTGAAGGGGTAGAGCCGCGCCCGCGCTGCGCGCACGGCAGCGACAAAGTCATCTTCGATGCCCAACACATCGGCAGCGGCGAGGCAGTTGTCGAAGTGCTGGCCGATAATCGCCATATCCTGCCCGGTCGCCATGCTCGTCTGCGCGGTCACGCCGTCCTCGGTGACAAAGGCGTTCTCGCAGGAGACTGCCGGGCACGTGACGAGGTGGCCTTCGCCGTCCTCGATCAGCCAATCCAGGCAGAACTCCGCCGCGCCTTGCATCAGCGGATAGGCCACGTCGCGCAGAAAGGCCACGTCACCGCCGAAAGCGTAATGTTCCCACAGGTGGAAGCACAACCACGCCCCGCTGAGCGGAAAGTTAGCCCACATCGGCTGCCCGCCGCCGTAGTTGCCGACCGGCGCGGATTGTGCCCACAGGTCAGCGTTGTGGTGGCTGCACCAGCCGCGACAGCCGTAGTTGATCCGCGCCGTCTTGGCGCCGTTGATGCTCAGGCTGCGGATGAGGTCGAACAGCGGCAGGTGGCACTCCGGCAGATTGGCGACCTCGGCGGGCCAGTAGTTCATCTGCGTGTTGATGTTGGTCGTCCAATTGCTGCTCCACGGCGGGCGCACCATGTCGTTCCAGATGCCTTGCAGGTTGGCGGGCTGCGATCCGGGACGGGAACTGGCTATGAGTAGGTAGCGCCCGTACTGGAAGAGCAGGCTCACCAGCGCGGGATCGGGATCCGCCTGAAATTCGCGGATGCGTTGGTCGGTGGGCAGGCGTTCTTTGCCAAGTGAACCGAGGTCGAGTTCCACGCGGCGGAAGAGCGACTGGTAATCGTCGAGGTGCGTTTGCAGCAGCACGGCGTAGGGCTTGTCGTGGAGCGCCGCCATCATCGGCGTGACGCGCGCGACCGGGTTCAGCCCTTCGCGTTGATCGAAGCCGGTGAAGCTCGTTGCCATGCACAACAGCAACACCACCTCGTCCGCGCCGGTGATCCGCAGGCAGTCATCTTCCGCCGTAGTCACGCCGCCTGTCACGTGCGCGTTCAGCAGCGCGGCGAAAGTTAGACTGTCAACGGATTGAACGGATTTTAACGGATTTTTTTCCGTTGCATCCGTTGAGGGATAGATGACCGGGTTTTCAGAATGAAGATAGCTAGGCTCCACATGGCTCGGCGCTTGGCCACGTAACAGGAGACTATTGCCCCAGGCCGTAATCTGATGGTGAAGTAGACTGTCCATCCTTACGGTGAAATGCAACCCGCCGGGTTTGTCGCACGCCAACCGCATCACGATGGCGTTATCCGGCGCGGAGGCGAAGACCTGCCGCGTGTAGGTGACGCCGCCCACCGTGTATGTCGTCTCTGCTATCGCCGTTTCCAGGTCGAGCGAGCGGTGATAGGTCAACGGATTGAACGGATGCAACGGATTTTCTTGATCTGCTTGCGCCGGATCACAATCCGGCGTTTCAAACTCCAGGTATAAGTCGCCAAGCGGCAGGTAGCTCTGGTTGAACGGCCCTTGCAGGTGTTTGACAAGTTCATCCGCGCGGGCGTACTCCCCGGCGAAGACGGCCTCGCGCACTTGCGCCAGATACGGCAACGCCGCCGGATTATCGCAATCCTTCGGCCAGCCCGACCAGAGCGTGTCCTCGTTCAATTGCAGTCGCTCGACGGGATACCCACCGAACACCATCGCTCCTATCCGCCCATTCCCCACCGGCAGCGCCTCCGTCCAGGCGGCAGCAGGCTGTTTATACCATAACGTCAAATCGTTTCCCATATCTCCTCCCTGTCAGAGTCATGAATCATGATTCATGATTCATGATTCTTTGTACATGGCAATCACTTTCTCCGGCGCAATCTCCGCCAAGATGTTGTGGATGTTGCAGAAGACGTAGCCGCCGTCCTGGTTCAAGTAGGACGTGACCTCGGCGACTTCGCGGCGCACGTCATCCACCGAGCCGAGCGGCAGCGTGACCTGCGAATTGACGCCGCCGCCCCATAACGCGATTCTCCCGCGCGCTCTATCCTTCCATTCGCGGTAGGTGTGTTTTCCCGCGCACCACTGCACGGGGTTGAGGATGTCGAACCCGCTCTCGACCACCAGGTCAATCAGGTTGTAGATCGCGCCGCAGGAGTGCATGAACAGCTTCACCTGCGGGGCGATGCGGTGACATTCATCCGTCAGGCGGCGGTAGTAGGGCAGGAACAGCTCGCGGTAGACTTTAGGCGAGGCGATGAGGTTGTTCTGCGTGCCCCAATCGTCGGCGGTGAGCATGATGATGTCAATGTACGGGGCGATTTCGGGCAACAGCGCGCGGGCGTTCGCCACAGCGCGCTCGGTGACGATCTCGTGCAGCTCGGTGACGTAGTCCGGCTCGGTGATGCAGAGGATGGGGAAAATCGCCAATCCGCTGTACGCGCCGATGCCGATCCCCGCCGACAACGCGCCATCGTTGAAGAACACGGCCCGGTCAGTGGACTCGTACACGCGGCGGCACAAATCACGGATGGATACGATACGCTCGTCTTCCAGCGGGTGCGATTGCATGGTTTTGCGCAACTGCGCAAGGTCGAGTTTGGGCAGGTCGGCGGAAAGATCGAGCGGCTGCCCGCCGTGCTCCTCATCGAAAACGTAGGAAGACGGCGGCATGCGTTGGCTGCGTCCTTGCAGAATCGTCCCATCCGGCAGGGCGCGGAAGTTCTCCGGGTAGCGCACCAACGCCGGAAGCCGCCCGTTGAAGTCATATTCATGCCACAACTCCGGCTGCTCAAAGGCATTGGTCGCGCCGTCGAGAATGGCGACCACATCAATGCCGAGGGCGTCGAGCACGTCCAGATCGGGCAGGGCCAACATCTGCCCGGTATCTTCGACGCGGGGCAGGCGCGGCGGCAGGCCCAGCGCCGCGATCAATTTGGGGTAGGCGAAGGCGCTGATGGACGTGGAGCGCATCCCGCCCATATCTTTGGGCATCCGGTCAGGCGTCTGAAAATTCAAGGCTTGTCGTACACGTTCGCGCGATGTAGGCATCATATCATCTCCTCACAGGATTTGTTGGGTTTTGATCATGCTCAAAACAAGAGATTCAAGCGTTCGACAACACACATTATGCGAAGACACGCTATTGTCAAGGTAGGATGGCCTGGGCGATATGAAGCAGCCGTTTACATTCAGGGGAACCCATGTTATATTCAGGGTGCGTTTTCAATTCATCCATCTTCTTTATGTGAGGAGGTCTCCATTGTTTTCCCATCGCTTACCCATTCTGCGCGCCTGGGGTGTGCATTTTTATACATCGCTAGGTCTTGTGGCCGGATTCTTCGCCCTGGAGGCTATTCTGGCTGGCGAAGCTTACCGCGCTTTCATCTTCCTTGCCATCGCTCTCTGCATTGATGCCACCGATGGCCCGTTCGCTCGACGATGGGACGTCAAACGCTGGACTCCCAATTTCGATGGGCGCAAACTCGATGACATCACCGACTATATCAATTACACCTTCCTCCCGGTATTTTTCGCATACCGCTTCGGCCTGGTGGAAGGGCCGGTGGGTATACTCATCCTGGCCAGCGTCCTCATCTCATCAGCTTATGGCTTTTGCAGTGAGGGGGCCAAGACCAGCGATCACTACTTCACCGGCTTCCCTTCCTACTGGAACGTCACAATCTTTTATCTCTACTTGCTGCAGTGGCCCATATGGGGTAATACACTGCTACTCGGCCTTTTGGCCGTTCTGGTGTGGGTCCCGGTTAAATACATCACCTGGCAAACATCCATCTGCCGACGTTTGACCTTATTTGGATCGCTAAGCTGGGGCGCGGCTTTATTGCTCCTGATGATCACATTTATGAAGGCGCCCGGTTGGCTGCTATGGGGGTCGCTCCTCTATCCCATCTATCACATTGGGCTTTCGTTTTATCTCTATATTTCAGGACGCAGCCGCCAAACAACCGGTTAGAAAGTTTTGAACACTCAAACGTCCTGAAGCTGCGCGTGTTTTTGGGCATGGAGGGCCAACACGTCGTTTTGCACTTTGGCTAGATAATCACCGCGCAGCGGGAACCAGGCAAGGATCAGTGCGCCGAGCAGCATCGCACAGCCGGGAATCAGTCCAACGAGCGCCTTGATCCCCGCAATAGCAGCGGCGGGCTGATTCAGGAAGATTTGCCCCTGATTGGCTTCGCGTGTGACGAAACCGGTGACCTCAAGGATATAAGGCATCAGCGCGAGCGCCACCGATTGCGCCGGTTTGGTCAACAGCGCGTTGACACCGAAGAACACGCCCTCGCGTCGCACGCCGGAACGCAGCTCGTCCTCATCAGCGACCTCGGCAAAGAGTACATTGGTCAGCGTTTGTGGCCCGGCCAGGCCAAATCCAGCGAGCGCCAGACAAACGGGGATCAGCGACTTGGGCACCACCATAATTGCCACCAACGCAACCCCGGCAACCACCAGCAATGCCTGTTGTGCGCCAACAACGCCCAAACGGCGGCGAATCACCGCGGTCAGCGGCACGCCGATGATGAGCGGAATGAACAAGCAAACGATCAAAATCATCGCACTCATCTTGAGCACATAATCGGCGACGTAGAACAGCGCGCCCAGGAGTAGTGCCTGCATCAAAATGGACATAAAGTTCTGCGCCACCAGGATGAGAAACGCGCGGCTGGTGAAAGTGTATTTGATCGCGGGGATCAGTTTGATCGGCTTATCCACCAGGTGGAACTCTGGCCGTTCGCGCACCCTGAGTGTGGTGATGATGATCATCGCGGCGCTGAAGATGCCAACAACAATCATCGAGATTTGCAACGGCGCAAAGGAAGGCGAGGTTCCCGCTTTTGGGCGGAAGAAATCGGGAATCAGGAATCCCAAAATCATCCCCAACAGACCGAAAAGCGACGACGAAATCTGCAAGCCGTTGCGCTCCGCATCCGACTCGCTCACTTCGGGCAGCAGCGCCGAGTAGACCAGGCCGATGATGGTGTAAGCAGTATCATACAACAACATCGCGCCCAACATCCAAGCGAAGAGCACGCTCGATCCGGCTCCGCGCGGCGCAAACCACACCAGGATAAACGTCAACGCCAGGAACGGGGCAGTGTAGCGCATATAGGGGATGCGGCGTCCCAATTTCGATTTGGTGCTGTCGGTGATGTAGCCGAACAGCGGGTCATTGATCGCGTTCCAAATCGCGTAGATCGCCGACGCGATGGCAATCCACCGCGCGCTCAGGCCCAGATAATCCTGGTAGAAGATGGGCAGCAGCGCCCCATACGTCCCGGAGACGAAAGACGTCCCCAACGCTGCTATCCCCCAGATGACTTTGTAGCTCAGACTCAACCGCACGCCGCCGTGCTGTACATCCTTTTGCACCCCTTCTGCCATCGTATGCCTCCTCTCCCTCGAAAATAAACCGCTAATCTTGCTGATCTACGCGAATCATGTGAAAATTAGCCAAGATTCGCGTAATTCGCGGTTGAAATTTTCATTCAACCGCTGGTAAACCACCGGTTAATGATGAATTCCTCTCAAAATAGTCACCGAGTACACAGAGAGCACGGAGAAAAAAACTCTGTGAACTCTGTGATCTCTGTGGCCTAAATTCTGGTTTTCGTTGGTGTGGAATCCCATATGGAGACTCCTAAAATAGCCATGTACGGGTAAGGGTCACATCATGATTGAGCGATAGATGAGGTTAATAACGATCTATGGCGTGACAACACAATATAGCCCTCTTACGCGCAGATTTTGCACAGCTATGGATCGCTTATATCCTACACCTCAAACCACACTGATGCAAGTGGTTTTCGCGGAAAATCGCTCCATAAAAAAGCGAGTGAGGGATCGCCCTCACTCGCTGATGTGTTATTCGCGGATGCGCCTACTCCAACGCCCTGTCCGCTATCGCTTTCGCCACACATGCTGCGAAATCCGCTACGGGCAACGCGCCCAAATCCTTGCCACTGCGCAGTCGCACGGCAACTGCGCCCGCCTCGACTTCCTTATCCCCGATGACGAGCATGTACGGCACTTTCTGCATCTGCGCCTCGCGGATCTTGGCGTTCATCCGCGATGAGGAGGCATCCGTGCTCACGCGCAGGTGGGCCTGGCGCAGCACATCTTCCACCTGTTTGGCGTACTCGATGTGCCGGTCGGCGATGGGGATGACGCGCGCCTGCTCCGGCGCGAGCCACACCGGGAACGCGCCCGCGTAGTGCTCCACCAGGATGCCGAAGAAGCGTTCCAGCGAGCCAAGCAGCGCCCGGTGGACCATGTAGGGCCGGTGCTCCATACCGTCCTCGCCCACGTAGGTCATATCGAACCGCTCCGGCTCGTTGAAGTCGAACTGGATCGTCGTCAACTGCCACTCGCGGCCCAGCGCATCCTTGATTTTCAGGTCGATCTTCGGGCCGTAGAACGCGCCGCCGCCCTCATCGATCTGGTAGACCAGCCCCTCGGCGTTGATGGCGCGCAGCAGCGATTCCTGCGCCTGTTCCCAGCGCGCCGGTTCGCCCACCGCCTTCTCCGGGCGCGTCGAGAGATACGCCTCGATCTGCTCGAACCCGAACGCGCGCAGCATCGCCAGCGAGAAGCGCAGCACGCGCAGCGCCTCGCCCTCGATCTGCTCCGGCGTGCAGATGATGTGTGCGTCGTCTTGCGTGAAGCCGCGCACGCGCATCAGCCCGTGGAGCACGCCGCTCTTCTCGTAGCGGTAGACCGTGCCGAGTTCCGCCCAACGCAGCGGCAGCTCGCGGTAGGAGCGCAGGCTCGTCTTATAGATCAGGATGTGGAAGGGGCAGTTCATCGGCTTGATGTAGTAGTCCTGCCCGTCCACATCCATTGACGAGTACATGCTCTCCTTGTAGAAATCCAGGTGGCCCGACGTCTCCCACAACCACGCCTTGCCGATGTGCGGCGTGTAGACGAAGTCGTAGCCGCCTTCGAGGTGACGGTCCCGCCAGAAATCCTCGATGGTCTTGCGCATGATCGCGCCGCGCGGATGCCAGTAGGCCAGCCCCGGCCCGGCCTCTTCGTGGAAGGAGACCAGGTCGAGTTCGCGGATCAGCCGCCGGTGGTCGCGCTTCTTCACCTCTTCGAGCCAGTCCAGATGCTCTTTGAGTTCTTTGGGGGACTCGAACGCCGTCCCGTAGATGCGTTGCAGCATCGGGCGCTTCTCGTCGCCGCGCCAGTACGCCCCGGCGACGTTGAGCAGCTTGACGGCCTGCGGGTTGATCTCGCGCGAGTTTTGCACGTGCGGCCCGCGGCACAGGTCGGTGAAGATGCCGCTCTTGTAGATCGAGAGCACCGGCGCTTCGCTCACGGGGTTGCCGTCCTCGTCCACCCCGCCAGCCAGGATACCGTCAATCAATTCCAGCTTGTACGGCTGGTCGGCGAAGAGCGCCTTGCCCTCCTCCGGGGTGATCTCCTGGTAGACGAAGTCGCAGCGCGAGGCGATCAAGGCTCGCATACGCGACTCGAGCTTCTCCAGATCTTCCGGCGTGAGCGCGCGCGGCAGATCGAAGTCATAGTAGAAGCCGTTCTCGATGGGCGGGCCGATGGCGACTTTCCCTTCCGGGAACATTTCCAGCACTGCCGCCGCCATCAAGTGCGCGGTCGAGTGCCGGATCCGGTACAACTGACTCTCGTGATAAGCTTCAGAATTTACAGCGTTCATAGCACACCTCCTAAAAAATAGTAAAGCGTAATGAGAAATGGGAAATGAGTAATCAGAAATTGGTAATGGATGCTGAAAAAACAGTCCCCCATTACTCTTTACTCATTTCTCCTTTCCCCAAAACAGAAAACGCCCCGTGTCTCTTGGGACGCGGGGCGCTGCGTGGTTCCACCCAAATTCCGGTCGCTGCGCAACCGGCACTTTGACAGCGATAACGGGCTTGCCCGGAGGTCTATACTTGGCGCGCTGGTTTCCCTTTCCAGACCTCACTCGCGGGGGGTTTTCACCGGGTTCGGGAATCTGACCGCTGATTCCACGGAGGAGGCTCTCAGTCGGTGACCTCCATTCTCTGGCGCTGTCCGCCGGATACTCGTCCCGCTCAACGCTTTTGCGTATGTAAAGATATTATAAGCTTTTCCTAAAAAACTGCAAATCAGTTCGGGAAAATGAAAATCACACTGCCCGCGGATCCGCAATCACCCCCGCCAGCGCCGACGCCGCCACCGTCGCCGGGCTGCCCAGGTAGGTGAACGCTTCCTTCGATCCCATCCGCCCTTTGAAGTTACGATTCGCCGTCGAAATCGTCACTTCGCCGGGGGCCATGCAGCCCTCGTGTGCGCCCAGGCACGGGCCGCAGCCGGGATTGAGCAGCGTCGCGCCCGCCGCCACCAAATCGGCAATGACGCCGCGTTCGATGGCCGCCAGCAAAATTTCACGCGAGGCCGGCAATACCAACAACCGCACGCCCGGCGCGATATGTTTGCCGCGCAGGAGGTCGGCTGCCGCTTCCAGGTCTTCCAGCCGCCCGTTGGTGCATGTGCCGATCAGCACCTGGTCAATTTTCACCCCCAATACGTCCGTCACCGGCGCGACGTTATCAACGGTGTGCGGCTTGGCGATTTGCGGCGCGAGGTCGCTCACGTCGTACTCGATGACGCGCGCGTAGACGGCATCTGGATCACTGCGGAATTCGGCGGCCCAACAACGCAGCGTTTCCATATCCCAGGGCGTGCGACCGGCCAGCCATTCTAGCGTCGTTTCGTCCGCCTCCACAACAGCATTTTTCGCGCCCATCTCGGCAGCCATATTGCACAGCACCATGCGCCCGGCAATGCTCATCCTGCGGATGGCCTCGCCCGCGAACTCCACGGAGCAGTAATCCGCGCCATCCGCGCGCAGATCGCCGATGATGCGCAGAATCACATCTTTGGCAGAAACGCGCGGCGGGAGTATGCCGTTGAGCACAATGCGCAACGTCTCCGGCACGCGCAGCCAGATGGAGCCGGTCGCGGTCACGGCAGCGGCTTCGGTGCGCCCGATGCCCGCCGCGAACGCGCCAAATGCGCCGTGCGTCGGCGTGTGCGAGTCGCTGCCCACGATCACCGCACCGGGCCAGGCGTGGCCCCTCTCCGGCAAGACCTGGTGGCAGATGCCCTCGCCGATGTCGTAGAACGCTGCGATGCCCTGTTCGGCCACGAAGGCGCGGGTGGCCTTGTGGCTGATGGCATAAGTCTCGTTGGCTGCCGGCGTGACGTGATCGAATACGATGACGTGCATCGCCGGGTTGGCGACTTTGTCCACGCCAATCTCGCGGAATTTGCGCGCGATATCCGCTGTGTTGTCGTGCGTGAGCAGCTTGTCGGGCCGCACCGTCACAATCTGCCCCGGCACGACGCTGTCCAGCCCGGCTCTGCGGGCGAGTACTTTTTCGGCAAAGGTATGTCCCATGTTCTATTCCTCGTCGTCTTCTATAATGAACCCTTTGGCTTTCAAAATCGCAATGTAACCCTCACGATTTAACGGACAGGCCTTCAAGTCCGCAAAATCGGCCGGACTAAGTTTCAATTGTCCGCGCAGTTTGTGCACAACGGTTGCAGGTATATCGCCCTGTCCAAACGAAACGCGGGTTTTTAGAATTTTGCGCCCTTTGTATACAAACCAACCAATGATATGGTGCGTAGAACGCACTTCCAATTCAAGCTTATCAAAAATACGTTGCGCTTCACGTTTTTTAAGTTGCATTAGCCACTCCGCCGCATAATCATTTGCAGGTGATTCCACCACTTTTGGGGCAACGGGCCGAGGTGATCTACATCCGCTAACAAATCCTCATACAGATCAACTAACTCCAGACGCAAATCATCTAAAGCCTCGTATTCGGTATCGCCATACCCATAAGATTCTGTAGCGTAGTAATTGGCAATGACAATGTCTCCCTCAGTTTCTATGAAGACGGGAATCGGATGTAAAAGCTGCAATTCCGTATGAAGTAAGTCTTCCAGATAGATTGTTTTTTGTTGAGCAAGTTGTGTCAACGTCGTTTTAACAATATCGCGGATAACATTTTCTGTTACAACTTCCATTGCGCTTTCCTTTTCCTGGTTGACATAACGAGAGTTAAATATTACACTTTGACTCCAGCCGTCTCAAAGGCGGCGGCGACGATGGCCTGCGCCTCTTCCTGGATCGCGCGCAAGTGAGCGTCGCTCTTGAAGCTCTCGGCGTAGATTTTGTAGAGATTCTCGGTCCCCGATGGACGCGCCGCGAACCAGCCGTAGTCCGTGAGCACTTTCAGCCCGCCGATAGGAGCGTCGTTGCCCGGCGCGCGGGTGAGTTTCGCGGTGATGGGGTCCCCGGCTAAGGTCTGCGCGCTGACCATATCCGGCGAGAGGTCCTTGAGCACGGCTTTTTGCGCCGGGGTGGCCGGCGCATCCAACCGCTCGTAGACAGGGGTACCAAACTGTGCGGTCAAAGCGCGGTAGTGCTCGCCGGGGTCGCGTCCCGTCACAGCAGCGATTTCTGCCGCCAGTAAATCGAGGATGAAACCATCTTTGTCGGTCGTCCATACTGTGCCATCGCGCCGCAGGAACGAGGCGCCCGCGCTTTCCTCGCCGCCAAAGCCAAATGAGCCATCCAACAAGCCCTCCACAAACCACTTAAAGCCAACCGGCACTTCACACAAAGGGCGTCCCAGGTGTGCGGCGACCCGGTCAATCATCGCGCTGGAAACAAGCGTCTTGCCCACCGCTGCGTCGGCGCGCCAGCCGGGGCGATGCTGGAACAGGTACCAGATGGCGACGGCCAGATAGTGGTTGGGATTCATCAGACCCGCGCCGGGCGTGACGATGCCGTGACGGTCGTAGTCTGTGTCGTTGCCGAAGGCGATGTCGAAACGGTCTTTGAGGCGGATCAGGCTGGCCATCGCGTCGGGTGATGAGCAATCCATGCGGATTTTGCCGTCCCAATCCAACGTCATAAACGCAAAAGTGGGATCCACGATGGGATTAACGACTTCCAGGTTGAACTTGTACATTTCGGCGATTGGCCCCCAATAAGCTACGCCAGCGCCGCCCATCGGATCAACGCCGATTTTCAGGCCCGACGCGGCAATCGCCTCGACGTCTACGACGTAACGGAGGTCTGTCACGTAGGGGGTGATGTAGTCGTAGAGGTGCGTCGTGTCGGCTTGCAACGCGCGCGCCAGCGGAATGTGCTGCACGCCATCCAGGTTGTTCGTCAGAAGCGCGTTGGCGCGTTGTTGGATGATGCTGGTGATTTCCGGGCCGGCCGGCCCGCCTGTAGGGGGATTGTACTTGAAGCCGCCGTCGGTGGGGGGATTGTGCGAGGGGGTGATGACGACGCCATCCGCAAGGCCAGTCGTCCGACTGCGATTGTAGCTCAGAATGGCGTAGGAGATGACGGGGGTGGGCGTATAGCCCCGCCCTGCATCAATCATCACGTCCACGCCGTGGGCCGCGAAGACTTGCAAGGCCGTCATCCACGCCGGTTCGGAGAGGGCGTGGGTGTCCATCCCCATAAACAGCGGACCATCCGTGCCTTGCGCCCGGCGATATTCGCAGATAGCCTGGGCAGTTGCCAGGATGTGCGCCTCGTTGAAGCTCCCCTCCAGCGACGAGCCGCGATGGCCTGAGGTGCCGAACGCGACGCGCTGCGCCGGATTTGCCACGTCCGGCCTGTATGTGTAGTATGCAGCGACCAAACGCGGAATGTTCGCCAAAACATCACGATGAGCAGATTGACCGGCCAATGCATGGGCAGCCATAAGACCTCCTCTCTACATAGCCACCGAGTACACAGAGAGCACAGAGAAAAAACTCTGTGTACTCGGTGGTCTCTGTGGCAGAATTTTGATTAGCGGCACTGTTCCATTGGAACAATTACACTCCTTCTAGTAGACGGTAGACAGGAAAATCTGTCAGCGTTTAACCAACTTCAAAGCCTGTTTCTTGATAATACTGCGCTAACGATGCCGGGAGGTACCCGCGGATGATTTCTGCGCGCGCCAGCACACGGCGCAGCCATTGGGTGCTGAGGTCAGAGGCCGTGAGCAGCGCATTCGCTTCCTGGAATGTCACCCAGCGCTGCTCTGAGTGTTCGGCGCTGAGACGGATCGCAGCGGTCGCGTCCACCGTGCAGCCATAGACGACGCCAAGCAATTCGTTCTCCGGTTCAACTACGCCGCGATAAAAGTGCGTCGTCCCGATGATGAACGCGATGGCAACGTCCACGCCCACTTCCTCGCGGACTTCGCGGCGCGCCGCCGCCTCGAAGCCTTCGCCCTGATCCACGCGCCCGGTGACACATTCCCATACACCTGGCGCGAAATCCTTGTGCGCCGCCCGGCGCAGCAGCAGGTAACGCTGTTTTTCCGGGGACCAGAGCACGGCCCCAACGCCGCCGTAGAAACGTCCGATCGTCATTTACTGCGGAATATACCCGCATCCCTCGCACAGGTACGGATGCGCACAGCACCCGACGACGGTGTACGCATACACCAACGTATGTTCCTGCCCTTCAATCGCGCCGCAAAGCCGGCACTGCCGCCGCCAGCAGTAGACGGCGTCCGTGCCCAGGTCTACCCACTGATGCACGCAGGTGTCGGCATGAAGCGCCTGATCTGGCATGTGTTCCGCCGCTGTTTTCATATCCCGTAGGATACCACGGCTGGCGGGAAAGTCCATCCTTAACCGACGATTTTTTCACCGCCCTGGTATTTCGTTTCCAAACGCTGCCCGGGCAAATAGCACGCTTCAAGTGCACGATAGTCTTTCAATCCCACAAAGTCGGTAAATTCCTCGAACGAGGATACCCATTCGGTTTGTCCCGGCAGCGTGCCGGTGGGGGATTGGCGCAGCGTTGTAAAGAAGTTCATCAGAGCTTTGTGCGCGACCATAATCGCCGCCACCGGAATCGAAACCCGGCCAACGCCCATCTGCGCCAAAACCGGCACCGGGACCAGTTCGGTTTTCATGCCGGTGATGGCGTCCATCAGGTTGACCGACAGCGGTCCGTGGATTGCCGCAACAGCCCGCTCTATGTCGGCTTTGGTCTTGATGCCGTCAATGAAGACGAGGTCGGCGCCGGCATCCAGGTACATGTTGCAGCGGCGGATCGCTTCATCCAGTCCCAATGGCCCAAAGGCATCAGTGCGGGCGTTGAGCACGAAATCCTTGTCCAGGCGATCTCGCACATCGGCGCAGGCGCGCACCTTGCCCGCCATTTCTTCCGCCGCAATGACCTCTTTGCCGGCCATATGCCCGCAACGTTTGGGGAACACCTGGTCCTCGATGTTCATCCCGGCCACGCCCATCACAATCAGCCGTTCTGTGATCCACGCGGCGTTGAGGGCGTTCCCGCCGCCCGTATCTGCGTCGGCCATCACCGGAATCTGGACAGCCTGGGCGATATTCCAGGTCATATCGAGAATGTCCTTCATCTGCACCAGGCCAATATCCGGTTTGCCGAGCAGCGACGCCGCCAGCCCGTACCCCGATACCTGAATGGCCTCGAAACCGCAGGCTTCGATGACCAGCGCACTGAGTGCATCGTAGCAACCTGGCACAACGACGGCGCGTCGTTCCATAATCGCCGCACGCAAAATCTGACTCTTGGTATTCAAGTTTAGCCTCCTTGCGATAGTCGAATCGTTCCACTGAAAATGGCTATTGTGTGTATAGTTTACGTACAAAGCGCCTGCTCCAGCAAGTGACAATCTGCCTTGTAATCTCGAAGCAATTACCTTCCCCCGTAGAACTATTGCGACCCGCTTGCGCCCCGATTTTATCTGGGGTTTGTCTTCGGAATTCCATTTGCGCCATACCTCTTTCCTCCTATACTTCTCAAAAGCGTATACATTTCTACCCGCGAGGTTATTTTCGACACACTGGCGTGGCTCGATGCAGCGAACTACCTTCTCGCGGGAGAGCCAAGCCGCTCTGATCTTGAGGCCATGCAGGCGCGACTGCTTGAGCCAACTGTGAAAGGTTGAACAGCGATATGACAAATTCTAAACAAACACTCGATGCCACCACAATTCAACACCAAGTTGAGCGGGATTATCGTTGGAATTTCCTGGTCAATGTGCTGGATGGCGCGAGTTTCTGGTTCGGGATAAGTTTTATCTCCGGCACAATCATTCTGCCTCTGTACGTCAGCCACTTCACTAGCAATCCACTATTGATCGGTCTCATCCCTTTTCTCAATACGGCAGGCCACCTTTTGCCACAGTTATTCGTCGCCAACGCGGTTGAGCGCGCTCCCAAGAAGAAGTTCTTCCCGGTGACGATCGGTTTCTTTCTCGAACGGGTGCCCATTTTCTTACTGGCGCCGACGGCGTATTTCCTGGCGACTGGTCGTCCAGCTTTAGCTCTGACGGTTTTCTTTGTGTTATTCGCGTGGCACAAGTTTGGGGCCGGCGTGATCATCGTGGGTTGGCAGGATATGATTGCGAAAATCATCCCGCTGGAAAAACGCGGGCGCTTCTTCGGCATCACCAATTTTCTCGGCAACGGCGCCGGCGTTTTGGGAGCGCTGGCTGTCCCCTTCGTGCTCAACAGATTCGCGTTCCCGTTGGGCTACGTCATTTCTTTCGGGATCGCTGCTGTCCTGATCTTCATATCCTGGATATTTCTCTCGCTCGCGCGCGAGCCGGCCGTCCACAGCAGCAAGCCGCCCGTTTCGCAGATGGACTATCTACGTTCGCTGCCGCAAATCCTGCGGCGCGACCGCAACTTCCGCCTGTATCTGCTGGCGCAGATCGTCTACACGTTCAGCGGGATGGCGACCGGTTTTCTGACGGTCTACGCGGTGCAGACCTGGGCGTTGCCGGACGCGCAAGCCAGCGGCTTTACGATCGCCTTGCAGGTGGGGTTGGCGCTGGCGAACCTGTTTTTCGGCTTCTTCTCCGACCGCAAAGGCCACAAATTGAGCCTGGAGATCTGCCTGACGTTGAGCGTCCTGGCGACCGTGTTGGCGATTTTTGCGCCCAGCCCGTGGTGGTTTTTCGTCATCTTTTTCATACGCGGCGCGGTTGACGCCGGCATCTTTATCTCCGCCATTTCTATCGTCTACGAGTTCACCGATGCGGAAAATCGCCCCACATACATCGGCCTGGCCAACACCATTCCAGGAGTGGCCGGGGCCATCGCGCCTTTGATCGGCGGGTGTCTGGCCGGCGCGATGAGTTACCGGGCGATGTTTGTACTCGCGGCGGTTATCGGCGTCATAAGCTGGCTCTTGCTACGTTTTGCAGTGCATGAGCCGCGCAAACTCAATGTTACAGTACCGGAGGTGTAATCTATGTCCACAACATTTGACGAATTGTACGCTTATGCAAAGGCCGTCCTCAATCCGCGCCGGTTATCGAGCCACGCAGAAGCGGGAGGTGTCGGCGCAGCGCTTCTCGCAGCGAACGGCAAGGTCTATACCGGTGTCTGCATCGACACGGGAAGTTCGATGGGGTTTTGCGCGGAGCACGCCGCCGCTGGCAGCATGGTGACCGATGGAGAGAACCATGTGCTGAAAATGGTGGCGGTCCTCTGGAATGGCCGCATTATCCCGCCATGCGGACGCTGTCGAGAATTCATCAGCCAGTTGCACGACGAGAACGGAACTGCCGAAGTGATGGTGCGAGAAGACGTGATTGTCGCGTTGCGGGACTTGCTGCCGTACAGTCCAGAAGAACAAGACAGGTGATTATCTGTGTGCGGGACGCCGATACTATTTGCAGTCCCACAAAAAAAACACCGCAGGATCAAGCGCACTTGATCCTGCGGTGTTGTAACGGCGGGATAACTCACTTCTTGAAGTTGCGCAGCGCCAGCGGCAGAAAGATGTCGTAAGGATACGGATCAATCAACACAGAATCGGTCCACGGGCCGTAGCTGCCGGATTTGTCAATCATCGCCACGCGCCAGTAGTATTGTGTGGCCGTGTATTTTTTCAGCGGCGTGAATGTGACATTGTTGGTCGTCGCCGAATCGAGCAGCGGCGAGAATTGCGGATTCTGCGCGATTTCGATCCGGTAACTCGCCGCACCGTTCACCGGTTGCCAGACAAAAGTGGGGAAGTCTGCGTCCACACCCGTTCCAGGCAGCGGCGAGACGAGTGTGGGGACCGGATATTGCTTGGTGAACATAGCGACGCTTGAGAAAGGTCCCTCTTTGCTATTGGCATCCACTACCGCCACGCGCCAGTAGTACGTGCCATCGGGGAATGATTTGGTCGGTGTCCAGGTGATAGTATCCAGCACAATGTTCTCGATAGGACTGGTGAAGTTAGGATTGTTAGCCACCTGCAAGCGATATTTCACTGCGGTCCAGCCTATCGTGGTCGCATTGCCGGGAAGCAAAGAAGCGTTCCACCTGAAGGTAGGCGTGCGGTGGACGGCGCCGCCCATCGGCGGTTCGACGAGCGAGGTCTGCGGTAAAGTGACGACAAGGATGCTGATCGGCGACCATTTCCCCAGGTAGGCCGGGGTGAGCGAGTTTTCAGCGCGCACGCGCCAGTAGTACGTACCGGGAACATAGGCGGTCGGTGGGGTGTAACTCTCATGATTGACGTCTTGACTCACCAGATTCTGCGAGAATTCCGGGTTGGTGGCGCTCTCGAACTGGTAATTCCCCGCGCCTTCTACGGCGTCCCAGATGAACCGGGGGGTTGAGTAATTGCCTTCAGTGCGTAGGTTGCCCGGCGTCGGGCCGGCTTTGGTGAGGAGGTGCGGTTCGCTGGGCGGGGCGGGGTAGTAGACGTTATCGAATTTATGCCGTATCGAGAAGCGCCAATAGAGGGTATTATCTTCGTAAATACTCCGAGTAGTGTAAATGTATTGGAAAAGATCAGGGTAAGGTTCACAACCGGTGCACTTTGTCTCCAGAGTTTGGAACACACTGGTAAATAGCGGATCGCGGGCCACTTCAACCTTATATCCGGCGACAAGATCCGTCTTAGGCGATTCGGCGTAGACATAGGGGGAATAGGGTAGTGTAGGACGCTCGCCAGGCAATCCGCCCGTCGGCACAACCAATGTCACGTGATCACCAATTGTCTTGAACTCGGTCAGAACGCCGGCCGAGGCGCTGTTATCGGGAACCGTATCCGATGCAGTCAAGGCGGAGCCAGACGTTGTGCTAAACAAAGCAACCGATAGGGCAAAAGGTTTATCCCCGCGATCAAGGATAGTGCCCTTCGGGACTTTCAATTCCACATAACCGGCGGTCGGGTTGTAATGAAGCGCGCCCCCTATTTGCGGGTTGACAAGATTTTTCACTAAGGGATCCCACGAAAGCGTGTTCGTGATCCACGAGTGCAAATAGGCTGTGGTTGTGATAAACCCCGTGTTCTCATACATCACGTAAATGGCATATTCTGGCTGGAAATATGAGGACGTTGTCAGCGCCGGACGATTGGCCGGCGCAAAGGTAGCCCCATTGCCGTCTTTCTGATTGGTATCCAGGTACAGCCCATACCATACCGTGCTGCCAAGGGTGGGCGTCACGTGAAATCCGATAAACCAGTTGGTGCTATCTTGCGCCATATAAAGCGTCGTCAATTCTGTTGCGCCCAGGCCATCCACTGCATCCGTCGCCAGCACTGTGTCATACTGCGCCGGCAGAGCGCCCAGGGTGTAAGCATTGACGCCGAACCAGCGCGTTTGCATACTGATGATCACGCGCCACACGGCGCTCCAGTCGCCCACGGTATTGTTACCGCTATCCAGACCACGGACACGCCAGAAATAGGTACCGATGGGCAGACGAGCGACTGGCGTATGGCGGGTATAGATCGTGCGCGTAAGGTAGGTGGTTGAACTAAAGGCAGGATCGGCGCTGAGTTCAAACTCATAGCGGACCGCGCCCTGCTGGGGAAGCCATTCAAAATTCGGGGTGACCGCAAATGCCTTCTCGCCGTCTTGAGGGAACTGCAAAGTGGGGGAACTGGTCGCCGCCGGCGGCGTCTGACGTGCTAGATCAATCTGAGTCAGCCAGGGTTGGTTGTCCAGGCTGTTGGTGAGGATTGTGCCCGCTGCACTATAAGGCGTCACACGCCAGTAATAGTTTGTTGCCGCTGTGGGAGTGAAAGGATTACCCTCAGTGGGCGTCGCGCTACAATTTTCGGTCAGGATAGTCCATTCGACCTGACCAGGGTAGAAGTTTGGATCATCATCCACCTCAAGACGGTAGTAAGCCGCCTCTACCCGTGGATCAGCAGCAGGCACAAGGGTCCGTGACCAGTAGAACGTGGGCGAATCAACGGTGTAGTCATAGGAGATGGGGATGTCGTAGGGGGAGGCGTAGAATCCAGAGGCAATAAAAGGCGGAGTATAGAAGTAGCGCGGCCAGATGTTTTCAGGCACAGCGGTATCGTAACGCGGCCTAAAGCTGCCTACCTCGCTGGGCTGGCCCTTATTGCCGGCGTTGTCGTAAGGCGTCACCCGCCAGAACATGGTTTGATTCCATTCTTTACCATCCCAATCATCGCGATAATAAAAAGTATTCGCCGTCTCAACTGTCCAATGGATCACAGCGAAACCCGGATCATTGATGCTGGCCTCAAAGAGATAGCGCTTCGCCTCGCGTACCGGCGTCCAGGTGAATAAAGGCACATTAGTTAATTCATTCGGACGCGGCGTCAGCAGCCGCGGCTGCTGATACCAGTGCTTGGTGAAATTCCACACGTCGCTGAAGGGGCCTTCCCAGTTCGATCCATAAACAGCGGCGACGCGCCAGTAATAAGTCTGATCGTTGGGTATAGAGCCAGGCGGGGTATACGTGGTTTGGGTAGTGTCTACCGACGTTTTAGAAGCAAAACTGGGGTCGGTGCTGTATTGTAATCTGTATTTCACCGCGCCTTTCACCGCCGTCCAACGGAAAACCGGCGTGTAGACCGGTACAGAACTATTCGCCGGTTCCAATAACTGGGGTATCTGGGCATATCCCACCGTGAACTGGCGAACCTCACTCTCCAATCCGTTGTTGCCTGCCGCGTTGCGAGGAACAACACACCAATAATAGTTCCCGTTCGCCAGACGCGTGCTGAGGTTGTAGGATGTCGCCAGGGTTGCCGGATATGCGGTCAGCGAGCTGCAATTGGCGGTACTGCCAATTTTGAGGATATAATCGGCCGCCCCGACAACCGGCGACCAGGAAAAGATCGGTTCCTCAAAAAACTCGATGGTCGCGCCGTCCGCTGGCGCAGAAAGGGTCGGCGCGTTGCTGGTAGTACTCCAATTTTTCGTGAACTGTCGATATTCCGACCAATCGCCGGCCGGCGTCGGCTGTTCCACACGCACTTTCCAACACCAGTTGGTGTTATCGGCAAAAGCAGCATTTGATGTAGGGATATACTTTGTATTCGGCGTCACCTGGTCGTAACGAATCGGCGTGCCAAAAGCGCACGAGTCATCGTCAATCTGGATCCGATATTGTGTCGCGCCGGGCACCGGCTCCCACTCAAAGACAGGGACTGCGGCCGGCGGGTAATTCAGCACAGTCGTCGTGATCATGTTAGCTGGCGCGAGTAGCACAGGCGCGGGCCAAACACTCGGCGCGGAAGAAAGCGGCGCAGGAAACAGCATCACGCTGCACAACACCAGCGCCGTCACGATCCGCCAGGACAACAAAATGCTCCAGTGAGCGTAAAAGGAAAAAGGGGCTCTCGCTTTCATCGTCAATTCTCCTTCCCCGAATGGTTTTTCACACTTCCAACCTCATTATAGAAGTTGAAACATTCGTGTCAATTCAGTTACCGGACAAATTGCACTTGACATCCATACGAAAAATCCGTACAATGAAGATGAAATTTCCAACCGAGCGTGGGGTTATGCAAAAATGTGAAGCATATTCCACTACCAATACGAATAACAGCACTGCGGGCCATCTGAAAGGATGTCACCCGCAGTGCGCGTTTATAATCCCGCGTCTACTTCATTCATAAGGAGGTGATTTTCTGGCTATTTCAACGTGTTGTTATGGAGCGCCCAAGAACCACTATACCAATCCATTGGGAGAAAGGAAAAGACGATGTTTGACGAAAAATCACTGAAGGAATTGGCTTCTCTCGAAGCAAAAGGTCCGATTTTGAGTCTATACCTGAACGTTGATCCCACGCAACATTCCGCCGAAGAATATCGGTTGATGTTGCGCGAAATGCTCAAGCAGGCCGAGGGCGCGGCGGACGATGCTGACATCAATGCCGTCAAACGGTATGTTGATTTGGAATATAACTGGTCCGGCCGTGGTCTGGTGCTGTTTTCTCGCCAGGCAGAGCAACTCTGGCGCGCTCTGTCGCTCGCTGTTCCCGTGCGCAACGGGATCACCGCAGCCAGCAAACCCTACATTTCACCCCTCGTCGAACTGGATGGATTCTACGGACGTTATGCCGTCGCCCTGATTGATCGGCAGGGCGGGCGCTTCTTCCTGTTCCAGATGGGTGAACTCATCACCCAGGAGGGCGCCATCGGCGAAGATGTGCGGCGCGTCCGCAAGGGCCGTGGTTCGTCAGTCGTCGGGATGCGCGGCGGATCGCAGGCGTCTGGACGCAAAGAGGCCGAATTGGTGCAGCGCAATCTGCGTGACATCGCCGCCGCTCTCGTTGATTTCTGTCAGGACAACCATCCACGACGGTTGCTCCTTGCCGGAGCCGAACACACCGTCGCGCAGTTCCGCGAACTCTTGCCTACCAAACTGCAAGAGATCGTCGTGGGAACCTTTAACGCCAATATGGAAGCCGGCGACGACGCCATCCGTGACGAAGCATTCGCCGTCCTCAAGAGTTTGGAAGAAAAACGTCACCGGGAGTTGGTGGATGCGGTTGTTACAGCCGCCGCAAAAGGCATGAACGGCGTTGTCGGTCTGGATCAAACCCTCAGTGCAACCCACGAGGGCCGTGCGCAAGTTTTGGTCGTCGAACACGGCTATCATGCGCCGGGCTACCAGTGCAAGAGTTGCGGGTATCTTACCACGCAAAAACTGAGCGCGTGCATCTTCTGCCAGGGACCGATCCGCGAGATCGCCGACGCGGTGGAGGCGGTCATCAGCCAGGTGATCGAAAAGGGCGGCGCCGTCGAAGTTGTCGAAAACGGGATGCTCAACGCGCACATCGGCGCACTGCTGCGCTATTAGCCGCGCGTCGTATCTGCACAGTAGTTACGCAGTCCGTATCTTTAGACAGGATTGACAGGCTGGAAAAGTCCCTATAAAACCTTTTTTAGTCCTGGAAATCTTGTTAATCCTGTCAAAAAATGACACAGTGCGTAACTCCTGTACAAAAAAACCGGGACTGAGTCCCGGTTTTTTACACCTCGGAGAAAACGATGAAAAAGGAACCGCATCAGCCGACCGATATGCGCGCTTACCGCCGACAGACGGAGCGCCGTTTGGTCGTCGCCATTGTATTGATGCTTGTTCTCGTCGGTAGTGTGATTATCGGATTAGTTTATGGATGGACGTCCGTTTTTACCGGGCTACTGTGTCTTCTGCCCGGCGCCGGGATTTTCATCCTGTTGTGGGCTTTCCTCACCGGCATAGAACGCATCACCAGGGATTAGTCACCCACATCGCAGACAGTCCGACGTTCTACAGCCAACCGCGCAAGCGCATCGCCCTTTCGACGCTGGCAATCGCCACCCAATACGCAGCGTCGCGCATGTACAATTGCTTTTCCAACGCCATCGCCAGGACTGCTTTGAAGGCACTCGCCATCTTCTGATCCAACTTCGCCAGGACTTCTTCTTCGGGCCAGTAGTAATTCATATCGTTCTGCACCTGCTCGAAGTAGGAACACGTCACGCCGCCGGCGTTACACAGAAAGTCGGGGATCACAAAGACGCCGCGTTCCTTGAGCACCTTATCGGCCTCCAACAGCGTCGGACCATTCGCGCCTTCGGCGAGAATCCGCACCTGTTTGCTGATGTGCTCCACATTGTCGCCGGTAATAACGCCTTCCACCGCCGCCGGGATCAACACGTCCACATCCTTTGACAGCCAGGCGTCGCCATCTTCGATGACATAGCCGGCCTTTTGCGCCTTCTCTTTGTCCACTGTGCCGTACTGGTCGGTGATGCTCTGCAGGAAGTAAGGATCAACACCTTCCTCTTTGGAGAATGTGTACGACGTCCGGTCGTCCCGATCCCAACACGATACGCAGATGACCCGCCCACCCAGCATTTCAATGAACGTCCGGGCCGCGTACTGCGCCACGTTGCCGAACCCCTGAATGGAGGCTGTGCGTCCGGCCGGCCTAAGCCCCAAATGCTTCAGCGCTTCGCGGATGGTGACGACTACGCCAAAGCCGGTCGCCGCCGTGCGCCCCAACGAGCCGCCGCCGCCAATCGGCTTGCCGGTGATGACGCCGGGCACGTATTCGCCGCGCAGCTTGGAGTATTCGTCCATCATCCAGCCCATCATCTGCGGCGTCGTGCCTACGTCAGGCGCGGGGACGTCGTTGCGCGGGCCGAGGTTCTTCCAAATGGCGTCAATCCACTCGCGGCACAGGCGTTCCTTCTCGCTGGTCGAAAGCTTGGACGGGTCAACAATCACGCCGCCCTTGCCGCCGCCCAGGGGGATGTCGGCCACGGCGCACTTCCACGTCATCCACGTGGCGAGCGCGCGCACCGTATCCAGCGTCTCGTTGGCCGCAAAGCGGATGCCGCCCTTCGCCGGGCCGCGCGCATCGTTGTGTTGCACGCGGAAGCCGAAGAAGACTTTGATGGTGCCATCGTCCATGCGCACTGGGATTTGAAAGCGGAACTCGCGCAGCGGCCAACGCAGCATCTCGCGCACCGCCGGATCCAGCCCCATCTGCTCGGCCACTTGATCAAACTGTGCTTGTGCTAACTTGAAAGGATTTATTTCTTCATGTTGAGCCATGATTCTCTCCTTATTCTGATGTATGCTTCTATATGCTGACTGGAGGTCCGGCTTTTTCTACGATTGACTCGGCGGTCTGCCGGCGTCCAGTTTGATTCAATCAATCGGAACGTTGACGCTCTAAAGCCTGCTGTAACAAACTGCGCGTCTCCTGAGGATTGGCTTTGCCTTTCGAGGCTTGCATCACCTGCCCCACCAACCACCCTAGCAAATTGGTTTTGCCGTTGAGATATTGCTGCACTTGCCCTGGATTGGCGGCGATAACGTTATTCACCAGGACGGCAAGCGCATCCGTCCCCGATATTTGCGCCAGTCCCAACCGCTCAATGACGGCGCCGGGCAATTCGCCTGTCTCACACATCGCGCCGAGCGCCGTCTTGGCCGCCGTCACGCTGACGGTTCCTTGCTGGACGAGCGCGAGCAACGCCGCCAGATGGCCCGGCGCGGTTTTGCAGGCGTCAATCGGGGTGACCGTCGCGTTCAAAATGCGGAATAGTTCCCCCGTAACCCAGTTGGCGACATCCTGCGCGGTGACGCCCTGCGCACGTGCAATCCCGGCAGCGGCCTCGAAGTAATCGGCAACGCGCCAATCGCTCACGAGCAGCGCCGCGTCGTAAGGGCGGATGCCGTATTCGGCCATCAGCCGGCGTTTTTTCGCCAGCGGAAGTTCGGGCACGCGCGCACGCAGCGCCGCAATCCACTCCGGTGCAATCTCCAGCGGCGGGATGTCCGGCTCAGGGAAATAGCGGTAATCGTGGGCATATTCTTTGCTGCGCTGGGGATACGTCCGCCCGGCGGCTTCGTCCCACCCCAACGTCTGCTGGACTACCGCCCCGCCGCTCGCCAGCACTGCCTTCTGCCGCTCAATCTCATACGCCACGCTGGACGCCAGCGCGCGGAACGAGTTGAGGTTCTTGATCTCGGTGCGCGTCCCCAACGTGATCGTTCCGGCAGGGCGGATGCTGACATTGGCCTCAAAACGCATCTCGCCCTTTTCCATATCGCCAGCGTTGATCCCCAGGTAGATTAGCGCGTCGCGCAGCGTCGTCGCGTAAGCCTGGACTTCTTCGACTGTGTGCATATCCGGCTCGCTGACGATTTCCAGCAGCGGCACCCCCGCCCGGTTGAAGTCCACCAGCGCCGCTCCATCCTCCTGGTGGTACAGCTTGGCCGTGTCCTCTTCCAGGTGCGCGCGCGTGATGCCGATGCGTTGCGTGCCGGACTCCGTCTCAATCTCCAACGCGCCATTGATCGCCAGCGGCAGCTCATACTGCGAGATTTGATACCCCTTCGGCAGATCGGGGTAGAAATACGATTTGCGCGCGAAGACGTTGACCGGATTGATCGTGCAGCCGAGCGCCAGCCCCGTCATGATGCCCAATTCCACCGCGCGCCGGTTGACGACCGGCAGCGTCCCCGGCAGCGCCAGACAGACCGGGCAGACCTGCGTGTTAGGCGGTACGTCTCCCGTATCCGCCACCACCGGGCAACCACAGTACATCTTCGAGCGCGTGTGGATCTGCGCGTGGACTTCCAGGCCGATGACGGCTTCGTATTCCATAAAACCTCAATGTGGCGAAATCTATCAAAGGGTAAAACGTAAAGCGTAAAGAGTAATAGACCTCTTACGTTTCACGTTTTACGTTTTACGTTTCACGCGACACGGCAGCGCTGTACAAATGCAGCAATGCGCTCCAACGCCACCTCAATTTTGTCGTAGGCCGTCGCATACGACATCCGCACGAACCCCGCGCCGGACGGCCCGAAAACTCGCCCTGGAATAACTGCGACGCGCTCTTCCTGCAACAGCCGCTCGGCGAAGATATTGTCGTCCATACCGGTGCTCTGGATGCAGGGGAAGGCGTAGAACGCACCGTGCGGCTCAATGCACATGAGTCCGATGTCGTTGAGGCCGCCAACGATCAACTTGCGGCGGCGTTCGTAGCGCGCGTGCATCTCCTGGACGAACGGCTCGCCCACTTCCAGCGCCTTCAGCGCCGCCCACTGCGACACCGTCGGCGCAGACATAATCAGGTATTGGTGCAGCTTGCGCATCTCGGCCACCAGCGTCTCCGGCCCAAGCAGATAGCCCACACGCCAGCCCGTCATCGCATAAGCCTTCGAGAAGCCTTGCAACACGATGGTTCGCTCGCGCATCCCCGGCAAAGTGGCGAAGCAGACGTGTTCCACGCCGTAGACCAGCCGGTCGTAGATTTCATCGGAGAGTACCACCAGGTTGTACTTTTCTGCGAGGGCGGCGATAGCTGTAAGCCGCTCGCGGTTGATCACCGCGCCGGTGGGATTGTTGGGCGAGGCAAGAAACAACACTTTCGTTTTTTCAGTGATGGCGGCCTCAATCATCTCCGCCGTGAGCTGGAACCCCGTCTCCGGCGTGGTGGGGATGGCGACCGGCGTCGCGCCGACCATCACCGCCGTCGGCTCGTAGGCCACAAAGCACGGCTCGGCGAAGATGATCTCGTCGCCGGGATCCAGCAGCGCCGCCATCGCCAGATAGAGCGCCTCGGAGACGCCTACCGTCACCAGAATCTCGTGGGTGGGATCATAATCCAGCCCGTAGAGCTTATGGATATGCGCCGCCAATGCTTGCCGCAGCTCGATCAGACCAGAGTTGGATGTATAGTGCGTCGCCCCGCGTTGCAGCGCCGCGATCCCGGCTTCCACAATCGGCGCCGGCGTGTCGAAATCCGGCTCCCCGATCCCCAAACTGATCACATCCTCCATCGTCGCCGCAATGTCGAAGAAGCGACGGATGCCAGAAGGCGGGATGCTCCTGGCGAGCTTAGAAATAAAAGTATCCGGTGTCATCAAATTCCTCTCAAGAATAAAGAATCAGCGAATCAACGAATCAGCAAATCAAGAATCAAGAATCAGCGAATGAGCACATAGCCCACAACTCACAACTCGCAACTCATAACTCGACGGACGAATCGCCGATGTTCAGCCTGCGGAAGCGGCCGGCGAGGTGAACCCAACGACCAATGATGGACTCCTCCAACATCACGGCGTCAATCTCCACGCCCTCATCCACAATCGTGTCGCGCAGGATGCTGTCGCGGATCTGCACATCCCGGCCAACCGAAACATACGGCCCGATGACCGAACGCTCGATGATAGCCTGCGCGTGGACATACACCGGCGGGATGATCGTCACGCCGGGGCGCGGGGTGGCGAAGCTATTGTCGCAGCCGTTTTCCAGCAGATAACGGTGCGTGATAAACGTCGTCTCCGGCTTGCCGGTATCCTGCCACACGCCGGCCTGACGCACTTGGATACGCGCGCCTTGTTCGAGCATCAGGTTGATGGCGTCCGCCAGATAATACTCACCCTTCGTCTGGATGTTGCGCGCCATCAGTTCCTCGCAAACGCGCGCCAGCCATTCTCCCTCGCGGAAGTAGTACAGGCCGATGAGGACGTTCTTGTTGTCCACCGCTTCCGGCTTCTCAATGAGCCGGGTTGCATAACCATCGGGGCCGGTCTCGACGACGCCAAACCGACGCGGATCGTCCACCGGGTAGGTGAAAATGACGCCGTCCAGCCCGTCGGCATCCAAACCGGAGAAATCAACGTCGTCGAAGAGCGTATCCACCCACATCGTAAAAACCGGACCGGTGAGGTGCTCGCGCGCCAGCCAGAAAGCGTGCGCCTGCCCCAACTGCTCTTTCTGCTCGACAAAGTGCGCCGGAATCGCGTAGTTCTCGTGGATGTACGCCTCCACCTGCTCGCCAAGCCAGCCCACGATGAAGACATATTCCGTGATCGGTAAATCGCGGAAGCGTTCCAGGATATGGCCGAGCATTGGCTTGCCAGCCACCGGCAGCAGCGGCTTCGGGCGCGTCCACGTGTGCGGGCGCATCCGCGTGCCCAAACCGGCCATAGGAATAACGAGTTTCATTGTTCCCTCCGCATTAATCGAATGTCAATAGATTGATAAGTTTCACTCAAACCAATACAGGCTGGTTAATCATTTGCGAAAAGGCTTCTTCAGGCAAGCTCTCCATTTCTGTAACTAACATACGCTCAGCATATTGCCTTTGCAGTTCCATGTAATACATCACAACCTGGTATGGATCATGATTCAGACTTTCCGAAATACGATGTCGCACCTCTCGGATTTGCGCAATTGTAGCATCCATTTCATCTTTCATTTGATTCACCACCTAATAATTCTAACGGCGTCACCAATAATGGCACGTATAGACCTAGCAACGTATTGATCCGTCGAATATGCCCAAACTTATTGGCGTTCGCTAAATGTTGGCAATTCCACGTCAACAGAAAATCGCATTTGTGATACGAACCTAATGCCAGATGTAAAGCATCTCCCACTGGATCACGCGGCATGACATGGTGTTGAATGTAGGCTTGTACAACTTCAGTAATCGCGGGAACAACAGGGAGCAATGAGATTTGTTCAACTAATGCCAAAACAGCCGTTTTATTTGGATGATCGCCTTTATTAAGCTCATCTAAAACAGCCGCACTGGTGACAAGAACGTAATGCTGACGCATGGTACTCCACCATCGGCGCGTCCATTCGCGTCGTGCTACCATCTCTGGCTCAGTGCGAATTTCGAAGTAAAAACTTGGAATGGAAGTTTCTATGTATACTTTGGGTTTCATCGTCAGTCACGTTAATTCATTTTCAAAACAGATACGGACTTTCATATTTCTGGTCGGCGCATCCACCAGCCTGTCGCCTGCTCATACGCAAACGCCGCCTGGAACATACGCGCTTCGTGCAGCGCCGGGGCGGCGAGTTGCAGGCCAATCGGCAAGCCGTCCGCGTCGAAGCCGCACGGGACGCTGATCGCCGGGATGCCTGCCAACGCCTGCGACAGCGTGAAAATGTCCGCCAGATACATCTGCAACGGATCAGCGGTGCGTTCGCCCAGGCGAAAAGCCGTGCCCGGCGACGTTGGCCCGGCGATGAGATCCACATCCGCGAAGGCCGCATCGAAATCGCCCTTGATGAGCGTGCGCACTTTTTGCGCCTTGAGATAGTAAGCGTCGTAGTAGCCCGCGCTGAGGCAGTATGTGCCAAGCATAATGCGGCGCTGCACCTCTGGCCCAAAGCCCGCGCCGCGCGTTCGCGCGTACAGATCGCCGATGGTCTCGAAGCTGCCGTCGGCGCGGTAGCCATAGCGGACGCCGTCGTAGCGCGCCAGGTTCGCGCTGGCCTCCGCCGGGGCGACGAGATAGTAGGTCGAGAGCGCGTAGTCGGTGTGCGGCAGGTGGACATCTACCAGTTCTGCGCCCAACGCGACGAATACTTGCAGCGCCTCACGGACACTGCGTTCGACAGCGGGCTGCAACCCCGCGGCGAAATACTCGTGGGGCACGCCAATCCGCAAGCCCTTCACATCCAGCGACAGCGCCGCGACGTAATCGGGAACCGGTGCAGGCCATGTCGTTCCATCCTGAGGATCGCGCCCCGCCATCACGTGCAGCAGCAGCGCCGCGTCGGTCACATCGCGGGTGAGCGGCCCCGGCTGATCCAGCGACGAGGCGAACGCGACCAGCCCATACCGCGAGCAGCGCCCGTAAGTCGGCCGCACGCCGACCACGCCGCACAACGCCGCCGGTTGCCGCACCGATCCGCCGGTATCTGTCCCCACCGCCGCGAGCGCCTCGCCCGCCGCCACTGCCGCCGCGCTACCGCCGCTCGAACCACCGGGCACACGGGTCACATCCCACGGGTTGCGCGTGGGGAAGAAGGCCGAATTCTCTGTGCTCGATCCCATTGCAAATTCGTCCAGGTTCGTCTTGCCCAGGATGATCGCGCCGGCAGCCTTGAGCTTGCGGACGATGGCGGCGTCATAGGGCGGGACGTAGCCGGCGAGAATTTTGGAACCGGCGGTCGTTTCAATGCCCTGCGTCGAGATGTTATCTTTGAGCGCGATGGGAATGCCGAGCAACGGCGCGTCCTGGCTTGCGGCGCGGGCGGCATCGGCGGCTTCAGCCTGTTCCAATGCCGCTTCGGGCGTCAGCGTCAGGTAGGCGCGGATGTCGTTATCCACGGCAAGGATGCGCTCCAATACCGCCTGCGTCAGCGCGACGGAGGTGATGTCGCCGCAGCGCAGCGCGCTCAAAGCTTCGTGGAGGGTCAGATCGCAGAGATCGCTCACGCGGACTCCTTCAGCGTACCGGCGGGACGACAAAACAATTATCGCGCGCCGCAGGGGCGTTCGCCAACGCATCCTCTGTCGGCAGAGTGGACGATGGCTCATCCTCGCGCAGGACGGTGCGCAGCGGCAGCACACTCGCCGTCGGTGGAATGGCGTCCGTATCCAGGGTTTGCAGTCGCGCTGCATAGTCCAAAATCGCGGAAAGCTGTTCCTGATACAACGTCAGCTCAGCCTCACCCACATCGAGGTGGGCCAGAGCGGCGATGTGCGCTACGTCGTCGCGGGTCAATGTCGTCGGAGTGGTTATCATTTCCCAATGACTCGAACAGAAAAGTGTGTCCTTACGGCTGGATTATAGCACCTTTTTGCGCAGACGACGACAAGCAAAAATGCGGAAGAACAGCGCGTTCTTCCGTATCTTTCTCAAGCTTGTCAATGCTGGCTGTGGTGCGACTCGGCTAGACTTCATATTCTTTCTTCCTATGCTATAATCGTTCGCTAACTGGACAAGTGAAGGCTCTCTATCTTTAGCATGACAAAAAGACCTTTGGGCAAGCTGGCGACGTGGGCGCGCGTGCGGTATCGGGTCGGGCAGTTTTTTACAACATTCTGGACTTCCTTTCGCCCGGTAGATGTGGCCTACGCTGCGCGCCATCTCGATGATGAGCTGCTGCGGCTGTTCCAGCGTATGCCGCGCGCCGAACAACATCACGGCATCACCATCTGCCAGATGTTGGCGGCGCAAGGTTACACGGATCCCGACTTACTGGTCGCCGCGCTGCTCCACGACGTCGGGAAAATCAAAGCGCCGCCGCGCCTGTGGGATCGCGTCATCGCCGTCTTGGGGGAACACTTCGCGCCGGAGAGCACCGCGCGTTGGAGCGTTGGCGCGCCGCGCGGCCTGCGTCGTGGCTTTGTCGTGCGGCGGATGCATCCCGAATGGGGCGCGGCGCTCGCAAAGCAGGCGGGAGCAACGCCACGCACGGTGGATTTGATTCGTCATCACCATAGTCTGGCAGGAGATGACGGTGAATTGATTGCATTACAAATGACTGACGAGAAATAGGTTATGGACCGACAACGTATCACTATCATTGGTACTGGCTGTATTGGCACATCCATAGGATTGGCCCTTCGCGCATCGCCAGACGCCGACCATCTGGAAATCGTAGGGCACGACCGCGAACCGGGCCGCGCGCGGCAGGGAAAGGAGCATGGCGCGTTCGACCGGGCCGACTTCAACCTCGACCTGGCGCTGAACGGGGTGCGGTTGGTGATCCTGGCTGTCCCGCTCGCCGCCATGCGTGAGGCGCTGGCGGATGTCGGGCGGTTGCTGTCGCCGGATGCCGGTGTCGTCATCACCGACACGGCGCCGCTCAAAGCGCCCGTCATCGCCTGGGCAGACGAGTTGCTGCCGCCCGGCAACTACTTCGTGGGCGCGGATCCCTTCCTCGCGCCGGGTGTGGGCGGATGGGAACCGCTGGAAAGCCTGCACGACGCCCGCGCCGACCTGTTCAGCCGCGCCGTCTACGCCATCACCGCGCGCCCCGACGATCATCCGAGCGCCGTGCGCGCTGTCGCTAACCTGGCGCTTGTGCTAGGCGCGGAACCGCTCTATATGGACCCCATCGAACACGACGCAGCGCGCGTCATCGCCGACGCCGTCCCCGATGTGCTGGCGACGGCGCTGTTCCAGGCGACCGCCGGCGCGCCCGGTTGGGCCGAGGTGCGCAAAGCCGCCGGCCGGCCCTTCGCCACGGCGACCGCCGCTGCCTCCGGCGATGCCGCCTCGCGCCGGATGCTCGCCCTCCTGGGACGTGATACGCTGCTGCGCGGCCTCGATGCGACGCTCGCCCGGCTGCAAGAATTGCGCCAGACCATCGCGCAGGGCGACGCCGAAGCGTTGGAAACCACATTCGCCGCCGCAGCCCAGGCGCGCACCTACTGGATGGCCGAAAGCCGCGAGCGCGCCTGGGAAATCGAGCGCGGCGCGCTGCAAAGCGACAACCTTTTCCAGCGCACGCTGCACACGCTTTTTGGCGAGGGGCTTACGCCAAAACAAAAGCCACAAGCTCATGCATAACCATCCCGCGTCTTGCCTCTTGCATCCTGCATCCTGCATCTTGCATCCTGCATCTTGCATCTTGCATCCTATCTCTTGTACACTGAGTCGGTATGCCTGACCACCCACCGCGCATCCTGATGATCGCCCCTACGTCCTTTTTCCTGGACTACGGCTGTCACATCCGCATCCTCGAAGAGGCGCGCGCGCTCCAGGCGCAGGGGATGCAGGTGCGCATCGTCACCTATTACCTGGGCCGCAACCTGCCTGGCCTGGACATTGTGCGCTGCGCGCCGACGCCCTGGCGCTCCGATTACGAGGTCGGCTCCTCGCGGCACAAGATCGCCTTCGATGTGCTGCTGGCGTGGAAGGCGTTGTGGACGGCGCGGGCCTGGCGGCCCGACATCATCCACGGGCATTTGCACGAAGGCGCGCTGATCGGCCACGTGCTCGCCAAACTGCTGCGCGTGCCCCTGGTCTTCGATTTTCAGGGCAGTTTGACGGGCGAGATGCTCGATCACAGCTTCCTGAAAAAGGATAGCGTGGCGCATTACTGGTGGCGGCGACTGGAAGAACGCATCGTCGAAATGCCAGATGCGATCATCACCAGCACTGTCCACAGCGCGGAACTCCTCGCTAGCGTCTTCAAACGCACAGAGAACGTCTATCCCCTGCCCGACAGCGTCAACCTGGATTTTCTGTTCCCGACGTGCATTACGCCGGAAGACCGCCAACAGCGGCGCACAGCGTTGGGCATTCCGCCGGAGCGTCAGGTCGTCGTCTACCTGGGGCTGCTGGCCGACTACCAAGGCATCCCGCAACTGCTGGAAGCCGCCGCTCGGCTGCGGGCGCAGGGCGAGGCCGTCTCCTTTTTGGTGATGGGCTTCCCGCAGGTGGAGCACTATCGCCACTACGCGCACACCCTGGGTCTCACCGAGCGGGACGTGATCTTCACCGGCAAGATGCCCTACGAGGACATCCCCGCGCACCTGGCGCTTGGGGACGTCGCCGCCGCGCCGAAAATCTCGGCGACGGAGGGCAGCGGCAAAATCCTCAACTACATGGCGATGGCGCTGCCGGTGGTGGCTTACGACACGCCGGTGAGCCGCGAGTATCTCAACAACCTGGGCCTTTACGCTGCGCCCGCGGGTGACGCTGAGGCGCTGGCGCAAACGTTGCGCGCGATCCTGCACGATCCCGACGGCGCGGCGCACCTGGGCGTGCAACTCCGCGAGCGCGCCGACAAACATTTCTCCTGGAGCCGCACCGGACGCCAACTCTTGCGCGTCTACGAAAAACTATGGCAACGCTAAAACATACGTCCCAACGCAGCCCATATTGGCGCGCCTCGCTTTTCTATTTCAGCCTGTGGGCTGTGATGGGTGCGCAAATGCCGTTCTTCAACGTCTACTTCGCCCGCCTGGGCCTCAGCGGCCTGCAAATCGGCATTCTCTCCGCCGCTTTCCCGCTGATGACGCTGTTGGTCGGCCCGGCGCTCGCGCTGCTGGCCGACCGGCGACGCTGGCAGAAGCGGATGCTGCTCATCTCCATCGGCGGGACAGGGGCGCTGCTCATCCTTTTCATCTTCCCGCGGACCTTTGCGCCGTTGTTGCTCCTGGTTCTGGTGCGCGCGGCGCTGTTCAGTCCGATGATGTCCATCGGCGACGGCATGGTGGCGCGCATGGCAGCCCGCCACCGTATTGATTATGGCAAGCTGCGCCTGTGGGGATCGCTGAGTTTCGCTATAGCGGCCTTGATCTGCGGCGCGCTGTGGGAACGGTGGGGCTTTCAGGCGATGTTCATCGTGACGAGTCTATTGACCCTGCCGGTATTATGGTCCGCAACGGGTCTGGAGGAGAGCGCGCCCGCCGCCGCAGACCAACAAAAGAAAAGCACAGCCGCTGCGCCTACCTTGCACAACCTGCGCCGGGATCAAGGTTTGATCGTCATCCTCCTGGCAGTCTCGCTGGTCGGCATTGCCGAAGGGATGTACGGGACGTTCTCCGGCGTCTATATGGATCAGCTCGGCGGCGGACAATTACTGGTCGGCGCGCTCTTCGGGCTTTCGGCGCTCGCCGAACCCCCGGTGATGCACTACAGCGGCGCTATCTTCCGCAAACTTGGCAAGCCGGTGAGTATCCTGCTGGCCTACGGGCTGGTCGGCATTGCCTTCCTGGGATACGGGTTGGTGCGCCAGCCCTGGCTCATCCTGGCGTTTGCGATGCTCAAGGGCGCTGGCTTTGCGCTCTATTTCGTGGGGAACGTGAGCCTGATTGACGAGCGCGCACCTGAAGCGTGGACATCCACCCTGCAATCGCTGATGAACGCCGCCACGCGCGGCCTCGCGCCGCTCGTCACCAACCCGCTGGCCGGCTGGCTCGCCGACAGCATGGGCTTGCCCGTCGTTTTCATTGGGTCGGGGATTGCCGCGCTGTTGGCTGCCGGTGTTGTCTTCGGCGCGGTGGTGCGGCGGCAGTTCGAGGCGCGACCGCTGCTGAATGAAGATGTTATGCAGAGGTAGGGCTTTACATTGGCGGCGCTTCGTGCTACATTTTATGCAGCGTATTCTGGGAGGCGACTGAAGTCGCTGCTACACGGTACGGTGGCTTTATGAACGGCGATATAAAACAGACACAGCGTCCGCCTATGGCGAAATTGAAAGTCATAACACGCGCACTGGCGGCGATCCTCATCCTGATGATCGTCGTTTTTGCTGTGGCGGCGTGGCTGGCGCTGCGCCACCCGGCGGACACGATCCTGTCCGGCGTGCGCGTGCAAACCACGGACGTGAGCGGCCTGACCGTGGACGAAGCTGTCGCGGCGCTCACACGCGCGCTGCCCGCGCCAGAAACGTCGGGCGTCAATGTCCAGGTTGCCGGGCAGACGTGGCGCGTTGCCTGGGCGGAGGTGGGCCAGCGGTACGATGTTCGCGCGACGGCGCGGGCCGCCTACACCGTAGGGCGCGACGCCGACGGCGAGGTTCCGCTGCTGGCGAGCTTGCGCGAGCAGAACGTCGTCATCGCGCCGGTCATCGTCCCCGCGGACCCGGCGCGGGTGCGGGAGGCCGTGGCGCGCATCGCGGCAGAGGTGACGCGCGCGCCGGTGGACGCGGGGCTGACGCTCGACGGCGGAACCGTCGTCGCCACGGAAGGGCAGGCAGGGCAGCGTCTCGACGTAGAAGAGGCTGCCGCGCGCGTGCTTCAGGCGTTGGCGGATGGAGCGCCCGCCGTGGAATTGGCGCTCATCGCTGTGCCGCCGACCATCGCCGCGCCGGAACCGGCGCGCACGCAGGCGCAGACGTGGCTGGCGCAGCCCTTCACCCTCGTCGTGGACGATCCGCTCACCGGCAAATTGCTCGAAAACGAGCTGCCGGCCGGCTATCGCGCCGAGTTTATCGCGCCGCTTGAGCGTATCGCCGCCTGGCTCGAACCGCGCGTCGAAGGCCAGAGCGTCAAACTGTACCTCAACGACGCGCCGGTGAGGGCGTGGCTGGAAGAAGTCGCGCCGCAGGTCGGCGAAGAACGGCGGCTGGATATCGGTCCGACGCTGAAAAACGTGCTCGCGGCGCTGTACGCCGGGCAGCACCAGGCCCAGGCAAACGTCCGCCACCCGGATCGCAGCTACATCGTCCAGCCCGGCGACACGCTGTCGCTCATCGCCTACAACCATCACATGCCCCTGTACCAGCTCAAGAAGGCAAACCCCGATGTGGATCCCGGCGCGATTGATGTTGGGCAAGAACTGGTCATCCCGTCCATTGATGTATTGCTCCCCTATCCCCTGACGCCCGGCAAGCGCATCGAGATTGACCTGCCGAAACAGCAAATGCGCGTTTTCGAGTACGACACGCAGATTTACACGTTCACCGTTTCCAGCGGCATTTCGCGCACGCCGACCATTCCGGGGCAGTTTCAGATTTTGTTCAAGGAAGAGATGGCCTTCGCGCAGCGCTGGCGGCTGGATATGCCGTACTTTATGGGCATCTACGAAGAGGACGAAGGGTTCTTCAACGGCATCCACGAATTGCCGATCACGCACTACGGGACGCGGCTCTCGCGGGGCGTGTTGGGGTGGCCGGCTTCCTTCGGCTGCATCATCCTCGACGTAGGCGACGCGGAGACGCTCTTCAAGTGGGCGGAAGTAGGCACGCTGGTGCGCATTGAGGGCTACGCGCCCGGCACGCCCTCCTGGCAGCAGACGCTCGACGATCTCGCGCCGCTTGAAGGCGCAGGGCCATAGTCATCCAGTACTGGGAAAGGAGCGTGGTTTATGGGACAATCATCCCAACTCCGTAAGATCGGAATACTGCTCTTGTGGGGGAGCATTTTTGTCGCGGTCGGGCTGGTCAGTTGGGGACTGGCGACACAGCTCATTCCACGGCCGGCGGTGGGACTGATCAAAGTGAGCTATGAAATCTGGTCCACCGGCACCGATCTCGATTTCGGCAGCGTCGAGTTGTTTCAGGCCGAGATCGAAAGCGCGCGCCGCGATCCGCGCATCAAGGCGGTGGTCGTCCAGTTTGACTCGCCTGGCGGGGAAGTTGTTGCCAGCCAGACCTTGTATCTGGAGCTGCAGGCGCTGCGCAAGGAGATGCCGGTGATCGGCGCTATCGGATCGGTGGCGGGCAGCGGCGCTTATTACGCGGCGATGGGCACGGATCCGCTTTACGCCCGTCCCTCGTCGTCAGTGGGCAACGTCGGCGTATGGGGCTATGTCCCGCCGGATTTGGCCGTGAACGACGTCATCCTGGCGAGCGGCCCGTTTAAATTGACCGGCAGCAACCGCGACGAATTTCTGCGCGAGATTGAGGGGATCAAACAGGAATTTCTGGCAACGGTGACGAGCCAGCGCGGCGCGCGGCTGCGCATTTCTGCCGAGGAACTCTCGCAGGGGTTAGTCTATCCGGGACGTGAGGCGCTGCGTCTGGGTTTGATTGATTATATAGGGACGTTGAGCGACGCCATCGCTGCCGCTGCGCAACAAGCGGGCACCCAACACTACACCGTCGTGGACTTAGAAGCCCGCGTGCTGGATACCTATTTCCAGGGGGAATCCGCCTTTGTCAACACCTGGATCGGAGCCGCTGACCCGGCGACCGGGAAACGGACACTGCCGCCGGGCATCTATCTGCTATACGATATGCGCCTGCGAGGGACCCCATGAAAACACTCATTCGTCTCCTTTTGCTGCTCAGCCTCGTCGCGGCGATTTTTGCCGGGCGTTGGTTTTGGTTCTACGGAAACGGACCGGCGTATCAGCCCCCGCAGATTGCGGAAATTCAAGCGGATAAGGTCGGGGGAGCGCCGACTCTGGATCACCGGGCGTTTGCCGATGAACCCGTGGCCGGCAACGGGCATGTGCTCATTGATCTGGCCCATCACAACAACCTCACGCGCAACGATTTAAGCCCGCTGCAATCGCGGCTGGAGGCGCGAGGCGTGACGGTGGAATTCTTCAACGGCGACGTGACGTTGAGTTACGCGCTCTATCAAGCGACGGCGCTGATCGTCCTTGCACCATCCGTACCATTCACATCCGGGGAGCAGAAAGCCATCGCCGCTTTTGTGAAGGACGGCGGGCGGCTGTTCCTGGCCGCCGATCCCACCCGCCCGGTGCCGCCAGAATATACGGCGGAGGACGATGTGGAGTCGGCTGCTTTCTTTCCTACCAGCGCCGTCCCGGCGATGAACAGCGTGGCGAACCTCTTCGACGTCACGTATTTTGACGACTATCTCTACAACCTGGATGAGAATGTGGGCAACTATCGCAACGTAGCGTTCACGCCTGCCGCCGGGCAGACGCCGCTCACCCAGGATGTGGAGACCGTCGTCTTTTTCGCGGCCCATTCGATGCGCAGCGCCGGAACGGCGTTGTTCAAGGGAGATCCCGCCGTCGCGTCGACCGTGCGCACCGGCGAGACCGATCTCCCGCCAGCCATCCTCGCCGCCGATGCGCGCGTGCTGGCGCTGGGCGACATCACCTGCCTTACCGCCCCCTATCACACCGTCGCCGACAACGACCGCTTCCTCAGCCACATCGCGGACTGGCTGGCGCAGGATACGCGCGTGCGCAATGCGTTGGAAGATTTCCCCTACCTCTTCGGCCCACAGGTAGACCTGGTGCAGATCAGCGGCGACCGCGTTGATCCGCGCCTGATTACCAAAGGTGGGACGCTACAGACATACTTCGAGGAAACCGGGCGTTCTCTCACCCTCCGCACCGATGTCGTCCCCGACCACGACGCGCTGCTGGTAGGCTTGTTCAGCGATGTGGAAACCGTCAAGGCGCTGCTGGCGCAAAACGGCATCACGTTGACGACGGTTGTGGCCGAAGACACCCTTCCTGCCGTCCAACCCAAAGCCGAGCAAACCTCCAACGGCGCAACCGCGCCGGAACAGTACCTCGAAATTCCGGCGCTGGGCGCGTTGAGCGTGAAGGGCATCACGCTTTTCATTGTGGATTGCAACGCCGAAAGATGCAACATCAGCATTGTGGCCGAAACGGCGGAGAGCGTGGCATCCGCCGTCGAACGGCTGGCGAATCACAATTTCGTTGGTTGCGCGCAGGCAGGTGCGACAACCTTGTGCGCCGCAGAAGGAGCGCCAGAGGCGCAGCCGAAAGCGACTGAGCCAGCGCCCGCCAAACGGATTTTGGTCATCTCGGTCGAAGCTGGCGAAGGAGGCGTCCGCACAAGCGCCGCCGATTTCGTGAATATGCTCGACGACATCTACGCCGTGACCCGGTGGACGATCCCCGATGACGGGCAACCCACCAGGACTGACCTGGAAGGATACGCCGTCTACATCATTGATTCCGGCGATTACGCCGGCAGCCTGTCCGATTCCCCGGCTTTCCAGGCCATTGACAGAATCAGCAGCGGCAACGTGCTGCTGGTCGGCGCCCAGCCTTTGCCCATTGACACCGCAGAGTTTGAGTACGCGCCCATCAATGATCTGGTCGTGGCCAACACAACGCATCCCTTACTCGAAGGGTTGACGGCGGGGGAACTGATCACGCTGCTCCCGTCTGAAAGCAGCGTCCCCGCTATGATTATCTCCGGCAACGACGTCGAGAGCGCCATACTGCTCACGCGCGGACCCAACAGCCCATCCACCGGCAGTCCGGCATTGGTTGCGGCGGTGGACGAGACGAGCGATATCAACCGTATCGTTGTCGCTGCGTTCCCCTTCTACCGGTTGCCGGAATCCGTGCAGCGCACGCTGGCGCTCAATATCGCGGCGTGGCTTATGGCAGATGGGGATTGAGTTTCCTCTGCCACAGCCCGGCAGTCTCGCGTCGCGGAGCCGGATGGGCATTTTCTATCCAGGGTAATGCCGATTCTGGACGCATAAGTCTATGTACGCGCAAGTTTTGGTTTTTATCCCGCTCAAGGTCAAGGATGCGCTGATCCTCGACTATGACATCCCGGCTGCGCTGGCGTCTGCCGTCCGCCCTGGCGTGCTCGTCGTCGCGCCGTTGCGCGAGCAGCTTTTGCCCGGCATCGTACTGGCGCTCACCGAGACGTCTGCCGTGCCGAAAACCCGCCCGATCCAGAGTGTGCTCTACCCCGATCCGGCGCTCGATGCGCGGCTGCTCGACCTGGCGCGGTGGATCGCGCGGGAGACATTAGCGCCGCTGCATCAGTGCGTGCAGGTGATGTTGCCACCGGGACTGCGCACCACCGTCTACCTGCGCCTCACGCCCCTCGTCATATCCGCGCCGCCCGATCTCCCCGCTCCCGCCAAGACCTTGCTTGAGACGCTTATTCAACGCGGAGCACTGACCAGCGCCCAGGCCAAGCAAGCCGTCAAAGGCGTTGACTTGCGCCGAGCGCGATACTATTTGAAGCGGCGCGGGCTGATCAAGGTGGAGCGCCTGCTGCGGCTTGCCGTCGTGCAGCCCAAAGTGGTTCAATTCGTGCGCCTGACTGCGCCGCGCGCGCAGTGGGAGGCGCAATGGCAGGGTTTGCGCAACCTCGCTCTGTACCGCCGCATCCTCGAATTCCTTGAAAACGAGCGCCAGCCGGTGGATGTGAGCGTCGTCTACGCCGAAACGGGCGCGCAATACACGCACCTGAAGACGCTCACCGCCCGCGGCCTGGTCGCCTTCAGCCATGAGGAAGTGCTGCGCGACCCGTTAGCGGAGATGATCTTCACGCCCGACGCGCCGCCCGCGCTCATCTCGGAGCAGCAAAGCGCGTGGGATGTCATCGAGACGCTGCTGCGCGAGGCCACCTCCGCCACCGCGCCCGCGCCCGCCCTGCTCTTGGGCGTGACCGGCTCCGGCAAAACCGAGTTGTATATGCGGGCGACAGCACACGTCCTCGCCCAGGGCAAGCAAGCGTTGATCCTCGTCCCCGAAATCAGCCTCACGCCGCAGACCGTGCAGCGCTTCGCCGTGCGCTTTCCGGGGCAGGTGGGGCTGTGGCACAGCGGGATGAGCGACGGCGAGCGCTTCGACACCTGGCGGCGCGTGCGCAGCGGTGCGGTGACGGTGGTGGTCGGCGCGCGCTCTGCCCTGTTCGCGCCGTTCCCCAATCTGGGGCTGATCGTGATGGACGAGGAAGAGGACACAAGCTACAAACAGGGTCGCCCGCCATATTACCACACGCGCGACGTGGCCGAAGAACTGGCTCGCATGACGGGCGCGCTGCTCATCCTGGGCAGCGCCACGCCGTCGTTGGAAGCCTACGCGCGCGCGTTGGCAGGCCGCTATCGCCTGCTCGAAATGCCGCAGCGCGTGATGGGACACCGGCAGCGCATCGCGGCCTGGGAGGACTATTTGCACCTTCCCGGCAGTCGCTACCAACCTTTGGGGGGAACGTCGCAAGCCGCGGCCATTGCCCTGCCGCCGGTGCAGATCGTGGATATGCGGGCGGAACTCAAGGCCGGCAACCGCTCGGTTTTCAGCGTCGTGCTACAAGAAGCGGTGGATCGCGCATTGGCGCAACACGAGCAGGTTATCCTTTTCCTCAACCGGCGCGGGACGGCGACGTACATCTTCTGCCGGGACTGCGGCTGGACGGCGGAGTGCCCGCGCTGCGACGCGCCATTGACCTACCACGAGGGCGCCAGCCTGCTCCTCTGCCATCGCTGCGGGCACCAAAAGCGGATGCCGCGTCAGTGCCCGGCGTGCGGCTCGCTGCGGGTGCGCGCGTTTGGCCTGGGGACCGAGGGGCTGGAAGCGCGCGTGACGGAACGCTGGCCCGACGCCAGCCTCGTGCGTTGGGATCAAGACACCGCCCGCTCGCACGCTGCGCACACCGCGATCATGGGCCGCTTCGCCCGCGGCGAGGCCGACATCCTGGTAGGCACGCAGATGGTCGCGCGCGGGTTGGACATCCCCAAAGTGACCGTCGTGGGCATCATCTCCGCCGATACGGCGCTCAATCTGCCGGACTTTCGCGCCGCCGAGCGCGCCTTCCAACTGCTGGCGCAGGTCGCCGGGCGCTCCGGGCGCGGATTGCTCGGCGGGCGCGTCATCCTTCAGACCTACTATCCCACGCACTACGCCGTGCAGCGGGCAGCGGTCCACGACTATACCGGTTTCGCGCAGCGCGAGCTGGCCTTCCGCGAGCAGGCCGACTACCCGCCGTTCATCCGGCTGGCGCGGTTGGTCTACGCACACGCAGACCGCGAGCACGCGCAGCAAGCCGCCGAAAGTTTCGCCGCGACCTTGCGCGATGCGCTCCGCGCCGGGGGCTTGCCCACCACCGACCTTATCGGGCCGGCGCCGGCTTTCTTCGCCCGCGTCCGTGGCCGCTACCGCTGGCAAATCCTTCTGCGCAGCGTCGCGCCGGCGGACTTCCTGCGCCAGATCGCCCTCCCCGCCGGATGGTTGGTGGATATTGACCCGGTGGATGTGCTGTGAGGCGATTAACCTGTATTTCATTGCAATAATTTACCTTTTTTGGTAAATTGCACGAATGAAATTCCGCGAAGTACCGTTCGTTTTTATTCGTTTATGAAAGGGGCATTATTATGAAACGGGCAGTCAGTGTAAGTCTGGGTAGTTCGTCGCGCGACAAGCGCGTCGAAATCGAGCTGTTGGGCGAAACCGTCAGCATTGAACGGATCGGCACCAATGGCGATACGGCCAAGGCGATGCAGCTTTACAACGAGCTGGACGGCAAAGTGGACGCCTTCGGCGTGGGCGGCATTGATCTTTCGATGGGGACGGACAGGCGGGAATACCCGCTGCACACCGCGCGCAAGCTGATCCAGGGTGTCAAGCAGACGCCGGTGGTGGATGGGCGCGGGTTGAAGTACACGTTGGAGCGCCAGGCAATGCAGTACGTTGAGGCGCACATCGGGGCTGAACTGCACCCCAAACGCGCGCTGGTCAATATGGCGGTGGATCGTTACGGGATGGCGCAGGGTCTCGCGCAGGCCGGGTATGAGACTGTCTTCGGCGACCTGCTCTTCGGCCTGGGCATCCCCATCCCGGTGCGCAGTTTTCGCACGATTGAGCTGCTGGCGATGGTGTTAGCGCCGATTGTCGGGCGCTTGCCGATCAGTGCGATCTACCCGACCGGCGAGAAGCAGCACGAGACGGTGCCCAAATTCACGCGCTGGTACACCTGGGCGACGATCATCGCCGGGGATTGTATGTACACCAAGCGCCACATGCCGCCCACCCTGCCCGGCAAGACGATCCTCACCAACACAACGACCGAGGCCGATGTCCAGCGTTTCCGCGATGCCGGGGTGCGCTATCTCATCACCACGACGCCGCGCTTCCAGGGGCGCTCCTTCGGCACGAACATGATGGAGTCCGCGCTGGTCGCCGTCGCCGGAAAAGGCCGCCCGCTGACTCGCGACGAGTTGACGGCGTTGATCGCGGAATTGGGCCTGCATCCGCACATCGAAAAGCTGAACGACTGATAGGGGAGGAAGACGATGATTGATTGCATTGTACTTGCCGGCGGCGTGCCGCAAGAAGAAGATTTGCTTTACGCATACACCCAGGGACGGCCTAAGGCGCTGATTGATGTGGCGGGCAAGCCTCTGGTGCAGTGGGTGCTGGACGCGCTCGACGCTGCGCCGAGTGTGCGGAACGTCGTTTTCGTGGGTCTCACGCAAGAATGTGGCATCACGTCCCCTAAAATTTCGCACTACGTCCCCGACCAGGGTTCGATGCTGAAGAACATCCTCGCGGGTATTGACCAGATTTTTGAGATTGACCCGGCGACGCAGCAAGTGCTCATCAGCAGTTCTGACATTCCCATGCTCACCGGCGCGATGGTGGAGACCTTTCTCGCGCAGTGCGCCGATCCCGCCGTGGACATCTACCACAGCATCGTGCCGCGCGAGAAGATGGAGCAGCGCTTCCCCGGCTCGCGGCGCAGCTACGTTCACTTCAGCGACGGCGATTTCGCCGCCGGGGATATTCACGTCGTCGCGCCGCGCATCGCCCACGCCCACGAGGATTTGTGGAACGATCTGCTCAACAGCCGCAAAAACGCGCTCAAACAGGCCGCGCGCCTCGGCCCGGCCTTTTTTGCGAAATTGATGGCGCGCCGCTTGAGTCTGGCCGAACTGGAACGGCTCGCGCTCCAAAAATTGGGACTGAACGTGCGGGCGATGATCGTGGACTACGCCGAGATGGGGATGGACGCCGACAAGCCGTTTCAGTTGGAAATCTGCCGTCAGGAATTGGCGCGATGACGTCACGCTGGCAACAATGGCTCGAACGCGACCACACCCTTACGGCGCAGGCCGCGACGCTGCTGCGCGGGCCGGTCAGCCGGGGGATGGCGACGGTCCTCGCGCACTCCGGCGACAGCCTGGTGTGGATTTTCCTCGGCGCGCTGCTCTGGCGCTTCGGCATTGACGGGTGGGCCAAGGCGGGAGAACGCATTGTGCTCATCACGGCGCTCACCTGGATCATCAGCACCGTGCTCAAAGCCTTCTTTCGGCGCCCTCGCCCGGAAGGTGAGCAGGGGTTGTTCTACCTGAATATCGACCAGCACTCGTTCCCCTCAGGGCACGCGGTACGGATCGGCGGGTTGCTGGTTGTCCTAAGCGGGCTATTGCCGTTCTGGGGAGCGACGGGGCTGGTAGCGTGGGGATTGCTCGTCTGCCTCAGCCGCGTGGCGCTCGGCCTGCACTATGCCGGGGATATGGCGGCAGGGTTGATTGTCGGCGCGGGTGTGGGGGTGGCGATGCTGGCGGTGTGGTGAGAAAGCCGTAAAGGAGCGACTGAAGTCGCCACTACCCTCTAATGGGGGCGCGCTTTTGGGATTGCTGCACCCTGACCGCCTGCGCCGCGCCGCGAAAACGCTCTGGATCGCTGATCTGATGGCGCGCCGGGCGTTCCAGGCCAGGGTGGATCATCACCCGCATCCTATTCAGAATTGGCGTGGTCAGCGGATCGGGGCGCAGCGCCAGGCCGAGCGCGTAGTTGGCAGCCGCCAGCGCCCATTCCCATTCCTGGCGCATCTCGTCGGCGCGCGAATGGTAAGCCTTCTTGTCCCAAGCCTTCGCCGATTGTTCGGCATCCTCGTAGATGGCGTGCAGTGCCGTCCCCACCACTGCCAGGAGATCGTGCGCCAGCGCCTGATCCTTCGGCAGCACGTCGGGCAGATGGACCAACATAATCTCGGCTATCACGCGCATCTGTTGTGTTCTCTCTTTGATTGCCATACATGCCTCAAGTCTGTTTTTAGACAGGATTGACAGGATTTATAAGATAAAGAAAGCCGTTCCTATCCTGTGAATCTTGTCAAAATATACGGCGGCAACGTTACCACAGGCTCAAGCAAAGTCAAGGCAGTGATGTCAAACCGGCAGAACATGGTACAATGAGATTGGTAACTGGTGAGCGGTAACTGGTAAATGGTAATCAGGGAATTGCGGACTATACGCATTACCCGTTATGATTACCGATTACTGATTACCGATTACCCATCACCTCTCACGACCTAAAAGGAGGCATCATGAACGAGAAAGCAAAACCGACGCAAGTGTGGGGCAAGCGTTCTGCTGATTTCTACGCCGAACTGGAAAATCAACTGGTCCTGGTCGCCGTGACCAGTGGCAAAGTCTTCAAGGGCAATCTTATCGGCGTGGATGTGTACGACATCCTCATCCGCCAGGAAACCGGCCTGGAATTGCTCATCCCTAAAGGAAACGTGATCTACATCCATCGCGTGAGCTAACGTATGCAGGGCGTTATTCTGGCAGCCGGCAAAGGCTCGCGGCTCCATCCAATCACGCTGGATCGTTCCAAGGCGATGCTGCCCATCCTGGGCAAGCCCATCGTCGAGCGGGTGATGGAACTGCTGGCGGAGAACGGCGTCCGCGACTTTATTCTCGTCGTCAGCCCGGAAGACCGCGACATCACGCGCTACTTTATGCGCGAATCGGCGTTGGAGGCCGATGTGCGCTTCGTCTACCAGACGGAGCGCCTGGGGATGGCGAAGGCGCTCCAGTGCGCCGTGCCGCTCATCACCGAAGACTTCGTCCTCTCGGCCTGCGACAATCTGGTGACGGCGGACGACGTGGGCCGCCTGATGGCGTTCTGGCGAACATCCCCGCCGCCCAACGCCATTTTGACCTTGATGCCGGTGAAGCGGGAACGCATCAGCAGCACAGGCATTGTAGCGCTGGATGGGCCGTGGATCACGCGCATCGTCGAGAAACCGACGCCGGAAGAAGCGCCGTCGAACATCTCCAGCCTGCCGCTCTACGTTTTCGCACCGCGCATCCTCGACTATCTGCCCGAAGTCTCGCCTTCGCCGCGCGGCGAGTACGAGCTGCAAGACGCAATTCAGATGCTCATCAACCGCGACGGGCGTGTGGGCGGCGTGACCGTCGAACGCCGGTTGACGCTGACCAATGCCGCCGATCTCCTGGCGTTGAACCAGGAGTACTTGACCCACGGCGACGGTCGCCCGCAACTGGAACCGCACACCGTCGGCCCGGGCACCCAGTTGATCACGCCGCTGTACATTGAACAGGGCGTGGTCATCGGGACGGGTTGCGTTATCGGGCCGAACGTCTACATCGAGCGCGACTGCTACATCGGCGACCGCGTGACCATCCGCGACGCGGTACTGCTGCGTGGCGCATCCGTAGGGGACGGTGAAACGCTCGCCGATCAAGTCATTGCCTAGACTTCTCCGCAAAGCTGTGGCCGGTCTCCGACCGCGCCACCGCAGACGCTACGCTCTGCGCCCCCGTCTCGGGGGCGCGAAGAGCTGAAAATTTGTGGCATTTGCATCGTAGAGCAAACTGACAGTTTGCTCTACGATGGTTACTTAAAGTCACGCAATGGGCCGTTTGTGAAATACAATGAAAGGGAACGGCGTGTTGAAGAAGCGCGTCACGCAAGCCTTGCTGGGGATGGGCATCCTGGCGCTGCTGGGCAGTGCGGCGCTGGCGGGGTGGATTTTTGTCAGGCTGCCTTCACCGGACGACCTCAGCGCCTATACCACCGCGCCAAGCAGCAAAATCCACGACCGCAACGGGCAACTCCTCTTCGAAATGCCGCCGCCCTATACCGGCAGCCACACGCCGGTCACGCTCGCCGATATCCCGCAGCACCTCATCTGGGCCACCATCGCTACCGAAGACGCCACGTTCTACGACAATCCCGGCATGGACTTCAAAGGCATCCTGCGCGCGGTGTGGATCAACGCGCAGGGTGGCGAGGTGTTGGCGGGCGGCAGCACCATCACGCAACAGTTGGTGCGCACGGTGATGTTCGGCGCCGACGAGCGCGCCGAGCGCACGCTGCGCCGCAAACTGCGCGAGTTGGCGCTCGCCGTTCGCATCACGCGGCGCTACAGCAAGGACGCAATCCTCACGCTCTATCTCAACGAGACGTACTACGGCAATATGGCTTACGGCGTCGAGGCGGCGGCGCAGGCGTACTTTGGCAAACACGCGCGCGATCTGGATCTGGCGGAGTGCGCGCTCCTGGCGGGCTTGCCGCAAGCGCCGGCGGTCTACAATCCCCTGGAAAATCTGGACGCCGCCAAAGAACGCCAGGCTGTCGCGCTGGATTTGATGGTGAAGCAGGGCTACATCGAGGCCGGCGCGGCACAGTTGGCGAAGGCCGAGAAGCTCGATTTTGCCGCTGCGCCGTTCGCCATCCGCGCGCCGCATTTTGTGATGCTCGTGCGCAGCCAGTTGGAGCGCGAACTGGGCCTGGCGCGGTTGCAAGCCGGCGGGCTGAACGTCTACACCACGCTGGACGTGGCGCTGACCGACACCGCCCGCGACGCGATCCGGCATCACCTGGCGCTGCTGGCCGTGTGTCACTACGAAGCCGCGTGCCCGCCGGGCGGACGCAACGTCCGCAATGCCGCGCTCGTCGCCCTCGATCCGTGGACGGGTGAGATTGTGGCGCTGGTCGGCAGCCCGGACTATTTCGCGGCGCGCATTGACGGCGCGGTGGACGGCGCGACGGCGCTGCGCCAACCCGGCTCGTCCATCAAGCCGCTCACCTATGCCGCCGCCTTCGAGCGTGGCGACCTGACGCCCGCAACGATGATGCTCGACGTGCGCACCGCCTTCGTGACACGCGAGGGCGCGCCCTATGTCCCCCTCAACTACGACCTGGCCTTTCGCGGCCCGGTGCGGCTGCGCGAGGCGCTGGCCTCGTCGTACAACCTGATCGCCGTGAAAGTGCTGGACACCATCGGCATCGAGTCGCTCACGGGGATGGCGCGGCGGTTGGGCATTACCACCTTCGACGATCCCGACAAACTCGGCCTGGCGTTGGCGCTCGGCGGTGGCGAGGTGCGTTTGCTGGAACTGACCGCTGCGTATGCCGCGTTCGCCAACGGCGGATATGCCGTGCAGCCCGTGTTGATTCGGCGTGTGGAGGATGCGAGCGGTGCAGTGCTGTGGGAACCGGCGTCCAGCAAAGGTGAACGCGCGCTCGATGCCCGCGTCGCCTACCTGATCACCGACATCCTGAGCGACGACCTGGCGCGCATCCCCACCTTCGGCGAGGGGAGCGTGCTGAAGCTGACCCGCCCGGCCGCCGTGAAAACCGGCACGACGACCAACTTCCGCGACAACTGGACGGTGGGTTACACGCCAGAGTTGGTCGTGGGCGTGTGGGTGGGTAACGCGGATAACGAGACGATGAAGGACGTGAGCGGCGTCACCGGCGCGGCGCCAATCTGGCGCGAGGTGATGGAAGCCGCGCTCAAAGGCCGTCCCGTCCGCGATTTTACCCGGCCTGATGGCCTGGTGGATGTCGAAGTCTGCGCGCTCTCAGGGCAATTGCCGGGGCCGGAGTGCCCACACCGCGTCACCGAAACCTTCATCGCCGGCACAGAGCCGACGGAGACATGCACAATGCACCAACAGATTGACGGCGTCGCCTACACCATCCTCCCCCCCGAAGCCCAAGACTGGGCGCGCGAGCATCACATTCCTCAGCCATCAGCTCGCAGCGTTCAACCCTTAGCTATCAACTCTCAGCCTTCAGCTTTTGCTTCCTCCATACGTATCACAAGCCCGGATAGCGGCGCGGTGTACCGGATTGATCCGGCGCAGCCGCGTGATATGCAAAAGATCGTCATTGCTGCCGCAGCAGAGCCGGCTTTTGAACGGGTTATATTGCTGGTGGATGGTTTGCCGCTGGCGCAACTCACCGCTCCGCCTTACACGCATCTGTGGCAACTGGAACCGGGCGCGCATGCGTTCTCGGCGGTGGGGGTCACTGCCGACGGCGCCCATGTGTCCGGTACGGATGTCACCATCGAAGTTCGGGAATGAGCACCAGGGGTGAAGCAGCCAGGTTTCAGACTTTTTGCGCTTGAAAAGTTAGCAAAAGAATGATACACTTAAACTTGTGATTGAAGATACCATAGCAGCGGCGTACACCGACTTTCATGACCAGATTGCTTAAGAAGATCAGCGGAACAGTTGAATTGAGTGATTCTATCTGTTAACCGGATGAGAAGAGAGCGATGACCATAGCTAGAATGTCTGGAGAACACGTGCGACGTGAGACGGCGCGTTGGATTTTGCGGATCTATGCGGGCATGACGATACTCGGCATCATCCTCCACGTTGTCAGAAATGTCACCCGACAGTATAGCTTGAATTGGCTATACATCATTCCTATGGCGATCATCGCGGTCGTTGCCGTGACATCCCTCTGGCGGCTCAAGCAATCTCTAGCGCAAGCGATGTTTCTCTTTGCCGGAGTAGTTTTCGTTTGCCTTTCGATATTGCTCATTCATGAGATCGCTCATAAACAAGACTATCGAACTTTCATGCTGTTGTTTCATGCCGGGGTGCTGACGCTTGGTCTCGTCTTAGGATTCAAAGCCGCGCTGTATTATGCCACGGCAAGCGCCATTGTCTTTTCAATCGTGGGATTTCGTTATCTTGGATTCTTCAATATGATCCTGCCGATCGTCCTGGCTTACGCGGTGGCAATCCCGGCAAGAATTGTTGAATTGATGATCGAACAAAGCACCCAGGAACTTACGCAGATCAATCAAAACCTCGAAGAGCTTGTGGCAGCCCGCACTGCAGAACTGGCTGAGAGCAACCGACAGCTTCAGGCAAAAATTCTCGAACGCGCGCAGGCAGAGGAGGCGCTGCGACGGCGCACCCAGGAGCTGGAAAGCCGCAACGAGGAACTCAACGCCTATGCCCATACGGTCGCCCACGACATCAAAGCGCCGCTGGCAACCATCATCGGTTTCAGTGAATTGCTGGAGAAACATCACAAACAATATCCCGAAGATAAACTCTCCTATTACCTCGGCGTCTTGGCGCGCAATGGACGCAAAATCACCAATATCGTTGACGAACTGCTCTTGCTTGCCAGCGTGCGCGAGGTAGATACATTGGAAGTGGAATCGCTGGATATGGCAGTAGTCGTGGATGAAGCTTTGCAGCGCCTTTCTGATCTGATCGCCAACGCCCAACCCGAAATTGTCATCCCCGATGCGTGGCCGGCAGCCATAGGTTACGGACCGTGGATTGAGGAAGTGTGGACTAACTACATCAGCAACGCGATCAAATATGGCGGCGCGTCGCCGCGTGTCGAACTTGGCGCGACATCTATCGGAAACAGCCACATCCAGTTTTGGGTGCGTGACAATGGGAAGGGACTCACGCCGGAAGAACAAGCGCGACTCTTCACGCCTTTCACCCGTCTCAATCAGATCAGCGCCCGGGGACACGGCTTGGGACTGTCCATCGTGCGGCGGATTGTTGAAAAACTCGATGGGCAAGTAGGCGTCGAGAGCGAAGTGGGACAGGGCAGCACTTTCTTCTTTACTTTACCCAGCGCGCAGACTGAGGACGCGCCTTATAACCTCACAACTTCATCAGCAGATTGAGAGATTGTAGCGCAAAGCTCTCGAAAGGCTGCGACCGGTCTTCGACTGCGACACCGCAGACCCAGGGGTGGGCGGGCGCGGTCAGAAACCGGGCCGAGCGGGAAGGAATGGTAACTCAGTAGACCCAAATTTAGGTTCGTAGTAACGGCTTTAGCCGTCCCAGAGACCGCTAAAGCGGTTACTACGAACACAATCTTTGATCTATTCCGAAAATAGCTCTCATTTTCATCTTTGGTGGAGAGCCTAGCTCATGTTGTCTACTGAGACTGTAGCAGCAGAGGCAAACTTCAGTTTGCCCGACATTTGTTATTTTCCAGGGGGAAGACCATGAAAACACGGCGTTGGATATCCATCTGTATTTTGTTGGTCCTGTTGATGGGCGCGTGCAAATTCATCACCGGGCCGGAAGCCACCGAAGAACCGCTGCCGGTGGCGACCAGCACTCCACAACCCACCGCGCCTCCCACTGCGCCGCCTACCCCCGCGCTGCCTTATCCTGCTCCGCGCCTGCTTTTCCGCGCGCCCGAAACCGGCGAGACGCAGGCGCTCGACGCGCCCATCGAGCTGGTCTTCGATCAGCCGATGAACGAAAAAAGTGTGGCGGAAGCGTTTTCCATTTCGCCGCCGGTCAAGGGTGCGCTCAAGTGGGCCGATAACCGCACGCTGGTCTTCACTCCGGCGGAGCCGCTGGCGCGCGGCGCGAGTTACCGCGTCACAGTAGCGCAGGACGCGCGCAACGCCGAAGGGACGCCGCTGAGCGATCCGGTCGCGTTCAACTTCCAGACCGTGGGACACCTGCTGGTCAGTGAGGTGCAGCCTATCCCCGACAGCGACGACATCGCGCCGGAGAGCAGCGTCACCGTCGTCTTCAACCGCCCGGTCGTGCCGCTCACTGCCATCGGCAGCCAGGGCGAGCTGCCCGATCCGCTCACCTTCACGCCGCCGGTACGCGGCAAAGGCGAGTGGCTCAACACATCCATCTATCGCTTTCACCCCGACGGCGGCTTCTTGCCGGCGACGCGCTACACGGCGCGCATCGCGGCCGGCCTGAGCGACACGCAAGGCGCGCCGCTCGCCGAGGATTACACCTGGACGTTCACCACGCTGCGCCCGGCAGTCATGGCGTGGACGCCGCGCACGGAGGCCGAACATATCGGCCCCAACGCGGTCATCAGCGTCACCTTCAACCAGCCAATGGATCGCGCTTCTGTCGAACGGGCGTTCACGCTCAGTATCAACAACCAGCCGGTCGCCGGGACCTTCCGTTGGGCCGGCGGCGAGACGCCGATGGCCAGCGAGACGATGGCCTTCGTCCCCGCCGCGCCATTGCCGCGCAATGTGCGGCCTTACGCCAATCTTTCCGCCGCCGCGCGTGCCCGCAACAGCGATGTGACCTTGCGCCAGGAATACGCCTGGCGCTTCTACACCGCCAAAGACCCCGGCGTCATCTCCACCTCCCCGGCGGATGGCGACACCAACGTCAGCCCTTACAGCGACATCCTCATCACCTTCGCCAGCCCGATGCAGACGGAACGACTGATGGATTACGTCCGCATTATCCCGCAGCCTACGTCGGTCTACACCTACTGGATGGACGATGACACTGAACTGCGTATCGCCTTTGCGCTGGAACCGGCGACAGTCTACAACCTCACGTTGGACGGCGAAGCGCCCGACAAGTACGGCGCGCCGCTCGGCAAGACGCTGCGGCTGCGCTTCACCACCGGCGATTTGTACCCGTATGCCCGCCTCAACACCGGCGGCGAGCTGGGAACGTTCAACGCCTACACCGACACCGTCGTCTACGCAGGGTATCGCAACGTTTCCCGGCTGGACGTGGGACTGTATCGCATGACCCCGGAGAACTTCGTCCGCTTCTACGACTCCACCGACTATCAGTATCGTGAAACCTTCCGCCCTGCCGAAGCGGCCCTGGTGCGCCGCTGGTCGGTGCCGGTGACGCCGCCCCGCAATGTCACCCGCCTGATCCGCCTGGACATGGTCAATGCCAACGCGCAGCAGCTTCCGCCCGGCATCTACTATCTCGAATTGACCGCGCCGGAGGTGCAATCCTATGATCCCCAAACTCGGCCGGCCCGCTACACCTTCATCCGCTCGCGGATCAATCTCACGCTCAAGGAGACCCGCACGGAATCGCTCGTCTGGGCGACCGATCTGGCGACGGGCGAGCCGGTTCCCAACCTGCCCGTCCGCTTCAACGGCGCGAAAATCGGCTGGCACGCCGAGGGCCGCACCGACAGCGACGGCGTCTACCTGACCGCCGATCGGCCTGAGACGGAGTTGCGGGACAGCTACTTCGCCTTTGTCGGGCAGCCCGGCGACATTGACTTCGCCGTGGGCTATAATGATTGGGACAGCGGCATCAACCCCTGGAGCTTCGACGTCAGCGTGGACTACGGTTCGAGCCGTTACGCCGGTTACCTCTACACCGACCGCCCGATTTACCGCCCCGGCCAAACCGTCTACTTCAAGGGTATCGTCCGCGCCGACGATGACGCCCATTACACCATCCCCACCGATATGCGCGCCGTCACCGTGCGCATCAACGACCCGGAAGGCAAGGAACTCTACAACGAGCGCCTGAACCTGAGCGATATGGGGACGCTGTTCGGCGAATTGGCGCTGGACGCAGAAGCGGCGTTGGGAACGTACTACATCCAGATGGAGGACCCCGACCGCGATTTCTACGCCAGCGCGAGCTTCACGCTGGCCGAATACCGCAAGCCGGAGTTCCAGGTTGCTGTGACGACCGACCGCGCCGCCTATCTCAACGGCGAGACCATCAACGTCGCCGTCGAGGCCAGCTACTACTTCGGCGGACCGGTCGCCAACGCTAAAGTGATTTGGAACGTGCTGAGCAGCAGCTATGGCTTTCAATATCGGTGTCCGCGGGACGAAACGTGCCCCTACTACGACTGGACCGACTACGATTGGGAGCGCGAGCGGGACGGCTACGGCGGCTATGGACGGCTCATCGCCAGCGGAAAAGCGACGACGGATGAGCAAGGGCGCGCCGTGATCGAAATTCCCGCCGACATCCGCGAGGAACTGACCAGCCGCACGTTCACCATCGAAGCAAACGTGACGGACATCAACAACCAATACGTGAGTAACCGCACGGCGACCATCGTCCACAAGGGCCAGTTCTACATCGGCATGGCCCCGCAGGGACGCATCGCCAAGGCCGGGGAAGAGCGCGGTGTGGACATCCTCACCGTGGATTGGGATAGCGCGCCGGTCGCCGCCGGGCCGTTAGAGGTCGTCTTTATGGAACACCGCTGGTACAACGTCCGCCAGCAAGCCGAAGATGGCAACTTCTACTGGACGTGGGCCGTGGAAGATATCCCGATCTACACCACCACCGTAACCACGGATGGGGCAGGCAAGACAACAGCATCATTCACGCCGCCGTCATCGGGCAGCTACAAAATCCGCGCCACGGGCCAGGACGCGCGCGGCAATGTAATCCGCAGCAGCACCTACGTCTGGGTGTGGGGCGGCGGCGAAGCTTACTGGCGACAGGAGAGCACCAACCGCATTGACCTCATCACCGATAAGGACAGTTACGCCGTGGGCGACGTAGCCGAAATCCTCATCCCCTCGCCGTACAGTGGGACGGTGAGCGCGCTGGTGACCATCGAGCGCGGGCACATCCTCGAAACCGCCGTCATCGAACTGGTCAGCAACAGCGAAGTGCTGCGCGTGCCCATCACCGAAGCGCACATCCCCAACATCTTCGTCTCCGTCGTCATCGTGCAAGGCGCGGCGCGCGCGACCGACGCGCTGCGCGAGGACGCGCATTTGGCCTCGTTCAAGATGGGCATGGTGATGCTGCCGGTCTCCACCAAGGAGAAGGAGCTGACAATCACCCTCACGCCAGATAAACCCATCGAAAGCGGCGAGTACTACCACCCCCGCGACACAGCCACTTACGACGTGCTGGTGACGGATCACGCCGGGCGGCCCGTGGAGGCGGAACTGTCGCTGCGGATGGCGGACCTGGCGGTGCTGGCGCTCGCCGACGAGACCGGGCCGACGCTGTTGGAGCGTTTCTGGAGCCAGCGTGGATTGGGCGTGCGCACGTCGGCGGCGCTGGCGGTGGCGATGGAGGCCTACAACCGCGAACTCGCGCCCGCAGCCAAAGGCGGTGGGGGCGGCGGCGAGGAGGGCTTCATCCGCACCAACTTCGCCGATACCGCGTTTTGGGATCCCGTCGTGCGCACCGGCAAAGATGGGCGCGCGCGGGTGCCGGTGAAGCTGCCCGATAACCTCACGACGTGGCGGATGCAGGCGCGCGGCGTCACCGCCGACACGCTTGTGGGGCGCACCGACGTGGACATACTCAGCACGCTCGACCTGCTCGTGCGCCCGCTGCTGCCGCGTTTCTTCGTCGTGGGCGACCGCGCGGAGATTGCGACGATTGTTCACAACAACACGGGCGCGGCAGTTTCCGCCGTCGTGACGCTGACCGTCAAGGGTCTGGATGTCGTAGGCGCGTTGCAGCAGCAGGTGAACATCCCGGCGGGCGACAAGGTCAAAGTCGTGTGGCCGGTCACGGCGCTGCCTCCCCGTCATTCTGAGCGAAGCGAAGAATCTAAGCAAGGCGAAGAATCTCAAGTCATCGTGCGGATGGAGTCCCGCGCGGGCGACTATTACGACGGGCGCGAAGACACCTTGCCCGTTTACCGCTATTCGACGCCGGAAGTCGTGGGCACGGCCGGGCGGCTCGCCGAACCAGAGCTGCGCCAGGAGATCGTCCAACTGCCGCGCACCTTCGATCCCACGCAAGGTGAACTGATCGTCCATATCGATGCGTCGCTGACCGGCGTAGCAGCGGAGTCCCTGGACTACCTGGAACATTACCCGTACGAATGTGTTGAGCAGACCGTCAGCCGCTTCCTGCCCAACGTGCTCACCTACCAGGCGTTGCAGGAGATGCGCGTCACGCGCCCCGGCCTCAAGGCGAAGCTGACCGAACAAGTCGCGGTGGCGCTGCAACGGCTCTACGCGCAGCAGCACTTCGACGGCGGGTGGGGTTGGTGGCAAATCGAAGCGAGCAATCCCTATCTGACGGCCTACGTGCTGCAAGGGATGTTGGAAGCGCACCGGGCCGGATTTACTGTGGACAAGGCCGTGATCCACAAAGCCGCCGGTTTCTTGCGCAGCAGCCTCGTTTCGGCGGATCAGGCGATGTCCCACTGGCAGGCGAACCGTCTGGCGTACCAGCTTTACGTCCTGGGCGAGTACACCAATCTCATCAATGACGCGAAGCCGGCGGGCGAGTTGTCGCGCGCTATTCAACTCTTCGAGGTCAGGCATCTGCTGGATCACTACGGGCGGGCGACGTTGGCGGTCGCTTTGGGGCTGCTGGAGCCGGAGGAAGACACCCGCATCAACACGTTGCTCTCCGATCTCAACGGGGCCGCCATCTACAGCGCCACCGGCACACACTGGGAAGAGGCGCAGCCCGACTACTGGAACATGAACACCGACATCCGCACCACGGCAACGGTGCTCTGGGCGATGGCGCGCCATAACCCGCAGAGCGATCTGCTGCCCAACATCGTCCGTTGGCTGATGAACGTCCGTAAGGAAGGCTACTGGGGCACAACACAGTCTACGTCGTGGTCGTTGATGGCGTTGGTGGCCTACATGCGCGCCACGGGTGAGCTGCGCGGTGAGTACAGCTACGTCGTCACGCTCAATGGCGAGATACAACTCACTGGCAATGTCGATGCATCGAGCATTGATGACAGCAAACAGGCAGGCGTCCCCATCGCGCACCTACTGGTGGACGAGGCAAACCGGCTCATCATCGAGCGTCTCCCCGCGTCGGGCGGTCAGACCGGCGAAGGCCAGCTTTATTACACCGCGCACCTGCGCTATTTCCTGCCTGTCGAGCAGGTGAAGGCGCTGGATCGCGGCATCATCATCGCGCGGCAGTACAGTCCGGTAGACAATCCAGAGGCATACGTAGACGGCGCGCAGGTCGGCGACGTGATTCGCGTGAAGCTCACCGTCATCGCGCCCACCGACCTGTACTACGTCGTCGTCGAAGACCCGCTGCCGGCCGGCTGTGAGGCGGTGGACACGACGCTCAACACCACGAGCGTCGTCGGCGAGCAACCGGCTGTGCGCAACCTCTCCGCGGAGGAAGAGGACTTCTGGTATCGCTGGTACGGCTGGGGCTGGTGGTGGTTCTCGCATTCGGAGATCCGCGACGAGAAGGTGGCGCTCTTCGCCACCTACCTGCCGCGTGGGACCTACGAGTACAGCTACATCATGCGCGCCAGCGTGCCAGGGACGTACAATGTGATCCCCGCGACGGCGTATGAGATGTACTTCCCGGAGGTGTTTGGGCGGAGTGATGGGGGGCGGTTTACGGTAGAGGAGTAAGACACACTCTCACTCGCACGACGATTCAATTTGCCCGATTTTTAAGTCTCTGCTAAACTTTGGCGTGAAGTCGTATTGGTCTATGAAAAGCTGTGTAATGCGCCAATTTGGCGCAAGGAAGGGTGAAGCAAGATGGAAGAATCCGTGACTTTGACGTTGCCGCCAGCTATGACTGCGGAATTCCCAGCCTTGAACCAGGAATTTCTGCTAGACTTACTTGAGCGCGGTTTGAAACAACTGAAGGTTGAACGCGCATTGGCGCGCTATGCTCAAGGCCGGATTTCCTTTGGCGCAGCCGCAGACATGGCGGGTATCTCTCAATCCGACTTATCTCGCCAGGCCTACGCGCGCGGTATGGAACCACCCTTTAGCGCCACTACAGTGCTGGAAGAATTGGGAATACCAGAGGGTGATATATGAGCGACGCGCCCGTAGTCTTGTGCAATGCCGGGCCGCTCATTGCTTCGGGAAAACTCAACCGGTTAGAACTATTGGCTGATCTCTACACACAAGTTTGCTTGCCGCAAGCAGTTTATTACGAAGTCGTCACGCAGGGACTCGTGCGGGGAGCGGCTGAAGCCTTGACGGTACGTCTCTTTTGGGAACAACAATGCTGGCCAGTGATCGCCGTATCGGAGGCGATACTGTCCGGTTATGCCCCACCCATAGTTCTAGGCTCCGGCGAACGTGCCGTGTTGGCCCTGGCGCAAACCTTTCCCCAACCAGTAGTTTTGCTCGATGATGAAGCGGCGCGTGCAGAAGCGCGCCGCTTGAATTTATCCGTATGTGGCACAGTAGGCATTGTGGTCGCCGCATATCGGCAACATCGACTCACATTTGCACAAACAGAATTTTTGTTGCGAGAAATAGCCGCGCGTCCGGATATCTGGATCAGTGCGCGGTTATGTCAAGAGGTCTTGGCTGAATTGCGGAGTCAGGGAACTGAAGAAATGTGATCCCCTGCGACGGCGTACCAGATGTACTTCCCGGAGGTGTTTGGGCGGAGCGATGGGGGCGGTTAACGGTAAAAGAATAAGGGATAGAATTGGAGAGAAACATCAGGAGGGCATAGATGACAACGACTTACAATGAGTTGGTGCAACTCATAGACATGCTTCAAATAGATGAACAACTGCGCCTGGCGACGTATATCCTTGAGCGTACTCGACAAACTGTAGTTCAGGACAAGCCCCAATACAAGTGGCGTGATATTCGCGGCATGGCAACCTATCCAATGCTAGGCGAGGATGCGCAAGAATGGGTATCTCGCACACGGAGCGAGTCCGACGAACAGCGGCACATGCAGTGGAGCGAGTAGAATGCAAGTAGATCGCTGGCTAAGAACTGTCAAACGGCTCTTTTTGGATACCGCGCCGGTCATCTATTATGTGGAGGAACATCCGCAATATATAGCCCTGGTTGATAAAATCTTTGATCGCGTGGATAAAGGGCTGACAAAGGCCGTAACCTCTGCCGTTACGTTGGCCGAGTGCCTTGTAATCCCTTATCGCGCCTCAAATGTAAGTCTACAACAAGCTTTCTTGGACACATTGACACGTAGTCGGCATACCAGCTTTGCAGTCATTGACCAACAAACGAGCGAGCGCGCCGCGCAGTTACGTGCGCGTTACAATTTGAGGTTGGCCGATGCATTTCAATTCGCCGTGGCGCTCAATTCAGGCTGTGATACGTTTTTGACTAACGATAACGACCTGAAGCGTGTAACAGAATTGAAGGTTGTGGTGCTGAAGGAACTGTTGCAATTATAGTCGAGGGGAGATAGGTAATGAATCGCACGTGAATGACATCCCTCTCAGGAGGATTGAGTTTCACGTTTGAGCAACTTAAAGTGAGCGTCTCCTATGCCGTGAATCACGCGGCGCAGCAAGCTGGGAAAGCGGTGGAGTTCAAGGAAGTGGGCGAGGAGTTTTGGGTAGTGTTAGAGCGGTAGTTGATCCGTTGCGACGTTAAGGAAAGGATACAAGAAACACAATGACTGTCTACACCCCATACGAGACCGGTCTGCACAACCTTTTGGTGCGGTTAGGCGCAACGCATCCACGTTACGTCGAAGCGTTGACTTATCAGCAACGGCTGTCCGAAAATATCACAGTGTCCAGACAGTATGGCGACCCCAACGACAGACGCGTGGAACGCACTGAAATTATCGGCCAGTTGAACATGTTTGCCCTGACAACGTTGGGCATTTCCTTTAACGACTTATGCGAACTCCCTCGTGAGGGCATAGTGCCGCCCGCGCGACCGACGCCGCCCAAGATCGCATTTGTCAACCGGCTGCGGGAAATCGACAAGCTGACCGACCCGCGCGCGCCGCAATACCAGTTCATTGATGCCCCTGCCGGATACGGCAAGACTGACCTTCTCAAAGAGATCGCGCGGCGCTACCAACAGCGGGGCTGGATGACGATCTATGCGGAAATCCCCTACAAATCCACGTATTCGATGCGCGATGTGATCGAAGCCATTGTGACGAACAACAATCTTTCCTTGAACGGCGTGCAGGCCGATTACACCAGCGAGCGGTGGATACAAGCGACCGGCTACCAGATTGCGGAATGTCTGCACCGGCGGATGTTCGAAATTCAGCGGCTCAATCCCCACCCACTCCAGGGCGTCATCCTGCTCATCGACCGGGTGGAGGTACTTGGCGACTTTTACGCCGAGGCGCTGGTGAAAGAACTCGTCCCCAGTATCCAGCAATGCTTTAGCGAGGCCGGCGTCGCGCTGCCGTTCCGCACCATCTTCGCCGGGCGTTACATCTCCACCCGTTGGAGCCGTTTTGCGCCTTACGCTTATACGGTGCTCTCTCCCTTCGATTTCTCCATCGTCGAAGATGCCGTCAGACAAGCCGCGAGCAAGCTGATGCCCGATCCGGCGCCCGACGTGGTGGCGCGGATCGCTGCCCATCTGATGCACATCACCGGCGGACATCCGGGCTGTATGGCGCGGATGCTGGAAGATTTCGATTTCCGGTGGATGGTCAACGATTACCTGATCAGCCGCGAAGATTTCTATTACTATGAAGTCGTCCTGCCGACGATCTACGAAATCCGGCGTGAGTGTCTCAGGGAGGAGTTAAACGTTCTTTGTACGTGTCGGCGTTTTACGCCGCCCGTGTTGCGTGGTTTCATCGAGCGCGGGCTGATTCAGCACGACGACGAATACCAACTCGACACGGCCCTGACCCAGACGTATCTGGTCACCCGCGCAGAAGGATTCCTGCAGGACGGAATCACTCGCCGCCTGTTGGCGGTCCGTATGCGGCACGAATATCACCAGCGTTTTGTCCAAATATGCGAAGCGGCGCGCGAGATTTACGCGGGGCTATTGGCAGATTGCACACCGCAAAGTCACCGGCCGGAGGTGATGGCGATTGAACTGCTCTGGCAGCAATTGCTGCTGGGCTACTTCCGCCAGAGCGCGCCACTGGATGTGAACAACCGGCGCACATTGCGCGATGACTTCTGGGGTGAAATAGAGCGGATTTTGACCCTTCTCGTGGAGAACACCGGAAATTCACACATCCTCGACCAACTTCACGACGCTCTGCGGGATGATTGGGAGTTCCAGTTTACGCTGAACTACTATCTGCGCGGCGCAACTTATGACCGGCAGCCTTATGCAGACTTGTTACAAGCCATAGTGAATTTCAAGCAGGCTTTGTGAAAGGAGACAGGTATGGCAACCCTGGTTCCATTTATTGACCGTGAAAATGAACTGGCCTTGATTGAGAAACTGATCGGCGCGTGGGGCACGCGGCGGATTCTCTGCATCCAGGCCGGAGGTGGGATTGGCAAGACCCGGCTGCTGCAAGAAGTCCGCACGCGCTACACTTTATCGGATTATGCCTTCGCGCTGGACGGCGTCGAAAGGAAGGACATCACACTGGCCTGTGTGCATGAATTTATCGGCACCGAATGGGCAGAAGAATTCATCGGCGGGATTCGGGGCATGGCGAAAGACCTCGGCGTCCGGTTGATCGAAACGAACGCTAATTTTGATCTTGACAAAATGGTAGCCGACCTCGACACGGTCATCGAACAAAACCCTAACGCCATCGTCGTGCGGTTGGGATCAGATGAGCGATTGCGCCCCGGCATCGAACGCGCGATTCAGAAAGGCATCAAGGTGCTCACCTTCGACAACTATTTGCAGCAGATTCCTGGTCTGTCCGCCAGGATCACGCTCAGCGAATCAGAAGGCGCGCATCTGTCGCTGGATCGGCTGGTCGAAGATATCGGTTTCCAGGGGAAAGTCGCCGCGCTGATGGTCGCCGGCGTCGCCATGCAGGAAAGGCGCAAGGGCATCCTGGACACCGTCCTCTCGAAATACCCGGACGTGCAAGTTGTGACCGAGTACAGTGTGATGGGACCGGACATGGTGGAGGCGATCTATCATAAAACAACAGAATTGCTCCGCAACCACCCCGACCTCAAGGCGATATGGGTGACGTGGGATGAGTTCACGCGCGGCGTGATCCGCGCGCTGATGGATGCCGGGCGTTCGGATGTGCTGGTCTATAGCTTCGATCTTTGCCCGTCCGACGTGGAATTGATGGCGCGCCAAGACAGCCCGTGGGTCGCCACCGTCGCCGTCAATCCGGTCGAGGTCGGGCGCATCATCGTGCGGCTGGCCATGCAAGTCGCGTATGGCTTCGACATCCGGCCGCATTACTCCATCCCCATGGAATTTATCACGCAAATCAGCCTGCGGAAGCTACTGGCTGAAAACGCTCCGATCTGGCGCGAGTCGTCTATCGGCTGGACGCCGTGGCTCAAGGCGCTAAGTTCCACAGAGGGGCCGAAACAGCGGTTGTTGGTCACAGAAATTATTGACTTCGATGACCGGTCTTTTCACATCCCCCAGAATCTCGGCTATAAAATTGCGCGAATGCTCGACGCCGATAAATTTGAGTCCTATCTGCGGGCCGGACAAGACCTGCGCAAGATGGAATTGGCGGGCGTCAGCGCGGGCCAGTTGGCGCAACAGAAAGGCGAGGTAGATGCGTCCTTTGTGGCGTGCTTCAACAATCTGGCCGACGAACAGCGGATTCTGCTGTTTATGGACACCGTCGAATCTCCGGCCAGCAGTGAGGTGTGGATTTACCTGACCGAAAAGTTGTGCCAGTTGCAGAATTTCGTGCTCCTGCTCTCTGGACGCAATGCGGCGGACATAGGCGTTTTTATGAAGGCCGAATTGGGCGACAATGTGCAAATCATTGACTTGCCACCCCTACAGGAAGAAGCGAGCGCGCTGTATTTACAGCGAAAACAGCAACTGATGAACATCGTCATCGAACCGGAGTTGGCCCAGAAAATTCTGCTGTTGGCCCAGGGACATCCCATCCTCATTGACCTGGCCGTCGAGTGGCGCGCGCGCGAAATCCCGCTGGACTGGCTGGTCGAAAGTCGCGTTGAGGATTTGGCTGCGCTCACCGAGGAGGAAAGGCAAACGCGGCAGACAGCGTTCGAGGCGCAACTGGTCCGCCACATCGCCGAGACCCGCCAGCCCATTGATTCGCTGACGTTGATGATGTCGCGGGTGTATCCTCTCGATGTAGAGATGTTGGCCGAACTGCTCAGGCTGCCCTGGGAAGAGGCTACGACACTCTTTGAAGCCGCCAAAAAGAACGTCTTCGTGAAATCACTCCCCGATGGGCGCATCTCGCTACACGATGAAATCCGCCGGATGGTCAATCAGCATGTGTGGCCGCTGGTTGATCCAGACGCCGATCGGCGGCTGCGCGACAGCCGGCTGGCGAAAGCTTACCTGCACCATGAGATTGAGGCGCTGACACAACGCACTGCGCAGTTGGAAGCGGCCGAACAAACGGCCCGGCAAGCGTTGGATGCCCGGACAGAACTGGCGACTTTCGTTGAACGCGAAGCCCTGGAGCGCAATCTGTGGACCTTCAAGGAACAGTATCTCTACCACGCGATGTTCACCGACGTTCCGGAAGGGGTGAAGTTCTTCGTCGCCGCCTTTGACCAGGCGACACAGGCTTATCGTTTCTCCTTCCGCGAATCCCTGCTGCGGCAGATGACAGCTTACGTCGAGACGCTGGATGCAGAACAGCGTTATCAGGTGGAGATTCGACAATCCAAGCACTTGATGGACAACGGCCAACACACAGAAGCCCGCGACTTGCTCGAAAAAATGGCGGCGCGGCCTGAACTTCAGCCGCAACAACGTATTGAGACGTTGATCCAGCTCGCCAATGTGCAAATCCGGCTTGGAAAACTGCAAGATGGCATCCAACTTTTCAAGGATGCGGTGCGTATCAGTTATGAGAACGGCGAGAAAGCCTGGATCGCCAAGGCTGAGACCGGTCTGGGATGGGCCTATCGTCTGACCGCTGCATTTAGGAAAGCTGGCGAGCATTACGAAACCGCCCTGGACTTGGCGATGGAGCTAGGGCTAAAGAAGGAACAAGCTCTGCTCTATAACAACCTGGGATTCGTCTATGCTTATTACGAACATATTCCAAATCACCGGGACAAAGCTGAATGGTTCTGCCACCAATCCCTGGCGATCGCCGAAGAACTTGATGACCGACGCGGGCAAGGCCAATCCTATTCAACGCTCGGTTGCATCACCTATATGGAGGGGCGCTTTGACCGTGCTCTGACGTATTTCCAGAAAGCCATTGACATCTTTGAACCCGCCGATGACCGCGAGTGGTTGAGCACCGTCTACTCCTGGCGGGCGGCGGTGTACATGTCGATGGATAATTTCCTGCTGGCTGAGCGGGATTTGTTCCGCTCCCTGGAAATGGGCATCCAGAAGGATAGGCCCTTGAACCTCTCGCGGCTCGCCAACCTCTACATTCGCCAGCGCCGGCTCGATAAAGCGCAGGAAGCCATTGATGAGTGTCGCCGTCTGGCGCTAAGCCTGCCCGATGTGCTCTATCAGTTGGTTTCCTTGCGCTATATGGCGCGGCTGGCCTTCTACCGCGGCGAGTATGACCGGCTCGGAGAATTTGAACAACTGCTGGCGGACTACTTCGAGAAATGGGAAGCGCGTGACTTACGCGCGCTTGCGACACTCTATCTCTATCTGGGTAGACTTGCGCTCGGGAAACATGACCTAGACTCAGCTATCGAACATCTCAAATCAGGACTAAAACTCACCGTGCAGTTTGGCCATTATGCAAATGATACCGCACATGGGCACATTTTAGGACTAGAGGAGGCTATGGTCAACGAGTTAAAAATGACACCAGCGCAAATACGCACAGTTGGAGTTGCCTTGCTGGACTTCTGGAAAGCGCAAGGACTCAGCACACTTCATCCTGATGTGCGAATATTACTTTCTCGATGGGCCAAATGGGAAGGGGCTTAACTATGCAGCGCAATTATCGCACTCGAACTCGTCAAAACAAACCGCAGCTCATTTTTTGCCACACTCTGAGCACGGTAAGCGCGCACACCGGTCAGTGTGATTGTGCCTGCGCAGCAACTGTGCCGGCGGCGGATCACGTCGCTGCGCCGCTGGAGAATATGGTTTACCAAACTGCTGCCGGCATCACATTTCCCGTGACCGCAGACTATTCGGCGCGCCTCGGACAGACACATCCGGCAGTCGTGATAAACGATCCGACCCTGAGGATGCTGGCGCACTTTCAGCAGCCGCGTTCCCTTGAAGACGTTCCTACGGGATGGCGCGACGCCTGGGGCGAGTCGCACGTCAACACGACCCTCACCCAGATGCGCGCGCTTGGCCTGCTGACGCCCGCAAGTTACACCCTTCCCACTCTCGCTGAAACCCCCACCCTCCTCTCCGCCTGGCTCCACCTCACCGACCGCTGCAACCTCCGCTGCGACTACTGCTACCTTCCGCACGCCCGCGCCGATATGTCGCCTGCCACAGGCCACGCCGCCATGGACGCGACCTTCCGCTCCGCGCTCGCGCACGGCTACCGCGCCGTCAAGCTCAAGTACGCCGGCGGCGAGCCGCTGCTGCGGTTCCCCTTCATTGTGGAACTGCACCGCTACGCGCACTCGCTGGCGCAGCAGCACGGTCTGACAGTGGACGGCGTCATCCTCAGCAACGGCACGCTGCTAACGGCGGACATGGTGGAGACCATGCAAGCGGAAGGGCTGCGCCTGATGATCTCGTTGGACGGCCTGGGGACATACCACGACAGCCAGCGCCACTTCCCCGATGGACGCGGCTCGTTCGATGCTGTGGCGCGCGCAGTGGAGTTGGCGCTCGTAGGCGGCCTCGTCCCCGACATTTCGATCACCGTCAGCGGACGCAATGCCGAGGGCTTGCCGGACGTCGTCGCGTGGGTGTTGGAACGCGATTTGCCGTTCAGCCTCAACTTCTACCGGGAGCATGGTAGCTCGGATTGGCAATCCGACCTACGGTTAGACGAGGTGCGCATCAGCGAAGGGATGTTAGCGGCGTACAAAATCGTCGAAGCCAACCTGCCGCGCCGCAGCCTGCTGGCATCGCTGGCGGACCGCGCCAATCTTGCCGCGCCGCATCAGCGCGTGTGCAGCGTGGGGCAGAGCTACCTCGTCTTCGATACCGAAGGCCGCGTCGCGCCGTGCCAAATGGCGATAGGCCAAACCGTCGCTGACTGCCACGATCCTGACCCGCTGACCGCCATCCGCGAGAGCGCAACCGGCCTGCACAATCCGACCGTGGATGAAAAAAAGGGCTGCCGCGCCTGCGAATGGCGTTACTGGTGCGCGGGCGGCTGTCCGCTGCAAGCCTACCGCGCCGCCGGGCGCTACGATGCCAAATCGCCTAACTGTAACATCTACAAGGCGCTTTATCCCGAAGTCGTTCGGCTGGAAGGGCTGCGGTTGCTCAAATATGCTGAAGCGTGACACTTGATGATAACCAAGCGCCCGCCGACTCGACCGGCGGGCGCTTGTCATTGCCATCCAATCAGAACACTACGTCAACCCCATCGCCGCCAACATCTCCGCATTGCTCTTGAACTTGAAAAACTCCACGCCCAACTCGGCGGCCTTCTGCTGCTCGATGGCTTCCAGCCGGCGCCAGTCCTCTTTGCGCACGAGTTGTTTGTTGAGCTTTGCCAGCCGCGCGGCGAGCTTCTCCTCTGCGCCCGCATCGTAGCCAGGCGCATCGCCGATGTAACGCATCACGGCCTCCGCGCAGTTGTAGGCGTCCTTGCGCGCCAACCCCACCTGGCCCTTGCTGGCTTTGCGCGCCCATCCAGCGACAAAAACACCCTCAATCGGCGCATTGGCCTCCGGGTCGTAGACCTCGTAGCTATCGCCATCCACCGGATAGCGCGGATGCTCGTTCTTCACGAACTCGTTCCACTGCACCGGCAGGCCAAAGCGATTGCTCACCCGGTCGCCGATGCAGAAGATGACGGTGTCCACGTCCAGCACGTGCTGCGTGTCGAGGCGGCGCGCGCGCGTCTCACCGTTTTCTTGCAAGACGAGTTCCGTGTCATCGACCTCTAGGCCGGCGACGCCGCCTGCAGCGTTGCCCAGGATGCGTCGGGGTGACGAGAGGAAGCGGAAGCGAATGCGCGTCGCCGAAACCGGCTCTAGCGCCTTGCGCGACAGCGCCGACAGGATGAAGTTCTTGGCCTCATCCGGGTCTTGCCCCACCGCGCGCACCCGGTCGGCCACGCGCGCGATTTCCGCATCCAGCGCTTCCAGGTCGAAGTTGCGCGCGATATATTCCATCTCCTGCCGGGTGAACTTGACCTCCGCCGGGCCGCGCCGCGCCACGCCGATGATCTCGTCCACTTTTACGTCGCGGGTGAGCCAGTGGGCGATGTCGGCCATCACGTTGCCCACGCCGACCACCGCCACGCGCTTGCCGATGGCGAATTCCTGCTCGCTGTACGGTGGCAGGCCGTTGTAGTGGTACATCAACGGCTTGGAGTGGTAGACACCCTTGAGATCCTCGCCGGGCAGGCCGAGCCACTTGGTCCCCTGCGCGCCCACCGCGACGACAATGGCGGCGAATCCCATCTGCCGTAGCTCCGCCAGCGTCACGTCGCCGTCTTCGGCCACGCGGACGTTGCCGTAGTAGGTGATGTCCGGTGAAGCCAGAATCTTGCGGAACTGCTTGCGCAGCCCTTCCTTGATGCTGTACTTGTCGTAGTAGATGCCGTACTCGGCGAGGCCGCCGGGTTTGATGTCGCGGTTGAGCAGCACGACGCGCGCGCCCTGTTCGACCAGACTGTTGGCTCCAAACAGGCCGGCCGGTCCCGCGCCAATGATCGCCACAACGGGTTTTGCGTGTTCTTCGGTCATGATGTCCCTCCTCGGCTGGGATAGGAGTGAATATGACAGGACATTATAACACACGTCGCCGGAAGCGCCTCTACGTTCAGACAGCTTCCGGCGACGTGTGTATGGCTAGACTTGCCGATTCCGCGATTTATTTGAGCGCCCGCTTCACGCCAGGGGATGACCACCATGAACGGCGGTCAATTGTAGTTGGTGGACATTGACCTGACAAATAGAAAATCTTTACTTAATTTCTCTATCCTCTTGCTACCTGCAACCGACACCACGCGTAAAGCGCATCGTAGACTTCAAACTGGTGCTCCAGATTCTCAAAGTCATTGGGGAAGCGCAGGCTGAACCCCACGGCAATGGCTTCCAACCCCGGCGCTATAACGTCAGTCTGCCGATCTTCAGACACGTCAGCGGCATGGACAATCTTTGCCAGCCGCAGCAAGGCGGCATCGGTTAAACCATAGGTTTGCATAATGGTCTCAAACGAACATTTGCCATCCTTGTGTCCCAGCGTCACCCCTGGCGCATCAAAGGGAATACCGCCGGTTTCCTCGACCACTTTTTCCACCTGACTGGCAGGCACAAAGAGAAATTCCGCCGCAGAATCCACAAAACGGCTGATCAACCACGGGCATGCCACCCGATCTACATGCACGTGAGAACGAGTAATCCACAACATAAGCTCCCTCCTGCATTAGGATTGGCGGATGATGGACTTCAAATCCCGTCCGAATACTGCGAAATAGAGTGTTCCCAACACGCCAAAGCCAAAAGCGGTGAGGAAATTGACTGCCGGAGCGATGTCCCACAACAGCGCGCCGCCGAAAGCCGCCAGTGAAACGATCACGTCACGCACGAGATAGTAGTAGCCGAACATCCCAGCTTTTTTGTCTTCTGGAGCCAAATCCATAATCAGCGCTTTGCGTGTTGGCTCGCCGAATTCTTTCATACCTCGCAGGATAAAAGCCACGATCAGCAGTGGGAATGAGCGGGCAAAGAAAAGGACCAGCGGGAACAATGTAAAATTGATGAAGGTGATCACTACAAACGGTTTTTTGGTGTTCTTGTCGGCCAAATAGGCTATCGGGATGTAGATAAGCATCGCCGTGATCATTTCGATCGTGGTCAGCAAACCAAATTGCGGCGCGCTAATCCCCACATATTTCATCGCCCAGACAACGGCGAAAGCGTAGGGAATTTGCTCGCAGAAGCGGATGAGGATGTCGGAAATGAGCAGATTACGCAGGTCTGGCGACATAAATCGGGCCATCCGCAACGGGCTGCTCTCGGCCTTGCCCGTGCCCTGCACGTCCTCGATCAACCTTTGTTGTAACACCAGGGCCACAAATCCCAAGAACAAGGCGACGCAGAAAGCCAATCGTACGCCGTTACGCTCCCCATAAACCGCGATGAGAAAACCGCCAACGACCGGTCCCAAGGCCATCGGGATGCGGCGTACCAGCGAGTGCATCGAGACGCCCATCGTGCGCTTGTCCTGCGGCATCGCTTTGGACACCATACTCATCGTCGCCGGCAAAGAGATAGCCGTCCACGAGAGGAAGAAGACCGAGCCGATAATGACCGCATACCAAACCGGGAACAAAATCACGATTACATAGCCAAACATGGCGATCAGGTTGAACAGCAACAAAGCGCGTTTGTAACCAAGTTTGTCGCTGAGATAGCCGCCAGGGAACGAATACAGCGCGCTGAGCAGGTTATCCATCCCGTTGAGCAGCCCCACAGAGAGGGTGCCGCCGCCCAACGCCAACAAATAGATGGGCAAGAAGCGTTCAGCCATCTTCTCACCCATCCCCACCAGAATGACCATCGCAAGCAACGCCGCGATATTTTTGCGCAGGCCGAAAAAGTTCACGAAGCGTTGGACCAGGCGTGTTGAGTTCGAGGAGGATTTGGTATTCATTATAAATCACCAGCCTGTTTGGCCGCTCGGCGCGCGCTGGTCACCGTGTTCTTCAACAACATCGCAATCGTCATCGGGCCGACGCCGCCGGGGACGGGGGTAAGCCAGCCGGCGACCTCTTTGACCGACTCGAAGTCCACGTCACCGACGAGCTTGTAGCCGCGCTTGGCACTCGGATCGTCCACGCGGTTGATGCCCACGTCGATGACGACCGCGCCGGGCTTCACCCAGTCGGCCTTCACCATTTCCGCGCGGCCCACCGCCGCCACGAGAATGTCGGCGCGGCGGGTGATCGCGGGCAAGTCGCGGCTGCGCGAGTGGCAGATGGTGACAGTGGCATCGCGCTTGAGCAGCAGCATCGACACCGGCAGGCCAACGATGTTGCTGCGCCCCAGCACCACCGCCTCTTTGCCCGCGATGGGCAGTCCCAGCCGGTCGAGCAATTCGATCACGCCCGCTGGCGTGCAGGGTGCGAACAGCGCCTCGCGGCCCTTCATCGCCAGCCGCCCGATGTTGATGGGGTGGAAGCCGTCCACGTCCTTCTCCAGGCTGACGGTGCTCAGGATGGCTTCTTCATTCAGGTGGTCAGGCAGAGGCAGTTGCACGAGGATGCCATTAATGGCGGGATCGGCGTTGAGTTTCCGTACGAGGCTCTCGACCTCTTCTTGCGTAGCATCGGCGGAAAGGTCGTGCCCTTCCGAATAGATGCCCACTTCCCCACAGCGCTTCTGCTTCATCCGCACGTAGGTCTGCGAGGCCGTATTGTCGCCCACGAGCACCGTCGCCAGGCCCGGCGTCACGCCCCGTTCCTTCAGCGCCGCCACCTCCTGGGTCAATTCATCGTGAATCGCTTTCGCAATCGCGTTACCGTCAATCAGTTGTGCTGTCATAGTATGCTCCTTGTGGAAGTGAGTAAAGAGAAGTGAGTAAAGAGAAATGAGTAAAGAGAAATGAGTAATAAGGCTCTAGCTTTCTCTCACTCCTTACCCTTTACTCTTTACCCTTTACCCTTTACCCTTTACCCTTTACTCTCTTATGATAGCCCGACGATCTTCCCGTCCACGAGATCCACGCTCATGAACGCGGGCTTGCTGGGCAGGCCGGGCATGGTGCGCATCTCGCCCGCCAGGGGATAGAGGAAGCCGGTCCCCATGCTCGCGCGGATGTCGCGGATGGGGAAGGTGAAGCCCTTCGGCACGCCCTTGAGCGCCGGATCGTGGCTGAACGAGAGGTGCGTCTTCGCCATGCAGATCGGCGTTTTGTCGTAGCCCAGGTCGGTGTAGAGCTTGATCTTCTCCTCGGCCTCCGGGCTGTAGTCCACGCCATCCGCCCCGTAGACCTCGCGCGCCAGAATTTCGATTTTCTCCTTGATCGGCTGCGCCGCATCGTAGAGGAAACGAAAGTCCGACGGCTCGTCGGCGGCCTTGACCACCGCCTCCGCCAGCTTCAGCGCGCCCTGCCCGCCATCGGCCCAGTGCGTGGTGACAACGGCATCGGACGCGCCCGCCCGCAGCGCCGCTTCGCGCACGATGGCCCACTCGGCCTCGGTGTCGGTACCAAAGGCGTTGATGGCGACAACGACCGGAATGCCGAACTTGCGCGCGATCTTGATGTGCGCTTCCAGGTTTGCCGTCCCACGTTGCAGCAATTCCAGGTTTTCCTGTGTGTATGCCTTATCCAGCGCCCGCCCGGCGACGACCTTCGGCCCGCCGCCGTGCATCTTCAGCGCGCGCACCGTGGCGACCATCACCACCGCGTTGGGGATCAGGCCCGAAACGCGGCACTTGATGTCGAAGAATTTCTCCATCCCGATGTCGGCCCCAAAGCCCGACTCCGTGACCAGGAAATCGCCCACCTTCACGCCAATCTGGTCGGCGATAACCGAGGAGTTGCCGTGGGCGATGTTGGCAAACGGCCCGGCGTGGACGAAGGCCGGCTGTCCTTCGAGCGTTTGCAGCAGGTTGGGCATGATCGCGTCCTTCATCAGCACGGTCATCGCGCCGGCCACGCCCAAATCCTCGGCGGTGATGGGGCGCTTCTTCGTGTCCGTGCCGATGACGATGCGCCCGATGCGCTGACGCATGTCGTCGAGGCCGGTGGTGAGCGCGAGGATCGCCATCAGCTCGCTGGCGACGGCAATGTCGAAGCCCGTCTGGCGCAGCGGTCCGTCTTCCAGGCCGCCCAGGCCGATGAGGATGTTGCGCATCACACGGTCGTTCATATCCACCACACGGTTCCAGGTGATGGAGTACGGATCGATGTTCAGCCGGGTCAGCCCGATTTTCTCGAAGTAGCTGTCGCTCCAGCGGCCTTCGTGATGCAGGCGCGCGTCAATCGCGGCAGCGCAGAGGTTGTGCGCCACGCTGACCGCGTGGATGTCACCAGTGAGGTGCAGGTTGAAGTCTTCCATGGGGATGATCTGGCTGTAGCCACCGCCGGCCGCCCCGCCTTTGATGCCGAACGTTGGCCCCATCGAAGGCTGACGAATGGCGGCGATGCTGTTGTAGCCGAGCGCGCCGAGCGCCTGCGTCAGGCCGACGGTGGTGGTGGTTTTCCCCTCGCCGAGCGGGGTGGGGGTGATGGCGGTCACGTCAATGTACTTCGCGTTGGGCCGCGCCGCGAATTTCTCGCGCACGTCCAGGTGAACTTTGGCCTTGTATTTGCCGTATAGTTCCAGATCGTCTTCTGTCAAGCCGAGGCTCGCAGCGATCTCGCGGATCGGGCGTATCGCGGCGGCCTGAGCGATGTCAATGTCCGCAGGGACTGTTTTTTTGTCACTCATAGAAATCCTCCAAAATAGTCTGATAGTCTTTAGTTGGCTAGTCATTCGTCAAGTGGTTTGATTGTATATAGAAATGGGGGAAATGCACAAGTGGCAAAACTCACTTCCGATAAATCAGGCCGTCACAGAGACGGTGCAATTGTTGTTGACAAGCTTGACGTTCACATTTACAGTACCAATGGGTCTGATGATAGGTGTAGTCTTTAGTGCAGTCAACACAAAAGTTCGTCTACTAATGATCAGGAGCCTTTATGGATACGAAAAGTCATTTCGCATTTGCCCTAACCATACTTCTGTTGCTTTTAACGTGCCTGCCGGCCTGCGCGCCGTCCACGTCGACGCCGCTGCCCACCCCAGACCCCGTCACCCGCATCACCTTTCTCGCCGACGTGCGCACCTGGAACCACTACCGCCAGCTCGCCGAAACCTTCAACGCGCGCCAATCTGCTATCCACGTCACGGTGTTGAACCCCGACGAGGCCGCGCCGAAGCGGTTCCCCCAATCTCCGGAGGAACGACTGGCGAAGTTGGCCGCCGCTGCCGACGTCTTCTTGAGCGATGCGCTCGACCCGGCGACCCTGGCTGCCGGCCGCGCCGTGCAAGACCTGCGGCCTTTCCTGCAAGTTGATGCGGATTTCGCCCCCACCGACGTCTACACCGGGTTGTTGCCGCTCATGCAATCCGCGGGAGGGGTGTGGGGCGTCCCAGTCGCCGTGCGTCCCTGGCTCATCTTCTACAACCCGCAGATATTCGACGCCGCCGGCATCCCCTATCCCCACCCCGGTTGGAGTGTGGACGAGTTCTTGACGGCGGCCCAGGCCCTCACCCGCGCCGACGCCGGCGTGTGGGGCTTCGCTGAGGCCGAAGCCTACCAGAGCGTCGAAGCCTTCGCGCTGCAAAACGGCGGCGCGTGGGTGAACGAGCAGGGGTTGCCGATGTATACGGACGCGGGCCTCAGCGCCGCCGTCCAGTGGTACGCCGAACTGGCGACCGTCTACGGCGTCATGCCCGGCCCCGATGCTGACGACGCGCCGGGCAAAGGCGGACAGCGTCTGGCGCAGTTGGATCGCGCGGCAATGTGGGCCGGTATGCCCGGCGCTCTTCTCGATGCGGATACCGGCATTGCCCCCTTCCCGCGCGGATTGCGCGAGCTTGCCCTGGTGGAAGTCGAAGCCGCCTACATCAGCGCAGGCAGCCCCAATCCGGCTGCGGCCTGGGCATGGATCGCCTTCCTCACGCGCCAGCCTCCCTCCGGAGGGCGTCTGCCGGTGCGCCCTTCCGTCTATATGGCGGACGCCTATCGCAGCGCCCTGCCGCCGGAGACTGAGGCGGTCTACCGCTATGTTTTGGAACATCTGGCGCCGACGGCGCGCCGCTATCCCTGGTTCCGCGCGTCGTGGGCCGGATTCGTGGCCGAAGGGCTGCCGGCGTTTATGCGTGGGGAGACCGGGTTGTCTATCGCCTTGGAAACTGCGTTGAATGTCGCCTTGACTGCACAGGGGCTTCCCCCTGTTGCGGTCAGTACGCCTGTCCCCCTGACGCCTCCACCACCGACTCAACCGGGCGTCATCACGCTAAAAAGCCGGCTCATGGATGTGTTGTGGCTCAAAGACGATCCCCAGGCGCAGCGTCTGCTCCAACAGTATTATGCGAAACATCCCAATGTCGAAGTCAATTTCGTCACCATTGGCATCGAGGGCAATGAAACGCTGGCCGAGATCGCCGCCAGCGCGGATGTGGTTCCCGTCTACCCCGGCTACGCGCCGCTATCGGACACGTATTTCCTGGATCTGACTGCACTGATGGCCGCCGATGATACGCTCGACGTGGAAGATTTCTATCCCGTGGCGCTGGAAGCCTATCGCCATCAAGGGAAACAGTGGGGGTTGCCGGGGACGGTGGATGCCACGTTGCTTTTCTACAACCGGGATTTGTTCGACGCCGCCGGCGTGCCCTATCCCCAGGCCGGTTGGACGTGGGAAGACCTGTTGGCGGCGGCGCAGAAACTCAGCCACGGCGAACCGCCGCAGCGACAATGGGGTCTGGTCACACTCAACGTCGGGTGGTATACGCTGCCGCTCTTGCTTGCTGCGCAACGCGGCGGGGCGCTGGTAGACAACCCCGCCGCGCCCACCACGCCCACGCTAGATGATCCGCGTCTAGTAGAAGCCGCGCGTTGGTTCCAGGCTCTCGCCTACCGGGATGAGGTGCTGGCCCCATCGGCGCTCGACATGAGCGGGTTTACAGACGGGGAGGCGCTGTATTGCAACCACCAGGCCGCGATGTGGATCGCCAATGACAGCGCCGTCTGGGTTCATCTCAACTGCAACGTCAACCTGGGGATCGCGCCGGTTCCGGTGGAGGGAAGACCGGCGACCTTCTACACTTTCTACGGCCATGCCATTCCCAAAAGCTCCGCGCATCCCGAAGCCGCCTGGGATTGGCTTTCTTTTGCGACCCGGCAACCCTATTTTTGGACAGGGATACCGGCGCGCCGCTCCCTGCTCCAGCAAGTCACCTTGGACAAGTATGCCCAATATCCCGAAGCGCAGACTGCACTGCGGCAAGCCTATGCCGAGACCATGAGCGCCTACGCCTATGCCGACGACCTGCTGTTAGGGGTAGCGCCCTGGGGCGATGTACTGCAACGCCTGTACGCGCACGCCCTGCGCCAAAGCTGGACGACGCGCGAAGACCCGGCCGGCCCGCTGGCGCAAGCGCAGGCCGGCGCGCAGGCCTACCTCGCCTGTCTGGGCGAGGCCGCCGCCGACTCCGCCCAGGCCCTCACCTGCGAAACGCAAACCGGCGTTCCCTCGTGGTTTACCATTATGGGACTTCGGGAATAACCGTTATCCTCACCGCACAAAAGCTGTGGCCGGTCTCCGACCGGCCACAGCAATGTTAGGCCTGGGCGGGCACGGTCGGAGACCGGCCCGAGCGGGCAATGGTTTGTGTACAGGCCTTAAACGGCGGCGCTATAACCTGCCGTGCCACCCGCGATGTTGTAAACCTCAGCAAACCCGCGCTGTTTGAGGATGCTTGCCGCTAAACTGCCGCGATTGCCCGAACTACAGATGAGGAGCGTCGGCCTGGCGGGGTCCAGTTCCGTGTAGCGCGTGCGCAGGTCGGGCGCGGGGATGTTGAGCGCCCCTGCGATGTGCCCGGCGGCGAATTCGCCCGGCGCGCGCACGTCCACCAGGACGAGGCTGGAATCATCAGCGAGTCTGGCGCGCGCCTCGTTGGCCGAGACGAGCGGGACTGTGCTGGTGGGGTATCCTGCCGTCACCCAGGCGGACATCCCACCCTTCAAATACCCCGCGACGCGATCCAGCCCCACCCGACGCGCCCAGACCGTGGCTTCCATTATAGCGGCTTCGCTATCGGCGACCAGCAACAAGTCTTGATCGGTGGGCAAGACCCACCCCGCGAAGATGGGGAAGTTGCCGTTGAGGTCGAGGCTCCACGCGCCCGGAACGTGCATCCCGGCGAATCCCGCGTAGGGCCGGGCGTCCACCACGACGACGTTCGGCTGCGCCATCCGCGCGGCGAACTGCGCGGGCGCGAGCGGTTGCGGCGTGGGCAGTTCGGCGATGCGCGCCGGGCCGCGCCGGTTGTCGTCGCTGCAGCGGCTGAAGTGATCGGGCGCGGGCGGCATAGCGGAGGTGAGGGAGTGGATAAACGCGCCTTTGTCCGCGATTTGCAGCGCGGGATTGTAGCGCCGCTCGTAGCCGATAGTCGAGAGCCGCTTGGCGCCGATGGCGCGCCCGCACAGCGAACCGGCCCCGTGCGCGGGATAAACCTCGCAGAAGTCGGGCAGCTTGAGCAGCTTGTCGTGCAGGCTGTGGTAGAGTTGCTCCGCCAGCTCGTCGGCGCTGTCCGGGAACAGATCGGGCCGCCCCACGTCGCCGACGAAGAGCGTGTCGCCCACGAAGACGCCGATGGGGTCCGCGCCGCGCGACAGGTCGGTGACGACATAGGCGATGTGTTCCGGTGTGTGGCCGGGCGTCTCGATGACGCGCAGTTCCATATCTTCCAGCGTGATCGTGTCCCCTTCGGCGACCGGCACGTGGTCGAAGGCGCAGTTTCCGGCGCGCGGCGCGTAGATCGTCGCGCCGGTGATGTGCGCCAGGTCCATGTGCCCGGAGATGAAGTCGGCGTGGAGGTGGGTGTGCAGGACGTGGGTGATCGTCACGCCCAGGTCGCGGGCAGCGTCGAGGTAGATATCCACGTCGCGCTGCGGGTCTATCACCGCGCAGTTCCGGGTTCCGGCAAGGATATAAGAACTGTGGGCGATTTTTGGGGTGAAGAATTGTTGAATCAGCATCAGGTTTCTCCTTTGATGATGGTCTCGTCCACACTGCGCGCCAAGTGTTCCAGGGTCAACGGTTTTTGCAGCCAGACGATCTTGCTTTCTTGCAGTTCTGCCACGACTGAATCGAGTGGATGGCCGGATAAGACGATAACAGGAACAGCAAGTCCGCGCGCCCGCAAGGCGCGTACCAGATCACGCCCACCCATCTCTGGCATGATCCAGTCGCTCAACACCAGGGCAATCTCATCTTTGTGACGCTCACACAGCGCCAATGCTTCTTTACCCTGGCGCGCCTCAATGACTCGATAATTCAACTGCGTCAACCCATCCACCAGGGTTTCGCGCACCTGCGGGTTGTCCTCAATGACCAGGATGGTCTCTTGATGCCCCAGGATCAGTTCATCCGCTGCGTGGTGGGCTTCCGTGTGTTTAGCCATGTCCGAGGCGAGCAGGTAAACAAGAAAGGTTGTTCCCTGGCCCACCGTGGTTTTCACGTCGATGGCGCCCTTGTGCAGCGCGACAATGCCGAAGACCTGCGCCAATCCCAGGCCAGTACCCTGATCTGGCGGCTTCGTCGTGTAAAATGGTTCGAAGATGTGCGGCAAGACGTCGTCAGGGATGCCGGTTCCTGTGTCAGATACCGACACCCGGATCCACTCGCCAGCGTGTAATTCTGGCAGTGGCAGCACTTGTCCGGTGCGAAAGCGAATGTGTTCCAGGCGCACGGTTAACTCGCCGCCGCCCGGCATAGCATCGCGCGCGTTGACCACCAGGTTCATCAACATCTGCCGTATCCGCGTAGGATCGGCGGCGACCACGTAGTTGGCCTCTGGATCGTCCACGATACGGATGTTAATGTTCTCCGGCAGGGTGCGTTGCCACAACCGATCCAGTTCTTTCAACAATGGCGCCAGGTCGAGCGGACGCAGGTCAAGCGGCGTACTGCGGCTGAAGTCCAGGATTTGGTTAATCAGCTCAGAAGCACGCTGCCCCTGTTGATAGACAATCGTCAGGCGCTCGCGCAATTTCTCGGATAGATCGGGGGTGCGCAAAGCCATCTGGCTGTAAAGCATAATCACCGCCAGGATGTTGTTGAAGTCGTGCGCGATGCCGGCGGCCATTTGTCCCATCACGGCCAACTGCTGCTGGCGATTGGCGTGTTCTTCAATCTTGCGTTGTTGGGTCACGTCACGGACCACGAGCAGCCAGTGCGGCGCTTCAGCATTCGCCTGGATGGGACGAGCAATCACCTCAAAGGTCTGCCCATTTGCCTCAATCTCGCGCCAAAACCGTCCCTCGGACCAGGTCAAAAATTCGTCCAGCGGATGACCGCCCAGCGATTCCAGAACATCGCCTTCGCGGACATTTGCCAGCACCTGCAAATCCTTCTGTCCGGCAGGATTGATGAGCAACACCTTGTTCTGACCGTCCAGCACGAGTACGCCGTCCGGCACGGTATCAATAATACGCTGGATCTGCTGCGCCTGTTCCCGCACTTCGACCAGCAGGCGCTCGCGTTCTTCTTCGGCCTGCACCCATGCCGTAATATCCTCTGCCGTCCCCTCGTAATACAGCACGCGTCCCTCGGCATCACGCACCGTGCGCGCGTTTTCGCGCACGATCAAACGTGAGCCATCTTTTCTGGTCCATGTGGCTTCAAGCCCGATGATGCGTCCCTCGCGCTCGATACGTTGTCTGAACGCTTCACGGGAGTAGTCGGGGAAATAGTCATCGCTGTTGAGGTTGTGTTGCACCATTTCCGCATAGGACGTGTAATTTAGCATACGGATGAAAGCTGGATTGGCCGTCAAGAAACGACCATCCGGGGTAGTCTGATAAATGCCGATAGGCGAGTTCTCAAAAATGTCCCTGAACCGTTCCTTTGTCAGTTCGGCGACGCGCTGCTCCAGTGTTGCGGCGAACTGGGCCAGCTCATCCTGGGCGCGTTTGAGCGTGCAAAGATGGCCTACGGTAGAAGCATACAGGCGTGCGATTTCACAGTCATGCTCGGTAAATGGACGCCGGTGGATGAAATTATCCATGCTCAGGAAGCCGATCACGGTTTCGCCGTTCCACAGCCCTACCGCGATCCGGTCACCTACTCCCACCTGTTGGCCGTCCCCGCGGAATACGGGCGCATTTTTGTAAAGCCGGAACGGCACCGCGCCGGAAACGACCGTATGCAAGCCGGAGGGGGCGACGATGGCATGGCGCTCCGCTCGTTCATCCGTTGTCCGCCCTTCGTTGTCGGTGCCATACGTCCCGATCATCGTGCCGCGGTCTTCAGTGACGAAAAACAACGCGACGCGGTCAAATCCCAGTTGCTCGCGCCCGGCTTCGACGGCGCGGCGGCAGAGTTCGTCGAGCGTTTTAGCCTTCGAGAGTTCATTGGACACTGTCGTGAGCAGCGCCAGGCGCTCGGAGAATGACTGTTCTTCGGCAGGCTCTATATTGATCTGGTCCGATACCGTTTGCGACACGTCTTTATCCCACATTATCGCTGGCGCTGTTCAACTTCTCATACAAAAAACAGGCCGCCGGGGTGTCCGGTAACCTGTTTCTGCCTTAAAGTGCTTTAATTTGTGGAACAAGAAATGAAGTCATTGTCCACCTGCGTGATCGTTATCATGCCTAAAGCAGCGCGTGCAGTCTCCCGGACTTTTTTAGCGACTTCAATAGCTATGGCAGCATCTTCTGCATCGGCATCCAAGCCGGGATAGCGTATTTCGACTGCCATATCGGTCAATTGTTGTAGACCTTCTCGTAAATGTTCCCAGTCTGGTTCTATAGGCAGAACCAGATTCAGGAGCGCTTCCAGGTCGTGAATACGGCGAAAAGGTACCTCCGATTGGATTAAGCGAGCCTTGAGATATTTCTCTACACACTGTTGCGCATGAAAACAAACCGCGTCAAAATTGGGTTCATCGGTGACTTGCCATTCACGCCAGGCTGTACGAAAATCCCCCTCTGCTTTGGCGATCCATTCGCTAACTTCTTGCCTCATACAGCACCTTCCCTTGTTGTATGACTTCCTGCCAGAATGCGTCACCTTTTGTGACATGTTCATTGAGTTGTTCTGGCGTGCGTACCAACAAATCTAACGGAAAAGAAGGGCGTGCGCGTTTGCGTATCTCGGAGGCAACACGCCAGGTTTTGCCTTCGAATGGCAACACAACCAACATGTCCACATCTGAATCAACGACAAAATCCCCACGGGCATAAGAGCCGAATAGAACAATACGTTCCGGTCCAAAATGTTCAGCAATACGCGATGCAAAATTCTGAATCTCCTGCATAGCGATCATTGGCTTGACTCCTTTATCCAGAACATCTTCGACTGAAAAAGTGTGAATTTAATCATTCACTTCAAAATAATCCGTGCATCCACAACCTTTAACCCTTGCCCCTCCGCATACACCAATACGGGATTGGCGTCCGATTCGGCGATCTCGTCGCCCAGGTCCATAATCATCTGCGAGTAGCGGCTGAGGGCCGCGGCGAGGGCGGCGCGGTCGCGGGGCGCTTCGCCGCGTGCGCCGGCCAGCAGCGGCGCGCCCTGGATCTCCGACAGCATCCGCTCTGCGTGTTCCGCCGAGATGGGCGCAACGCGGAAGGTCACGTCTTTGAGGATTTCGATGAAGATGCCGCCCAGACCAAACATCAGCGTGGGGCCAAAGGTCGTGTCGTTGATGGATCCCAGGATGACTTCCGTGCCGGCGGGCGCCATCTGCTGGACGGCCACGCCGGTGATGCGCGCGTCGGTCTTGTAGGCTTTGGCGTTTGCCAGAATGGTGCGATAGGTCGCGCGAACCTCATCCGCATGGCGCAGATTCACTTTGACGCCCCCGGCATCCGATTTGTGCAGGATGTCGGGCGACATAATTTTCAGCACCACGGGATAGCCCATCGTCTCGGCCAATGCCACTGCTTCATCCTCCGTCGTTGCCAGATCGGTGATGGCGACAGGCAGCCCGTATGCCGCGAACACCTTTTTGGATTCGATCTCGCTGAGGTGTAGCCGGCCTGCCGCGCGCGCCCGGGCGATGATGGCGCGCGCCGCCGCCTCGTCCACGTCGCGGTACGGCGTGAAGGTCTCCATCGCTAAATCGCAATTACGGGCATATTCATGCAGCGCAGCGATGGCGTTCACCGCGATGTCTGGCGCGCCGTAAGTGGGAATGTCGTGCTCCACCAGCCACTGCATCGCGCGCCCGGCCTCCGCGCCGCCGATGAACGACACGGCAATGGGCTTGTCCGTCACGCCCGACTCATCCACAGCGCGCTTGATCGCCGCCGCAATGTCCATTGGGTCGTTACGCTGCGTCTCGCAGAACAGCACCACCAGGCCATTTACCCAGGGGTGCTGTAATGCCGTCTTTACTGTCGCCAGATATTCCGGCCAGCCACCCATGCCGGTCAGGTCGGCGGGATTTTTCACCGCGCCGATTTCGGGCACGTAGGCGCGCAACGCGGTCTGCAAATCGTCCGGCGCGAAGCGCAGCGGGATGCCGTAGCGTTCCGCCGCATCCGTCGCTAGCACGCCCACGCCGCCACCGTTGGAGATGATCATCAGGTTGTTGCCGAGCATCGGCGGTTGCAACGAAAGCGCCAGCGTGCGGTCGAACAGGTTATTCAGGTCGGAGGCGCGCACCACGCCGGCCTGTTGCAGCGCGGCGTCGTAAACCTTGCCCTTGCCAGCCATCGCGCCGGTGTGTGAAAGGGCCGCCGCCGCGCCGTGCGCCGAGACGCCCGATTTGAGCGCAACGATAGGTTTGCGCACCTGCCGCGCGATGTCTAGAAAGCGCCGCCCGTTCTGGAAACCCTCCACGTAGATTGTGATACACGTTGTCTGGTCGTCCTGATCCAACCACTGGACCAGGTCGCCAAAGTTCACGTCAGCCATGTTGCCAACGGAGATCATTTTGTCGAAGCCAACGTTGCGGACGTAGCTGGCGACCGTCATCGCAATCAGCAGCGCACCGCTCTGGGAGATCATTGCGGCCTTGCCCGGCAGCGGCATGAACGGCCCGAAGGAGGCGTTGCACTTGTCGGAGTTGCACATGATGCCCACGATGTTCGGTCCCAGGATGCGCATCCCGTAACGTTTGGCAACGGCGACCAGTTCGAGTTCCAGGTCTTTGCGCCCGATCTCGCTGTAGCCGGAGGCAACCACGATCAGACCTTTGACGCCCTTCTGCCCGCACTCTTCAGTCACCGCCAGCGTCCGTGCGGCGGGCACGATCAACATCGCCATGTCAATGTCGCCGGGCACATCCAGCACCGAAGGATACGCCGGCAGTCCCAGGATGTCCCCGCTTTCCCGGTTGTTGATCGGGTACACCTTTCCCGGATACTGGCAGTCAATGAGGTTTTTTAACGCCAGATAGCCGATTTTGCCCGGCGTGTTCGACGCACCAATCACGGCGATCGATTGGGGACGCAACAAAGCATTCAAATGATCAGACTCCACGCTGATGCCTCCTAGAGATAGTAATCAGTAATTGGTAATTGGTAATCAGTCCACTGTTTACCAGTTACTGATTACTATTTACCAATTACCCCCTAAAATCAAAAGTTGCAAGTTATAAGAGGATTATAACTTGCAACCTTTAACTTTCAATATCAACTTGTAACTTTTAGTCCGTGACGTCCAGTCCTAAGCTGTGGTACAGACGTTTGAAGTCGAAATGCGTTTCCAACAACGCTTCAAACTGGTCCAGCTTGGCTTTCTGTCCCAGGCGCGTCTTGCCGAAGATGTCATCAATGGCATCCACGGTCTCCATCGTGTTCTTGCGCACCAGGAGCACGGGCACGCCGATCTCTTCGGCGCGGCGCAACACTTCGGGCACCGGTCGCAGGTGGCCGGTGAGGATGAGGCACTGCGTCGCCGTTTCCATCGAGACCAGTTGGATGTCGGTCCGGTCGCCGCCGGTGATGACGGCCTTTGTGCCGGGGATGCGGCGCATCCGGGGCAGCGCCTGTTCCGCGCTCATCGCGCCGACCATCAGGTTCTCAACCAGAACGTGCTTCTTGTCCTCACACGCCAGGAACTCGGCGTCCAGCACTTCGGCGATTTCACCGACGCTGATGGCCTGGAGCTGCTCGCGCAGCGGCAACACGCCCAACGTGGGAATCCCGCGCCCTTCCATACAGGAGAAACACTCTTGCAGGCCGGGCAAGTCAGATTCGGGGACAGCGTTGATGGCCAGGCCGATCATCCGTTCCTTGAACTGGCGCTGCGCGTCCACGCAGGCGTCGCCCATGCTCACCGGGTTGCGGTACCGGATCATCGCCAGCACCGGCAAATCCAGACGGTTGGCGACCGCCACTGGATCAACCTCCAGGCTCAAGCCCTCGCGCAGGGATGCGCCGCCTTCGACGAGCATAATATCCTTGCCAACGCTGATCCGCTGATAGGCCGCTTCAATCTGCGGCATCAGGTCGCGGTCAATGCAACCACAGCGCAGTTCTTGCACCAGCGAGGGCGCCAGCACCACGCCGACCATCGCCGCCAGTGGGTCTTCCACGTTCAGGATTTTGCGGATGAACGTGGCGTCTTCGTCGTAGACCCGTCCCGGCAGGGGTTCCCACGGGTATGTTGAAACCGGCTTGAAGTAGCCGACTTTGTAACCGGCCTTCTGCAAGCGTTGCCCCAGCGCCAGACAGAACGCCGTTTTGCCGCTGAACCGTTGTACTGAGCTGTAGTTTCGCCAAATTCGCAAGATAGCGGTTTTCCCATAAAATACCAGGCATCATTCAGAGTGCGCAGGAGGGAATGAATGCTGCCGATCATTGAACATCCCGTGGCCTTGCTAACCTTTGTGAC